>Ga0070741_10016542_pt1 | contig 12276 bp, 5 predicted proteins | sample Coa_R1_4_FD_66440 | JGI IMG/M metagenome (GOLD analysis project Ga0070741, IMG submission 66440) | Surface soil microbial communities from Centralia Pennsylvania, which are recovering from an underground coalmine fire - Coalmine... | ecosystem: Environmental > Terrestrial > Soil > Unclassified ...
CCGAATGGCAAGATCAGTCGGGTGTGCACAGGGTTTTCCAACAACCCTGATATCGTTCGATACACGCACTTTCTGCCGCTGAAGCGGCGCACCATCTCATTGCGCATGTCGTGGGCCGATGAGGCTGTGACTGCGTCGTCCACCTTGCCCATCCCAGGTGAGAAGAAGGCCCGAGAGCCGATTGTGGCTCTAGATAGAGGGTGGGTGCCTGGCCAGCAGCGAGGGAGGAGGGATGGAAGGCAAAGTGGCGGTGCTGGCAGCTTGCAGAGAGGTATGGCAAGCCAAGCCTCGTCCCAATCCCTGGGAGTTAATGTGGTATGAACTGGCCAAAGCGTCCCGAGCAGGCAGGCAGCCAGGTCCAGTCCATCCACGAGCACGCTACGTCCAACGTCGCTCTTGCGCGACCTTTGCCAGCTCGGCCCATCTCGGTCGACAAGCGGCGCATGCGGCTCGTTCGATGGGACTGGTTCCCCGCGTGGTGCTGGCCGACGGAGCCAGGTGGATCAAGACCGAGGCCAGGCGGCATTTCTCAGGAGCCACCTGCATTGTAGATTGGCCCCACCTGTGGCGAACCGTACGCAAAGCCATTACGGAAACCGCCCTCCTTCAGCAGAAGTCGTCAGCCTGGAAACAGGCACAAAGCCAGCAAATCAAAGGGTGGTTGTGGAGAGGAAAGGTGGAGCAGGTCACGGTGTGTTTGCAGAGCTGGCAGAGCACGGAAAAGCCCTCAAGCAGTCTCTCATACCAATCCGCGTTCTGTGGGACAATCCGGCCCTGTCTCTCTCCCACCTTTGCGACCAGCAGCACTGTGTCGGTCTGAATGCGGATTGGTATAACCTCTTTGCACGAGCAACGAGACTGGATGGGTGATTACGACCACTGGAAACAGCAGGGCTATCCCAAGGGTCTCGGCATCATTGAGCGAGCCGTTGCGATGGTGATCAATCGACGCATGAAAAAACGCGGGATGCGAGGGATTTGGGGCAACGCCACCTCTCTGGTGGCATTACGAGTTGACTTGCTCAACACCGATTGGTTGCTGGTGGCAGCTCAACGAGCTTTTCCATAAATCGACCCACGGTTTTGGGCACAACCTGTTTTGTGGTATCATAACATATAGTGTAGTGGTAATAATTTAGTAGGCAAGCGGGCTATAATGTAACCTTCTGCTCTTGATAGAGCGAAAGGGAATATAACCTCTTCATCAGGATGAGTTTGCTAAAACTCTCCACATCATGCGTCTATTGTTTGTGATATATCGTTTATGGATCGCTCAGTGTATTACGTACCGCATCTTTCGACTGATTATGTTCTAGGATAAAAGAAGCACATAAAACCAGGAAAGAGAGAGCTCGCTTCCTATCAGATGGGCACAAAGGCTCATATCTGTCGAAGTTTCTCTTTCCTTGTTGAAGAGGATTTTCACTGTCCAAAATCCTCTTAGAGAAGGGCTTTCTTGGGACACGACACACGCGAAGACAAGCATGCAGTGGACTTGATCGTGCGTAGCTTGGCACGGGAGGAATACCCATGATGGCTCAATCTACCGGACAACAACAGGTCGATCCTGTACCGATATCTCCTTCACCATTCGTTGGGCGCCAACGCGAGTTGAAACTGATCTGGAATCACTACCATGCAGCCAGCAACGGACATGCTCACATTGTGCTCGTTTCAGGAGAACCAGGGATTGGCAAAACCCGTCTCCTCGATGAGGTTGGCGCGCTTGCGACGAAAGATGGAGCGATCGTGCTGCACGGTGGGGCATCCGAGGCCGAGGGAATGCCCCCGTATTTGCCGTTTTTAGAGGCCTTAGGCCGGCACATTCAGGTAACCCCTCTGGACCTGCTACGTACGCAAGTTGCCTCAGCTCCTCAGGTACTGGCCACGCTTTTGCCCGAGCTGATTCCTCGTCTTGGCGACGTTCCTGTCTCTCTGACATTGCCTCATGAGCAGACACGCTTTCGGCTGTATGAAGCTCTCGGAGCGTTCCTGGAAGTCATTGGCGCACCCCATACGTTAGTCCTCATACTCGACGATCTGCAGTGGACGGATACTGCCAGTCTGGACCTGCTGTGTCACCTTGCACGCCACCAGTCACACGCTCACCTGCTCGTGCTCGGTGCCTATAGAGAGTATGAGATTGAGCGCAATCCTGTGCTTGCCCGTACCATTGCCGAGCTCACTCGTCAGCGTAGGCTCGCGACTGTCGCAGTTGGTCCCCTCTCGGCTGAGGAGACCGCCATACTGGTTAGCAGTAAACTTGGCATCTCTCTGCATGCAGAAGTGCAGATGCTTTTGCACGCACAAAGTGAGGGCAATCCGTTCTTTGCGGAGGAACTCTTAGACGGTTGGATTGAGGAAGGTGCTCTGGTGCAAGAGCAGAACCAGTGGATTGCCATCACCCCGCTCGATCATGCACTACCACCAAGCATTGTTGCAGCGTTACAGCAGCGCTTTATGCGACTGTCTGCGAAGAGCATTGATCACCTGCGGGTTGCAGCCATTATTGGACGCACCTTTGATCTCTCACTGCTCGCTACGGTGCTGGAACTGGAGATAGAAGCGGTGGAGGAGTCTCTCCTGGAGGCTGCACATGCGCGTCTCATCCGAACCGATCAGACGGAAAGCTTCACGTTCAGCCACGACAAAATTCGCGAGTGCTTGTACGCTGAAGTCAGCACCTCCCGTCGTCGACGCCTTCATGGGCTGATTGGTCACGTCCTTGAGGCTCTCTATGAGCCCCAGAAGACCATGAGTATGCCTCAACTTGCCGAACTTGCTTTCCACTTCGCTCATAGTAGTGATCGGGACCGCGGCATCGACTACTCCAGGCTGGCCGCTACATATGCATTGCATACCTACGCTGCTGAAGAGTCTATGTCTCACTATCACATGGCGCTCGCACTCCTGCTTCCAGAGGACGAACGGCGTGGCGACTTGCTGCTCGGCTTAGGCGAGGCGGCTCTCCTGGCGGGCAAAGAAGAGGAGGCTGAGACCTGCTATGAAGCGGCACAACGATGGTTGTCGCAAGGGGAAGACCGGGAGGCTGTCGTTCGAGCAGTTCATGGCCTGGGACGAGCGCTACGGCGACAGGAGAAGCGAACAGCGTCCTATGCAACACTGAAGCACGCATTGGTTCTGTGTGGCGATCGCCTCAGTGCAACAGCAGTGGAGGTACTCCTTGATCTGTCCCTCCTCCTCACGGTCTCTATGGGACAGCTCGATGAAGGTGTTGCATATGCGCAGCAGGCCCTGGAGATGGCACATCGCCTGGGAGGCGTGCGTCTGGAGGCGATAGCACGTCGCATCAGCGTCGACAACCTCAGGCTTCATGGCAGTGATTTCCCGCCAGCCGTCCAGTTTCTTGAGGGACTGCTGACACAGGCAGAAGCGCGTGGCGATTGGTCGGAGGCTGGAGGGTGCTGCTTCAATCTGGCCACTGTATCCTACTGGATGGCTGCGGTGAAACTTTCCCATGCTGTGAGTAGCTACCGGATTGCGCTGCTCGAGCGCAGCCAGGAGTCCTACCAATTGCGGACAGCGCAGACGTGGCGCTCCCTCTTGTTCGCTTCACAGGGGGCGTGGATGGAGGCGGAACAGGTGCTAGAGCAGGCACATCCCCCTGTCGATCACCTCGTCAGCCCTCTACCCGCGGCTTTCTTGCACCAGTTTCAAGGCTTTCTTGCGTACCAGCGGGAAGACTATCCGGCGGCTGAACGAGAATTGCAAGCGGCACTCGTAGGCCGGGATGTCCAGAGAGGTCTCCACGAGTGCATGTTCTATGCCGGTCTGCTCGGCCTCCTTCAAGCAACGATGGGGAAAGATGAAGAGGCACGTACCGCTATGGCGCAAGAGGAGCGCCTGCTTGACACGTTGTCAGCTGGCATCCTGCCGACGGCACCACTGCTGCTGTGCCTCGCGCTCACGGCTCTGGTCCTTCATGAACAGGAGCGAGCCGTACACCTCTATCCGCGTCTCCTCGCCTTTCGTGGCCAGCACTACTGGTTCCTCGTCGATCGCGTCCTGGGATTGCTTGCTATAGAGCGTAGCGAATGGGAGACAGCAACGACGCACCTGACCGCCGCTCAGGCAACGGCTCAACGCGAAGGATTGCAACCCGAACTGGCACGTACCCTGCTCGCCAGGGCCAATGTTGAACTTGCACGGGGTGGTCAAGGAAGCCCCAGACGTAGCGAGAATCTGCTTAAAGAGGCGCTTGTGGTGTTCGAGGAACTGGGAATGAGCCATTCCGCACAGCAGGTCGTTGATCGGCTGCGTACTCATTCCTCTCCAGCAGGGGGTACGACACCTCCACCACTTCCGGCACATTTGACCCGGCGTGAAGTTGAGGTGCTCAAGCTCGTGGTGGAGGGCAAGAGCAATCGCCAGATCGCACAGGCATTGAGATTGAGTGAGAAGACCGTGACCAATTACCTCACCCATATCTTCAACAAGACGACTAGCGAGAATCGGGCAGCGGCAACCGCATTTGCCATTCGTCACGGCCTGGCCTGACCGGCAACTCGCTGGCCAGGCCCCTCCCAGCAGGGAGGTTCCTCCCTCATGTAAAACCTCTCCCGTTCAGTAGCCGCATATGATGCCATTGATATGCAGCCAGGAACGCCGCTGGCTCGCGGCCAGGGAAAGCGATGGGCCCGGGTGTGGGCGATGAGTCAGGGAAGCTGGCGGTCTGGTCTCTGCTCGCTCCTGCTCTCACGCGCTTTCACTCACCTGGCCCAATGGCATGACCGATAGAGGAGGTTCCTCCCTGGTGTAGGGCGATTTCCCCTTTTTGAGAAGCCTCTCCAAAGAGGGAGGTTCCTCCGATGCCACAGGCCACCTTTCGAGGGTATACTTGCCTCACACCAGGTGATACGTATTTATGCCTCCTTAAGAGAGGGATTCATCAGCCCGTGTTCCTGGCAGAGAAGTAAGGGAGACGAACATGTTCGTTACCGTTTCCATTTACAGGGCGAAGGCTGGCGAAGAGGATGCCGTTATTGCCTTGCATGAGGATTGGCAGGACAACCAGCAAGCCAGGACGCAAGGCTATCTTTCGGGAGAATTACTCAGGAATACCCAGGCTCCTCGTGAGTTCGTCGCGATTATGCGCTTCGAGACCCAGGTATTTGCTCGGGCGCTCGCCAACGACCCTGAGCGGACCGCATGGTATCGACGGTTAGTCAGCCTGGTTGAGAATGTGCCGATACTCACAGAGTACACCCGGGAGTGGCCCCAATGAGTAACAATGATGGAGGTGGTGAATACGCAAAAAACACCGGGACGAGACGCAACCGTGAGGATTTAAGCTATGGCTGAGAACACAGGATCATCCGCCCCTGCGGAATCCGCTGGTGAAGCTGCTTCGGAGTTTAAAGCACCGGCCATCAGTCTGCCTCAGGGCGGGGGAGCAATCCGCGCCATCGACGAAAAATTCGCGGCCAATCCGGTCACGGGTGCCGGAGCTTTGACCGTTCCCATCGCGACCAGCAAGGGGAGGTCGGGATTCGGTCCTCAGCTCAGTCTTTCCTACGATTCGAGCGGCAGCAACGGACCCTTCGGTTTCGGCTGGAACCTGTCCCTGCCCTCGATCACGCGGAGAACCGATAAAGGTTTGCCTCGTTACGCTGATTACGAAGAGTCGGACATTTTCATTTTATCGGGATCGGAGGATTTGGTTCCGGTACTCGTCCGCGACGAAGATGGGCGCTGGATTGACGAGCCGATTCCGCGCGAAGGGTATGCGATCAAAACCTATCGTCCGCGCACAGAGGGACTGTTCGCTCGTATCGAGCGCTGGACCCGTCTCGACGATGGCGCGACCCATTGGCGCTCGATCTCCAAAGACAATATTCTGACGGTCTATGGCTTCGATGCCAATTCGCAGATCGCCGATCCACAGAACCCGAAGCATGTCTGTAGTTGGCTGATCTGCCGGAGTTTCGACGATAAGGGCAACGCGATCGTCTATGACTATGCCGAAGAAAACGGTGAAGGCGTCGACTTCAATCTGACCAATGAACGTCAACGCGAGCGGTCCGCGAACCGCTATTTGCAACGGATCCGCTACGGCAATCGCGTTCCGCTCCTATTCGATCCGGCCGAGCCGGACCTGCGGCAGCCCCACTTCGAGCAGCATGAAGTCGAATCCGCGCAATGGATGTTCAGCCTGGTCTTCGATTACGGTGAAGGCCGCTATAAAGGAGAAGAGCCCGACGGCGACGGACGGCTCTTCGCGCGAGCGTCCTACAATGCGCAGCGCCCTTGGGCCGTCCGCCGCGACCCTTTCTCCTCCTTCCGCTCCTGCTTCGAGGTACGGACGTACCGCTTATGCCGGCGCGCCCTGATGTTCCATCATTTCCCGGAGGTGCTCGGCGAGGAGAATTACCTGGTCCGCTCCACGTCGTTCGATTATCGCGAAAAGTCCATCGGCTCTTTTCTCGAACGGGTTACACAATCCGGCCACACGCTTGCAAACGACGGTCTTTATCTGACGCGCTCCTTGCCGGCATTGGATCTCTCTTATACATCGAGCCCTCTGGAGGATCCGGACTGCGAAGGCTTCAAGATCCGAGACGCCGACGACGAGAGCCTGCGCAATCTCCCTGGTGGAATCGATGGTGGATACCGCTTTCTGGATTTGGACGGCGTCGGCATCTCCGGCGTCCTGACCGAACAGGACCAGTCCTGGTTCTATAAACCGAATCTCGGCGGAGGACGGTTTGGCGCGACCGAGGCAGTGAGAGTAAGGCCGGCGCTCGCGACCTTGAGCGACGGGTCGCATCAGCTGATGGATCTGACCGGCGACGGCACTCTGGACCTCGTCGATTTTTCTTCCTCCTCGCCCGGCTTTTACGAGCGCACCATCGAAGGTGGATGGGAAGGTTTCCGTGCGTTCCGCTCGATCCCCGTTTTGAACTGGAGCGATCCGAATTTGCGCTTTGTCGACGTGACCGGCGACGGGATCGCGGACATTCTGATCACCGAAGACGACGCCTTCAAATGGCATCCATCTTTGTTGAACGATGGCTTCGGCGCGTCGGTGCGCGTGCGCATCCCTCTCACAGAAGAGGAGTCGGGTCCTCGGGCGATTTTCGCCGACGGCACGCAGTCAATTTACCTCGCCAACATGACCGGCGACGGTTTGTCCGACATCGTACGCATCCGTAACGGCGAGGTCTGCTACTGGCCGAACCTCGGCTACGGACGCTTCGGCGCGAAGATCACCATGGATCGTTCTCCCTGGTTCGACACGGCCGATCTTTTCGACCAGCGGCGCCTCCGGCTGGCGGATACCGACGGCTCCGGCACATCCGACATTCTGTATTTGGGCTCCAGCCGCGTCGAGGTGTTTCTTAACGAGACGGGCAATGGCTGGAGTTCCGTGCGGCGCGTCGATCCTTTTCCGCCCGTCGACAATCTCGCGGCGGTCGACGTGATGGATTTTCTCGGCCGCGGCACGGCGTGTTTGTTGTGGTCGTCACCTCTGCCCGGTGAACAGGGACGGCAGCTCCGTTATCTCGACCTGATGTGCGGCCGGAAGCCCCACTTGCTCGAACGCGTCGTGAACCATGCGGGCGTGGAAACGCGCATCGAATACGCGTCTTCGACGGAATTCTATCTGGCGGATCAAGCAGCCGGGACGCCCTGGGTTACCAGGCTGCCGTTTCCGGTCCACGTCGTGAAGCGCGTTGAGACCTACGATGAGGTCAGCCACAACCGCTTCGTCAGCCGCTACACGTATCATCACGGATTCTATGACGGGCTCGAACGCGAGTTTCGAGGCTTCGGCCGCGTCGACCGGCTCGATACGGAAGACATCGCCAGCCTGATGGCGCAAGGAACGTTCCCCGCCGGCGACAACATTGACGCGGCCTCGAGCGTGCCTCCCGTACTCACCAAAACATGGACCCACACGGGAGTCTTTCTCGCTAGCGGACAGATTTCGCGCCACATGGAGCACGAATATTTTCCCGATGACGCGCAGCTCAACGACACGATTCTGCCCGCCGGGCTTACGCCGTACGAAGCGCGCGAGGCGGCCCGTGCCCTGAAAGGCTCCACGCTGCGCCAGGAAGTTTACGCGCTGGACGGCACGGCGAAAGCGCGGATCCCATATACGCTCGCGGAAAACAATTTTACTATCCGCACGCTCCAGCCGCACGCGACGAACCGCTATGCCGTCTTCTTCACCCATCCGCGCGAGACCATCACGTTCCACTACGAGCGCCATCCGGACGATCCGCGCATCAGCCACACACTGACACTCGCTGCCGATGAGTATGGCAACGTCCTAACGTCCGTGTCCATCGGATACGGGCGGCGCAAGCCGGCGCTGGAGGAACAGGGCCAGGCCCTGGCAACGCTCTCGGAAAACCAGTACACGAACGCGATCCTCCGGCCGGACGCGTATCGCACGCCGATTCCTGCGCAGGTGAGTACCTACGAACTCACCGTGCCCGAGTTGCGCGCCGCGCAACCTCTTGCATTTGATACCGTCGAGTTCCTCGCGGCATCTGCCAACGAAATTCCCTATGATGCAAAGGCCACTGGGGGACAGATTGAGAAGCGGCTGATCGAGCGGCAGCGCTCGCTGTACCGGAGAAACCATCTGGAAGGGCTGCTGCCTTTGGGCCACGTCGAGTCGATGGCGCTGCCTGGAGAGAGTTATAAGCTCGCGTTGACGCCCGGGTTACTGGACGTTTTTCGCGCCAGGGCCACGCCGGGCGAGATGCGATCGATTCTCGGCGGCGCGCAATATCGCGATCTCGACGGGGACGGACCCTTCTGGATACCGTCCGGCCAGACCTTTTACTCGCCGGACGCGGATGATCCCGCAGTGCGGGAGCTCGGCTACGCCCGCGCGCATTTCTTTCTGCCGCACCGGTTCCGCGATCCCTTCGGGAACACGACTACCGTCGCTTACGACGAGAAATATCATTTGTTGCTCGTCTATACACGTGACACCGCCGGCAATGAGACGACCTCGGAGCCCGATTACCGCGTACTCCAGCCAGGCAAGGTGACCGATCCGAACGGCAATCGCGCGGAGGCTCGTTTCGACGCGTTGGGAATGCTGGCGGGCACGGCGCTGCTCGGCAAGGCGATCGGGCCCGTCGAAGGCGATTCGTTCGATCAATTCGTCACCGACCTCGCGCCTTCGCAAATGAAGGAGTTCTTCGACGCAGACGATCCTTACGCCCTGGCCTCCGAGCATCTCGGAACGGCGAGTACACGGATTCTTTACGACCTCTCACGGGTGCCGATGTGCGCCGCTTCCATCGCGCGCGAAACGCATGTGAGCGATCTCGCCCCAGGCGAGTGGAGCAGGGTGCAGTTGCATTTCGTTTACTCCGACGGATTCGGACGCGAAGCGCAAAGCAAGATTCAGGCCGAGGCGGGCCCACTCGATCCCGGCGAGGCGGGATCGCCCGTTGCCAATCCGCGCTGGGTGGGCTCGGGAGCGAAGATCTACAACAACAAAGGCAAGCCGATTCGCGAATACGAGCCATTTTTCAGCCCCACGCCGCATTTCGGGCTCGAAAAATGGGGGGTCAGCAAGATACTGTTCTACGATCCGGTCCTGCGCGTTGTCGCCACGCTGCATCCCAACAACACGTACGAAAAAGTGGCCTTCGATCCATGGAAGCAGGTGACATTCGATGTCAACGATACTGTGACATTCGATCCGAAAACGGATCCTGATGTGGGCGAATACCTCAGCCGCCTGCCTGATACCGGCTATCTGCCCACCTGGTATCAGCAGAGGATCGATGGTGGCAAAGGATTCTATGAGCGCTCGGCAGCGGTCAAAGCGTCGAAGGACGCGGATACTCCGACCGTCACTCATTTCGACACCCTGGGGCGAACGGTTTTGACCGTCGCCGACAATGGCAATGGCCAGCATTTCTGCACGCGCATTGTGCTCGATATAGAGGGCAATCAACGCGCGGTGATCGATCCGCTCGACCGCCTGGTGATGCGCTCTGACTACAACATGCTCAGCATGCCCATTTACCAGGCGAGCATGGAGGCGGGCGAGCGATGGGTGCTCAACGACGCGGTCGGCAAGCCAGTACGCGCGTGGAACAGCCGCGGATTTGCCTTCCGTACCGAATACGATCATCTGCGCCGACCTTTGAAATCGTTTGTCCGAGGAGAAGCGCTGCCTCACGAAATCTTGTTCGAACGAACGATTTATGGGGAGAGCCCGGAGACAGAACTCTCCGAAGCGCAGCGCAAGCAAGCCAATCTGCGCGGAAAAGCGTTCCGGCATTTCGACGGCGCGGGCGTCGTTGTCACCGATCTCTACGACTTCAAAGGCAATCCGCTGCGCAGCATGCGCCGCTTCGCGCGCGAGTACAAGCAGGCGCTGGACTGGTCGCAACCGCAAGCGCTCGGAAGCCGGACGTTTTCGAGCACAACGAAATATGACGCGCTGAATCGCGCAATCGCGGTCACGGCGCCGGATAAGAGCATCTACCGGCCGAAATTCAACGAGGCAAATCTGCTAGAGGCGGTTGACGTCAACCTGCGCGGCGCAGCACAGAACGGCCAGCCTCTCTGGACCCCTTTTATCACCTGCATCAACTACGACGCGAAGGGCCAGCGCACGATTTGTCGCTACGCGAACGGTCTGGAGACGACGTATGAATATGACGAGAAGACCTTCCGCCTCGTCCATCTGAAGACCACGCGCACAACTGCCGAAAGCGGACTGTCGGCGAAAATTTTCAAGCATCCCACCACGATTCAGGCTCTGCGCTACACCTACGATCCGGTCGGCAACATCACGCGGATCGAAGACGGCGCGCTGAAGACCGTGTTTCACGCCAATCAGCAGCTCGATGCGGCATGCGAGTACACCTACGACCCGATCTACCGACTGATCGAGGCCAAAGGTCGCGAGCATATCGGCCAATCCGCCTTCAACTTTTTCCCGGAGCATGGTGACGACCGCGATTATCCGTTAGAAGGCGCAGCGCAGTTAACCGACTTACAGGCGCTCCAGCATTACACCGAGGGCTACGAGTACGATCCCGTCGGCAATTTTCTAAAAATGTTCCATCGCACCGCGCAACAGAATTGGACTCGCACCTACTCCTATTGGGAAGCGAGCCTGCTTTCGCCTGGAAAGAAAAGTAACCGGCTGAGCGAGACATCTGTCGAGACTCATCCTGGCGCTCCTGTCGAACGATATTTCTACGACGCGCACGGCAACATGACGCGCATGCCGCATCTGCCGTCGATGGAGTGGAATTACAAGGATCAGCTCAGTGCGACGTCGCGGCAGGTGGTGAAAGTGGGGGAACCGGAGACGACGTATTACATCTACGATACGAGCGGGCAGCGCGCCCGCAAGGTGACCGAGAGCGGATGCGGCCAGCGAAGCAGCGAGCGGTTCTACGTCGGCGGTTTCGAGGTGTTTCGTGAATTTTCCAGCGGCCAGGTCGCGATGGAGCGCGAAACGCTGCACATCATGGACGACAAGCAGCGCATCGCTCTGGTGGAAACCAGGACTATCGACGATGGGGAAGCGATTCATGCGCCAACACTGGAGCAGCGATATCAGTTGGCGAATCACCTGGGCTCGGCCAGCGTTGAGGTCGATGACGCGGGAGGGTTGATCACGTACGAAGAGTACAGCCCGTACGGAGACACGACCTATCAAGCCGGAACCAGCGCGGCGGAGGTCCGGCGCAAAAGGTATCGGTACACGTCGAAGGAGAGAGACCGGGAGAACGGGTTTACCTATCACGTATCGAGATACTACGCGCCCTGGCTTGGGAGGTGGACAACTTGCGATCTAGCTGGCTACATCGACGGACCAAACCTGTACCAATATACTTGTAGCAATCCAATCCGGCTGATGGATCCGGACGGGCATGGCGGGTTCGACGAACAGGCACCTGCCAGCCTGAGTCCGGTACGCAGTGAGGACCCACCAATCGGACGGTCGACCCAGCCGGGGCCACAAGATCAATTCAACTTATTCGATCCACCGGTGTTGCAGCTAGACCCGGCGAATTTCTGGTACTCGTCGATATCCCAGGGAACTGGAAGATTGCCTCCAGGAGCACTTGACGTTGAGCTGGGGGGAACGGGTGTTCTCGCCGGGACATCAGGCCTTGGCTTGCCTGGAGGTTCGATTCAGGGCCTTCAGAACGCTCAACTTGGAATACGGGGCGCTGTCGGAAATAGCGGCTTCGACCTGGGTGTCGTAGGTGGAGGGAACTACACGTCGGCGACGTCAGGCAGCAGCGGTGCCCTTGG
>Ga0070741_10016543_pt1 | contig 12275 bp, 13 predicted proteins | sample Coa_R1_4_FD_66440 | JGI IMG/M metagenome (GOLD analysis project Ga0070741, IMG submission 66440) | Surface soil microbial communities from Centralia Pennsylvania, which are recovering from an underground coalmine fire - Coalmine... | ecosystem: Environmental > Terrestrial > Soil > Unclassified ...
GACCTCGTTCGCGCGTGAGTGGTGTGACGCTCGCTTCACGGGAGGCGTCCTCGACGGCCGTGTCACCCGTCTCGCCGAGCAATCCCGGAGCCAGCGTGGCATTCGCCCGCACGGCGCGGGCGTGCTCGAAGGCGGAAGAGGGGTGGATCGGGAGTCGACCGTCATGCCGCCCGGATGCGAAGTGCGCTCCCGCACGGCTCGGACCTCGGCTCCACGGGGAGCGCTCCGGGGTCCCGCGCCGCGGTCCGGCATGGCGGTTGCTTCGGGCGAGTCGCATGGCGAGTCGCCCGATCACGGGCGTGAAGCCGACGTGCACGCACGAGGAGGAGCCATGGCGACGGTGACGCGACCCGGGGACGAGCTCGACCGCTGCGCGGCCCTGGCGCGTCAGCTCCGCGCCGACGCGATCCGCTGCTCGACCGCGGCGGGTTCGGGGCATCCGACGTCGTCGCTGTCGGCCGCCGACCTGATGGCCGTCCTGCTCGCGGGTCACCTCCGCTACGACTGGTCGGAGCCGAAGAACCCCGCGAACGATCATCTGATCTTCAGCAAGGGCCACGCCTCGCCGCTCGTCTACGCGCTCTTCCGAGCGGCCGGCGCGATCAGCGATCGGGAGCTCCTGACCTTCCGCAAGCTCGGGAGTCGCCTCGAGGGGCATCCGACGCCGGTCCTTCCGTGGGTCGACGTCGCGACCGGCTCGCTCGGGCAGGGGCTGCCGATCGCGGTCGGGATCGCGCTCGCGGGACGGCGCGTCCTCGGCGCTCCGTACCACGTGTGGACGCTCACCGGCGACAGCGAGCTCACGGAGGGCTCGATCTGGGAAGGTCTCGACCACGCAGGGCACGCGCGCCTCGCGAACTTCACCGCGATCTTCGACGTCAACCGGCTCGGACAACGCGGTCCGACCGAGCTGGAATGGGATCTCGACGCCTACGCGGCACGGGTGAGCGCGTTCGGGTGCGAGCCGATCGTGATCGACGGCCACGATCTCCTCGCGATCGACGCGGCGCTCGGGCGGGCGCGGCACGCCGAGCGGCCGACCGTCATCGTGGCGAAGACCCTGAAGGGCAAGGGTGTGTCGTTCCTCGAGGACGAGGAAGGCTGGCATGGAAAGGCGCTCGACGAGGAGCAGGCGAGACGCGCGCTCGCGGAGATCGGCGACGTCCCGTCGCGGACGTTCCCGACGCTGAAGCCCGACCCGTGGCAGCCGCCGACGCGGCCGGCGGCTCGGAGGCCCGAATGGAAGACCTATCGCGAGCCGCTCGCGACTCGCAAGGCGTACGGCGAGGCGCTCGCCGCGCTCGGGGCATCGCGCGCCGACGTCGTCGTGCTGGACGGCGAGGTCGGCAACTCGACGCACGCCGAAGACTTCAAGCGGACCGCCGCCGACCGCTTCTTCGAGATGTACATCGCCGAGCAGCAGATGGTCGCCGCCGCGGTCGGCATGCAGGTCGTCGGGCTGGTTCCGTTCGCGTCGACCTTCGCGGCGTTCATGACCCGCGCCTTCGACTTCATCCGCATGGCGGCGATCTCCCGGGCGAGCGTCCGCCTCTGCGGCTCCCACGCGGGGGTGTCGATCGGCGAGGACGGTCCGTCGCAGATGGCGCTCGAGGACCTGGCGATGATGCGGGCCGTCCACGGCAGCACGGTCTTCTATCCCTGCGACGCGAACCAGACCGCGCGGCTCGTGGGCCTCATGGCGGACCGCCCGGGCATCAGCTACCTGCGCACGACCCGCGCGAGCACTCCGATCCTCTACACCGACCGCCTGGAGGACTTCCGCGTCGGGGGGAGTCGCGTCGTGCGGGGCGGGGACGGGGACGACGCGGTCGCGGTCGTCGCCGCCGGCATCACCGTCCACGAGGCGGTCAAGGCGGCGGACGAGATGAAGGGCACGATCAGGGTCCGCGTGATCGACGCCTACTGCGTGAAGCCGATCGACGCCGCGGCGCTCGTCGAGGCCGTGCGCGCCACCCGCGGGCGCCTCTGCGTCGTCGAGGATCACTGGGCCGAAGGCGGGCTCGGGGATGCGGTCCGCGCGGCGCTCGCCGCGGCGGGGGCGATGCACGAGGTCGAACGGTTCGTGCATCTCGCGGTGCGTGACATGCCCGGTTCGGGCAAGCCGGCCGAGCTGCTCGACGCGGCGGGCATCTCCGCCAGGCACATCGCCGACGCGGTCCGGGAGGTGGCGGGCGCCGGACGAGGTCGTCCCCGATGACGGAGGAGATCCGCCGGGCGCGGGTGCTGGTGGCGGGCTCGGCGATGGACCCGCCGGCGTTCGCGCCGGGATGGCGCGCCTGCGGGCGAGCGTCGTAGGGGCGGCGTGAGGCACGGCGAGTCGGTCCATGGAATCTCGGAGGGTCGCGATGCAGGTCGGGATGATCGGTCTGGGCCGGATGGGCGGCAGCATGGTGCGGCGTCTCGTGCGCGGGGGCCATGCGTGCGTCGTGTACGACCGGGCGCCGGACGCCGTCCGGGCGCTCGCGCGCGAGGGCGCCGCCGGCGCCGCGTCGCTCGACGACTTCGTCGCGCGCCTCGAGAAGCCGCGGGCCGTCTGGCTGATGGTCCCCGCGGCGGCCGTCGATGCGACGCTCGAGGAGCTGGCGCCGCGGCTCGCGGCCGGTGACGTCGTGATCGACGGCGGGAACTCCTATTACCGCGACGACATCGAGCGCGCCAACCGACTCCGGGCGTCCGGGCTCCACTACGTCGACTGCGGGACGAGCGGCGGGGTGTGGGGCCTCGAGCGAGGCTACTGCCTCATGATCGGCGGTGAGGCCGACGTCGTCCGGCGCCTCGACCCACTCTTCGCGACGCTCGCGCCCGGCGCCGGATCGATTCCGCGAACGCCGGGCGGGAAGGGCGGCACGGCGGAGCAGGGCTACCTCCACTGCGGTCCGAACGGCGCCGGCCACTTCGTGAAGATGGTGCACAACGGCATCGAATACGGGCTGATGGCCGCCTACGCCGAGGGTCTCAACATTCTCCGGCACGCCAACGCCGGCAACCGCGCGCGGACGGTGGACGCCGAGACGGCGCCGCTCCGGAATCCCGAATGCTACCGGTACGACTTCGATCTCGCCGCGATCACCGAGGTCTGGCGCCGGGGCAGCGTCGTGGCCTCGTGGCTCCTCGACCTGACCGCGGCGGCGTTCGCGAGCGACCCGCTGCTCGAGCGGTTCACCGGGCGGGTGTCGGACTCGGGCGAGGGGCGCTGGACGCTCGATGCGGCGGTCGACGAAGCGGTGCCGGCCCCCGTGCTCGCGGCCGCGCTCTTCGAGCGCTTCGCCTCGAGGGGCGAGGCGGATTTCCAGGACCGCCTCCTCTCGGCCATGCGGTTCGAGTTCGGCGGCCACGTCGAGAAAGGAGCCGGCTCATGACGCCGCCCCGCTCGGACGCGCTCGTCATCTTCGGGGCGAGCGGCGACCTCGTCTACAAGAAGATCTTCCCGGCCCTCCAGGCCATGACCCGGCGCGGCCGTCTCGACGTGCCCGTCGTCGGCGTGGCGCGGTCGGAGTGGGCGCTCGAGCAGTTCCGGGCGCGCGCCCGGGAGAGCATCGAGCGGCACGGGCGGTTCGACGCGGCGACGTTCGCGCACCTGCGCCAACGCCTGCGCTACGTGCGCGGCGAGTACGGCCACCCCGACACGATGGAGCGGCTCCGCCGGGAGCTCGGCGGCGCGGAGCATCCGCTGCACTACCTCGCCATCCCGCCGAGCCTGTTCGCGACGGTCGTCGGCGGGCTCGGGCGCTCGAGCTGCGCCCGAGGCGCGCGCGTCGTCGTCGAGAAGCCGTTCGGCCGCGACCTCGCGTCGGCGCGGGCGCTCAATGCGACCCTGCACGAGGTGTTCGGCGAGTCGCAGATCTTCCGCATCGATCACTACCTCGGGAAGGAGCCGGTGCAGAACCTTCTCGTCTTCCGCTTCGCGAACACGTTCCTCGAGCCGATCTGGAACCGCAACTACGTGGAGAGCGTGCAGATCACGATGGCGGAGAGCTTCGGCGTCGACGGTCGGGGCGGCTTCTACGAGGAAGCCGGCGCGATCCGCGACGTGCTCCAGAACCACCTGCTGCAGGTGGTGGGGTTCCTCGCGATGGAGGCTCCCACAATGACGTATCACGACTCGATCCGGGACGAGCAGGTGAAGGTGTTCCGGACGATCCGTCCGCTGAGCCCGGACGACCTGGTCCGCGGGCAGTTCCGCGGCTATCGGAAGGAGAAGGGCGTCGCCGCGGACTCCACGGTGGAGACGTTCGCCGCCGTCCGGCTCCACATCGACTCGTGGCGCTGGGACGGCGTGCCGTTCTTCATCCGGGCCGGCAAGTGTCTCGCGACGACCACGACCGAGGTGCTGGTGACGCTCCGGCGGCCGCCGCTGAGCCGCCTCTCGTCGCGGGAGACCAACTACCTCCTCTTCCAGCTGAGCCCGCAGGTGAAGATCGCCATCGGGGCGCGCGTCAAGCGGCCCGGCGAGCAGATGGACACCGAGCCGACCGAGCTGAACGTCGTCCACCACCCGAACGGCGACGAGATGGACGCGTACGAGCGGCTGCTCGGCGACGCGATGGCGGGTGACCAGACGCTCTTCGCGCGCGAGGATGCCGTCGAGGCCGCGTGGGCGGTCGTCGACCCCATCCTCGGGGCCGCGACGCCGGTGCACGAGTACGAGCCCGGCAGCTGGGGCCCCGCGGAGGCTGCAGCGATGACCGCGGACATCGGCGGCTGGTACTGCCCGACGTGCTGATGCGTCGCGGTGACGCCGCCGCCCCATCGGTCGTGTGTCTGCTCGGCAGCGGCGGGTGGCGCGACTGCCGGGGCGCCGTCGACGGCCCCGGCCGATGACCTTCTACGCGCCCGGTCCTGCCGGCGGGCGAACGGCGTCGCGGCGGACGACGCCGCCGGACACGAGGACGGCGACCTCGTGCGCGAGACGCGCGATGTCGAGCTGCCGCCCCTCGTCGAGGGCGGTGACGACGATCTTCTCGATGCCGCCCACGATGAACTGCGCGATGATCCGGGGGTCGGACATCCGAAGGGCGCCCGCCTGCATCGCGGCGCGAACGTCCGCCTCGATCAACGCGACCACGCGCGCATCGATCACGGCCATCGTCTCGCGGACGAAATCCGTCCCGCGCGCCATGCGGAGGAGGAGGCTCGTGGTGTCGGCGTCGGCGAAGACGACGCTCGTGATCTGCACGCAGCGCGCTTCGACGAACGCGACGTTGTCGTCCTCGGTCCAGACGTGGTTCGGCGGCATCTCGAACGGATGCCACTGCTCGGCCGCGTTGAGGATGCGCCGCGCGATGCGGTCGATGAGCGCCTTCAGGACGGCGCCTTTGTCGGTGAAGTACTGGTAGAGCGTCCCGCGGGCGATCCGAGCGCGCGCACAGACGTCGGCGATCGAGGCGGCGTGAAAGCCCTTGCGGGCGAAGACCTCGAGCGCGCAGTCGAGGATCTGCTCGCGGCGCTCGTCCGCGGGCAGGTACGTCCGTCGGGGCGAAGCCGACATGCGAGCCTGCGGGATTTGCGCGAGCGAATGCCGGCGCACATCCCGAAATGACGTGATTTCCCGTCGGACGATCTGGGAGACTGGTGCCAGGTCGTCGGCACCCGCCGGTGACGTCGCTCAGGCGATCGCGGTCGCCTCGATCTCGATCATCGCGTCCGGGTGGAAGAGGCTCGCGACCCCGAGCAGCGTCGCCGCCGGCGCGCAGCCCGCCTTCGCGAGGCGCCCCGTGATCGGGCCGAGGCCGGCTTCGAGGAAGCGGGAGACGTTGGTCGTGTAGTAGTTGAGCCGGACGACGTTGCCGAGCTCGAGCCCCGCCTGCCGGAGGACCTTCTCGAGGTTGTCGAGCGCCTGGTTCACCTGCGCCACCATGTCGCCCTTGTTGATCGGGTTGCCTTCGGCGTCGACCGAGGCCTGCCCGGCGCAGTAGATCGTCCGCTGCGCGCCCGACACCTCGATCGCCTGCGAGAACCCGAGCTGATCCTGCCAATTCCAGGGGTTGATCGGCTTTCCCTTCATCGTCGTCTCCTCTCGCAATCGCGCGGCTGCGGGGCGGGACTCCGCCGTCCCGCCCGCCTCACCGCACCTCGACCTCGAGCTCCGTCAGCTTGCCGCCCGCGTTGATCTCCCAGTCGGGCGGCGTCACGTCGAACGGGCAGGCCGACACGACGCAGATCGTGTCGATCAGCGCCTCCAGCTCCACCCAGGCGCCCGGCTTCACGATGCTCCGGGGCGCGAGGAGCCGCCCGTCCGGCTCGACCTTCGTGTTCGTGAAGAAGTTCACGGGCTGCGGGATGACGGAGATCTCGCGCCCGATGCGGCGCATCGCGGTCATCAGGTTGTCCGAGCAGTTCGCATGCGGGCCTCTGTGACCGAAGGACTCGTAGCGGAACTGGTCGCATGCCGCCAGCAGCATGTCGTGAATTCCTTCCGCGCCGTCCGCGCTCAGGCGGAGCATCGGCCGTCGGAAGCGCGAGAGGAAGACGTCGCCCGGACGCGGGACGATCGAACGGGTCGCGATCCACGTGTGCGGCGGCGAGAGCCACTCGGCGACGCTCTCGGCGTTGTAGGCGAAGAAGTCCGCGGCCTGGTAGCCCTGCGGCGTGGTGATGCGGATGCGCCGGCCGCGCGCGACGTCGAAGCTCCGGCCCTCTCCCGGCGGGACGATCGAGCGTGCCATCTTCGTAAATCCCCGAGCCTGGCTGCCGCTGTCTAGCCGTGGCACGCGCCGCGGGCAAGGGAGGGCGCCGCGGCGGGGCGAGGCGCGTCGCGACGCCGGCGCGCTCAGCCGTGGGCGACGCGCCGCTCGGGTCCGACGACGTTCGGCGAGGGCCGACCCGCGGCGAAGTCGGCGACGTTCTGGAGCGTCGTCGTCGCAATCTGCTCGAGCGCCTCGCGCGTGAAGAACGCCTGGTGCGCGGTGACGAGGACGTTCGGGAAGGTGAGGAGCCGCGCGAGCACGTCGTCCAGGAGCACGCGGCCCGAGAGGTCCTCGTAGAACACGTCCTCCTCCTCCTCGTAGACGTCGAGGCCGAGGTACCCGATCTTCCCCGCCTTGAGCGCGCGAATGACGGCCGCCGTGTCGACGAGCGCGCCGCGGCTCGTGTTGATCAGCATGACGCCGTCCTGCATCCGCGCGAGCGCCTCGTCGTCGATCAGATGGTGCGTCGCCGGGACGAGCGGGCAGTGGAGCGTCACGACGTCGGCGGCCGCGAAGAGCTCCGCCAGCGCAACGTAGCGGACGCCGAACGCGACGCAGGCGGGGTTCGGTGCGACGTCGTACGCGAGCACGCGACAGCCGAAGCCCCCGAGGATGCGCGCGACGTCGCCCCGATCCGCCCCGTCCCGACGACGCCCGCCGTGCGGGCGGCGAGGTCGAAGCCGAGGAGGCCCTCGAGCGCGAAGTTCCCGTCGCGCACGCGCGCCCACGCCCGCGGGAGCTTCCGCGCGAGCGCCAGGACGAGCCCGACCGTGTGCTCCGCCACGGCGTGGGGCGAGTAGGCGGGGACGCGCATGACGGTGAGCCGGTGCCGCGCCGCCGCCTCGAGGTCGACGTTGTTGAACCCCGCCGAGCGAAGCGCGACGAGCCGCGTGCCGCCGGCAGCGAGCCGCGACGCGACCGCCGCGTCGACGCGGTCGTGGACGAAGGCGCAGACGGCGGGCGCGCCGTCCGCGAGGGCCGTGGTCTCCGCGCCGAGCGCGGGCTCGAGGAAGCGGAGGTCGTGCCCGAAGCGGGCGTTGGCCGCTTCCAGGAACTCTCGGTCGTAGGACTTCGTGCTGAACACCGCGACGCGCATGGGTCGGACGATGACGAGCCCGGCCCCCGTAGTGCAAGACCCCGTTCGCCGGCGCCCCTACGTCCGGAGGACGGCCTGGGCCGCGTGCCAGCCGCACATCCCGTGCACGCCGCCCCCCGGCGGCGTCGCGGCGGAGCAGAGGAACACGCGCGGATCGGGCGTCGCGTAGGGCCGGAGGAGGCGCGGCCGCGCGAGGAGCTGCACGAGCCGGTGCGAGCCGCCGCTGAAGTCGCCGCCGACGAGGTTCGCGTCGTGCCGCTCGAGGTCGGCCGGTCCGCTCGCGCAGCGCGCGAGGACCCGCCGCGTGAAACCGGGCGCGAACCGCTCGACCTGCGCCTCGATGCACGCGGTCATGTCGCGCGTCGAGCCGTGCGGCACGTGGCAGTAGGCCCAGGCGACGTGCCGCCCGGCGGGCGTCCGCGTCGCGTCGAAGCGCGTCGGCTGGGCGAAGAGGACGAACGGCCGCTCGGGCTCGCGCCCCTCGGCCACGTCGCGCTCCGCCGCGGCGATCTCCGCGAGCGTCCCCCCGAGGTGCACGGTCCCGGCGCGGGCGCACGCCGCCGCGCGCCAGGGGACCGGGGCGTCGAGCGCCCAGTCGACCTTGAAGGCGCCCGGCCCGTAGCGCCAGCGCCGGAGGAGCCGCCGGTAACGCTCGGGGAACCGGTGTCCCGCGACGCGCTCCGCCTGCCGCGGCGTCACGTCGAGCAGCACGGTCGCGTCCTGCGGGAGCACGTCGACCGACTCGATGCGGTCGTTCACGCGGAGCTCGCCGCCCCGGGCGCCGAGCACGCCCACGAGCGCGTCCGCGAGGCGCTGCGCGCCGCCGCGGGGGACGGGCCAGCCGACGGCGTGCGCCGTGGCCGCGAGGAGGAGGGCGAAGGCGCTCGTCGGCACCGCGTCGAGCGGCAGCACGCCGTGCGCGGCCATCCCGGCGAAGAGCGCGCGCGCGGGTGCGTCCCGAAACGCGACGCGGGCGAGCGTCGCCGCCGGGCGCCGCGCCGCGAGGGCGAAGCGGGCGAGGAGGAGCGGGTGCCGCGGGCGGTGCAGCGGCGGTGCCAGGACGTCGGCCGCGAGCGCATCCCACGCGCGGACGAACGGCGCCATGAGCCGCGCCCACCGGGCGCCGTCCGCGCCGAGGCCGGCGGCGGTGGCGTCGAGGCGGCGCTCGCACACGGCGGCCGAGCCGTCGTCGAGCGGGTGCGCGCACGGGGCCGGCGGGTCGACCCACGCGAGCCCGTGCGCGGCGAGCGGCAGCGTGCGGAAGAATGGCGAGCCGGCGGCGAAGGGGTGGACGGCGGAGCAGACGTCGTGCACGAATCCCGGCCGCGTGAGCGCCGCCGAGCGCGCACCGCCCCCGAGCGTCGGCTCGGCCTCGTGCACGACGACGCGCCGACCGGCGCCGGCGAGCGCGATCGCCGCGGCGAGGCCGTTCGGGCCCGAGCCGACGACGTGCACCCGGCGGGCGCCGCGGATTCCGTCCACGGCGGGAGAGCAATCCGGGTGCCATTCCGCGGCGCGCCCGCCCGCCGCATCGCGGCGCCCGCCCCCGGGGGGGGGCAGGACCGCGCCCGCGGCGTCGAGCGGCCGACGGCGGCCCGCGTTCGATTCAACCGGGACGCCGGCGCGCGACGTGACGGAGGCGCGGGCGGTCGCTCGCGCCGACACTCCGCCGGCAGAAGCGGACGAGCTTCGCGATCACCTCCTCGTCGGAGCCGACGTCGCCCGCGATCGGGGAGAGCGGGCCGACGAGCGCCTCGGCGATCGCGCCGACGACCGCGGCCGCGCTCAGCTCCGCGTCCTGCTCCGGCAGCTCGCCGGCGGCGATGCCCTGGCGGAGGAGCGCGGCCATGTGGCGGCAGTACTCGCGCCGATGCACGAGGCGCTCGGCGTCGACGAGCGGGTCGACCGGCTCGTGGACGAGCGCCCACGCGAGCCGCCGGCGCCGGAGGGCGCGCCGGGCGAACGTCGCGACGGCCGCCTCGAGCCGTGCGACGCACCCGCCCGAGGAGGCGGCCTCGGCCATCGCCGCGAAGTCGCGCCGGGCCGCGTCGCGGACGACGTCGACGAAGAGATCGGCCTTCGAGGGGAAGTGGCGGTAGAGCGCCCCCGCCGCCACCCCGGCGCGGGCCGCGATCGCCTGCACGGAGGCCGCGCCGTAGCCGCCCTCCTCGAGGAGCGCGCGCGCGGCGGTGACGACGCGCTCCCGCGTGCCGGCCGGCGTCGCGTCGCCGCCCGGGGGCGCCGCGACGCGCCGCGCGGGCCGCCGCACGCCCGGACGCCGCCGCCCGCTCACGACGGCGCTCCCTCGAGCGCGGCGTGGAGCGTCCGGTGGAAGTGGGCGATCGCGCCTTCGAACCGCCCGAACTCGAACGCGTCGTTCGCGCCGCTCGCGAGCCCGCGCTGGACGGCGCACGCGACCGCCTGGTCCTCGAGCGCCCCCGCGCGGACGAAGTCTCCCGCGCGCGCGAGCGCGGCCTTCCCGTCGCAGTCAAGCGCGTGCTCCGCCGCGAGCACCCACGTGACGAGGCACGTCCGGTCGATGGCGCGCGGCTCGACCACGACCACCACGACGTTGGTCGGGAAGGTCGCGACGATCGCGTTCGGGAAGAGATGGTAGACGTACGTGAGCACGCCGTCGGCCGTGCGCGTCGCCGCCGGGACGCCGCGGAGCTTCTCGATGCGCCGGTACGGGAACGCGATCCGGTTGTGCGGGCCGAAGGTCTCGACCACGTTCAGGTTGTCGTACTGCACCGGGTAGAACGTCGCCGCGTGCGTCGAGCGGATGTGGTAGCCCTCGAGGAACCCCTCGACGACGATCTTCCAGTTCGCCGGCACGTCGACCTCCATCGCCGGGGCGACGAGGCCGAGCTCGGGCGAGAGGAGCGGCGGCAGCGCGTCCAGGTCGGCGTCGAGCGGCGGCGCGTCCTGCGTGACGAACACGAGGCCGCGGCGCTCGACGGCGGCGACGGGCACGAGGCCCCGGGTGCGCACGTCCAGGTCGGGAAACCCGTGCGCGTGCGGCACGCCGCGCAGCGCCCCGTCGAGGTCGTACGTCCAGCCGTGATAGCGGCAGACGAACGCCTTCGCGCAGCCCGCCCCCTCGACGAGGAGGGTCCCGCGATGCCGGCACGCGTTCCGGAAGGCGCGCGCGACGCCGTCGGTCCCGCGCACCGCGAGGATCGGCGTTCCGGCCGCGACCCGCGCGACCCAGGCGCCGGGCGCGGGCAGCGCGACGGAAGGGCAGAACGGCGTCGGCGCGCGGCGGAGCACGCGCGTCAGCTCGGCCGCGAACCGCCCCCCGGACGTGTAGCTCGCCACGGGCTCGCGCCAGCAGGCCGGGGCGAGGTCCGTCGTGCGGCGGTCGATGTGGTCCAGGATCCGTTGAACGACGACGTGGTCCTCGGCGAGTGTCGCCATCGGCGTCTCTCCTCAGCGCTCCGCGCGCTGCCGCCAGGCGCCCGACGCGTACCGGGCGAGGCCGTCCCGCAGCTCTCCCGTCGCGAGCGTCGCGACGCCGTGCCGGTACTCGGCGGCGAGCGCGTCGTCGAGCGCGAGGCTCCACTGCCCATACGCGCTCAAGCGGTCGCTGCGGAGCGCGGCCTGGGGGCGGGACGCGAGCTCCCGCGCGAGCGACGTCGCCTCCGCGAGCGCGCGGCCGTGCGGCACGAGCCGGTTCGCGAGGCCCATGCGGAGCGCCTCCTCGCCGGAGACGCCGCGGCCGGTGAGGATCAGGTCGAGCGCGTGGCTCAGGCCGACGAGCCGGGCGAGGCGGACCGTGCCGCCGTCCATCAGCGGGATCCCCCAGCGCCGGCAGTAGACGCCGAAGACGGCGTCCTCGGCCGCGACGCGGAGATCGCACCACGCCGCGAGCTCGAGCCCGCCCGCGACCGCGTGCCCCTCGACTGCCGCGATGACCGGCTTCCCGAGCAGCAGGCGCGTCGGCCCGACGGGACCGTCGCCGTCGGGCGCGACGCGCGTGGTGCGCGCGGGGTCGCCGCGCATCGCCTTCAGGTCGGCGCCGGCCGAGAACGTCCCGCCCGCGCCGGTCAGCACGGCGACCGACAGGGACGGATCCGCGTCGAACCGGCGAAACGCGTCCGCGAGCGCCTCGGCCGTCGGGCGGTCGACGGCGTTCGCCACCTCGGGGCGGTCGATCGTGACGACGGCGACGGGCCCGTCGACGAGCCAGCGCACGGCCATGGTGGTCCTCCCGCGTGAATTCGGATTCACGGCTAGTGAATCCGAATTCACGAGTCAAGGGCGGTGAGGCGTGCCGGCCGCGCCGGCGCGCGCGGACGTCCGCGGCACGGAGTGGGTCAGTTTGCACGACGAGCACCGACCCGGGAGCACGGGGGAGTCCTCGTGGAGGCGAGCGCACCACCGACACGACGTCCATGCCGCATCGGAAGACGTGGTGGTGCACCTTGTCGTCTCCGCGAGGACTCCCCCGTGCTCCCGCACGATGTGGTACG
>Ga0070741_10016544_pt1 | contig 12275 bp, 12 predicted proteins | sample Coa_R1_4_FD_66440 | JGI IMG/M metagenome (GOLD analysis project Ga0070741, IMG submission 66440) | Surface soil microbial communities from Centralia Pennsylvania, which are recovering from an underground coalmine fire - Coalmine... | ecosystem: Environmental > Terrestrial > Soil > Unclassified ...
CGCACCAACTCCGCGTATCCCTGCGCGATGCGCGGAAGGACTGTGAGGATCGCGACGCGCCAGGGCGCCGGCACAGTCAGATGCTCGGGCCCGCGGCGCGAACGGACGCGTCGACGTCCGGGAAGCGCGTGGCGAAGTTCTCGGCGAAGAGCTCCGCGAGCTCGCGTGCCTTCACGTCGTACTGCTCCGGGTCGCGCCACGTGCCACGCGGGTCCAGCAACGCACTCTCGACGCCGGGCACCTCGAGCGGAACCTCGAAACCGAACACGTCGTCCCGCCGGAAGCCGACGTCGTCGAGCTCGCCGTCGAGCGCGGCGCGCAGCATCGTCCGCGTCGCCTGGATCGGCATGCGCTGTCCCTCGCCGAACTGGCCGCCCGTCCAGCCCGTGTTGACGAGCCAGACCGTCGGATGGTGCTCGTCGAGCTTGCGGCCGAGCAGCTCGGCGTACACACGCGGCGGCTGCGGAATGAACGGACGGGCGAAGCACGTCGAGAACGTGGGCTGCGGCTCGGTGACTCCGATCTCGGTGCCGGCGAGCTTCGCGGTGAATCCCGAGAGGAAGTAGTAGATCGCCTGGTCGCGTGAGAGGCGTGCAATCGGCGGCAGGATCCCGAACGCGTCGGCGGTGAGCAACACGACCGAGCTCGGATGCCCCGCCTGGCTCGACGGCAGCGCGCTCGCGATCTGCTCGAGCTTGTACGCCGCCCGGGTGTTCTCGGTCTTCGAATCGTCCTCGAGATCCAGGACGCCCTGCTCGTCGACCGCCACGTTCTCGAGGATCGTTCCGAAGGTGTGCGTTGTGCGATAGATCTCCGGCTCGGCGACCGGCGACAGCCGGATCACCTTCGCGTAGCAGCCGCCCTCGATGTTGAAGACGCCGCTCGAGCCCCAGCCGTGCTCGTCGTCGCCGATCAGGCGTCGCTCGGGGTCGGCGGAGAGCGTCGTCTTGCCCGTGCCCGAGAGACCGAAGAAGATCGCGACGCGGCCGTCCGCGGCGACGTTCGCCGAGCAGTGCATCGGAAAGACGCCTTCGAGCGGCAGCCGGTCGTTCATCACCGTGAAGATCGACTTCTTGATCTCACCGGCGTAGAACGTGCCGAGCACGAGCAGCTCTGTGCGTCCCGGATGCAGGACGATCGCGGTCGAGCTGCGCGTGCCGTCCTGCGCCGGGTCGGCCTCGAGGTCCGGCGTGTGCAGCACGAGCGCCTGCGGCTGGAACTCGTCGAGCTCCTCCGCCGTCGGGTCGATGAACATCGTGTGCGCGAACAGTGCGTGGTACGGATGCGCGGTGACGACGCGCACTGCGAGCCGGTGCGCTGGATCGGCGCCCGCCCACGCGTCGATCACGTAGAGCCCCGGCGACGATGCGAGATGCGACGAGACCTTCTCCCGCAGCCCGTCGAAGTTGCTCTCCGGGAGCCTCTGGTTGACCTCGCCCCACCAGATGCGGTCCGTCGACGACGGCTCGTCGACGAGGAACTTGTCCTTCGGCGAGCGGCCGGTGAACTTCCCGGTGTCGACGACGAGCGCGCCGCCCTCGGCGAGGCGCCCGTCGCCACGCGCGAGCGCGTGCGAGTAGAGCAGCGCGGTCGTCGGGTTTCGATAGACGCGTCCCGTCGCATCGATGCCGTGCGCAGAGAGGTCGACGCTGCCGGGCAACTGAGTGGCCGTCATCCGGGACTGCATGGTACGCATCTACCCGCACCGGCGGGCCGTTCAACCGTTCGAGGCTAGAGTTGCCAGTCCCCGCCGCGCAGAACGGGCACGCGCGTGCCGTCGGCGGTGACGCCGTCGACCTCGACCTCGGGCGAGCCGATCATGAAGTCGATGTGCTGGGCGCTCGAGTTCACACGGCTCTTGACGTCATCCTCGACAAGGAATGGGAACCCGGCCCCGAGCGCGATGTGGCTCGCGGCGTTCTCGTCGAGCAGCGTGTCGTAGAAGACGGTGCCGAGCGGGCCGATCCGCCCCTGCCGGTCGACGAGCGCGAGCTCGCCAAGCCTGCGCGCGCCCTCGTCGATGTCGACCGCCGACGCGAGTGCACCGCCGTTCTCGTCGGCGTCGATGCGCGTCGCGACGCCGTTCTCGAACTCGACGCGCAGCCCGCGGACGATCGTCCCGTCGCGCAGCACGAGCGGCTTCGTCGAGGTGACGTGCCCGTTCGTGCGTGCCGGGTCGGGAGTCGTGAAGACCTCTTCGGTCGGAAGGTTCGGCAGGTGGCGCAGACCGTCTGCGCGCTGAAAGTCGGCGGCCCACCACCTGTGCGTCGGGAGCAAGCCGATCGACAGCTCCGTGCCCGGGCCGCGCAGCTCGATCGCGTCGAACGCGCGCGCGGCGATGCGCGCGGCGGCGTCCTTCAGCACGTCCATGCGCGCGTCCCAGGCCGCAGGCGGGTCGGGCTCGTCGAGACGGAGCACGTGCTCGAGCTCCTGCCACAGCTTCTCGAACGCGTCGTCCGGCGAGAGGTCCGGATAGACGAGCTGCGCCCAGGCGGGATGCGGCGCCGGAACGATGCACCAGTTCGTCGAGCGATCGCTCACGATCTTGGTCAGCTCCTTGACGCGCGGCAGCATGTCCTTGCCGACGAGCGCCGGATCGAGGCCGTCGAGCAGGTTCGGCGCGGTCGGGCCTGAGAACGAGACGCGCGCGCCCTGTTGCTCGGCGTGCTCGAGGAACCGCGTGCCGTACCACGTCGGCACGAAGTCGAGCGTCGACGGGTCGGCATTCTCGACACGTGCCCGCTTCAAGTACGGATCGAAGTACACGACGTCGACGAACTTCGCGCCCCGGTCGTAGCCGGCGGCGGCCACGGCCCGCGCCAGGTCTTCCTGGCCCAGTTCGGCCGCGACCATCAGGATCTGGCCCTCCTGCACGTTCGCGCCGTGCACGGCCAGCTCGGCGAGGCGTTCGAGGCGCGTAGCCATCGGCAGGCGATCGTACTCGTCGCGGCGAACTTCGTGCCGTGACAGTCGATGCCGCGATCGAGCGCTTCCTGTCCGCCGCGGGGATCTCCGACGGGACGCGCCGCGGCTACGCGGGCGACCTGCAGGCGTTCGCGGCGTGGTTCGGGCCGGATTCGCCGCTCGAGGACGTCGACGTGCGGGTGCTCGCCGACTGGGTTTCCCAGCTCGGCTCGGCCCGGCCCGGCGGGAAGCTCGCCCCTTCGACGATCGCGCGCAAGCTCGCCGCGGTGCGTTCGCTCCTTCGCTTCAGCCTGGGAGCCGATCGCGTGCCGGATGCGGCGCTCGCGCCGCGCCGGCCGCGCCGCCTCCCCGATGCGCCGAAGCGCGACGAGGTGGAGGCGATGGTCGACGGCGCCGAGCGCGACGGGCCGCTCGGCCTGCGCGACCAGGCGCTGCTCGAGCTCGTCTACTCGGCCGGTCTGCGCAGCGCGGAGGCGGTCGGGCTCGATCTCGGCGACGTCGACTTCGAGCAGGAGCTCGTCCACGTGCGTGAGGGAAAGGGCGGCAAGGATCGCGTCGTCCCGCTCGGCGAAGAGGCCGGCGCGCTCGTCGCGCGCTATCTCACCGACGCGCGGCCACAGCTCGCACGCGGCGCCGAGAACGCGCTGTTTCTCTCAGCCCGCGGCCGACGGCTCGACACCTCGACGTTGCGCCGGCTCGTCCCCCACCCACATCGACTGCGTCATGCGTTCGCGACGCATCTGCTCGAAGGCGGCGCGGACCTGCGCACGATTCAAGAGCTCCTTGGGCACAGCTCGCTGTCGACGACGCAGATGTACAGCCACGTCGACGCAAAGCGGCTACGCCGCGTCTACGACCACGCGCACCCTCGCTCATGACGGAACGCGACCCCGAAATCGAAGGCTTTCTCGCGCTGCTCGCTGCGCGGCGCGCGGCCCGCACCGTGGATGCGTACCGCCGCGATCTCGCAGCGCTGCGTGCATATCTCGGGAAGCCCGTCGGCAAGGCGTCGCTCGAAGAGCTCGAGCGCTATGCGGCGCAGCTGCGCGCCGACGGGTTGGCGGCGGCGACGATCGCTCGCAGGACTGCGGCGGTGCGCAGCTTCTTCCGGCACCAGCAGCTGCTCGGCGCACGCGAAGACAACCCTGCCGCCGCCGTCGCGCTGCCGCGCCGCCCGAAGCCGCTGCCGAAGACGCTCTCGGCCGGCGAGGCCGAACGGCTGATCGACGCGGCCGCGGGCACGACGCCGCGCGCGCTGCGCGACCAGGCGCTCGTCGAACTGCTGTACGGCGCGGGGTTGCGCGTGTCGGAAGCGGTCGGCCTCGAGCGCACCGGCATCGATCTCGACGGACGTCTCGTGCGCGTCGTCGGCAAGGGCGGCAAAGAGCGCGTCGTCCCGGTCGGCAGGCCGGCCGTGGAGGCGCTCCGCCGCTACCTGTCGCGCGGGCGGCCGCACCTCGACCGGCGACACCGCCCGGAGCTCTTCCTGAACGCGAAAGGCGGGGCGCTCACCCGTGCGGGCGCCTTCCTGATCCTGCGCACGCTCGCCGGCAAGGCCGGCCTCGACCCTACGCGCGTCCACCCCCACATCCTCCGCCACTCGTTCGCGACGCACCTCCTCGAGGGCGGCGCCGACCTGAGATCGGTTCAGGAAATGCTCGGTCATGCCGATCTCTCGACAACCGAGCTCTATACCCACGTAACCGACAGGCGGCGTCGGGAGTTGTACTTCCAGGCGCACCCACACGCCCGCAAGAGAACCACGGAGGACTCACGTTGATCGATCCGCACGTCGAACTGTTCCTGGCACTGGCGTCGGTCGCGGCATGGCTCGCGACGAAGGCGGGCCTGGCGAAGAACATGCTCGAGCCCCGGCGCCGGCGGGTCACCTGCCCGTCCTGCGGCCGGACCGTAGACGGCTGCAGCTGCTTGTAAGTCCGGGCTCACTTGCCCTTGCGGCGTAAGAGCTGCGCCACCTTCGCCGCGGCCTCGCGCAGCTCGCGCGGCTCCTCGTCGTTCGCGCCGAGCGAGGTCAGGATCTGAATCGTGTCCGGCCGCGCCGAGCCGTTCTTCAGCGCAACGACTGCGAGCCGACGCACGGCCTCGTTGCCGTCGCTCGCAACGAGCTCGTGCAGAAGCGAGCGCACGTCGTTGACGTCGCCGGGGTGATCGCGCGAAAGCCGCTCGAGCGAGAGCAGCGCCGACCCGCGCACCGCGGGGCTCTCGTCGCCCAGGCCGCGCCGCAGGAGCTCGCGCTTCGCGCGGAAGCGAAACTGGCCGATCGCGCGGTAGGCGACGACGCGCTCGCGGAAGTCGGCGGCACGCGCAGCAGCTTCGAGCTCGTCGTCCCACTGCGCACGCAGTTGCGACAACGCGCGTTCGTCGCCGGCGTCCGCGAGGCCGTCGGCCTGCGCCGCTGCGTCGGCGAGCGTCAGATCGAGCGCGGCGCCGGCCCGACGTAACGGGCGGAAGGACGGAAGAGCTTGCCGGTCCGCTTCTGCTCGAGGATGTGCGCCGACCAGCCCGCGACGCGCGAGCAGCCGAACATCGCGGGTGCGAGCGGCGGCGGGATCTGCGCGACGTCGAGCACGAGCGCCGAGTAGTACTCGACGTTCGTCTTCAGCGGACGTTCCGGGTGGCGCCGCTCGAGCTCGGCGAGCGCTGCCTCCTCGAGCCGCTCGGCGATCTCGATCTGCGGAGAGCCGAGCTCGCGCGCGGTCTCCTTGAGGATGCGCGAGCGGGGATCCTCGGCACGGTAGACGCGGTGGCCGAAGCCCATGATGCGCCTGCCGGAGTCGAGCGTCTCGCGGACCCACTTCTCGGGGTCGCCCTGCGCTTCCACCTCTTCGAGCATCGGCTTCACGTATGCGGGCGCGCCACCGTGCAGCGGGCCTGACAGCGCACCGACCGCCGACGACAGCGCGGCGCCGCAGTCGGCGCCGGTAGAAGCAGCGACCCGCGCGGTGAACGTCGAGGCGTTCAGGCCGTGCTCGGCGGTGCAGATCCAGTAGGTGTCGATCGCCTTTGCGGCTTTCGGGTCGGCCTCACCGCGCCAGCGCAGCAGGAACTTCTCGGCAGCGGTCTTCCCCTTCGCGACGACGTCGTCGGAGATCGTGTCGTCGTGGCCGTCGGCGATGCGAGCGGAGCGCGCGACGATGCCCATCATCTGCGCAGACAGCCGCCCGAGGTCCTCTCGCGCCTGCTCGTCGGAGATCTCGTTCAGCTTGCCGAGCTTCCAGCGTCCGGCGAGTCGCGCCGTCTCCGCCTGCAGGTCGGAAGGTGCGTTCCCGGTCAGCGCGACCGGCTCGTACGGCTCGGGCGCCGGCATGACGGAGTCGAGATCGTCGTCGACGAGCAGCCCCCACACGTTCTCGTACGGGTAGCGGCCGACGAGCTCGGTGATGTCGATGCCGCGGTAGCGAAGAACTCCGCCTTCGCGGTCCGGCTCCGCGATCTCGGTCTCGACGGCGACGACGCCTTCCAGGCCGGGCCGGAAGTCACTGGTCGTGCTCACGGCGCGGAGCGTACAGAAGATAGGTCGCATGCCGATCCGGTTACTCCACGTGTGTACGCTGGCGCGCGGCGATGGCGCATCGCGTGACTCTCATTCCGGGCGACGGCACCGGTCCCGAGCTGACCGAGGCCACGCGCCGCGTCCTCGAGGCAACCGGCGTCGCATTCGACTGGGACGTGCGGCAAGCGGGCGTCGACGTGATGGAGTCGGCGGGCACGCCGCTCCCCGACGAAACGCTCGCGTCGGTGAAAGAGAACAAGGTCGCGCTGAAGGGACCGATCACCACGCCGATCGGCACAGGCTTCCGCTCGGTCAACGTCGCGCTGCGGCACGAGCTCGGGCTGTATGCGTGCCTGCGCCCATGCAAGAGCTATCCCGGAGTTCGCTCGCGCTACGACAACGTCGACCTCGTCATCGTCCGCGAGAACACCGAGGATCTCTACGCGGGCATCGAGTACGAGGCGGGCACCGACGACGCCGAGCGGGTGATCGCCGAGCTCAACGAGCTGCAGCCGAAGAAGATCGCATCCGGCTCGGGCATCTCCGTGAAGCCGATCAGCCGCGCCGGCTCGGAACGCATCATCCGCTTCGCGTTCGAGTACGCGCGGGCGCACGGGCGCCGCCGCGTTTCCTGCATCACGAAGGCGAACATCATGAAGTTCACGGATGGGCTCTTCCTCGACGTGTTCCGCGGGGTTGCGAAGGACTACTCGGACATCGAGCCGTGGGAGACGCTCGTCGACGCGCTCTGCATGAGCCTCGTGCAGCGCCCCGAGGAGTTCGACGTGCTCGTGCTGCCGAACCTCTACGGCGACATCGTCAGCGACCTGACGGCGGGCCTCGTCGGCGGGCTCGGCGTCGCGCCCGGCGCGAACATCGGCCCCGACGTCGCGGTCTTCGAGGCGACGCACGGCTCGGCGCCGAAGTACAAGGGGCAGAACAAGGTCAACCCGACCGCGATGATCCTCTCGGGGAAGCTGATGCTCGAGCATCTCGGCGAGGCGGACGCGGCAGCGCGGCTCGAAGCCGCAGTCGCCGCCGTGATCGCGGAGGGCGAGCAGGTCACCTACGACATGAAGCCGTCGCGCGACGACCCGACCGCGGTTGGGACGAGCGAGTACGCGGACGCGATTATCGGAAAGCTGGAGGGATAAGAGATGGCAGAAAGGCCCAAGGTCACGATCGTCGGAGCGGGCGCGACGGGCGCGACGTGCGCAGAGGTGCTCGCGCAGCGCGACTACGCGGAGATCGTCCTCACCGACATCAAGGAGGGCCTGCCGCAGGGCAAGGCGCTCGACATCAACCAGATGGGCCCGATCCTCGGCTTCGAGGCGACCGTCACCGGTACGAACGACTACGCCGACACTGCGGGATCCGACGTCGTCGTGATCACTGCCGGCCTGCCGCGGCAGCCGGGGATGAGCCGCGACGACCTCGTGCAGACGAACGAGAAGATCGTCAAGTCGGTGACCGAGCAGATCGTCGGCAACTCGCCCGACGCGATCGTCATCGTGCTCTCGAACCCGCTCGATGCGATGTGTCACGTCGCGAAGAGCGCGTCGAACTTTCCGAAGGAGCGCGTCTTCGGGCAGGCGGGGATCCTCGACACCGCGCGTTACCGCACGTTCATCGCGTGGGAGACGAACGCGTCGACGAAGGACGTGCAGGCGCTCGTGCTCGGCGGGCACGGCGACCAGATGGTCCCGCTCATCTCAGCGACGACCGTCGGCGGCGTGCCGCTGCGGAAGCTCGTCTCGGAGGACCGAATCCAGGCGATGGTGGAGCGCACCGCGGTCGGCGGCGGCGAGATCGTGAAGCTGCTGGGGACGTCGGCCTGGTACGCGCCGGGCGCCGCGTGCGCGCAGATGGTCGACTCGGTACTGCTCGACGAGAAGCGCGTGCTTCCCTGCACCGCGTACCTCGAGGGCGAGTACGGGATCCACGGCCTCTACATGGGCGTGCCGGTCAAGCTCGGCCGCAAGGGGATCGAGGAGATTTACGAGGTCGACCTCGACGACGCGGAGCGCGCCGCGCTCGCAAAGAGCGCGGACGCGGTCCGCGACGTCGTCTCGGTGCTCGGCTCCTAGCTCCCGCTACGCGCACTCCTTGACTCCATAGCCGAGGTTCTTCGGCTGCTTGCACGGATAGATCCCGCGCTGGTCGGCCGGCTTCGGCACACGCCCGCGTGCGATCGCGCGACCGGCCGCGTCGTAACCGACGAGCGCAACGAGCCGGTGTCCGAGCGCGTAGTGCTCCGCGGGGATCGGCCAGACCAGGTAGCCCTCCTTCGGGTAGAGCGAGATTCGGTCGCCGTCCTGGAAGCGCGCCTCGACGCGTGCAACCCTCGTGGAGACGGAGCAGCAGAGCCGGTCGCCGTTGAAGCCGAGCATGATCAGCGGTAGAGGCTTGGAGCCTTTCGGCGCCGTGAACGAGCACCCCGAGCCCGTGTTCGTCACGTAGCACGTGCCGCCGCCGCGCTTCGGCATCACCCAGAGCCCGACCCGCTGGCCGTTCGGTGCGCGCAGGTCGAAGAGCTGCGTCCGCTTGGCCCAGATCCCGGCGGCGGGCGCGGAGATGACGCCGAAGCCCGGCAGGCGGTGCGGGCGCTGCGTGACGAGCGGCGATCTGCCTTCGACGATCGGCTCGCGGTCGATCAGCTTCCCGTCCTTGTCGTAGAGCGCGAGCGAAGTCGCACGCGTCGCGGCCCTCCGGTGCGCGTCGGGCACGCGGTAGAGGTAGAAGCCGGCGGAGATCGGCTCCGACACGAACACGAACGGCACGTCCGCGGTCTGTCCGTTCTTGAAGGTCATCGACAGGCGGTCGCCTTTCGCCTGGAAGAACGAGCCCTCGAGCACGGTCAGGCCATGCGGCCCGACGGAGCCGCCGGTGTCGATACGCGCCGCGTACTTGTCGTGCCGGTTCGCGCGGCAGCCGCCACCGAGGCCGGTCCACTCGTAACAGAAGCCGCCGCGCTTCGTCGGTGCGACGTAGAGCGTGTGCACCTTGCCGTCGATGCGCACGGCGGTGATCCGCCGCGTCTGGTGCGGCAGAACGCCCGGGGCCATCCCGCGCGGGGCGCCGACCTGCATCGACCCGAACTCGTCGACCTCGTGCACGCCGGCATGTTTCGCCGTGCCGAAGTCGATCACCGGGTGGCCGAGCGCGTACGCCGACGCGACGCCGACGACGACCACGGCGAGCACTGCCGCTGCTTCCAGCGTGCGGCGCGTGCGCCCGGCACGCCGCGCGCGGCTGAGGACGTCGCCCCAGTCCGGTTCGAGCTCGAGAGTCTCCGTCATGTGTTCACTCCTTTCGCGCGCAGGTGCTCGGAGAGCTCCGCATGCGACTGTGCGAGCGTCGCGGCGACAGTGCCTTCCGAGATCTGACAGATCGATGCGATCTCGCCGTACGAGAGATCGGCGAAGTAGCGAAGGAACACGACGAGCCGTCGCCGCGGTGGCAGCGCGCTGACTGCGTCACGCACCGCGCTGTCCGGCCTCGCGTCCTCGACGGCGAGGTCGGGCGCCTCGTCGCGCCACGCGGGCGCGAGGTCGCGGCGCATGCGCAGCGCCTCGTTCACCGCGATCCGCCATACCCACGCCTCGAGGTTCGCGTCGCCGCGAAACCTCCGCCGGCTGCGCAACGCCCGCGAGAACGCCTCCTGGACGACCTCGCGGGCCGCCTCGGGATCGCGCACGACGCGCGTCATCCCGTCGAGGAACATCCGGTAGCGGCCTCGATAGAGCCGCTCGAGCTCGGCGGTCGTCGCCCCCATCTTCACCTCTATCGATCCCCGCGCACTCCGTTTCCTTTAGCAGCTACCTTCCCGCCGAATGGACCTCGGCCTGCGCGGCAAGACGGCGATCGTCTGCGGAGCATCTTCCGGGCTCGGGCTCGCAGCCGCCGAGGCGCTCGCCGAAGAGGGTGCGAACGTGACGATGTTCGCGCGCCGGCGCGAGCAGCTCGAGCTCGATGCCGAGCGGATCGGCGCACTCGGCGTGCGCGGCGACGTGACGAACGCAGCCGACCTGGAGCGCCTCGTCGCACGAACGCTCGAGGCCTTCGGCGGGATCGACATCCTGGTCTGGAACAGCGGCGGGCCGCCCGGCGGCAAGGCGACCGACGTCGACGAGAGCTCGCTCGAAGCGGCGTTCGAGCTTCTGCTCGTTCCCGCGGTGCGGCTCGTCAGGCTCTCCCTCCCGCACCTCGAGCGAAGCTCGGCCGGCCGGATCGTCGCGATCACCTCTTTGACGGCGAAGGAGCCGACCGACCACTTGCCGCTCTCGAACGCGATCCGCCCGGGGCTCGTCGGCTACCTGAAGACGCTGTCGCGCGAGCTCGGCCCGAAGGGGATCACCGTGAACTGCGTCGCGCCGGGCCGCATCGACACGCCGCGGCTCACCGAGATCTACGGCGACGATGGCCCGCCCGCCGCAGAGCTGACGCAGATCCCGGTCGGCCGCCTCGGCACGCCGCGCGAGTTCGGCGACGTCGTCTGCTTCCTCGCATCGGCGCGCGCGTCGTACATCTCTGGTACGACGGTGCTTGTCGACGGCGGCATGTCGCGCGGACTGCAGTGAAGCGATTCGTCACCCCGGGGCGGCTGTTCGCGCTCGGCCTGCTGCTGCTCGCAGTCGTCCTCGTGCTCGTCGTCGTTCCGTCGAACGAGTACATCTTCCTGCCTGACCCGGCACATCCCGTTGCGCCGCTCGTCAGCGTCCCGGGCGGTCACGACCCGGCGCAGGGCGGCATTTACTTCGTCGACGTCGTCGTCCGCAAGGCGACGCTCCTCGAGAAGCTCTTCGGCGGCCTCCACCAGGGAGCGGATCTCTATCCCGCGAGCGAAGTCAACCCGCCCGGTGTGAGCGACGCCGGCCGGCGGCGGATCGACCTCGAAGACATGCAGCAGTCGCAGCTCGTCGCCGCTGCGGTTGCCGAGAAGGCCGATGGTAAGAAGGTCGTGATCGCGAACATCGGCGCGCAGGTCGAAGAGGTTGGGCCCGGCGAGCCTGCAGTCGGGAAGCTCGAGCCCGACGACGTGATCACCGCGATCGACGGGGTCAGGATCAAGTCGCCCGCAGACGTCTTCCGCGTGATGACGGGCAAGCGCGTCGGCTCGACCGTCGCGTTCACGATCCGCCGCGAAACCTCGACGCTCGTCGAGCACGTAAGGACGGTCGCCGACCCCGCCGACAAGACGCGCCCCTTCGTCGGGATCGCCATCGAGCCTGCCGTGCAGATCCACGTGCCGATTCCCGTACGCATCGACGCAGGCGGCGTCGGCGGCCCGTCCGCCGGCCTCGCGTTCGCGCTCGAGGTGCTGCAACAGCTCGGCCGGAACGTCGTGCACGGGCACAAGATCGCCGCGACCGGCGAGATCTTTCCCGACGGAACCGTCGGCGCGATCGGCGGTGTGAAGCAGAAAACGTACGGCGCACGCAAGGCACATGTGGACGCTTTTCTCGTGCCGGCTGGGGAGAACGCGCAGGAAGCGCGCAAGTACGCGCACGGCCTCCGGATCATCCCTGTTGAGAACTTTCAACAGGCGTTGCACGCCCTGGCGACACTGTCCTGAGGGGCCGATTTGCGAACCTGTTCGAGTCTCCGTGAAGTCTGCGGAAACTGGATGTTTTCCGTTTGGACAAGCCCTTTTCCGCGGTCGGCACCGGTCGTAGCATCCGTCGTCACCTCACCCCCGCGAGCACCGCGCCGAGCCCCCCGGAAGGACCTCTCACATGACCCGACAGACCGCTCTCACCTGCGACGACTGCTACTTCCGCCGTCACGGACTCTGCGCGATGACACCTGAGCGGCCCTGTCCCACCTTTCGCGCGGC
>Ga0070741_10016546_pt1 | contig 12274 bp, 10 predicted proteins | sample Coa_R1_4_FD_66440 | JGI IMG/M metagenome (GOLD analysis project Ga0070741, IMG submission 66440) | Surface soil microbial communities from Centralia Pennsylvania, which are recovering from an underground coalmine fire - Coalmine... | ecosystem: Environmental > Terrestrial > Soil > Unclassified ...
GGCCGCCGAGCACGCAGATCAGGAAGGTGATCGGCCCGAATGACAGGCCGATAAAGGGGTGCACGTCATATTGCAGCACCAGCAGGCAGGCGGCGAGGCCCGCGAGCCCGCCGCCGATCGCCGAGGTGATGAGGTAGATGCGCCGCGCATCGACGCCCATCAGCGGCATGATCTGGCGATCCTGCGCGATGGCGCGGATCGCGGTGCCGGTGAAGGTGCGGGTCATGAACAGATAAACCGCGACCATGCCGAACAGGGCGGCCGCGAACGACAGCAAGCGTGCGTAGGAGAAATTCATGTCGCCGAGCGAGAGCACCGGCAGGCGGATGCCGAGGTTGCGGAAATTGATGCCGAAGGCGACGGTGGCGAAGCTCTGCAGCAAGAACAGCACGCCGCCGGTGGCCAGCAGCTGGTTGATCGGCGGCGCGGTCAGCAATGGCTGGATCACAAGGTAATGCAGCGCGGCGCCGAGCAGCGCGACCAGCAGGATGGTCAAGGGTGCTGCGATGAAATAGGAGACGCCGTAATACTGCACCAGGAAGTACATCGCATACATGCCGATCATCACGAGCTCGGCGTAACAGATCCAGGTCACGTCGATGACGCCGAAGATCAAATTGAGCCCGAGCGCGAGCAGCGCCAGCACGCCGCCGAGCAGGATGCCGTTGATCACGGCCTCGAGCAGGTAAATGTCGAAGATGTCGAGGAAGCCCTGCATCGGTGTTTGCCCTACGCTCGCATGTTGTTTCGAAGCGTCGCCGCGTGCACGCTCTGATCCCTCCCCCCGCGAAGCGGTGGGGAGGGTCGGCGCGAGCGTAGCGAGCGTCGGGGTGGGGGGTGTCTCATTCGCATGGTGCTCGTAGTTCTACCCCCCACCCGCCTCGCTCTGGCGCGCAAGTGCGCTGCCGAGCTCGGCACCCTCCCCACCACTCGCTTCGCTCGCGGGGGGAGGGATAAGACCGTGCGCGCTGCGAGTGCTGGCTCAAACTTCATCATCACACCCCCAAATAAGCCTGCTTGATCGTATCGGTCGACAGCATCTCCGCCGCCGTTCCCGACGCGCGGATGGTGCCGGCTTCCAGCAGATAGGCGCGGTCGACCACTTTGAGCACCTGTTGCACATTCTGCTCGACGATCAGCACCGTGAGCCCTGAGGCGCGGATGCGTTTCACCAGCTCGAACACCTGCTGCACCACGACCGGCGCCAGCCCCGCCGACGGCTCGTCCAGCAACAGCAGTTTCGGATCGGACATCAGCGCGCGGCCGATCGCGCACATCTGCTGCTCGCCGCCCGACATGGTGCCCGCCATCTGGTGGCGGCGCTCCTTCATGCGCGGGAACAGCTCGAACACGAAATCCAGCCGTTCGGCATATTTGCCGCGGGCATCCTTCATGTAGGCGCCCATCTTGAGATTGTCGTCGACGGTGAGGCGCGGAAACAGCCGGCGGTTTTCCGGGACATGCGCGATGCCGAGGCTGACGATGCGATGCGCCGGCGTGGCCAGTACGTCCGTGCCCTGCATGCTGAGCGAGCCCTTGGTCGGACGGATCAGGCCGGAGATCACCCGCATCAAGGTGGTCTTGCCGGCGCCGTTCGGACCGATCACGCCGACCGCTTCGCCCGGCCTCACGTCGAGATTGACGCCGAACAGCGCCTGGAACGTGCCATATCCGGCGTCGAGCGATCTGAGCTCAAGCATGCCTCACGCCCCCGCCCCCGTCCGGACGCGCGTCAGCGCTGCCGCGGCCTGGGTCGCATCGGCGTCAGTGCCGAGATAGACCTCGATCACGCGCGGATCGTGCGCGACTTCGGACGGCAGGCCTTCGCTGATCTTCTCGCCGTGATCGAGCACCATGACGCGATCGACCACGCGCATCAGCACGCCCATGATGTGCTCGACCCAGATGATGGTGATGCCGAGCTCGTCGCGGATCTTGCGCAGCATGTCGGCGGCCTGATCCATCTCGGTCTCGTCGAGACCGCCGAGGCTCTCGTCGGCGAGCAGCAGCTGCGGTCCCGTGGCAAGCGCCTTCGCCAGCTCGAGTTTCTTCAGGCCGGCGGCGCCCATGCCATCGACGCTGGCGTGACGATCGGTCGGCAGGCCGACCATCGCAAGCGCCCGCTCGGCGGACTCTTCCGCCTTCACCCGGCTGTGCCGGTTCTGGCCGAAATAGCCGGCCAGCACGACGTTCTCGAACAGCGTCAGGCGATGGAACGGACGCGGAATCTGGAAGGTGCGGCCGATGCCGCGGTTGATGATCCGGTGCGGCGGCAGTCCGGCAAGCTCGTGGCCGTCGAACCTCATCGAGCCCGAGGTCGGCGGAAACGTGCCGGAGAGCATGTTGAAGATCGTGCTCTTGCCCGATCCGTTCGGGCCGATCAGGCCGAGAATCTCGCCCTTCTCGACGCTGAACGACACGTTGTTGACGGCTCGAAAGCCGCCAAACCGCTTGACCAGACCCTCAACAACCAGCACCGGCGATTCCTTCCGTGGCGCGACCTATTTGTAGCTGTAGGTCGTACCCGCAGGCAACGGCAGCACCGCTTCCCGCTGCGCCTGGCTCTTCGGCCACACCACATACGACTTGTCGTCGATATACTGGGTGACGACCGGGAACGAGCGCTGGTTCTGCCCGGGTGTCGATGACGCCTCGCCGTTGAACTTCACGCCGTAGCCCAGCATGGTGCCCCCTTCGGGAATATCCGTATCGAGCGCAGCCTTGCGCAGCGCCTCGGGATCGACGCCGCCATATTTCTTGATGGCGCGGGGCAGCACGTCGTCGAAGAAGACGTAGGTGTTCGAGGCAGCGATGCCGACATGAGCGGAGCGGATGGTCTGGCCCGGCCTGATCTTGTCGAACTCCTCGCCAACCATCTTGATGATGGGCAGCAGCCTGGGATTGAGGCCCTCCGAATTGGCCGCCCAGATGGAGATCGGATCGGTGTCGAACAGAAGGTTGGCGTCGGCGCCAAGTCCCTCCTTCAGCTTCTCATACACGCCATAGCCGGCGCCGTGACCGACGATAGCGCCGACCTTCAGGCCCTGTTCGCGGGCCTGCCGGAAGAACAGCGTGATGTCGGGGTTGTAGCCGGTATGGAAGATCACGTCGGGCCGTGCGCGCTTCAGCTTGGTCACCAGCGCAGAAAGATCGGGCGCGGTCGCCGAGTAGCCTTCCTTCAGCACGACGTTGAATCCGGCTTTTTGCGCGCCGGCTTCGTTGCCCTTGGAGACGTCGACGCCGTAGGCGCCGTCCTCGTGCATGATGGCGACGCGCAGGTCCTTCGGGTCCTTGCCGAACTTCGACTTCGAATAGTTGGCGATGAAATCCATCGTCATCAGGCCGAACTGGTCGCCGCTGGCCTGCGGACGGAAGACGTATTTGTAGTTCTTGTCTGCAAGCACGGCCGAGGAGATGCAGGTGGTGATCCACATGAACTTCTTGAGCTGCTCGACGCGGGCGGCGACCGGCACGCACTGCGCCGACGAATAGAAGCCCAGCAGCATGTCCACCTTTTCCTGCTCGACCAGGCGAACCGCCTCGTTGATGGCAACGTCGGGCTTGCTCTGGGCGTCGGCATAGACCGCTTCGATCTTGTAGCCCTCGACCCCGGTCTTGGCGAAGTGGTCGATCATGATCTTGGCGCCAAGATATTCGAGCTCGGAGCCGCCGCCCGCCAGCGGCCCGGTGAGGTCGAAGATCACTCCGATCTTGAGTTTCTTTTCCTGGGCCTGAGCGGTCACGGCCATCGCCAACACCGCGATCGCGACCAAGAGCCCACTGACCAGGCGCACGGCTTTCTGCCCCAGCATTGTCTCCTCCCGAATTGTGGTTGCGTCGTTTGTTCTTGTTATTGGCGCCTATCACATTGGCAGCCGCGGACGATGTCAAGCTGCATTAAGTTGCAGCCGCTCGACGCCGGCAACACCCTCGGATTCAGCCCGCGAACTGCCGCTCGATGAAGGCTGCGACAAAGCGCGGCATCGCTGGCGATATGTCGGCCCGCGCGCGAACCAGGTGGATTGCCGACAATTCCGGATGTTTTTGCCGCGAAAGATTGGCCTCGATCCGCGCGCGCAAGCTGTCGGCGGACATCGCGACGTTGAGGATGCGGATCAGCGCGATGGCCGATCCCGCCATGACGCAATCCCAATGCGTCGCCGCCTCGTAGTCGTCCGGCGTCAGCCCGGTCTCCTCCTCGAGCTCGCGCGTCACGCTGCCCGCGATATCGACGCGGTCGCCGACGATGTCGTCGGGATCGGGCGTGCCGGCCGGGAAATACACGCGGCCTGCGGTCGAGGTGTGCGGTCCCATCTCGCCCATCACGAACGCTCCGTCCGTGCAGCGCAGCGCGCCCATCCCAAAACCGTTGAACACGGACGCATCGACGAAGCCCCAATCGCGCCAGGCGAGGAAGCTCGCGAAATCGGTCGCGAAATAGCTGGCGCTGAAGCGCCCCGCCACACAGACGGGACGGCGCGCGAGCAGCACCTGCCCGTTCCAGATGTTCGGCTTCTCGCGCTTCTTCGTTGCGAAATGCGCATCGATGTCGGCGCGCCGCGTGCTCGCAAACGGCCAGTCCCAGGGCTCGTATTTCAGATCAAGCGTCGTGACGCGATGTATGACCGGATCATCACCTGCGTTACTTCGCATTCATCCCCGTCGTCTTCTTCGCCTGCTCGACGTATTTGTTGGTGTAGGTCTTGCTGAGATCGATATTGGCCTTGGCGACCTCGGGCGAGCCGACACTGAACATCGCGAGCACCGCGTCCGCGCCCTTGGGATCCATCTTGCCGGTCTCCGAATACATCGGAATGGTGTTCTTGAGCGCGGTGAGATAGAGGTCCTTTTCCTTGCCGACCATCTCGGGCGGCATCTTCGCCATGATCTCCTCCGGCGAGTGCGAATGGATCCAGGCCAGCGTGGAAACGATGGCGTTGGTCAGCGCCTGCACTTCCTTCTCATGCGAATTGACCCAGGCCGCGGTCGCGTAGAGCGAACCGCCCGGATAGTCGCCGCCGAAGATCGCGAGCGTGTCCTTTTGCGTGCGCGTATCGGCGAGGATTTTCAGGTCCGGATGGCTCTTTGCCAGCACGGTGACGGCGGGTTCGGCCATCACGGCCGCATCGATCTGGCCCTGCTCCATCGCCGCGACTGCGGTCGCGTTCAAGCCGATGCCGATCACGGCGGCGCTGGTCGGATCCTGTCCGCTCTTCTTCAACAGGTATTTCAGGAAGAAGTCGGTCGACGAGCCCGGCGCCGTGACGCCGACCTTCTTGCCGGCGAGATCCTTGACGGAATTGATCTCCTTGGCATGCGAGGGCGCGACCACCAGCACCAGACCGGGATAGCGGTCATAGACCACGAAGGCCTGCAGGTCCTGCTTCTTGGCGGCGAGGTTGACGCAGTGGTCGAAATAGCCGGACACCACGTCGGCGCTGCCGCCGAGCATGGCTTTCAGGGCGTCCGAACCGCCCTTGAGGTCGACGAGGTCGACGGCGACGCCCGCCTTGTCATATTCGCCGAGCTGCTTCGCCAGCACGGTCGGCAGGTAGCACAGGCATCCGCCGCCGCCGACGGCAACGGTGACCTTGTTCTGGGCCGCGGCAGGTCCGGAGATCAGGGCCAGCGCCACCAGCGCGCCCGAGAGCCTGCTCAACATGTTTTGCATGACATCCTCCCTTTGATTGGATGGCACGATAGTGCGGAGTACGCCCTTTGAGAAGGCGACTTTGGTGCGGGTGCTGCGGCGCGAAAAACCCTCGGCACCGGCTTATTCCACTCGCGGCGGGTGAAGTTTTTCGTCGCACCCTCCGACTGGCTGATGGCCAGCAGCGGACGGAAGGCCTAGCATGACAGGCACAAGAAACCACCAACGGGGAGGCTACCCATGAATCGCATCGCAACCACGCTTTCGATCGCAGCCGCGTTCGCCGCCGGCTGCGTCGTGACGCATGTGCTGCGGCCGGCCTACGCCGCCGACAATATCAGCGCACAGGTGATCCACACCGCCGAGCTCGAAGGCGACGCCCTGTCCGCGCCCAACGCGTCGGGCATGCGCAACAAGCTCCTGGTGTCGCTGGACGGCATCACGGTCGCGATCCAGGACGGCAATACGCCAAAACATCTGCATTCCAACGCCAACGAGATGCAATATATCCTCGACGGCACCGGGACGATCTGGCTCGGCGACAAGGAAGTGCCGGTGAAGCCCGGCGATCTCGTCATCATTCCAAAGGGCACGCCGCATGGCGGCACCAAGGTCACCGGCCGCACCATCAAGGCGATCGCGATCAAGTCGCCGCCGCAGGCGCCGGATGATATCAAGCTGCTGAATTGACCATCTCTTGATGGTCATTCCGGGATGGTGCGCAGCACCAGACCCGGAATCTCGCGCCACGATCTCCAGATTCCGGGTCCGCGCTTCCGCCTGCGCGCTCCGCGCTTCGGCGGACAGGTCGCGCGGCCCGGAATGACGAAGACCATCAGCGTCCCTCCACCGCCGGCCGCCACACCAACAGCCGCCGCTCGACCAGCGTCACCGCCACGTCGATCAGGATGACGAAGATCGCGAGCACGAACATGCCGGCGAACACGCCGGCGACGTCGAAAGTGCCTTCGGCCTGCAGGATCAGGTAACCGAGGCCGGCCGCCGATCCCAGATATTCACCCACCACCGCGCCGACCACGGCGAAGCCGACCGAGGTGTGCAGCGACGAGAACATCCAGGACAGCGCCGACGGCCAATAGACATGCCGCATCAACTGCCGCTCGCTCATGCCGAGCATGCGGCCGTTGTCGAGCACGGTGGTGCTCACTTCCTTGACGCCCTGGTAGACGTTGAAGAACACGATGAAGAACACCAGCGTCACGCCGAGCGCGACCTTGGACCAGATGCCGAGCCCGAGCCACAGCGTGAAGATCGGTCCCAGCACGACGCGCGGCAGCGCGTTGGCCATCTTGACATAGGGATCGAACACGGCGGCGACGCGGGGCTGGCGCGCAAACCAGAAGCCGATCAAGACGCCGCCGATCGAGCCGATGACGAAGGCGAGGATGGATTCCCACAGCGTGACCGCGAGATGCTTCCAGATCACGCCTGACGAAAACCAGTCGACGACCTGGCTGAACACGTCGATCGGGGTGGAGAAGAAGAACGGCGGCAGCAGCATCTTGCCGAACACCGGCACGGTGGAAAAGAATTGCCACAGCGCCACCGCGATGACGGCGACGACGAGTTGCAGCGCGAGGAGCATTACTCTCGACATCGTGACGACTCTCTCCGTTCCCCTCCCCCTTGCGGGGTCCGAGGCGAGCGAAGCTCGCTCTCGAGGTCAGGGGTGGGGGTATTCGCGAACGCCGACAGTGGAGAAAGGCACGCCCCTCCCCAACCCTCCCCCGCAAGGGGGGAGGGAGCACACCGCATTCGTTGCGACATCACCGACAACAAGAACGACATCAGGCGGCTCCCGCCTGCGCGGACTGCGCATAGCCCTTCATGACCTCGCCCCTGAGCACGCTCCAGATTTCCCGATGCAATTCGTGGAATTGCTTCTGCATCCGGACCTCCGAAATGTCGCGCGGGCGCTCGATCGGCACAGGCCAGTCGCCGATGATACGCGCGCTGGGGCCCGCCGACATGATGACGACGCGGTCGGCCAGCGCGATTGCCTCTTCGAGGTCGTGGGTGACGAACAGCACGGCCTTGCGATCGCGGCTCCAGAGGTCGAGCAGGAGATTGCCCATGATCTGCCGGGTCTGCGCGTCGAGCGGCCCGAACGGCTCGTCCATCAAGAGGATGCGGGGATCGCGGATCAGCACCTGCGCGAGGCCGACGCGCTTGCGCTGGCCGCCCGAGAGCATATGCGGGTAGCGGTTGGCGAAAGCGCCGAGCCCGACCGAACCGAGCCAATCCTGCGCGCGCCCGAGCGCCTCGGCGCGCGGCGTACCTGCGACCTCGAGCCCGATCGCGACATTGTCGATGGCGGTCTTCCACGGAAACAGCGCATCGGCCTGGAAGAGATAGCCGGCATCGCGGTTGAGGTCGGCGAGCGGGCGGCCGAAGGTGCGCACCGTGCCAGAGGCGAGCCGCAGCAGGCCCGCGGCGACATTGAGCAGGGTGGACTTGCCACAACCGGTCGGGCCGACGATGGCGACGAACTCGCCATCGGCGACCGCAAGCTGGGCCTTTTCGACGGCGGTATAGACGCGTCCATTGCCGACGCCGAACGCGACGGTTGCGTCCTCAAGCGCGACCGCTTTGGCCGTTGCCCCGTCCACTCCGCTCCCCTCCCTCTTCTCTGGATGGCTTAGCCGCTTGCGCGGACAAGTTCAACGAAGCCCTGCGACGTGGTAGTGCAGGCTGATTGCTGCTCTTATCCCTCCCCCCGGGGAGGGATAAGCGCGACACACAGGATCGCTTACGAAATGCCCCCGGCCCCGCTGATCGCCTACGACCATGTCGGCAAGACCTTTGCCGGCCGCGGCGCAGAGCGCGTGGCGGCGGTGGATGACGTCTCGCTCGAGGTCGCCGAGGGCGAGTTTCTCGCGATTGTCGGCGGCTCCGGCTCCGGCAAGACCACGCTGCTGCGGCTCGCCAACCGGCTGATCGAGGCCGACCATGGCGCGATCAAAGTCGAGGGCGAGGACGTGCGCGCGCTCGATCCCGTGCAACTGCGCCGCCGCATCGGCTACGTCTTCCAGCGCGGCGCGCTGTTTCCGCACATCTCCGTCGCCGGCAATATCGGGGTCACGCCGAAACTGCTGGGCCGGCCCGCGGCCGAGATCGCCGCGCGCGTCGACGAATTGCTCGACCTGGTCCAGCTCGATCGCGCGCAACATCGCGACCGCCTGCCGCAGGAATTGTCGGGCGGCCAGCGCCAGCGCGTCGGCGTCGCGCGCGCGCTCGCGGCAAAACCACGGATCGTGCTGATGGACGAGCCGTTCGGCGCGCTCGATCCGCTGACGCGCGACGCGCTGGGCGACGATTACCGCGCGCTGCATCGAAAACTCGGGCTGACCACTGTCATGATCACCCACGACATGACCGAGGCGCTGCTGCTCGCCGACCGCATCGCGGTGATGCGCACGGGCAGGCTGCTGGCGATCGGCACGCCGGCGGAGCTGACGGAGAGCGGCGATGCCTATGTCGCCGAGCTGCTGCGTACGCCGCGCCGGCAGGCGGAGCGGCTGAACGCCCTGCTGCCGCGGGATGGCGCGGCATGAGTCTGTTGTCCGATCCGCGCTGGGGCGAGGCGCTGACCCATCTCTCCGACTATCTCGGTAATCATGTGCGCGTCAGCGTTACCGCGCTCGCGCTCGGACTTGTCGTCAGCCTGCCGCTTGCGATCACCGCCCGCAAGGCGCCGCTGTTGCGCGGCATGTTGCTCGGGGTGGCCAGCATCGTGCAGACCGTGCCGGGGCTGGCGCTGCTCGCGCTGTTCTATCCGCTGCTGCTGGCGCTGGCCTCGGTGACTTCAGCCTGGTTCGGGTTCGGCTTCTCCGCTTTCGGCTTCCTGCCCGCGGTGCTGGCGCTCGCGCTCTATTCCATGCTGCCGGTGCTGCGCAACACCATCACGGGACTGAACGGCGTTGATCCGGAATTGCTGGAAGCCGCGCAAGGCGTCGGCATGACGCCGCGGCAGTCGCTGTTCACGGTCGAGCTGCCGCTCGCGCTGCCGGTGATCATGGCGGGCATCCGCACCTCGGCGGTGTGGGTGATCGGCACCGCGACGCTGTCGACGCCGATCGGCCAGACCAGCCTCGGCAACTACATCTTTGCGGGCCTGCAGACCCAGAACTGGGTGTTCGTGCTGTTCGGCTGTATTGCCGCAGCCGTGCTCGCGCTTGCGGTCGACCAGTTGCTGGCGTTGATCGAAAACGGCTTGCGCAACCGCAGCTCCTTGCGCGCTTCGCTCGGCGGCATCGGCATCGCAGCGCTGATCCTGGCGACCCTGGTGCCGACCATGGCGCGCGGGCCGTCGAGCTATATCGTCGGCGCCAAGACCTTCACCGAACAATACGTGCTGTCGGCGTTGATTGCGGAGCGGTTGCGCGCGGCGGGACTGTCCGCCAGCTCGCGCGAGGGACTCGGCTCCAGCGTGATCTTCGATGCGCTCGCGGCCAACGATGTCGACGTCTATGTCGACTATTCCGGCACGCTGTGGCTGAACCAGTTCCACCGCAGCGACACACTATCGCGCGAAAAACTGCTCGGTGAGTTGAAGACCATTCTAGCCAAGCAGGACATCACCCTGTTCGGCGAGCTCGGCTTCGAGAACGCCTATGCGCTGGTGATGCCGAAGAAGCGCGCCGAAGCGCTCGGCATCCGCTCCATCGCCGATCTCATCTCGCATGCATCGACCATGTCGATCGCGGGCGACTACGAGTTTTTCTCGCGGCCGGAGTGGGCCAACCTGAAAAAGACCTACGGCTTGTCGTTTCGCGCGCAACGCACCATGCAGCCCGATTTCATGTACCCTGCCATCGCGTCAGGCGAGGTCGACGTGATCGCCGGTTATACCAGCGACGGGCTTATTTCGAAGTACGATCTGCTTGTGCTCGACGATCCCAAACACGCGATCCCGCCCTATGACGCGATCGTGCTGTTGTCGCCGAAACGCGCGCGCGATCAAGCGTTGCAGGCGGCGCTCAAGCCGCTGCTTGGCAAGATCGACATCGCAGACATGCGCGCGGCGAACCTGCGCGCCAGCGGCAATGACGCAACGTCCTCGCCCGATGCGGTGGCACGCTGGCTGTGGGACAGGATCGGAAATCGTTGAAGCATGAGCGCCGCCGCTTTCGAAAAGACGCCCGGCTGGCTCGACTGGTACGCCAACCCGTCGAAGCCGCGCTTCAAGCTGCCCGAGGGCGCGGTGGACGCACATTGTCATGTGTTCGGCCCCGGCGCCGAATTTCCGTTCGCGCCGGAACGAAAATACACGCCTTGCGACGCGTCGAACGAGCAGCTCTATGCGCTGCGCGACCATCTCGGCTTTGCCCGCAATGTGGTGGTGCAGGCGACCTGCCACGGCGCCGATAACCGCGCCATGATCGATGCGCTGGTGCATTCCGGCGACAAAGCCCGCGGCGTCGCCGCGGTGAGGCGCGATATCAGCGACGCCGAGTTGCAGGCGATGCATGAGCAAGGCGTGCGCGGCGTCCGCTTCAATTTCGTCAAGCGGCTGGTCGATTTCACCCCGCGCGACGAGCTGATGGAGATCGCCGGCAGGGTTCACAAGCTCGGCTGGCATGTGGTGATCTATTTCGAGGCGCCGGATTTGCCGGAGCTATGGGATTTCTTCTCCGCGCTTCCCGCCATTATCGTGGTCGATCACATGGGCCGCCCCGACGTGAGCAAGCCGGTCGACGGTCCCGAGTTCGAGCTGTTCGTGCGCTTCATGCGCGAGCATCCGAACGTGTGGTCGAAGGTCACCTGCCCCGAGCGGCTGTCCGTGTCAGGACCGCCGGCACTGAACGGCGAGCGCAACGCCTATCGGGACGTCGTGCCGTTCGCGCGGCGCATCGTGGAGACGTTTCCGGACCGCGTACTCTGGGGCACGGATTGGCCGCATCCGAACCTCAAAGGCCACATGCCGGATGACGGCCTCCTGGTCGATTTCATCCCGCATATCGCCGTTTCGGCCGAGCTGCAGCGGAAGCTGCTGGTCGACAACCCGCGCCGGCTCTATTGGCCGGAAGATTAGTGGTGAGGACCTGCTGGAGGAACTCAGGCCCTCACCTCCTGCCGCTGAAAGATCACATATCCAACGACAAAGAGAACGATGGTGCCGGCGATCAGGCTCACCGTCTGCGGCCAGGCGATCAGCATGCTTTCGCCGAGCGGCAGCGGCGCACCCATCACGGCGCCGCGCAGCTGCTCCAGGAACACCGCGCCCAACGTGCGGGTGGAGGGCGAGAGGATCGCCTGCATCGCCTCCGCGAACAAATCGTTGGGCGAGATGCGCATCAGGAACTGCGTCCACAGTCCGGTGTCGGGTGTCTCCAGCCCGAGCGCGGCGTAGCGCGGATCCGGCGGCGCGATCGCCTGCGCCAGCGCTGGCGCCAGCATCGGCCATAGCACCGTCAGGAACAGCCAGATGCCGAGCGCCACCAGCGCCGCGGTCGCCGGCGAGCGAAACACGATCGACAGCAGCATCGCGAGCGCCAGCCAGACGCCGGCATAGAAGATCGCCACCACCAGGAACACCAGCGAGCGCGCGATCTCTTCGGTACCCGGCGGCACGCCGAGGAAGATCAGGCCGAGCCCGATGAC
>Ga0070741_10016547_pt1 | contig 12273 bp, 10 predicted proteins | sample Coa_R1_4_FD_66440 | JGI IMG/M metagenome (GOLD analysis project Ga0070741, IMG submission 66440) | Surface soil microbial communities from Centralia Pennsylvania, which are recovering from an underground coalmine fire - Coalmine... | ecosystem: Environmental > Terrestrial > Soil > Unclassified ...
CTCTGGCTGGACCCCCTCCCCCGCCCCGGCTACCTCAACATGGCGATCGACGAAGCGCTGCTCGCGGCCGCGGAGGCGACCGGGGTCGGGGTCCTGCGCCTCTACCGCTGGGAGCCCTTCTGCCTCTCGTTCGGGCGGCACGAGCCGGCGGCGCGGCGCTACCGGCGCGACCGGATCGCGGCGCTCGGGCTCGATGCGGTCCGGCGGCCCACCGGGGGCCGGGCCGTCTGGCACGCCCGGGAGCTCACCTACGCGGTCGCCGCGCCGCAGGCCGCGTTCGGCTCGGCCCCCGCGGCCTATCTCCGCATCCACGGCACCATCGCCGAGGCGCTCGCAAGCCTGGGCGCGCCGGCGAGCCTCGCCCCCCGCGGCCCGCGCGCCTCGCCGGCCGCGCGGGGCCCCTGCTTCGCGACGCCCGTCGGGGGCGAGGTCGTGGTCGCGGGCCGCAAGCTGGTGGGGAGCGCCCAGCTCCTCCGCGGGAACGCGCTGCTGCAGCACGGATCGGTCCTGCTCGAGGGCGACCAGCGGACCCTCTGCGAGGTCGCCGCCGGCCCCATGCCCGCGGGCGGGGAAGCCTCCCTCGAGAGCGTCCTGGGCCGTCCGGTCGGGTTCGAGGAGGTGGCCGGCGCCCTCGCCGCCCGGGCGCGGAGCTGGGGCGGGTGGGACACGCTGGACGACCCGGAGCCGATTCTCCGGCAGGCGGAACCGCTCACCGACCGCTACCGCTCCGACGACTGGACCTGGTCCCGCTGACCCGGCTCCGGGCGGGGTGGCCGCCGCCGAGCCGGACTCGATACATTCCACGAACGCGTTCCCGCCACAGCGGAGTCCAGGTGCCCCGAGCGATCCCGCCGATCGCCTTCTTCGCGTGCGCGCTCGCGCTCGCCTCGCCGCCGCGGGTCGACGCCCAGGCGCGGGACCGCGGTACCATCGTGCTCGTGGTCGCGCAGGCTCCGACCGCGCCCATCCCGACGATGATGGAGGGCGCCGCCTCCGCCACCGACAACGCCGACGTGGCGGACCTCCTGTTCCTGCGCCTGGCGGAGCTGGGGCCCGAGCTCACGACCTCGGGCGACCAGGGCTTCGTGCCGGTGCTCGCGCGCTCCTGGACCCGCCGGGACTCGCTCACCCTGGTGTTCGAGCTCGACCCCCGCGCGCGCTGGCACGACGGCGCGCCCGTGACCGCGCGCGACGTGGTCTTCACCTTCGACCGGGCCCGGAACCCGGCCGTCGCGCCCAAGCTGGCCGGGCTCCTCCGCCACGTCAGCTCCGTCACCGCCGAGGACGACCGGCACGTGGTGATCCGGTTCGACCGGTGGTACGCCGAGCAACTCTACGACGCCGTCTTCCACGTGCAGCCGCTGCCGTCGCACCTCCTGGCCGGGGCGGCGGGAAGCGCCGCCCTGCCGGCCGACTTCGTGGCCCGGCCGGTGGGAGACGGCCCGTACCGCTGGGTCAGGAGCGAGCCGGGCTCGTTCGTCGAGCTCGGGGCCGATTCCGGCTTCTTCCTGGGGCGCCCGGCCAACCGGCGGGTCTTCATCCGGGTGGCCGGAGACCCCGATGCGCGACTCAACATGCTGCTGAGCGGCGAGGTGGACGCGCTCCGGACGGTCCCGGCTCCTCTCTCCGACGTCCAGCGGCTCGAGTCGGCGCTGGACCTCCGCCTCCTGACGCTGCCGTCGCCGGTGATGGGCTACCTGCTGTTCAACCAGCGCGACCGGGCGGACCGCTCGAAGCCGCACCCGATCCTGAGCGACCCGGCGGTCCGCCGGGCCCTCGTGCTGGCGCTCGACCGCTGGGCCGTGGTGCGGGCCACCTTCGGCCCCTACGCCGAGGTGCCGTACGGACCGGTGTCGCAGGCGCTCTGGATCCGGCGCGGCTCGCCCCGCGCGTCCGGCCCCGACACCGCGGCGGCGCGGCGCCTGCTCCTCTCCCGCGGCTGGGCCGATCACGACGGCGACGGCGTGCTCGACCGGGACGGCCGCCCGCTCGCCCTCACCTTGAGCTACCCGCTCACCAGCGAGCCCCGCAAGCAGATGGCGCTGCTGATCCAGGAGCAGCTCCGCCGGGTGGGGATCCGGATCGAGCTGGTGCGGCTCGAGGGCCCGGTCTGGAGCGAGCGCCGGAGCCGGGGTGACTTCGACATCGACTTCTCCTCGTTGACCCAGGACCCCACGCCGTCCGGGCTCACCCAGGGCTGGTCCTGCCGCGGCGGCACCAACGTCGCGGGGTACTGCGACCCGGTGGTGGACTCGCTGATGGAGCGGGCGATCGCGGCGCGCACGGGGGCGGAGGCGGAACGGCTCTGGCGCGAGGTGCTCCGGCGGATCGAGGAGGACGCGCCGGCCGCCTTCATCTACGCGCCGAGCTACGTGTTCGCCGTGAGCCGCCGGCTGGCCCACGTGACGCTCCGGCCGGAGTCGGCCTGGCTCCGGCTGTGGGAGTGGAAGGTCCGATGAGCCGGTGGCTGGCGCGCCGCCTGGGGCAGGCGGCGGCCACGCTGGCGCTGGTGACCGCGATCCTCTTCTTCCTCATGCGGCTCGCGCCCGGCGACCCGCTGGGCCGGCTCCAGTCCGACCGGCCGCTCACCCCGGAGCAGGTGGCGGTCCTCCGGGCCCGCTACGGGCTCGACCAGCCGCTCTCCCGCCAGTTCGGCGCCTTCGCCGCGGGGCTCCTCCGCGGCGATCTCGGGACCTCGATCGAGTACGGCCGCCCCGTCACCCGGCTCATCGCCGAGCGGCTGCCGGCGACGCTGCTGCTGGGCGGGACGGTCCTGCTGGTGAACTTCACCGTCGGGCTCTGGCTCGGGGCCCTCCAGGCGGTGCGCCGCGGCTCGCGGCTGGACCGCTGGCTCTCGGGCGCCGCCCTCGCGGGCTACGCCACGCCGTCGTTCTGGCTCGGCCTGGTGCTGGCCTGGCTGGTGGGCGTGCGCTGGCGCCTGCTGCCCGCGGCCGGGATGCAGAACCCGCTGCTCGGGCCGGAGGCGGGGCTCTGGGCGCGGGGCGCGGACCTGCTCGCGCACCTCGCCCTGCCGGCGCTCACGCTCGTGGTGGTGAGCATCGCCGGCACCATGCGCTACCAGCGGCGCGCCATGCTGGAGGTCCTCCGGCTTCCGTACGTGTGGACCGCGCGCGCCAAGGGGTTGGACGAAGCGACGGTCCTCCGGCGGCACGCCTGGCGGAACGCGCTCTTCCCCGTGCTCACGCTGTTCGGGCTCTGGCTCCCCATCCTGGCGACGGGATCGGTCTTCGTGGAGGCGGTGTTCGCCTGGCCCGGACTCGGCTCGCTGGCCGCGGCCGCGGTCGGAGCGCGGGACTACCCCCTGCTCATGGGCACCGCGATCCTGGTCTCGGCCCTCGTGATCCTGGGGGCGTTGGTGACGGACGTGGCCTACGTCCTGCTGGACCCGCGGGTCCGCTGGGCCTGATGGGCTGGCTCCGCGCGATCTGGGCATCGGCCTGGCGCCGGCCCCGGGGGCGGGCGGCCGCGCTCGTGCTCGGCGCCATCCTGCTCGCGGCGCTGGTGGGGCCGTGGATGCTGCCCGACCCCGCGGCCCAGCCCGACATCCTGCGCGGCGCGGCGCCCCCCGGGCCCGGCCACCCCTTCGGGACGGACCAGTTGAGCCGGGACGTGCTCGCGCGGGTGGTGTCGGGCGCGCGGGTGTCGCTCGCGGTGGCGGGGCTCGCGGTGCTGGTCTCGGTGACCATCGGCGCGGCGGTGGGACTGGTCGCGGGGTACGCCGGAGGCGCCACCGACACCGTGCTCATGCGGCTGGTGGACGCCGCGCTCGCGGTGCCGCGGCTCTTCATCCTGCTCCTGCTCCTCGCCGTCTGGGAGCGGATCCCGCTCGCCGCGCTGATCCTCATCCTGGGAACCACCGGCTGGTTCGGGGTGAGCCGGCTGGTCCGGGGAGAAGTGCTCCGGCTCCGCCACGAGGCGTTCGTCCTCGGGGTCGAGGCGCTCGGCGCGGGGGCGCCCCGGGTGGCGCTCCGGCACCTCCTGCCCAACACCACCGGCCCGCTCCTCGTCGCGGCCACGCTGGGGGTGGGCGACGTGATCCTGCTCGAGGCCGGGCTCTCGTTCCTCGGGCTCGGGATCCAGCCGCCCACCCCCTCGTGGGGCGGGATGATCCTCGATGCCAAGTCGGTGCTGGTGACGGCCCCGTGGACCAGCATCTTTCCCGGGCTCGCCATCGTGGTCACCGTGCTCGCCGTCAACGTGCTGGGCGACGCGCTGAGCGACGCCCTGGATCCGCGCGCCGGGTGATCCCGCCCGCCGGTTGTCCTCGCGGGTCCGCCCGGCTACGCTAGAGAACCGTCCGCATGATCCAGGTCCTCGTCCCGCGCGCCGGCCCCCGCCCGTGACGGCCCGGTCTTCCCCCGAAGAGCCGGTCCTCCGGGTCCGGAACCTCCGGGTGGCGTTCCCCGCGCCCGGCGGGGCCGTGCACCCGGTGGACGGAGTGTCCTTCGACCTGCACCGGGGCCGCACCCTCGCGCTGGTGGGCGAGTCGGGCTGCGGCAAGAGCCTCACCAGCCTGAGCCTCCTCCGGCTGCTCCCGCCGCCCGGGCGCATCGAGCCGGGGAGCGAGATCCGGCTGGACGGGGTGGACGTGCTCGCGCTCGAGGGCGAGGCGCTCCGCGCGATCCGCGGCCGCCGGATCGGGATGATCTTCCAGGACCCGATGACGAGCCTCAACCCGGTGTTTCGGGTGGGCGACCAGATCGCCGAGGGGATCCTGGCCCACTTCAAGATCCCGAAGCGCGAGGCCCGCGAGCGCGCGATCGCGCTGCTCCGCGAGGTCGGGTTCCCCGACCCGGCCCGCCGGGCCGACGCGTTCCCGCACCAGTTGAGCGGGGGCATGCGCCAGCGGGTCATGATCGCCATCGCGCTCGCGGCCGAGCCGGACATCCTGGTGGCCGACGAGCCTACTACCGCGCTCGACGTCACGGTCCAGGCCCAGATCCTCGAGGTGCTCGACCGCCTGCGCGCGTCGCGCGGCATGGCCGTGCTGCTCATCACCCACGACCTCGGCATCGTGGCCGGCCGGGCCGACCGCGTGGCGGTGATGTACGCCGGGCAGATCGTCGAGGAGGCGCCCACGGCCGAGCTCTTCGCCCGGCCGTCGCACCCCTACACGCAGGGGCTCTTCGCGTCCATCCCACGGCTCGACGGGCCGGTCCGCCGGCTGAACCCGATCCCGGGGACGGTGCCCTCGCCCCATGCCTGGCCGAGCGGGTGCCGGTTCCGTCCCCGCTGCCCCCGGGCGTTCGAGAAGAGCGTGCTCGAGCCTCCCCTCTTTACCGTGGGCCCCGACCACCGGATGCGATGCTGGCTGGGCGAGCACGCCGGTGAGCAGTGAGCGGTGAGCGGTGAACGGGAAACCGTGAACGGTGAACGGGAAACGGTGAACGGGACGTGGTGAGCGCGGAGCCGGTGCTCCGGGTGGTGGAGCTGGTCAAGCACTACGCGGCCGGCGGGCTCTTGGGCCGCCGACAGCCGCCGGTGCGGGCGGTGGACGGGGTGTCGTTCGAGATCGGCCCCGGCGAGACCCTCGGGCTGGTGGGCGAGTCGGGCTGCGGGAAGTCCACCGTGGGGCGCACGGTGATCCGGCTCCAGGAGCCCACGGCCGGCAAGGCCTTCTTCGAGGGCACCGACCTCTTCGCGCTGGACCGCAGGAGCCTGCGGCGGCTCCGGCGCCGGATGCAGATCATCTTCCAGGACCCCTACAGCTCGCTCAACCCGCGGATGCGGATCGGCGATGCGGTCGCCGAGGGGATCGAGATCCACCGGCTCGCCTCGCGCGCCGAGACCCGCCGGCGGGTGGCGTTGCTGCTGGAGGAAGTGGGCCTCGATCCCGCCTACGCCGGCCGCTACCCGCACGAGTTCTCCGGCGGCCAGCGCCAGCGGGTCGGGATCGCGCGCGCCCTCGCGGTGGAGCCGAGCTTCATCGTCTGCGACGAGCCCGTCTCCGCGCTCGACGTGTCGGTGCAGGCGCAGGTGCTCAACCTGCTTACCGAGCTCCAGCGCCGGCGGGGGCTCTCTTATCTCTTCATCGCGCACGACCTGGCCGTGGTGCGGCAGGTGGCCCACCGGGTGGCCGTCATGTACCTCGGCCGCATCGTCGAGGAGGGGCCGACCGAAGCGCTCCTCGCCTCCCCCTCGCACCCCTACACCGTCGCGCTGCTCTCGGCGGCTCCCGAGCCGGACCCCGCGGGGCGGAAGCGCCGCATCGTGCTGCCCGGCGATCCCCCGAGCCCGGCGGCGCCGCCCCCGGGCTGCCCGTTCCACCCGCGTTGCTTCCATCCCGCGAAGAGCGATCGCTGCCGCACCGAACTCCCGTTGCTCCGGCCGGTCGGGGCGACCCGGGCCGCCTGTCACTACGCCGAGACCACCCCGCGCACCCTGGCCGCCGGATAGTGCCCCGGGTGAGCGCCGTCACCGCGCGCGGGCCCGGGAGGGGGCGAGGCTTCCGGGCTTGCCGCGGGTCGGCCGACCCGCGAGTGAACCTGAGCCGGGGAGAACGGACATGAGACACGCGACGGGGCTCCTGGCGGGAGCCGCGCTGCTGGCGAGCCTGGCGGCGTGCCAGAACCGGGCCGGAACCGAGACGGGCCAGCGGCGGGGCGGCTCCGCGGATACGGTCGTGACCAGACGCCAGGTGGAGGACACCGCGGTCATCACCCGCGACACCGAGGTGAACGTGGACACGACCCGGAGGGAAGGCGATCCGGCGGAGGCCCGGCCCGACACGGTGAAGCGAAGCCGCGGTACCGGGGCCGAAACGACCGGAACGGACACCACAGGCCCGTAGCGCCAGCCCCAGGGGGTGGGGGCGTCCGCCCCCGCCTCTTCACCGCCAAGATCTGCACGACGCCTCGGGGGTCCCGTTGACCCGCCGGGGCTGCTTAATTTGCCGGTGGTCCGCCCGCCGGCCCCCGCGACGGCGCGGACACCCTAGCAGCCATACCGAGCGGGTGGTCCGATCGACAATCCGCCGCTGAGTCCGAGTACCGGCGCCGAGCCGCCGGCGCACGCGGACGGCTCCGGGACGACCCCGGTGCCGTTGCTCGCGTGCGAGGTGGCGGACCGCCGGCTCGCCTTGCGGGCCATGGAGGTGCGGGAAGTGGTGCGCGCCGTCGCGGTGGCGCCGCTCCCCAACGCCCCCGACGTGGTGGACGGGGTGATCAACCTGCGCGGCGAGCCGGTGCCGGTGCTCGACGTCCGCCGGCGCTTCGGGCTCGCGGCGTCCGAGGTTTCCCCGCGGGAGCACTTCGTCGTCGCCCGCGCCGGCCCGCGCACCGTGGCACTCCGCGTGGACCGGGCGCTCGAGCTCGTCGAGGTGCCGGAGGTGGCGATCCGGTCGGCCGAACCCGCCGTTCCCGGGGCCGAGGGCGTGGAGGGCATCGCCCTGCTGCCGGATGGGCTCCTCGTGATTTACGACCTGGCCCGCTTCCTGTCGCCGGGCGAGGCGGCCGCGCTGGACGAGGCCCGGCGCGCGGATCGCCGCCGGTCGAGCGCATCGGAGCGGGAGGAAGCGGGATGACGGAGACCGCCGGACTCCCGGGCGCGCTGGTGGATCGCGTGGCCGAGCTGGTCCGCGAGCGCACCGGTCTGGTGCTGGCGGACGGGCGGCGCCCGGCCCTGGAGCAGGCGCTGAGCGCCGCCCTGCACCGGAGCGGCGCGGTGGAGCGGGAGCTCTACCTGATCCGTCTCGCGGCGGAGCCCCACCTGCTCGAGGACCTGGTGGGCGAGATCACGGTCGGCGAGACCTACTTCTTCCGGGACCCGGGTCAGTTCGAGCTCATCCGCGAGACCATCCTGCCGGATCTCCTCGCGCGCCGCCCGGCCGGCGAGCCGCTCCGCATCTGGAGCGCCGGCTGTGCGTCGGGCGAGGAGGCGTACAGCTTGGCCATCCTGCTCGACCAGCAGGGCCTGAGCGGCGGCGCGCGCATCCTGGCCACGGACCTCTCGCGCCGGGCGCTCGAGCGCGCGCGGCGGGGCCGCTACGGGAGCTGGTCACTCCGCGGCGTGCCCGAGTCCGTGGTGCGCGCCTACTTCCGGCGGCACGACCATCACTTCGAGCTGCACCCCGCGATCCGGCAGGCGGTGGAGTTCCGCCGCCTGAACCTTCTGAGCGATCCGGCCTACTGGCCCATGCCCGCGGCGGACCTGATCCTCTGCCGGAACGTGCTCATCTACTTCGACCCCTCCGCCGTGCAGCGGGCGGCGGAGGCGCTGCTCGGCGCCCTGAGCGAGGACGGGTGGCTCGTGGCCGGCGCCGCGGATCCGCCGCTGGGCGAACTGGTGCCCTGCCGGGTGATCGCGACCGAGGCCGGCCTGGTGTACCGGCGCCCGCCCGCTCCCGCGCTCGGCCCGCCCGCGCGAGAGCCCGCTGCCACGGCTGCCCCCGTCGCCCCGGCACCCCGGGCCGAGGGGCCGAGTCCACCCGGCCCGGCGGCCGACCCGGGCGGCGCCCGGCCGGGCCCCGGTGCCGCAGCGAGCGCCGCGGTCGCGGCCTACGCCGAGCGCGACTACGCCCGGGCGGCGCAAACGGCCCGGCGCGCGCTCGCGGCCGATCCGAGCGACCCGGCGCTCTGGGCCCTGCTGGTGCGCGCGCTCGCGAACCGGGGCGAGGCGGCCGAGGCGGCCCGGGCCGTGGCCGCGGCGCTCCAGTACCACGGCAGCTCGGCCGAGCTGGCCTACCTCGAGGGCGTGCTGCTCGCGGACGCGGGCCGTCCCGCGGCGTCCGCCGAGGCGGCTCGGCGGGCGCTCTACCTCGACCGCGGTCTCGTCGTAGCGCACCTCGCGCTCGCCGCCGCGCTGGTACGGCTGGGACGCAAGGAGGAGGCGCGCCGAGCCTTTCGGAACGCGGAGCGGCTCCTCGCTGCCCTGCGGCCCGACGAGATCGTGCCCGCCTCGGACGGGCAGCCGGCGGCGCGGCTCGCGCAGGTGGCCCGGGCCGGCCTCCAGTCGTTGCAGGAGAGCGCGTGATGGTCCGCGGCAAGCCGGAGCGGCGACGGGTGGACTGGGCCGAGCTGCGGCGCCGGCTCGATGCGGCCGGGGAAGCGGCATCGCCCGCCGGAAAGGCGGAGGCCGCGCGCGAGGTGCTCGAGCGCCGCGCCCGGCTCCTGGCGCGACCGGCCGCGCCCCCGCCGGCGCCCGACCTCCTCGAGCTCCTGACCTTCCGGGTCGGCGACGAGACCTGCGGGATCGAATCGCGCCGGGTGTTCGGGGTCTTCCGGCCGGTCGAGATCACCCCCCTGCCGGGCGCCGAACCGCCGGTGTTCGGCCTCACCGCCTGGCGCGGAGATCTGCTCCTGGTGCTCGACCTCCGGCCGGGCGGCGCGGCGGGCGCCACGGCGGACGCGCCGGGCTGGATCGTCGTGGTGGGGCGGGAGCGTCCGACCGCCGGGCTCGCGGCGCACGCGATCCACGACTTCGTGACCGCGCGCGCGGAGGACGTGAGAAAGCCGCCCGAATCGGAGCCCCGCGGGCGGGCGTTCGTGCGGGGCATCACCGGCGGGGCGGTGCTGGTGCTGGACTGCGAGCGGCTGCCGGGTTTCGCCGGAGAGACTGCAACATGAGGGCCGAGTCATGACCTGGACTGTAGGCCGTCGAATCCTCGCGGGGTACGCGCTGATGCTCGGGCTGGTCGTCGCGGTGGCCGGTGTCGGCTACGTCGCGTTGCAGCGGACGGCCGAGCGGCTGACCGGGCTGGTCGAGCGCCAGGCGGCGCTCCTCGACATCTACATGCGCGCCCGGAGCGCGAGCCGCGATGCCGAGCGGGCGCTGCTGGACTACGCCCTCACCGGCGACCCCCGCCAGATCACGCTCAGGCGCCAGCAACTGGACACGGCCGCCGCGGCGATCGTGGAGCTCAAGCGCCAGCCCGGCCTGCCCGCCGCGCGGGTGGACGCCCTGGCGGCCCAGTTCGACGAGTGGCGGCGGCTGACCGACGAGGTCATAGCGGCCGGGGAGCGCGGCGGGCCGGCCGAGGCGCGGAAGGTCCGCGATCAGCGCGTGCCCCCCGCGATGTTCGAGCGGTTTCGGGACAGCCTGGACGCGCAGGTGCGTACGGCCCGTGAAGCGATCGCGGACCTCGCCCGCGAGCTGCAGGATTCGTCCACCCGGGCCCGGGGCGCGCTCCTCGCCGCGGCCCTGGCGGCTCTCGGGATCGGCGTCCTGGCAAGCGTCCTGCTCTACCGCGCGGTGAGCCGGCCGCTCCAGGAGACCACCGGCGTCCTGGCCTCCAGCGCGGCCGAGATCCTGGCCGCGTCCAGCCAGCAGGCCTCGGGCGCGAGCCAGTCGACGGCCGCGGTGAGCGAGACCGTCGCCACGGTGGACCAGGTGGCGAAGACCGCGGAGCAGGCGGCGCAGCGGGCCCGCGCCGTGGCCGAGACCGCGCAGCGCGCCGTCGAGATCGGGCGGGCGGGCCGCAAGGCGGTGGAGGACTCGACCGCGGCCATGGGCGCCGTCCGGGAGCAGGTCGAGTCCATCGCCGAGGCCATCGTGGCCCTGGCCGAGCAGGCTCAGGCCATCGGGGAGATCATCGCGACCGTGAACGACATCGCGGAGCAGACCAACCTGCTCGCCATCAACGCGGCGGTCGAGGCCGCCCGGGCCGGCGACCAGGGCCGCGGCTTCGCCGTGGTCGCGGGCGAGGTGAAGAGCCTGGCCGAGCAGAGCAAGAAGGCGACGGTCCAGGTGCGCCAGATCCTGGGCGAGATCCAGCGCGCCACCAGCGCGGCCGTGATGACCACCGAGCAGGGCACCAAGCAGGTGGCCCTCACCGCCAAGCAGGTGGTCGAGGCCGGCCAGACGATTCAGACCCTGGGCGAGGCGATCTCGGAGGCCGCGCAGGCGGCGGCCCAGATCGTCGCCTCGGCCGGGCAGCAGGCGATCGGCATGTCCCAGATCCGGCAGGCGATGGCCAGCATCCACGACGCCACCCAGCAGACCCTCGCCTCCACCCGGCAGACCGAGCGGGCCGCGCAGGATCTCAACACGCTGGGGGCGCGGCTCATCGAGCTGGTGGGCGGCAACCACCGCCTCCAGCCGGCGGCGCGCGGATGACGACGCGCGACCCGCTCGGCCGGCGGCTCCTCGCCACCTTCCTGGCGGAGCTCCAGGAGCAGCTCCGGGTCATGAACGCGGATCTCCTCGCCCTGGAGGCCGCGCCGGACGACGCCGAGCGGCTCAAGTCGCTGTTCCGGGTGGCGCATACGCTCAAGGGTGCGGCGCGCGCCGCGCAGGTTCCCCTGGTGAGCGAGGTCTGCCACGCGCTGGAGACGCTCCTCGCCCGGGCGCGGGACGGCCGCGCGCCGCTCGCCGGGCCCGAGGTCAACCTGCTGTTCTCCGCGGCCGACGCGCTCGCCCGGGCGGGCGAGCGGCTGGCCGGGGGATCCGAGGTGAACGAGCCCGCCCTGGTCGAGGTGCTGCGCGCGCTGGGCGGCGCTGCGGAGCGGGCTTCCGCCGGGGCGGCGACCGCGTCGGGCCCCGCGTCCGGCGGCGCGGCCCCGAAGCCGGCAGGCGCCCCGGCCGTCACCCCGGCCCGGTCTCCCGGCCGGCGGCGCGACTCGGGGCCGGCCGTCGCCATTCCCGAGACCCGGGTCCGGGTCGAGGCCGAGCAGCTCGACGGCCTGCTCGCCTCCACCGGCCAGCTGGTCATCGCGACCGGGCGCCTGGCTCCGCTCCCCTCCGAGATGGAGGCGCTCTCGGACCTCGCGGGCCGCTGCGCCGCCGACTGGCGGCGCGCGGGCCGGCGCATCCGCCTCGCGCTCGAGCGGGCGGGGCCGGCCGGGGCGCGCTCGCAGGAGTTGCTGGACCGACTCGACCGGTCCCTGCGCCAGCTCGCCGCCGAGTGCGGCCGGGTCGCGGCCGAGGCCGCCCACCGGGCCCGCACGCTCGCGCAGGCGACGGACGAGACCGCCGACCGGGTTCGCCGGCTCCGCATGCGCCCGTTCGCCGACGTGAGCGAGGCGCTGCCCCGAGCCGTGCGGGACCTCGCCGCGGCGGCGGGGAAGGAAGTGCGGCTCCAGCTCGCGGGCGGCGAGGTGCAGGCGGACCGCGCGGTGCTGGACGGGCTCCGCGAGGCGATCCTCCAGCTGGTGCGGAACGCGGTGGACCACGGGATCGAGCCGCCGGAGGTCCGCGAGCGCCTCGGCAAGCCGCGCGCCGGCACCCTGGCGGTCGAGGCCGAGCTTCGAGGGAACCGCATCGTGGTGCGGGTGTCGGACGACGGCGCGGGGCTCGACCTGGACGGGATCCGCGAGC
>Ga0070741_10016548_pt1 | contig 12272 bp, 10 predicted proteins | sample Coa_R1_4_FD_66440 | JGI IMG/M metagenome (GOLD analysis project Ga0070741, IMG submission 66440) | Surface soil microbial communities from Centralia Pennsylvania, which are recovering from an underground coalmine fire - Coalmine... | ecosystem: Environmental > Terrestrial > Soil > Unclassified ...
GCGTTTAACACTACGGATGTCTTGTTACCCGAACGGTGGGGACAAACGGGGTCATAAGGGCCCGCCTGGCCCTCCGAACGGGTACCAAGACACGTGTAGCGTTACCAGTGGGACTGGTGAGGGCGCGTGTCCGAGAGGTGGGCGATCAGCATTGGCTCAACCTAACGGGCGAAACAATTGTGAAACAGCCCTTGACCACGGGGCACGGTTGCGTGACACTCGGCAGTATCAGAGCGAACGTTCGCTCAGGCATCGCGCGGCGTCTCTGTGCGGGGACGCGGCAGGGGTGCCGGAGGGCGTAACGCTGGCAGCGTTGCGCCCTCAACTGTGACACGTGTGTGCCACGGTGCACAAGAGACACGAAAGGTGGTGGCGGTGGCGCGGCGTCGGTATGTCTCGATCAAGGAAGTCGCGGCGCGCGCCGGCGTCAGCTTCCAGACCGCGAGCAAGGTGCTCAATGGCGGCGACGTACGGGTGTCCGCGGAGACAGCGGAGCGGATCCTCGCCGCGGCGGACGAACTCGGATACCGGCCCAACACCATCGCCCGCAGCCTCGTGCAACGGGCGAGCGCCACCATCGGGCTCGTCGCCAGCGACGCGACCGACGTCGCGGTCACGCAGGCCTCGGTGGCCGCCGAACAAGCGGCACGGCACCACGGTCACGCGGTGCTCGTCGGGCACCTGCCAGCCGGCGGCGCGGATGGCGCGGCCATCGTGCGGACGCTGATCGAGCGCCGGGTCGACGGCATCATCGTCGCGGCGCCCGAGGTCGAGGAGGACACGGCGGTCGCTGACCTGCTGCGCAGGTACGTGCCGTCGGTCAGCCTTCAGGCGGTACCAGGCGGCGGCGTCCCGCTGGTCGGCTCCAACCACCGGGAGACCGGACGGCTGGCGACCGCGCACCTGATCGGGCTCGGACACGCCTCGGTCGGCACGGTCACCGGGCTGTTCCGGCGCCGGGTGACGCGCAGCCGGCTGCACGGGTACGAGGACGCGCTGCGCGCCGCGGGCATCGAGCCCGGCGAGGATCTGGTCGCCGAGGGCGACTGGACCCCGCACGGCGGGGCGGCCGCGACCCGGCTGCTGCTCGAACGTTCGCCCGAGCTGACCGCGATCTTCGTGCACAGCGACACGATGGCCATCGGGGTGCTCAGCGCGCTGTGGCAGGCCGGCCGCCGGGTGCCCGCCGACGTCGCGGTGGTGAGCTGCGACGACATCCCGTTCGCCGAGTTCCTCACGCCGCCGCTGAGCACGGTGCGCATCCCGCTGGCGGAGACCGGGCGGCAGGCGGTCGAGCTACTGCTGCGCGCCATCGGCGGTGAACCGGTGCCGGAGAAGACCCCGTTGCTCCCCGTCGAGCTGATCGTCCGCGGCTCGTGCGGCGGTGCGGTGCCCACCAGGACGGCAGCGGCCTCGAGTGACCAGAGGTGACTAGCGGAGGAGGTTCTGTGACCCGGATCGCGATCGACCCATCCCGGCCGGTGGGCCGGCTTGACCGGAAGGTGTTCGGCGGCTTTGTGGAGCACCTGGGACGGTGCATCTACGGCGGCCTGTACGACGAGGGCTCGCCGCTGAGTGACGACCGCGGATTCCGCAAGGACGTGCTCGGGCTGCTGCGCGAACTCAGGATGGGCGTGCTCCGCTGGCCGGGCGGGAACTTCGTGAGCAACTATCACTGGATCGACGGCATCGGCCCTAAAGACGGCCGGCCCCGCAGGCCGGAACTCGCCTGGGGCGGCGAGGAGTCCAACCGGTTCGGCACCGACGAGTACCTCGCGTACTGCGCCGAACTGGACACCGAGCCGTACATCTGCCTGAACATGGGCACCGGCACGCTCGCCGAGGCGCTGGACTGGGTCGAGTACTGCAACGGCACGCGGGACACCTACTGGGCCAGGCGTCGCAGGGAGAACGGCCGGGACGAACCATGGCGGGTCACCTACTGGGGCCTGGGCAACGAGATGTACGGCGACTGGCAGGTGGGCGCGCTGTCCGCCGAGGAATACGTCCGCGAAGCCAGCCGGTGGGCGCGCGCGATCAGGATGCTCGACCCGGACGCGAAGCTGGTCAGCTGCGGGATGAACGGCTGGAACGACTGGGACCGGGTCGTCATCGACGGGATGGCCCCGCTGGTCGACTACCACTCGGTGCATATCTACACCGGCAGCGCGGACTACTGGACGAACGTTCTGGCACCGCACCAGGCCGAGCGCGCCATCGATTGCACCCGTACCCTGCTCCGGCGAGCCGCCTACCGGCACAAGCTCGCCGAGCCACCGCGGATCGCCTACGACGAGTGGAACGTCTGGTACCGCCAGATGACCGGAGCGCTCGAGGAGCGCTACGACTTCACCGACGCGCTGGCTGTGGCAACGTACCTGAACATCTTCGTCCGGAACTGCGATTGGGTCCGCATCGCAAACCTCGCGCAAATGGTGAACGCCATAGCCCCGGTCGTCACCGCGCCGGAGGCCGCCGCCGTGCAGCCGATCTGGTATCCGGTGCTGCTGCACGCCCAGGCCGCGCTTGATTTCGCGGTGGATGTGCACGTCACCGGGCCGACGGTGGACGCGGAACTGTCCACGGGGCCGAGCCGGTGGCCGCACCGGGTGACGGATCTCGGCCCGTTCACGCTGATCGACGCGGCCGCTTCTGTTAGCGCTAACACCGGCGCGGCCGGCGGGGTTGGCGGCCGGGTGGCGGTGACGATGGTCAACCGGAGCCCGGATGCCGCGGAAACCGTCGAGATCGTCGTGCGCGATCACCATTTCGAGGATGAAGCGACGGTCAGAACTGTAACCACAGAACGTTCGGATGTATCCCGAGTGCTGGCCGAAGTGGAGACAGCAACCGTGGAGCACGACTCTGTAGCGGCGAAGAACGGGGTTCTGGCGATCACGCTGCCGGCCCGCTCCTTCACCGTCATCGAGGCGGCGCTGGCCGCCGGCTAGCCGCAACTGAACGCCGCATCAACGCAAAATCAGAGGAGTTCAGCGCAGATGAGAACACGATTCCGGCAAATATTGCCGGTTCTTGCTGGAGTATCCGCCGTATCGCTGCTCGCCGCGTGCAGCAGTTCGTCGCCGTCGTCGTCTGCTTCGCTCCCGGGCAGCAGCGCGTCGAGCGCGACCCCGAGCTCGAGCGTGAGCGTGGTCGCGGGCGGTTCCTGCGGGGCCAACGCGACGAAAATTACCTTCTGGGCCTGGGTGCCGGGTATGGGACGCGCGGTCACCGAGTTCAACAAGACGCACCCGAACATCTGCGTCACGCAGGAGGACCTCGGCGCGGGCGACCCCGAGTACGTCGCGATCACCAACGCGCTCAAGGCCGGCTCCGGCGCGCCCGATGTCGCCGAAGTCGAGTTCGACGAGCTCCCGTCCTTCGAGGTCACGCACAGCGTGGTGGACCTCGTGCCGTACGGTGCGAACAACTACAAGTCCGACTTCGTGCCGTGGGCATGGTCCGAGGTCAGCCAGGGCAGCTCGGTCTACGCGATGCCCGGCGACGCCGGCCCGATGGCCTTCTACTACAACTCGAACCTGCTGGCCAAGTACCACATCACTCCACCGACGACCTGGGCGCAGTTCGCCACCGCGGCGGCGGCGCTGCACAAGGCCGACCCGGGCGCGTACATCACGAACTTCTCCGCGGTCGACCTCCAGTGGATCATGTCGCTGATGGCGCAGGACAACGCGTGGCCGTTCCAGTACAGCGGCGGCAGCAACGTGACCATCAACTGGACCGGGCCCGCCCAGATGGCGTTCGCCAAGTACTGGCAGAACCTGCTGGCCGCGCACGAGGTGAACGCGACGACCGACGTGTCCGCGACCTCGTTCGCCGACATGGACAAGGGCATCGACGCGAGCTGGCTCGCCTCCGCGTGGGGCCCGTCCTACTTCGCGCCCGACGCCAAATCCTCGATCGGCGACTGGCGCGCCGCCGCACTGCCGCAGTGGACGGCGGGCGCAAACGTGGCCGCCAACTGGGGCGGCTCGACCTACCCGGTCTTCGCCCAGAGCAAGCACCCGGCGCAGGCCGCCGCGTTCGCCGAGTGGCTGAACGGCACGTCGGACTCGTGGAACATCACGAAGACGGCCCCGTCGCTGCTGTTCCCCACGTTCGTGCCGCTGCTCAACGACCCGAGCTACAAGCAGCTGAACATCCCGCTGTCCGGGACGTCGAACCCCAACGAGGCGTTCACCTCGGCGGCGTCGCAGATCACCGCCGACCAGTGGCCGCCGTTCATGACCGAAGCGCTGAATGAGGCGTCGACCGTCTTCGCCGGCGTCATGAACGGCAAACAGACCCTCCAGGCGGCGTTCACCAATTTCCAGAACGTCCTGGTCAGCTACGCCAAGACGCAGGGTTTCACGGTCTCGACCTGACCTGAGCCGCGATAAGGCGTGCCGTCGGCCGGAATAAACCGCTTTTCTGGGTGGGCGTCTCCGGCCGGCGGCGCCCATCGTCGTCGGTGCACACGGGAAAGGAGTTTGCAGGGTGAGTCGTCGATCGGCCTGGATCAATCGCAGGGACCGGCGCGGGATCTGGTTTGTCGTTCCGTTCCTGGTCGGCTTCGTGCTGTTCATGGTCGTGCCGCTTGGCTACGCGATCTACACGAGCCTTTACACGTCCAAACTTATCGGCGGGACGGTATTCTCCGGCGCGTCGAATTACACGCAGACGCTTCAGTCCAGCGACTTCTGGAACGGCGTGATCCGGGTGGTTATCTACGCCGCCATCCAGATACCGGTGATGCTGGCGATCGCGTTCTTCTTCGCGTGCGTATTCGACCTTGGCGTGGCGAAATTCGGCCGGACGTTCCGCACCATTTTCTTCATCCCGTTCGCGGTGCCCGCCGTGGTCGGCGCGGTCATGTGGTCGTTCCTGCTGGAGCCGCAGTTCGGGCCCGTCGTTCACCTGGCCAATGCGTTCGGATTCAGCAACACGAACTTCTTCTCGTCGTCGCTGCTGCTGCCGTCGATCATCGTGATCGTCATCTGGGAGTGGACCGGATACAACATGGTGATCCTGTACACGGCCCTGAAGTCCGTGCCGCGCGACGTCGTCGAGGCGGCGATCCTCGACGACACGCCGCTGTGGAAGATCATCCTGCGGATCAAGCTGCCGATGGTGCGCCCGGCCATTGTCATGCTGGTATTCCTCAACCTTATCGGCGCGCTGCAATTGTTCACCGAGCCGCAAATCCTGGAGTACTTCCAGCAGGGTGCCGTGTCGGTGAACTACACGCCGGCCTACTTCATCTACCAGACCGCGATCGCCGCGGACGAGACCAATCTGGCCGCCGCCATGGCGGTAATCCTCGCCGTGGTCATCGTGCTGATCTCCGCGGTGTCGCTGGTGTTCCGGTTCGGCCGGTCCCGGCGCCGGAGAGGAGAATTCGCATGAGCGTGTCCGTGCTGCCTCCCGCATCCGCGCCAGACACGGTTGAGCCTGTTCGTGAATCACGGCGGGAACGCAGGCGCCGCGAGCGCCTCGAAGAACAGGACAGCAATATCCCGGTCGAGCTGTACGGATTGCGCCGCGGCACGGTTCCGTTCCTGACTTCGCTCGCATTCCTGTTCGCCATCTTCACGCTCGTGCCGATCGCGTGGATCATCATCAATTCGACGAAGAACCAGGCGAATATATTCGAAACGTTCGGCTTCTGGTTCGCGAGGCCATTCAGCCTCTTCCACAATTTCTCGCTGCTATTCCAGAACGTGGACGGCTACGGGACGTACATTCAGTGGTTCGGCAATACCGCGCTGTACGCGGTGCTGGGCGGTGGCGGCGCGGCCGCGCTGGCCGCGTTCGCCGGCTACGGCTTCGCCCGGTTCTCGTTCCGCGGCTCGCGCGTGCTGTTCTATATGATCATTGCCGCGTTGCTCGTGCCGATCACCGCGCTGACCGTGCCGCTGTACCTCACCTACGCGAAGGCGCACCTGATCAACTCGCTGTGGGGCATGGTGCTGCCCAGCATGATCAGCCCGGTCGGCATCTACCTGATGCGCGTATATGTGGATATTTCGGTGCCCCGCGACCTCATCGACGCGGCGCGCATCGACGGCGCCGGCGAACTGCGGATCTTCTTCCGCGTCGCGCTGCCGCTGATGGTGCCCGGCGTGATAACCGTGCTGCTGCTCAGCATCGTCGCGGTGTGGAACAACTACTTCCTTCCGCTGCTCATCTTCAACATCAACAGCCGCTACCCGCTGACGGTCGGGCTCGGCCTGTGGTCGCTGCGCGCGCAGAACAGCGGGAATGCCCAGCTGTTCCCCATGCTGGTGACCGGCGGCCTGGTGACGATCCTCCCGCTGATCGCGCTGTTCCTTTTGCTCCAGCGGTACTGGCGCGGCGGGATCCTGCTCGGCAGCATCGCGAATTGAGGTCGTCATGAGCACAGCCATTTCCCTTCGCGGACTGACGAAGGTGTTCGCCACCGGTGTGACGGCGGTGTCCAGCCTGGACCTTTCCGTCGACGACGGCGAGTTCGTCGTGCTCGTCGGCCCGTCTGGCTGCGGCAAGACGACCGCGTTGCGCATGGTCGCCGGGCTGGAGACGATCACTTCGGGTTCTGTTGCTTTCGGCGATCGCGTGGTCAACGGCGTCTCGCCGCGGCACCGCGACGTCGCCATGGTCTTCCAGAACTACGCGCTCTACCCGCACCTGACTGTCTATCAGAACATCGGCTTCGCTTTGGCGAATAAAGGCGTCCCTAAGTCCGAACGGCATTCGCGTATTCTCGCAACCGCCGCTACCACGGGCCTTTCGGAATTGCTCGCGCGGAAGCCTCGTCAGCTGTCCGGCGGGCAGCGTCAGCGGGTGGCGATGGCGCGTGCGCTGGTGCGCTCCCCCGCCGTGTTCCTGATGGACGAGCCGCTGTCCAACCTGGACGCGAAGCTTCGGGTGGCGATGCGGTCGGAGGTGCTTTCTGTCCACCGGGCGTCCGGGGCGGCGACGATGTACGTCACGCACGACCAGACCGAGGCGATGACGATGGGCGACCGGGTCGCGGTACTGCGGGACGGCGTGCTCCAGCAGTACGGGACGCCTCGTTCGTTGTACTCGACGCCGGCGAACCTGTTCGTCGCGACGTTCATCGGGTCGCCGGAGATGAACCTGTACGAGGCGGGCGTGTGCGCGGACGGTTCGCTGACCGTCGGGTCGCAGCGGCTTGCGCTCCCGGCGGGGTCAGTGCCGGCCGGGTACCAGGGGCGCAAGATCATCGTCGGGATCCGGCCGGAGGACCTAGGCGACCCGGTTTCCGCCGGGCCTGATGTCGCGGCCGCTTTGTGCGTGGACGTGCGGCTGGTCGAGGTGCTGGGCAGCGAGCAGCACGTCTACTTTTCCGTGGACGCGACGCCGGCCGGCGGCGACCTGGCTGCGGCAGCGTTGGCTGCGGCCGCGCCGGACGGCGTGGCGCGGGTGGGCGTGGGAGCCGGAATCCGGCCCGGCAATCAGGTGAGGTTCGGCATCGACGCGGACCGCCTGCACTTCTTCGACCCCGACACCGGCCTGGCGGTCCGCCCCGGATAACTGGTTAGCCATTAGCGCGAAGGCCGTCGAGGAGGAAACCGAGGTGGCGGCGCCAGGAATCGGGGTCGGGGCCGTACTCGGCCGCCCGAGCGGTGGCGCTTACCAAGGTGGTGAGGTCAGCGACCTGGAAGTCGGCGCGCAGCTGGCCGGCCTTTTGCGCTCGCTCGATGATCCTGTGCAGCGCCTCGACGCCCCGCGCTTTGGCCGCGTCCAGGCCGGGTGCGCCGGTGATATTGCCGGCGCAGAGCTCGGTGAGGCCGCGATCCATGGCCTGCATCTCGCAGGTCTGTTCCAGGTAGTAGACGAAACCGTCCCACGGATCGTCGAGCTTCAGCGCGCCCTCACAGATCTCCACGGCTTGTTCCAGGATGCCGAGAAATGCCGCTTCTATCAGCGCGGCTCGAGTCGGAAATCGGTTGTATAGCGTACCGATCGCCACGCCGGCCTTCCGTGCGATCTCCTCCAGCGGAGCGTCCAGTCCCTTGACGCCGAAGACCTCGCGTGCGGCCGCGACGAGCAGTGCGCGGTTGCGCTGTGCGTCACGGCGGAGGGGCCGGGATTGACTCGACACAATCCCTAGCATAGCTAACTTGAGGACATCCTCATGTTGATGTAAGGTTGCGGACGAACATGAGGGTTCCCTCAACTTGTTGGAGTCGTCACGTCGATCCGAGGAGGAGACCGACCCATGCACCAGAGCGCTATCGACGAGGTTCTGAACCAGCCGCTCAGCCAGGAACTCCTGGCCCGTGACCTGACCCGGCTGGCCTTCATCGGGCTCGACGGCGCCCCCCGGTCGATCCCGATCGGGTTCGTCTGGAACGGCTCGCAGATTGTCATGTGCACCGCGAAGAACGCGCGGAAGCTGCCGGCCCTGCGCCGCAACCCCGCGGTCGCCCTGACCATCGACACCGAGTCGCACCCGCCGAAGGTCCTGCTGATCCGCGGCCAGGCCGAGCTGGACGCCGTCGACGGCATCCCAGCGGAGTACTTCCAGTGGAACGGCACCTACGAGATGACGCCCGAGCAGCGCGCCGAGTGGGAGGCCGGCGTGCGATCTCTCTACGACGGCATGGTCCGGGTCGTGGTGACCCCCACCTGGGCCAAGCTGATCGACTTCGAGACAACCCTGCCCACCGCCATCGAGGAACTCATGCAGCAGCAGAAGGAACGCCAGCTCGCTTGAATCATCTTGGTTGCCGGTTGGGGCGGCACGGTGGTGCGCGCTCCGGGTCTGCGGTCAGGCGCTGGGGATCCAGACGCGCATGGCGCCTGGGCCGCGGTTGTCCCAGTGGAAATACGGGATCGCCACCGCGGAGACGCGCGGCATGGTCTGTTCCGGGGCCGGCGGGGCGTGGCGGGCCGCCATGCTGACTTGGATTGTCCGGCCGATGCCGTCCAGGGTGACCTCGCGTTCGGACAGCCGGGTGCCCGGCCGGACGGCGAGCTCGTCCAGGCGCACCAGCTGGTCGGCCTGCTCGAAGCAGTACACCAGCGGGCCGCGCTCGATCGCGGCGCAGCCGCGCATCGCGTCCACGCGGCGGTCCGGGTAGATCCACCGCGGGGTCATGTCCAGGTGCAGGGTGATCTCGTCGCCAGGACGCCACTCCTGGTGCAGTAGCACGTAGCCTGCCTGAGGAACCACCGCTCGTTCCGCGAATTGATTGATCTTGATGCTGGAGCTGGCGCTCCAGGCGGGGATGCGCAGCGCCAGCCCGCGCGCGGACGGCGGCGCGTCGAGGATGCGGAACGTGACCTGGCCGGACCACGGATAATCCGTGATCATCTCGACGTCGAGGTCGGCGCCGGCCAGCTCCGCGCCGGTGTACTGGTGAACGTAGAGGGTGTCGCTTTCGGCCGTGGCGAGGTAGTGCTCGAGTGACGCGAGGAGCCGCATGATGTTGGGCGGACAGCACGCACAGCTGAACCACACGCGGCGGCGGCCGGGATCGTCCTTCTCGAAGTGATCCACCCGGCGCTGGAGGGGGTTCACGTAGAAGAACCGATCGCCTTCGCTGGCGATCGCGCCGGCGAAACCGTTGTAGAGCACGCGCTCCATGTGGTCGGCGTACTTCGCGTCCCCGGTGGCCAGCAGCAGGCGCCAGCTCCAGTGGAAGCTGGCGATCGCGGCGCAGGTCTCGTTATAGGCGCGGTCGGGCGGCAGCTCGAACCGGTCGCCGAAGCCCTCGTCGACGTGGCGTGAGCCATTTCCGCCGGTCAGGTACGTTTTCGTGGCGACCATGTCGTCCCAGCGACGGGTCGAGGACTCGAGCAGCTCGTCGTCATTGGTCTCGGTGGCGACATCGGTCACCCCGGCCTCGAGGTAGAGGGCGCGGACGACATGCCCCACCTCGGTGTCGGCCTCGCGGACCGGCAGGTGATCTTGCAGGTAGCGGCGGCCCAGGCCGGAATCGCCGGCTAGGCCGTGACCGCGCTGTTCGACGAACTGGCGTGCTAGACTTAGGTAGCTCTGAGATTCAGTTTCGCGGTAGAGTTCGACTAGTGCGGTTTCGATGATGGGGTGGCCGTCGAGGCCCTTGTCCTTGGCGGCGAACTCGCGGACAAGGTGGTCGGCGAGGCGGGTGGCGATGTCGAGGAGCCGGGAGTCGCCGGTGCCGCGGTGGTGGGCGATTGCGGCCTGGATGAGGTGACCGGCGCAGTACATCTCGTGGCTCCAGGCCAGCCTGGCGTACCGGGGTTCGCCGCTGGCCTGGACGTAGGAGTTGAGGTAGCCGTCCGGCTGCTGGGTCTGTTCCAGCAGGTCGATGGCGCTGGTGGCGAATTCGGTGAAATCGGGGCGGTCGCCGTGGGTCAGCTCCCAGCCGATCGCCTCGAGCGTCTTGTAGATGTCGGAGTCCATGAAGACCGGGCCGTGGTACGCCAGGCCAGGAAGGGGGTCGACCGGGCCGAGGCCCATCCGGCGCGGGCGCCGGCCGTCGCCGGCTGCCGGGGCGCCGTCTGCCGTCGCGACGTCTGACGGGACTTCCTGGGCGGGCGGGACCGGGGGGTCAGCGGTTTTCGCGCGGATGGCGAGGCGGAGGTTGTCGAGGTTGCCGGCCACGTCGAGCTGCCGCAACGCCAGCGGCATGCTTGCCGTCGCGTTGCGGCGCTGCCAGTCGTGCAGCAAACCCGCGGTGAGGCGGACACCTGGCGCGGTCAGCGGGCGCTGCGCGCTGCGCGCCGCGCCGGTGGGGTCCGCCGGGCCGGCGATGACGCGACCGGGCATGGCGCGGTCGATGGTGGCACGACCGGCGGCGGGGACACCGGCGGGGGCGCGACCGGCGTCGTTTGCTTGGCCGGCGGGCTTGATAGCGGGGCGGAAGGCAGCGCTATCCAGGACCGATGACTCGTCAGGCGTAGGCAGGGTGCACGCTCCAAGTCGAGGAATAGGTTTTCCTGAGCTTGCACCGTAGGCTAGAGTCTCGGCCTGAGGTACGTCAACAGCCGGCCACGAGTCAGCCCTCGGCACACGGCCCCTCGCACCAGGAGGTACCCATGAGGCGGGCGACCATCAGGGACGTGGCCGCCGCGGCGGGAGTGTCCATCGGCACCGCGTCGAAGGCGCTCAACGGGCAAGGCAAGCTCCGCCCGGAGACCAGGGAACGCGTCGCCGAAGCCGCGCAGCGGCTTGGCTTCGCGCCGAACACCCTGGCCCAGGCGCTGCTCGCCGGGCGTTCGTTCACCGTCGGGTTGATCACCACCGACAGCTTCGGCCGGTTCAGCATCCCGGTGATGCTCGGCGCGGAGGACGCGCTCGGCATCGGCCAGATCTCGGTCTTCATGTGTGACACCCGGGAGGACCCGGAACGCGAGCGGCGCTACGTCGAGATGCTCGCCGCGCGGCGGGTCGACGGGCTGATCGTCACCGGCCGGCGAATCGAGCCGCGGCCGCCGGTGCGAGCCGGGACCGGCATCCCGGTCGTCTACGCGATGACGCAGCCGGCCAGCGGTAACGACCCCGCGGTGCTGCCCGACGACGAGGGCGGCGGGCGGATGGCCGGGGAGCACCTGCTCCGCATCGGCCGCACCCGGATCGCGCACATCACGGGACCGGAACGCTTCCTCGGGGCGCGGCTGCGGGCCCGGGGGCTGGCCGAGGCACTCGCCTCGGCCGGCGTCAAGCAGTGCGGCGAGACCAAGTACGGCGAGTGGACCGAGCACTGGGGCCGGGAGGCGGCCGGCCAGTTGCTCGCCGACCGGCCGGACGCGATCTTCTGCGGCAGCGATCAGATCGCGCGCGGCGTCGCGGACACCCTGCGCGCCGTCGGCCGGCGGGTGCCGGATGACGTCGCCTTGGTCGGCTTCGACAACTGGGGCCCGATGGCGCTCGGCGCGCTGCCGCCGCTGACCAGCATCGACATGTGCCTCCAGGACGTCGGGCGGGTGGCCGCCGAGCTCCTGCTGGCGGCGATTGGCGGCGAACCGGCGCACGGGGTGCACACGGTGCCGTGCCAGCTGGTCGTGCGCGAGTCCACCGGCGGGTAACTCGGGCGGATCCGCTGCGGGCCGCTGCCGCTGCCGCCGCTGCCGCTGCCGCCGCTGCCGCCGCTGCCGCTGCCGCTGCCGCGAAATGATTGCGGACCGTTACCCTACCGATTCGGACCCTGTTGGCTAGTCGACTACGCGTGGCCGTTGCGGCAGCCTGCCGGCCGCCGCGGCGCGGCCCCCGGGCGCGCAATCTGTGGCTGGAGTGCAGTGTGCGGCTGCCGGGATACGAGCGCACCGGCAGGCCCGTC
>Ga0070741_10016549_pt1 | contig 12272 bp, 10 predicted proteins | sample Coa_R1_4_FD_66440 | JGI IMG/M metagenome (GOLD analysis project Ga0070741, IMG submission 66440) | Surface soil microbial communities from Centralia Pennsylvania, which are recovering from an underground coalmine fire - Coalmine... | ecosystem: Environmental > Terrestrial > Soil > Unclassified ...
AAATTCATGTTGGCAATGTAGCGATTGGCGGCGATGCACCTATCGCCGTGCAGTCGATGACTACTACTTATACACGCGATGTAGATAGCACGGTCGCGCAAATCCTGCGCCTCGAAGACGTTGGCTGTGAGATAGTGCGCGTGGCTGTACCAGAGATGGAGGACGCGCGGGCGATTGGCGAGATTCAGAAGCGCATCCATATCCCGCTGGTTGCCGATATTCATTATAAACACGCCCTGGCTCTGGAAGCCATTCGCCAGGGCGTTGACTGCGTGCGTATCAACCCCGGCAACCTCATCAACGGGCGTCAATCGTTGGAAGAGATTGTCAAAGCCTGCAAGGAACGCGGCATCGCCATGCGTATCGGCGTCAACTCCGGTTCCATCGATGCGCTTGACCAGCGCGGGCAGATGCAGCGCATCCAGGTGCGCCTGCGCGACGACGGCGTGTTGGAGCGCAGCGACCCGGCGGAAGCGCGTCGCAAAGAGCGCGAACACCTGGCGGAGCGCATGGTGACAAAGGCGCTGGAATACATCAGTTGGTGCGAAGCATTGGACTTCCACGAAATCAAGGTCTCGCTGAAATCGTCCACGCCCCTGACTGCCGTTGAAGCCTATCGCCGCTTCTCCGAACGCTCGGATTATCCTTTGCACCTCGGCATTACCGAAGCCGGGACGCTGGTGACGGGCGCGGTCAAGTCCTCGGTGGGCCTCGGCCTGCTGCTTGCCAGTGGCATCGGCGACACCATTCGCGTCAGCCTGAGCGCGGAGCCGGAGGAAGAGATTCCCGTCGCCTATGAAATCCTGCGCGCGCTCGAACTGCGCAATCGCGGCGTCACCTTCGTCTCCTGCCCGTCCTGTGGGCGCGTCGAAATCGACGTAATCGGCGTTGCCAACGAGGTTGAGAAACGCCTCTCCAAAGTGCAGACGCCTATTCATGTCGCCGTGATGGGCTGCGTCGTCAACGGCCCCGGCGAATCGCGCGACGCCGATGTTGGACTGGCGGGCGGCAAGGGACGTGGCGTGATCTTCCGCAAAGGCGAAGTCATCAAAACGGTACCAGAAGATCAATTCCTGGATGCCGTGCTGAAAGAGGTAGCCAGCCTGCTACCCGAACGCGAAGCCCGTCTCATCTATCCCGAAGGCGGCATTCAAGAAACCGCAGGCGTGCATCGCACCCGCGACGAAGGCATCGGCGAGCGCGTCGCTAAAGGATAATCATTGCTAACAAAAAGCGACTTCGTAATGAAGTCGCTTTTTTCATGGGCGATACAGAACTCGAATCTGTGACCTCTACGATGTCAACGTAGCGCTCTAACCAACTGAGCTAATCGCCCTCGACAGGCATAATATTAGCATTGCTGGCCTTGCTTGTCAAGTGAAAAATTTGGGAATTTCCATGTGTTCTTTCGCAGTGGTATACTAAATCAAAGAAAACACGAGACGAAAAAACGCTTTCTCGCGTCTAATCTATGGGTGTGCAAGACGCGCAACTCATGCCAGCGCTCATTTTCTCTGAACAGGATTTCACAGACAAATCAGCTACGCGAATCGATCTAGATTGTTACCGACCACGTATCTTTACTTAGATGCGTGCTTGCCCGTTAGTTACAGTTCTAGGAAGAGGATTTGTATGCGTCCTTCTTTATTTCGTTGTATTTCCCGGCACAGGAAACCGTCGGCTATCCCTCCCAGGCGATACCTGGTACATATCGTGGCCTTATTTTTTCTGGTAGCGGTGATCTGGGCCGAGTTCGGCAATATGGGCAATGCGCAGGTACATGCTATTTCTTTTGACCATACCAGTGCTACGGTTGACGTTGGCTGCCAGAAACTTACCTTTTCGTCAGACGGCAATCCTTTTCCGTTGTGTCCCGGCCCGTTTCCTGGTGGCGGCAACTGCGTCTGGTGGGCCTGGGAGCAGTGGCACTTGCTCGGTTATAACCTGCCTCTGAACTGGGGCAACGCCGCTGACTGGATCGTCGATGCCGAACGTTTCGGCCTGCCACTGGGAACGAAACCGCGATTGGGTTCAATCGCTGTCTTTCCCGTAGCTGATGGGGTCTGGGCTTTTGGCACGGCGGGCCATGTCGCCTTCGTGACCGGAGTGAGCCAGGATCAGTCTACCTTCAATGTCACGTATCAAAATTATGGTGATCCCACGCCTATGTTCGTCGGCACGGGCTACAATGTCTCGGTTATTAACGAGGCTCGTTACCAGAACGGGCAAATGCGCTTCATCTATTTCCCCGGCACTATCGATCCGAACCGCTTCATGAGCCTGCCCGGCGTGAATGGTAACGGCAACGTTATATCGGCAGCCCAGGTTGCCCAGGTCAATACGCAGATAAACACCGATATTAACGCGGGAACAGCCAGTCGTATCTCGCTTGGCCTGCCTCCCGGCTCGTATGACCAGGAGTTTAACGCCGATTTTACCGGCACCGGCCTGACCGATTTATTGCTCTATAATCGCCAGAAAGGCAGCCTGGATGTTCTGACATTTTCGGATCACTTCAATCAGAGATTGCCGCATTCAACGCTTGCTCCAAATGGTCAGTATCAATCGCCGTACAACACCGATCTGCCCCAGCGTGTGAGCCTGGGTGATGCCATTACACCCGTCAATGGCTGGGGTTCGTCGCTCGATATCCAGATTGGCGATTTCACCGGCAGCGGGCGTTCCGAAATCTTGCTCTATGATCGCGTTTCGGGCAAAATTCAATTGCTCAGCCTGACGCCGCGACTGAAAATCGCAAAGCATGTGACACTCACAGGCTGGGGACCCGGCTGGGAAGTGTACGCGGGCCAGTTCGACGGACAACATAGCGACCTTTTCCTGTATAACCGCGTGGTCGTGCCTGACCCGACGTTCCAGCCTACTCCGACCCCAAATTCAAACACAGGGCCGACTACTGAGCCGACAACCGCGCCAACGACTGAGCCAACTACCGGCCCCTCACCGACGCCGGCAAAGACGCCATCCCCCTCGCCGAGTCCGACTAAAACGCCGTCTCCATCACCGACGCCCTCGCCGAGTCCGACTGGCAGCCCATCGCCGACGGTGACGCCGTCGCCCTCGCCCAGCCCGACGGCCAGTCCATCACCCTCGCCGTCGCCTACGCCGACCCAAACGCCGAGTCCGACGCCATCACCATCACCAACGCCGTCGCCCAGCCCAACCGTCAGCCCATCGCCAACGGTTACACCGTCTCCCTCGCCAACGCCGAGTCCAACCGATACCGATACATCTAGATCGTCAAGCGGCATGACAACCTTAAATAGTGTTAATGTACCGGCGGCTCCCCTGCAAAAACCGGGGCCGGGCGGCGATCTAAGCGGGGGCGCGAGCGTTGATACGCAGAGCGTAGGACTGGCACCCAATATCGTGCTGGTCAGTTTCAAAAGCGACTTCAGCATCAAGCAGCAGCAACAGTATACCCTGATGCACGATTCCTGGGAGGTCTACATTGGCCGTTTTGATAACCCCAACCAGGATGGTGTCTTCCTCTATGACCGCACGGCTGGCGAGGCACGTATCATGGATTTTAGCAGCAAACTGCAAGTGAACCATTATCAAGTACTGCACAGTCTCGACGGGAACTGGGATATTCACACGGGCGACTTTAACGGCTCCGGTCGCGCCCAGGTGTTGCTCTACGATCCTGGCACGGGCGATACGCAATTTCTGGCCTTCGCTCCTGATCTTTCCCTGAAAATGCAGGTGGATGACTCCGGTCTGCTCCCTGGACAGGTACTCTACGTCGGGCATTTTGGCCTCCCTTCGCTGAGCGTCATGCTTTTCGACCCGGTGGCTCAACGCAGCACCTTCTATGCCTTTAGCCCGTCCCTGCTTATTGCCCAACAATACACGGCGCAGAGTTGGACGCAGCACTGGCAGATACTCGTCGGGGCCTTCCTCGACCGCTCGGCCTGCCTGGTTAACCACACTTGCGCTACCGGTGACGATGTGCTGGCCCTCAATCGCCAGACCGGCCAGGTGCAGCAATTCATTTTCACCTTTGGCAATGAGTACCATGTCTTCGACAACCGTTCGCAGTCGTTCCTGCGCGATGGCGCGGCCCCGGCTATGAATACCGTCAATGCGTCGTCTTTCGTGCCGCAAACCATTCTGAGTACTGGTATTTTGAATGATGAACTGTATTAACAGGAGCAAGGGTTCGGGGCTGGTTGCTGCAAACAACCGGCCCTGAACCCTCGCTCCTGTTATGTATAAAATAGCAGCAATTTCTGTTAATTCTGGCTCCAGAGTTTATCAGCGATGCTAATTATGAGGATATAGAGTTCACTCTTGTTAGACTCCTTATCTTCAATCCTCAAAGCTTCACGCGCGTGATAATATGCCTGCTTCGTGTCGTGTGGTGTGCTTTTGAAGAGGAGACAATCCGCCAAACCTCTATGCGCGCTAACCTGACTGGGAGGTAGCAAAGTACTTTTAGCAAGCTGGAGGAGCTGAGTGTACCAATAGTATGCCGAATCAACGTCTTTTTCTTCATAAAAGGCCAGGTCCCCTAGAGCTTGATAACATTCAAGGGTAAGTTCCGGGTCATTTAGCGGAGAGGCTATATCGAGGGCTTGTTTATAGAGTTCGTTAGCTTTCACAAAGTTCCGATCTTTCTTTTCAAGCGTGGCGAGATGGACAGTAATACGCCTGCTCAAAAGAGGCTTTTTGGCACGATTTGCATATACCAGTGCATCGCTGAAGTATTTGCGGGCCGTCTTCAAATCTCCATCAAAATCTCTTGTGATAAGGCCCTTGATCTCGGAGAAATGGAAGTGCAAGTCATCAGAAATGTCATGCACATTGATGTGCTTCAGGCATTTTTCCATCTGGGCCATCCAGTATTTTGCCCTGGTACTTTTCTCGATGCCATAAAAAGACAAAGCCAGGGTATATGCCGTGTCAATTGCATAAGTCCATTCTTCCAACCCTGTGGCAATGATGTAGGCAGGAACGACAAATTTAGACAGGTATTCCAATTGTTCTTTCACGGGCCTACTGTGGCGTGTTAAATACGGCATAATCGCCTTTGTCAAACGTAAAACCAGGCGAGCAAGCTCTTTAAGTTGTTCATTGTCTTTGCGAGGTTGCCAATATCCGACTGTATCATTGTTACTGGTAGACTCAATATTGAGTATACTGATTAACCTGGCATCAGTGTTTTCCCATTCAGCCAGTTTGCCACCTATATAGGGAATATGTTCAAATCCTGGGTCTACTAGCGATTTGCTCTCTGCCTCAGTAACGGTCTTCACAAAGTCGTTGAACAGATCCTCGTTGATTTCTGAAATAGGGTTATTAGATTTAGTCCCCTTGATAGTAATGAATAACAAAAGCGCAAAGAAGAGCGCGAGAAGCGCTAAAACCAGTCCTATGTGAGATTGTATCCAGGGAAGGGGAAGAGAACTGTTGACAATACCGATCAGGAAAGCTATCGCTGATGTGAATACTATGGAGAGTACGGCAATGATCTGGCTGCGAGAAAGTTTCATGCATACCCTCCAACCGTAACAAAAATTTGGAACGAATCTGTCGCCGTTATTACTCTCTGTGTTCGCGTGGTTGGTAATGAATATATAGCCAGGTAGAAGCCGAAAAACTTTGCCAGTATTGTGTATCGAATAACAAATCCAGAGGAAGACAGAGTATCAAGAAACTCTGGATTCTATATTGCCAAGACGGGCTGATATTTGTGCAATTTCAGGCGGGATGCGTACCCTTAGTTGATTAGCCAGTGTCTGGTATTCATTGAGATAATGCCTTGTTAAAATGCTTTGAGTTTCAATCGACTTTTGTGCCTGCGCTTTTTCTTCCAGATTGTCAGAATAGCGCATAACATATTCATATCCACGAATGGAAGCGTTTGATTTAAGAAGATCGTTTGCGAGTTGCTCGAATTTACTGCGGGCAGAGGGTTCGAGAGTTTCCGGTGCCTGTTTAGATGCAGAGATAGACGGATTCGCTGCGACATCCTCAATAGCTTCTCTGATACCTCTGGTGACATCGAGGAAGGCGAGATCAAAGCTTTTCCAGGCGGTCATGGCTTTGCCATCTTTTGGTAGTGGCTGAAGTTCGCCGAGGGGCGTACTTTTCCAGCGTATGGGACGGAGGATAATGGGAATGACACGAGCAGTTCCTACTGTGTGTCTTTCTAAAGCTCGTTGCATCTCCTCGTAGGCATAATTAGATGCCAGAAAATCGGGGCTGATGAGTAGCAAGATAATCTGAGCCGAATCCAGGTGGCGATTAATATCTTCTCGCCAGTTGACTCCAGGAGGAGTCATATCGAGGTCGTACCAGGTAATGAGGCCCTGTAGCTGCAAAATGCTCAAATGGTTTTTGAACTGCTGAGCCAGTTGCCCGTCTTCGCGGGCATAAGAGAGGAACACTTCGATTGGTGCTTCCACAAATACCTCCTGGCTTAATCAACTCTTCCTGTCTGACCTCTTCAAATGAGACTGAAGACTTTGCGTAAAGCCATGCTCTCCTTACTATGATACAACTCTCCTGGGGATTAGTCAATGAAAAAGCAGAACAGTTTATGAGCAGACTGCCGGGGCGACCCTTGCAGTCGCCCCGGCAATAATTCCCTCAATGCCTCTCTAACTCTGTCCATATTCCCCAAAGTATGGTATCATGAGGCGTACTATTTCGTTCATTCGCGCTTGAAAGCTTCAAGAACACCATGCTTAATATTCTATTGATTAATGGGCCGAATCTCAACGCGCTTGGAACACGCGAGCCTGCCATCTATGGCACCGTCACGCTGGCGCAGATCTTTGACATGCTGCGAAAGCGCGGCGCGGAACTGGATGCCGGCGTTGAGAGCTTCCAGTCAAACCACGAGGGAGCCATCATCGACTTTATCCAGCAGAAAGCGGAGCAGGCGGACGGGATTATTATCAATCCGGGCGCGTTTTCGCACTATTCGATTGCCTTGCGCGACGCGCTGGCCGCCGTGAAAGCGCCCATCATCGAAGTACACCTGAGCAATATTTACGCGCGCGAAGAGTTCCGCCACCAGTCCCTTATGGCCCCCGTTTGCAAAGGCCATATCGTCGGCATGGGCTGGCGTGGCTACCTGCTGGCCTTCGAAGGGCTGGTCGAACTCGCGCGCGAGCAACAACAATCCAGAGAAGGAAACACATGAGCCAACAATCACTTGAACGCTTACGCGCCTGGCTTACCACACAGGGCCTCGACGCATTTCTGGTGACGCAGCCGCAAAATCGAACCTATTTGAGCGGCTGGCGCAACGATGATACTGAAAACGTGGGTATGTTGCTGATCGGGCAACAGCAGCAGATACTTTTCACCAACAATCTCTATAGAGAAATCGCTGAGAAAGAGGCGGTTGGCTGGCAGGTGATTATTCCTGAAGCGCGTGAATACGCCGCCGCCATTGTGGAAACCGCTAAAGCCAACGGCTGGAAAAAGATCGGCTTTGAAGCGAGCGCCATGACGGTGGCGGAATTTGAGAAGCTTTTCATCAAAGCCGGGGAGAGCGTGATGTTCCAGGCGTTTGAGGAGAGCTATGTTGCTCAACTGCGCCTGGTCAAGCGGGACGACGAACTGGCCCTGCTCAGACGCGCCATTGCCATCACGGACGAAACCTTCGCGCATATCTGTCGCTGGCTGGAGCCTGGCATGACCGAGAAAGAAGTGCAGTTTGAGATTACGCGCTACATGATCGAACTGGGCGCGGATGGCACGGCCTTTGATACAATCGTCGCCTCCGGCCCGCACGGCTCGATGCCACACGCGCACGCCGGGCAGCGCCAGATCCAGCCCGGCGAAATGGTGACTATCGATATGGGCGCGCGTTACCAGGGCTATTGCGCCGACATGACGCGCACCATTTGTCTGGGCGAGCCAGCCGAAGCGCGTATGACCGAAATATACGACATCGTCCTCAAAGCCATGAAAACCTGCGAAGCTGGCCTTCACGCGGGCATGACGGGCAAGGAAGCCGATGCCCTGGCCCGTAACGTGCTGGAAGCGGCGGGCCTGGGAGAATATTACGTGCATAGCACCGGTCACGGCGTCGGCCTGCAAATACACGAAGGACCATCGCTTTCGCAGCACAGCCCGGAAGAGGAAGTGCTACCGGTTGGCGCGGTCGTCACGGTTGAGCCGGGCGCGTACATTCCGGGCTGGTCGGGCGCGCGTATCGAAGACTGCGTGCTGCTGACCGAGCAGGGCTGTGAAGTGCTAACGCAATCGCCAACAAAACTGGTGATTGAGCGATAAAGGAGCTATCTACATGATTTCTACGGGAGATTTGAAAAAAGGCATTACCTTCGAGTTTGAAGGGCAGCCGTGCAGCGTGCTGGAATGGCAGCATGTCAAAATGGGGCGCGGCGGTGCGATTGTGCGTCTGAAGCTGCGCAACCTGCGCACGGGCGCGACCTTTGATCGCACCTGCGATGCCGGTGACAAGTTCAAGCGCGTCGATCTGGATCGCAGCACCGTCACCTACCAGTACCAGGACGGCGATCAGTACCATTTTATGGATATGAACACCTACGACGACATTGTGATGACCGGCGACGAACTGGGTACCACTAAAAACTATCTCATTGACAATCTTGAGCTTGACCTCATTTTGCTGGATGGCGAGCCAATTTCCATCGAGCCACCCGAAAAAATTGTGTTGCGCGTAGAGTATACGGAGCCGGGCTTCAAAGGCGATACCGCTACCGGCGGCACCAAACCCGCCACCACCGAGACCGGCGTAGTTGTGCAGGTGCCATTATTCGTCTCGACAGGAGATATGATTCGCGTCAATACCACGACCGGCGCGTATGTTGAACGCGCATAGGGAGGCGAGATGGCCGGAAAAGACTACGAGTTCTCCTACGACCTGGATGCGGAGCAAGACACCGCTCCATCGCACCATGTGATAAGCATTGAGCAGTTGCAACGACTGGTGCGCGCGCTAGACGGCAGCGATGTTTCTGAACTGGAGTTGCAGCGCGAGGCTGATGGCGTCTACCTGGCGTTGCGTAAAGTCAGGGCGAGCGAGACGAACATCCCATCAGAAGCCGCGCTGGCAGTGACGGCCACCAATGGCGTCGCCATGCCCGTTGGTGCCGATGTTCCCGCGCCAGCCGCGAAAGAGAAAGAGAAGGAACACAAAATCACCGCTCCCCTGGTCGGCACTTTCCATGTCTGGGCCAGGCCGCGCGGCGGCGCGCTGGTCGCGGTAGGTGATCGCGTCAAAGCGGGTCAGCTTGTCGGCACTATCCAATCGCTCAACGTGCTAAATGAGGTGGAAACCACCGTCGCGGGTCGTGTTGTCGAAGTGCATGTGCAGGATGGTCAGCCCGTCGAATACGGGCAGTTATTGATAACCATCGATAGCACCGAGGGGGCGAAAAAAGCATAATGTTATTTCTTGACGCGCGATCCATCGTTAGCGTGACGCAGGTGTCCCGTTATATGAAAGAGGTGCTGGAAACAGACGAACTTCTGCGGGATATATGGGTGCGCGGCGAGGTTTCTGGCTGCAAGACCTACCCTTCCGGCCATTGTTATTTTACTCTCAAGGATGACGAAGCACAGCTTCCCTGTGTCTTCTTCAAACATGCTCGCCAGCGCAGTTCGGCTCCCGCTTTACGCGATGGCATGGCAATCGCAGCCAACGGTCGTATTTCGCTCTATGAGCGCGACGGCAAACTCCAGCTATATGTCGAGTGCGTCGAATCTCTGGGCGATGGGGCGTTGTTCCTGCGTTTCGAGCAACTGAAGAATCGTCTCGAAGCCGAAGGACTGTTTGACCGGGAGCGCAAACGTTCCCTGCCGTCGCAGCCATCCGTCATTGGTATCGTCACCTCGCCGCAGGCTGCCGCGCTGCGTGACATGCTGCGCGTGTTGCGCACGCGCTATCCACTGGCGCGCGTCATTCTCTCGCCCGCGTTAGTGCAGGGCGCGGAAGCCCCGCTTGCCATTGCCAACGCCCTCGACCTGCTGAATGAGCATGGCGAGGCCGAGGTCATCATCGTCGGGCGCGGCGGCGGCTCCATCGAGGAACTGTGGGCTTTTAACGAGGAAGTGGTCGCGCGTGCCATCGCGCGTTCGCGCATCCCCGTCATCAGCGGCGTGGGACATGAAACCGACTTTACCATTGCCGATTTCGTCGCCGACTATCGCGCCTCGACTCCCACCGCCGCCGCGACTGCCGCCGTTCCCGACATCGCTGACTGGCAGGCCGAGATCCACGCTTATCAAATAGACCTGTCATCGCTCATCGAAGGCTATTTTAGCGAAAAGCGCGAAGAACTGGCTCTGGTAGCGCGTGATCTGCAACGATTGAACCCACAATTCCAACTTGATCGCCTGCGCCAGCGACTCGACGACACGACCGCGCTCATGCAAACCTACATGGAACATATCCTGACCCTGCGCGGTGAACGCCTGCGCGGTGCTGCTATGCAGTTGCACGCGCTCAGCCCGTTGCTTACCGTCGCGCGCGGCTACGCCGTTGTCCGCCGCGATGCCGACCAGCACATTATCACCAGCGTCCAACAAGTCCAGCCCGGCGACGACCTGACCATCCAGGTGACGGACGGCCACATTCACGCAAAAGTCCAGTAAAGAAGAGAGAGAAGAGGTTTGTGGAATGGAAACAGTATCTTTTGAAGAGGCATTCGCGCAGCTCGAAGCGGCGGTAGCCGCATTACAGGACGGTCATATGCCGCTGGAGCGCGCCTTGCAATATTATGAAGAGGGTATGAGACTGGCTCAGCATTGCAACGAGCTGCTCCAGCAAGCGGAATTGCGCGTGCAACAACTGCATGTCAGCGCATCAGGCGAACTTGAAACCACACCCTTTGAATAAGCGTCATACATACGTGCGTATTTGCGCGTACCTGCATATCAATCACTATGCCAGAAGATAAAGAGGGACACAAAAACTTGTCATGAAGACGATCCTGGATAACCGCGTTCTACTTGCCGCCTCTACCGCCTGGCTGGTCGCACAACTCTTGAAAACCATCTATGAACTGGTTCGTTATCGCAAGCTGCGTTTCAACCGCCTTGTCTCATCCGGCGGAATGCCAAGCTCGCATTCCGCGCTGGTCTCCAGCCTGGCAGCCGCCACCGGTCGCATAACGGGCGTCGATTCGGTGCTATTTGCCATCACTGTCGTGCTTGCTGCCATTGTCATGTACGACGCAGCCGGCGTGCGTCGCGCCGTCAGCATCCAGGCGCGTATCCTCAACCAGATGATCGACGAGGCGTTTCAGGGCAAGCCCTTTGCCGAGAAACGCCTGCGCGAACTGATTGGACATACCCCCATCCAGGTCATTGTTGGCGGTTTGCTGGGTATCGGCATCGGCCTGATAATGGCAGGCTAAAGATTTTCTCCACAACATTCCAAAGATGTGCTTATAAGCTTGAAATAGCTCAAAGATATGTTATACTATCGCTCAAGATAGAGTTATTAACTCATCGCTTACTTCTGTTATTTCATCTATCCCGTCGGCTCAACTAGCGCAGCTAAAGGAGGTGTCTCACACTCTACCGCACATAGTTGATACTCGTCCACGCATTTGTTTACCATGTATGATCGTTGTATTTATCTATTATCCGCGACGGCATCAATCCGGCGTGTCGCTCGACACGTTGAAGCAACTACGTCTACTCCCGTATGACGTAAAGGAGGCTCTCCCGCATGGATACAAGTATTCGCGAAGTCACGACCCAGGCGACTCTTGAGGAGAAAAAGAAGCTCAAGAAAGAGTTCAAGCTCTTCGACATGATTTTTATCACGATTGCCGGAATTATTGGTATCGACACGCTTGGCGCGGTTTCCTCCAATGGCGCGCAGGCTCTCACCTGGTTGCTCATCTCGGCTGTCACATTCCTGATCCCTTACGGTCTGCTCACATCAGAACTCGGCAGCACCTTTACCCAGGAAGGCGGCGTCTACGAGTGGGTCAAGCTAGCCTTTGGCCGCATCCCCGCCTCGCTGGCTGCCATGCTTTACTGGATTTCTAATCCCCTGTGGGTCGGCGGCACGCTTTCGGTCACAGCTATCGCCGCCATCAAGGTGTTCTGGTTCCAAAATGGCGATTATCTGTTCTTTGGCAGCCAGACAGGCAACGCAATTACGGAAATCGTAATTGCGCTGCTCTTCATCTGGGGTGTCACCTGGTCCGCCATCCTGTCCCTGCGCGTGGGCAAGTGGCTCTCTGTCTTCGGCTCTTACGCGAAATTTGCTCTCTTCGCCCTTTTCGTCGTGCTGG
>Ga0070741_10016550_pt1 | contig 12272 bp, 10 predicted proteins | sample Coa_R1_4_FD_66440 | JGI IMG/M metagenome (GOLD analysis project Ga0070741, IMG submission 66440) | Surface soil microbial communities from Centralia Pennsylvania, which are recovering from an underground coalmine fire - Coalmine... | ecosystem: Environmental > Terrestrial > Soil > Unclassified ...
TCCTCTGTGCCCTCTGTGTCCTCTGTGGTGGAAGAAGACTTGAACGCTCCACCAAGGGCCGTGCGCCACAAACTGCAGGCCGAGCGCGCCTCTATCACGCACAAATTCAACATTGCCGGACACGAGGGCTACATCACGGTCGGACTCTATCCCAACGGCACCCCGGGTGAAATTTTCATCACCATGGCGAAGGAAGGTTCCACCGTCAGCGGGCTGATGGACAGCTTCGCGCTGGCCATCTCGATCGCGTTGCAGCACGGTGTCCCGCTCAAACTGCTCTGCGAAAAATTCGAGCACACTCGGTTCGAGCCCAGCGGCTGGTCCAACAATCCTGAAATCGGTTACGCCAAGTCGATCATGGATTACATCTTCCGCTGGCTGCACATGAGATTCCTCACCGGTCAGCAGCAGTTGCTGTTCGAGAACCTGCGGCCCAAGCAGGCGCTTGCCGCGCCGACCGAAAGCGAGACAGGCGCGCCAACGTCGCAGTCCGGCGAACTGACAACTGAGAACCGAGAACTGAGAACTGGCAGCGCGCACGCCGCCGATGCTTTGAGCGAATTGATTGACCTGGGCGACGCGCCGACGTGCTCTTTCTGCGGGAGCATCATGACCCGCAACGGCTCTTGTTACCGCTGCATGAGCTGCGGCTCGACCAGCGGCTGTTCATAGTTTTCATCCAAGCGCAGCGAGGGATATGCGAGAGCCGTGCGCACTCGGCTCTCGTGCATGTAGGAAGATGACTCGCTAACGAATGCGCCACGGGTGGCGGGGTGTCACCGGCTGAGGACAGCCTCGATCACACTCTCCCTTCCCTTGGTGGGCACAATTTTCGTGATCGTGAATCCCCCCTTGCCAAACAGCGCGCGCCATTCAGGTTCGGTGCGCTCGCGGCCCCCGGGGAATACCATCATCATGAGATCGAGATACTTGCCAGGATCGGGCTCGGAGCTCTCCGGAAGCACCTTATCGACCACGATAAGGCGTCCGTGCTCCCGGCCCGCCAGGGCACGCTTCACGTTGCTCAAAATTTTCAAGCAATGTTCGTCCTCCCAGTCGTGGATGATGTGTTGCATGAAGTAAGCATCGGCACCGGCGGGAATGTGCTCAAAGAAGTTGCCGGCGATGGGTTCGCAACGATGCTCCATGCGCCTTTCGCAAAGCGCGCATCTCGCTCCTTCCATTACGTTCGGCAGATCCAGAAGAATGCCCTTCATCTGCGGATATCTTTCGAGTGCCTGGCAAATGAAGTAGCCGTGTCCGCCCGCCACATCCATCAGCGTGCCGATCCCCTCGAAGCTGTACGCATTCAACACCGCCGGTGCCAGGCCCGCGCTGATCGAGGTCATAGCTTCGTTGAAGGCAAACGACACTTCCGGCATGGACGAAAAGCACTCAAATGCCGGCTTGCCGTGCAGGTGTTCGACGGCTGGCTGCCCCGTCTGCACGGAATGCAGCAGGTGTGTGTTCACGTTCACAACAAAAGGGCTGGCCATGAATAACGCGAGGGGGCGCATGCTGTTGGGGATGTCGCTGCGCAATAGTTCGGCCGTGGGGGACAGGGCGAATGTGCGTGCTTGCGGCTCGGAAAAGATGCCAATACTCACCAACGCACGTAGCACGCGATAGAGACGATCGGCATTTGTCTTAGTTTCTGACGCCAGACTCTCCACCGGGCGCGGACCGGATATCAGCAGGTCGGCAATGTTGAGGTAAGCGGCCGTGTAGATACAGGAAGACACCTGAAAACCCGTTGTCAGTCGCGCCAGGTGATCGGCGGGATCGATTGTCGGAGACACAGCGGTCTCCGTTAAAGCAGTTGCCATTCCTTCACCTCCCATCCAAATATTGTGCACGATCAAAGGGGAATTCAACAATCAGTGTCGCAACCCCGAATGCGCTTGGCCGCCGTAAAAGAGGGCGCGAACGCCGCGGGAGTAGCCCTTCCACCATGGCTCTGCTGGGCAGGGCTTTTACAGGAACTTTACCAAGTCACGGAGTAAGTTGAATTCGTTTTCGCACCAAGTGCAGTACACTGTCATTAATGTGCAAAGTATTGCATAAGTGCTTTTATTCCAGACATTTAGCTTGACTCCCCTCGGCCACGCAGCTTAGCTTTGCTCCGTATTCTTTTGTCCCCAGGAGAAAGCACCTATGAAAAATAAATTGACCCTCGCCGCGATGTTCCTGTTCTTGCTGGGAGCACTGGCGCACGCGGGCACCATATACGATAACGGCCCGCCGAACCAGCAAAACGGCAACGAAATGACCGAGTGGGTCCAGACGGAAGACTTCACTCTCACGACCGCCCAAACCCTCACCGACATTCACTTCTGGGATGTGGACTCGGGTGGTTATCAGGGCAGCATCACCTGGTGGGTCGTTGGCGATCTCAACGGCATGCCAGACTTCAACAACATCCTTGGCACCGGCAACGCTACGAATGTAACCCACAACGCCACCGGGAATTGCCTGTTCTTCGGTTGCGAGTTTGAGAATTCCTGGGACATTAACGCTCTCAACCTTGCCCCAGGAACTTATCATCTCGCGCTGCACAACGGACCGACAACGTTCGACCAGCGCAGTGAATTCTACTGGGAAACCACCAATCCGAACGGCACCACCACCGGACTGGAATGTGACCTTCAGTTTGGCGCCTGCTTCAACAGCTTTTTCAATAACGGCCAGGAGCACGCGTTCTTCCTGACGGGTGGCGGCGGTGGCGGCGTTCCCGAGCCGGCTTCGCTGGCCCTATTGGGAACCGGCCTACTGGGAATCGTTTCCCGGTTGCGCCGTCGTCGTTCCTAATATTGGCAGGATTTCCCTCCTGTTTCGCAAGATCCGCCACCTCCGTGGGTGGCGGGTCTTCTTTTTTGTTTGCGGAAATCGCGGTACTCGGGTGATTCGTCGGCTATCCGGATGTCGCCACAAGCAGGGTGGAATCCGCTACAATAAACAGTTACACGCTTCAACTTCTGCCGGCTGGCTGCCAAATGGTGTCTGTCCCAGACTCGGGTGCAACCCCACCGGAGGGCGATTCGTCCCAAGCTGATATGGCTAAGATCCTCATGCAACGTCGGGCACCGCGCATCATGGTGGTGGATGACAATCCCGATAACATGACACTGATGCGGGCGTTGCTCAGCTCGCATGGATACGAAGTTATCGCGGCCCCGCATGCGGAAGATGCCGAACGCCACATCCGCTTCGAACAGCCCGATCTGATCCTGCTTGACGTGGTGATGCCCGGAAAATCCGGGTACGAGCTGTGCCGGGAACTGAAAGAAGATCCCCAGACCCGGCTGATTCCGGTTGTGCTCATCACCGGCCTGACCGACCGCGAGGACAAGGTGCGCGGCATTGAAGCGGGCGCCGACGACTTCCTGAATAAGCCCATTTTCCCCGAAGAACTGTTCGCGCGGGTCAAGTCGCTGCTGAAGCTCAAGGAGTTTACGGACGAACTGGAGAATGCGGAAGCGGTGCTGTGCACGCTGGGCCTGAGCGTCGAGGCGCGCGATCCCTATACCGAAGGCCATTGCGAGCGTCTGGCCCGCTACGCCAGTGATCTGGGTGAACACCTTGGTCTGCCGCCGGATTCGCTGGTGGCGTTGCGTCGTGGCGGATATCTACACGATCTGGGAAAGATCGCCGTGCCGGACGAGATCTTGAAGAAGGGCGCCAACCTCACGCCGCACGAATGGGAGATCATGAAGCGGCACCCCATCACGGGCGAGGCGATCTGCAAGCCGCTGAAGTCACTGCGACTGGTGCTGCCCATCATCCGCCACCATCATGAGCACTGGAATGGCACGGGATATCCAGACGGCTTGAAGGGCCGCGAGATTCCGCTCCTGCCGCGGGTTTTGCAGGTGGTGGATGTTTACGACGCGCTGCGCACGCACCGGCCTTACAAGCCGGCGCAGTCGCACGAGCAGGCAGCGCGCACCATGGTGGAAGAGGCCCAGGCGGGGCTGTGGGATCCCCTACTCGTCCCCGAATTTTTCGCCATGCTCGACAAGAAGCGCGCAGTAGCGTGAAAAACAGCTTCTAGCCACTACCTTTTTAGCTTTGGCTTGATCGCCCCATTATTAGTCTGCGGAGAATAGTGTCCCGACTCCCGACACAGTTTTCCTTGAAAGTCTGGAGCGGAAACTCGAAACTAGCTGCTTGCCTCCGATCTATTCCATTGTCATTCCCGCGTACAACGAAGGGAAGCGACTGCAGGCGACGCTGGAAAAAGTTCTCGCCTATGTCGCCCGCCAACAATGGTTGGCGGAAATCATCGTGGTCAATGACGGTTCACGCGACAACACCGCTGATATCGTTCGCAGCTTCGCGGAAACGAATCCCGCTGTCCGTCTGATCGAGAATCCCGGCAATCGCGGCAAAGGCTACAGCGTGCGCAATGGAATGCTGGGAGCACGCGGCGAAACGCTGCTGTTCACAGATGCCGACCTCTCCTCGCCTATCGAAGAAGCGCCCAAACTATTTGCGGCCTTAACTACCGGCGCCGAGGTCGCGATCGGCTCCCGCTGGCTGCGCAGCGAACTGCAGACGGAACGCCAGCCGTTTTATCGCCAGATGTTTGGACGCATCTATAACCTGCTCTTGCGAGCCATCCTCGGCTTGAAGTTCAAGGACACGCAGTGCGGGTTTAAGGCGTTCACGCGCCGCGCGGCCATGGCGATTTTCCCTCACCAGCGCATCGAGCGCTGGGGGTTCGATCCCGAGATTCTCTTCATTGCGCAGAAGCGCGGCTTCACCATCGCTGAAGTCGGCGTCGCCTGGGCGCACGATCCGGGAACCCGGATCAGCCCCCTGAAAGACGGCACCCGCATGTTCATGGAGATGCTGAAGATCCGCTGGAACGCGCTCACCGGGAAATACTGATTTTTTCACCACAGAGGACACAGAGACACAGAGAAAAAACCGGCCACAGATTCGCAGGGATTTCCGCTGATAAAAACTCACTCTCATGTCTCCCTGGTTTATCCGTGGAAATCTGTGAAGATCCGTGGCCGGGTTTGTTTTTTTTGTCCTCTGTGTTTCTGTGTCCTCTGTGGTGAGATTAGGCGGTTGCTGGACGCCACGTCCGGTACAGCTGTGAGATCAACGCTCCCAAACCGAGGCAGCAGGCCAGGAGCTTGAACACGAAGCCCACAACCGGCAGAGAGACGACGACGAAGAGAACCACCAGGCCCACGAAGTAGGCTCCCAGGCTGCGTCCACCCCGCTGTTGGTCGGATTTGACGATCAGCCGTCCCAAGAACGAGCCGACGAACACCAGAGAAAGATACAGGCCGATGAAATACAGAGCGAGCGAGATGAGCGCAAGAGGCAGGCCCACCAGGCTGAGAGCCACCAGGATAATGGCAACCGGAGTGCCCACCAGGACGGCAAATCCCAGTCCAAAGCTGCGCCAGCCGGCACCCACCGCACGCGAGGTGTTCTGGAAGAATGTTGGAAACAGGTACATGAGAATCCAGCCAATGACAAAAGCACCGGCAAGACCGATCAACCCCCAGATGTAATACCCGGGACGCGTGTAGCGGTTCCGATACGACGTCACGTTAATTTCGGTAGGTCCGCCAATAGTCACGCCATCGGCAATGCGGACATCGGTGCGCCGCTTCACCAGGGCTTTGACGCCGCCGGCAACGTGCGTCGGGCTATTGAGGTTGAGTTCACCAACGTAGGCGAGGATGTTGCGGCCAATATCGCCATGAACATTGACGGCCCCGGCAAACGCCATCACGCCACCATCAATCTTGCCCTGCAGACTTGCTTCCTGGCTGCCGAGGACCACATCCGAGGCCACGTGCGATCCGGGTTCGAGGTGGAGAAACTCCACCCACGCGTACACGCTATGCCCCACCTGTCCGCGGACCGTCAGATTCTGGGCGAAACCGAACACACTGCCGCCCACCGAGCCGTCTACCTCCACGTTCTGCGACCAGGAAAAGATGTTTCCACTCACGCTGCCGTGCACGACGATGGAGCGAGCGGCGGTAAACAGGTCACCCTTGACGTTGCCTTCAATCTCGACCGTCTCAGCCGAGGCCACCAAGGTGTCGTTAACCGTTTCGTTCTGCTGGATCGTGAGAATCCCGCTGGACTTGCGCGCCTCGATGGCCATGCCGGGGAGCGAAAATGCTATCGCGAGCGCGGCCAGCAGGAATCCCGAGCGGAACCGGCGCTGATGGCGTGCCAGAGCAAAAAGCCCACCCACCATGGCAATCATCAGCAGCAACCAGCCAATCACAGAAGCCAATTGTTCGAGCACGTTACCACCTCCATGGGACAGGTAGAACACAAGATTGAAAGCGAAATTGCTGCGGCCCTCGGACGTGAAAGGATTCAGCCAATTCGCGGCGCCAGTCGAGGTTTGCAGGTTGAGCCAGTGCGTCACCACGGCGACGAGCGCCAGCACCGAAGCCACACCGAAGAGTTCCATCCATGCAGGGTGGGAAGCCGCGGTGGCAGGAAGCGGCCGATCGGCGGCCAACTCGGAGAGAGTCGTGACCAGCATTTTGTTCTCGGCGGTGAGCGCAGCGACCACTTCGCGGCAAGTCGCGCAAGAAGCCAGATGCGTCCTGACGCGCTGCGCTTCCTGCGGCGGGAGTTCGCCGTCCACGAAGATCGAGTAGGTCAATTCCGGGAAACACTGCATGGGTTACTCCTCCGCATGTCCGATCAATTTCTGGCGCAGCTCCTGCTTGGCGCGAAAAATCAGGGTAGCCACCAGGCTGCGTTTCATTCCTAGTTCCTCGGCAATCTCGTCGTAGCTCAGCTCGCTGTAGTAGCGCAAGGTGAGAGGAACGCGAAACTTCGCCGGAAGACCGGCCATGGCATCGCGCACGGCATCCTGCTTTTCCCGCTTAACCAGGTCATTCAAGGGAGAAGTTGCCGAGATGGCGACGGGCAGGGGCTCGACATCTTCATTGGTAAACAGGCGCTGCTCGCGAGTTCGACGCCGCAGCACGTCGATGCATTGATGGCTGGCCACACTGAACAGCCAGCGCTCAAACGGCACGGAGGCGTCGTACGTCGAAATGGCACGCGGCAGGCGCATAAAAATGTCGCTGCAGGAGTCCTCGGCGTCTTCGCGGGACCCGAGCATATGCCAGCAAAGGCCAAGCATGCGGCGGTAAAGGCGCCGATGGATTTCAGCCAGCGCCGGCTCGTCACCGTGGCGCGCCCGCTGCACAACGGCTTCCAGTTCCAGCATGTCCATCGCAAGGTCCAAAGTTGGCCTGGTCCCTGGTAGCTTCAACTATTAGTACGAATGAGGAGACAGGAAAATTTCAGGTAGCCCGGGAGTGCTCAGTATAGAGACTTTGTGGCGGGAGGCGGCAGCGACGACAGCTCAGCGGGTTGGACAAGCTGCCGTGCATCCGAGTGGAAGACGTGTCAAAATCGACTGGGAGCGAAATTTGAAGACGGTCCGACTTGCATTGCCGGCAACCACCCGATGCGCACTCGGGGCGTTGATTTGCGCCGCAGGCGCGGCCGGCATGACAGCCCTGTTTGCGCAACATTCAGGCCGGGGAAACCTGCCCCTGGTCTTCTTAGCAGTAATCACGCTGGTAGCATTGTATTTGGGCGCGGCCGCGGGAGTAGCCGGGACGGTCAGCGCGGCGGTTGTTTTCGCCCTGTTCCTGTTTCGGCCCATCGGAAGTCCGCTGGTTGAGAACTTTGGGGAGCGCTCCAGCGTGGGATGGATGATTCTCGGCGGAATCGCTATTTCCTACCTGTTTGCCCCGCGACTGTCCGGCGACAGCAACCGGCCGCCTGAATAGCTCTGCCGCACAACCTTCCGCAGAGAACCTCAATCTCGCGTGTAAGATAGACAGCGCACGGGCCCGTAGCTCAGCGGTTAGAGCAGTGGACTCATAATCCATTGGTCCCAGGTTCAAATCCTGGCGGGCCCACCTGACATTTGCGAAATTTCTTCATTCTTCTCCTCGAATAAGCCTTGGCCGCTAATTCTTCCGGGCGAGGTTCTCTGCCTGGCGTATTAAGATGAACAACCCTCACTTACTAGAGCGTTCAGTGGAGCGCCCTTGCGGCTCTGAGCAGGTACGATCCTCATGTATTCACCTCAGCAAGCCTGCCAGAACTGCGATCGCCGCGCCGGCGAGTGGACAACGGCCGCATCCAGTCAATAGACTCTTGTCTCGTGCGCGACCGTCGCGCGCAACCCTCATGCGACTGGTCACATTTGAAAATCCGGTGCGGCAGAAACGTGCCGGCGCACTCGGCCCCGCCGGAGAAATCATCGATCTCAACCTGGCTTCCGCTCTGTACCTCCGCGATGTGGAGAAGGAGAGCGCCTGTTACCGGCTGGCGGATGCATTAGTTCCTGCCGAGATGCGGCTGCTGTTCGAGGGCGGCGACACCGCCATGGAAGCCGCGCAGAAGGCGATGCAGTACGCGCTGGAAGCGGGGCGCGAACAGCTCGTCGAGGGACCTTCTGGCGAACCGATCATCTATGACGCTGCCGATGTCAGGTTGCGCGCGCCGATCACTCCCAAGAAATTTTTTCACACGGCGGGGAATTTTCGCGAGCATCACGAAGAAGCGGTGAAGGCGAAATTCTCCCACCCCGTGAGGCCGTGGATCGTTTTCTTCCAGAATGTGGATGCGATCATCGGGCCGGACGAGCCGGTCGTTTATCCCGAGCACCTGACGAAGGAGCTCGATTACGAACTGGAACTCGCGGTCGTCATCAAAAAGCCGGGCAAGCATTTCACGGCGGAAGAGGCGCCGGATTATGTCGGCGGGTATGTCATCTTCAATGACATTACCGCGCGCGATATTCAGCGTGAAGAGATGAGGTCGGGGGTGTTCAGCTTCTGCAAAGGCATTGACACGTTTTGCCCACTGGGACCGCACATCGTGACCGCCGATGAAATTCCCGATCCGCACAATTTGAAAATGGAATTGAGGGTCAACGGCGAGCGGCGGCAACAGTCGCACTCGTCTCGCATGGCGGTGACGATTCCGGAAATCCTCGCGCACTACTCGGCGATGGGATACAGCGCGGGCGACGTGGTCTCGACGGGAACAGTTTCCGGAGTGGCGGCGTTCAGCGGGGATCCCAAGGCGTGGTACTTGAAACCGGGCGACGTGATGGAGTGCGAGATCGAAAAAATCGGGGTGCTGCGCAATCCCGTGATTTCGTGGGAAGAAGCGTACGGGCGCAAGCCGGAATTGAGCGCGCAGGAAAAACGATGAGCGGCGATCAGACAAAAGGAAAAGTTTGGGTGAGTGAGCTGAATGCGCGGCCGGAGATTCGCAGCGCATTTCAGAGATCCACGCCGATTCGCTTTTACGACACGACGCTGCGTGACGGAGAGCAAACGGTGGGGGTAGTGCTCTCGCCGCAGCAGAAGCTGGAGATCGCGCACAAACTGGACGAACTGGGAGTGGGCCGCATCGAAGCGGGCTTCCCGAAAGTTTCCGCCGAAGACAGCGAAGGCTTCCGGCTGGTGCTCGCAGCTGGATTAAAGGCTGAGGTGTGGGGGTTTTCGCGGGCGAATCGCGGCGATCTGGAAGAATTAGTACGGCTGGGCGCGCGGGCCACGGTGATCGAGGTGCCGACCAGCGATATCAAGCTGCGCGCGTACGGTCTTACTCAACAGCAGGTTGTCCAGAGGGCCACGGACGCGATCGCATACGCCAAGCAAAATGGCATGACAGTTGCATTCTTTCCTGTGGACGCGACGCGCACCAGCCTGGAATTTCTGAGGACAATTTACCGGGCGGCACGCGACGCCGGTGCGGATGAATTTGTGCTGGTGGATACGATCGGCGCTTGTGGTCCGGAGGCGGTTGCCTTCCTGATGGGACAGCTGCGCGAGTGGGTGGGCGGCGATGTGCCTCTGCATTTTCACGGTCACAATGATTTTGGACTGGGAACGGCCTCGGCGATCGCGGCTGTCCGGGCGGGTGCAACATGGATCCAGGGAACGATCAACGGCATGGGAGAACGCGCGGGCAATGCCGATATCGGGGAGATCGCGCTGGCGCTGAGCTGCTTGTACGACGTGCCGGTGGCGCTCGATTTGTCGCGGATCCGGGAAGTTTCTCAGCTGGTGTCGCACGCCTCCGGCTACAAACTCGAAGGTTGGAAGCCGCTGGTGGGTGAATATCTGTTCACGCGCGAGAGCGGCGCGGTGGCCACGCAGTTTCACATTCCCGAGGCCATAGAACCTTACGCGGCCGACCTGGTGGGTGCGGCTCGCCGAATCGTGCTGGGCAAAAAGAGCGGACTCGACAGCATTGATCTGAAGTGCAAAGAACTGGGCGTGTCGATCCCACAGGAAGCTCGTGCCACGGTGCTCGCCGCCGTGAAAAAACGGTCAATCGCCCAGCGCGGACTGGTGAGCGACCAGGAATTTCGTGAGATCGTCGCTAAGGTAACCTCGGCGAAAGTCTCCTAGCGCCGCACTGCAGCGGCCCGAAAATGCGGCAGCACCGCTTCTCCAAATAATTTTGCCTGCTGTTCGCGCTCCTCGCCCCACAACTCCAGCAGGATATGAGTGCAGCCCGCGTCGCGATACTGTTCGATGCGGCGAACGCATTCGTCGGGTGTGCCCGCTATGGGGCAAACCTTCTCCAGAATTTCGTCGGTAACTTTTCGCGCGGCGGCTTTGCGGCCACCCTGCTCCATGGCGTCCGCGATGGGCTGGATCTCGGAAAAGGTGAGTCCCGCATTCTGCAGAATCTCGTCGGCCGAACCGCGGATGTTCTGCACCTTGTTGGCAAGATACATGGCGGCCATTTCACGCGCGCCTTCACGACCGCGCCGCGAGTCCTCCGCAACACTGCCCACAATCACCGAGCCAAGATCGAGTGTCGCAGGATCGCGGCCGATCTTGCGCGCGCCGTCTTCCATGTTCTTGCGTGAGTAACGCACGAAACCGGGAGTGGTGATGCTCGCGGTCAGCAGGCCGTCGGAGTGGGAACCCGCCAGCCGTTGCAGCACCGGGCCAGTCGCGCCGATGTACATCCGCGGGAGATCGCGAGAGGCATGTGCGTCAGGACGAAGCGCGGGAGCATGCGCTGAGAATGCCTGCCCATCGTAGGCAACCTCGTCACCTTTCAGCATGGCCTTGATAATATCGAGGCTCTCGCGCATCACCGCAGCGGGACCTACCTGCTTTCCCTTCTCGCCTTCGCCGATCTCCTTCATGAAAATTTTTGAAGCGCCCAGGCCGAGAAGGAAACGTCTCGGTCCGGCGGCATCCTGCATGACGCGCGCCTCCATCGCGATCTGCATGGGATGACGCGTGTAGGGAGAAATGATTCCCCACCCGATCGAAATCGTGCTGGTTTCGCGCGCGAGAATGGCCGTGATCGCCGTGGAGGAGCGCGCTTCCATGGAATGCTTGCGCCACCACGGATAGGCCTCAGCGAGCCAGAACGTGTCGAACCCTGCGCGCTCGCAGGCTTGCGCCATGCGCACAGTCTCGTCGAGCGGCTCCATGCTGAGTTGCAGAACACCGATGCGGAAGGGAACTGTCATCACGGCTCCGTCCAGGAATGTTCGAGACCTTTCACCAGCGCCCACATCGCGCGATTCAGCGGCGTTGCGACGCCAACTATCTCGCCCCAGTGCACGATCGCGCCATTCATGAAATCAATTTCGGTCTGTCGCCGGGCCAGAACATCCTGCAGCATGCTGGCCTTGTGCTTGCCAGGGGCATTCGCGCCTTTCTGCACCAGTTCGCGGGGATCGCCGTGCAAGCTGATACCCAGCGCTTTCGCGACGGCGAGGCCTTCCTCGATCAAGTCACTGAATAGCTGTCCGGTCGGCACGAAGCGCGTCGCGGCACCATGATGAAGAAGGGTAAGCGCGCCCACGGGATTGGTGGAAGCGTTGAAGATCAACTTGGTCCATTGCGCGCCGCGAGCGTCGGGTAGCGCGATGGTGTTCATTCCGGCACGCGTGAGGGCAGCGGCAAGTTCCTCGACCCGCGCCATCGGAGTGCCGCTCGGCTCGAAGGGGCCGATCCAGGTGTCGCCCTTGATGTCATAGCCGACGTGGCCCGGCTCGATGGCGTGACCCGCGGGGAACGTCGTACCGCGAATGACGTAGCGCACGTGCTCGGCGATGATTTCTTCATTGCCGACGCCGTTCTGCACGGAGCACACAGCACTGCGGTCATCGAAAATTCTCGCGGCTTGCTCGATTGCACTGCGCGTGTGAATGCTTTTGGTGGCGACGATGCCGTAGTCGCAGCGCGGAATTTGCTTCGCGTCGCTCG
>Ga0070741_10016552_pt1 | contig 12271 bp, 9 predicted proteins | sample Coa_R1_4_FD_66440 | JGI IMG/M metagenome (GOLD analysis project Ga0070741, IMG submission 66440) | Surface soil microbial communities from Centralia Pennsylvania, which are recovering from an underground coalmine fire - Coalmine... | ecosystem: Environmental > Terrestrial > Soil > Unclassified ...
GTGCGAACGTCTTGCTCGACGAGGAGGAGGGGGGTGCCCTGGGCGTGGACGGCCTGGAGGGCTTCGAGCAGGGCGTCTACGGCGACGGGGGCGAGGCCGAGGGACAGCTCATCGATCAGGAGCAGGCGGGGCGCCGCCATCAGGCCGCGGCCGATGGCGCACATCTGCTGCTCGCCCCCGCTCAGGCGGCCCGCGAGCTGGTCCTCGCGCTCCTTGAGGCGCGGGAAGAGGGCGTAGACGCGCGCCAGGTCGGCGTCGATCGCCGCCTGGTCGCGCCGCTGGAAGGCGCCGAGCAGCAGGTTCTGGCGCACCGTCAGGCCCGCGAACAGGCGGCGCCCCTCCGGCACGAGCGCGATGCCGAGCTGGACGCGGCGGTAGGCTTTCAGATCGGTGATCGGCGCACCGTCGAACTCTACCTCCCCGGCCCTGGCGGGCAACAGCCCCGCCAGCGTCTTCAGCAGCGTGCTCTTGCCGGCGCCGTTCGAGCCGACGAGCGCCACGATCTCGCCGGCGCCCACCTCCAGGCTGACGCCGTGCAGCACCGGCACGTCGCCGTAGCCGGCCTCCAGCCGCTCAACCCGTAGCATCCTGGCTCTCCACCTTCGCGGTCATGCCCCCGCCTTGCCGCGCCTGACCTCCTGCAGCACCCAGGTGTTGCCGTCGGGGTCGGCGAAGTCGGCGAACGAGGCGTAGTCGCGGTGCTCGGGATCCGGGCCCGGGGACCATCCGCCCGGCCCCATATGGCGGATCTCGCTGACCGCCACCCCGCGGCCGACCAGCTCGGCGCGCGCGGCCTCGATGTCGTAGACGACCAGGTGCGTGCCGCGCACGGAGCCCGGCGTGGCGTCCGTGATGCCGACGCCGATGGTGACCGAGCAGGCCGAGCCCGGCGGCGTCATCTGGACGACGCGGAACTCGTCGCTGGGGTGGTGGTCCACGTCCAGGTGGAAGCCGACCTTCTCGGTGTAGAACGCCTTGGCGCGGTCCACGTCCGTGACGGGGATCAGCACCAGCTCGAGCTTCATGTCCACGCTGCACTCTCCTTGCGATGGTTGCCGACTACGAGGTGTAACGTCGAGCCGGGCGGAAACTCATCGGCGGAGCGATGAGCGCGGGGTCGCTCGGTGGAGGCTGGTGCCTCGACCCGCCGGCCTGACGGCTCCTCCGCGAGTGCTGGCTTCAGTCGTCGAGCCCTAGTAGCCAGGCGGGGTTGCGCTTGATCATCAGCTCCAGGTCGGCCTCGCGGACCCCGCGGTCGAGCAGGTCCTGCGCCAGCGCCCGCATGCCCTCGACCGGCAGCGGATTGTTGGTCTGGCCCAGGTCCGACCCCAGCACCGTCCGCTCGGGTCCCACCACGTCGATCCACTGCATCAGGCGCTCGGTCGTCCAGAGGTAGAAGATCGAGTCGGGGTGGTACATGCAGAGCGAGTGCTCGATGTAGGCGCCGAGCCGCGCGAACTCCCGCACCTGCGCCTCGGTCGCTTCGATCACGAACTCCGGATGGTTGACCAGGACGCGCTTGACGCCGGCTTCTCGCGCCCCGTGCAGGAGGGCGAACACCTCTTCCACCGAGACGTGGCCTGGCGACATCATGACGTCCGCCTCGGCGATCAGCCCCAGGATCTCCCGCGCGGCCGGCAGCAGCTCGCCTCGCTCGTCGATCACCCGCACCGGCACCTCGGGCAGCTCGCGCTGCTCCTGCTTCGGGAACTTCAGGTCTGGCTCCGCCTGGTGGTGGCGGATGTGGTTCTCGGACGAGATGGTCGGGAACCAGACTATCCGCCCACCCATGCGGAGGGTGAGGTCGACGATGTAGGGGTTCAGGCCGCCGGTGTAGCTGTTGAGGGGCACCCCGCCGAAGACCTGCACTGCGAGGTCCGCGAAGACGTGCTTGCGCAGCGGGAGCAGGTCCGGCGCCGTGGAGTGGTGGTGGCTCTTCACCAGGATCGCCCGCATCTGGGCGTCGTCGGCCAGGCGCGCGGCCTCCACCTCGTCGATCCGTCGGGGAAACAGCGACGGCGACGGGTGGACGTGGAGATCCACCGCCCCGTGAATCAGCCGCGATACGGCGTCCATGCGCTCCTCCGGAGAGTTACTGAGTGCTCTGCGCTAGCCTGTGGCGTCCTCGACCTCGGCGGCCAGCGCCTCGCTGTAGCGCTGGCCCAGGTAGGCGCGGATCACCCCTTCGTCGCGCGCCACCTCGGCCGGCGGCCCCTGCGCGATCTGCTGGCCGTGGTGCAGCACCAGCACGCGGTGCGACAGGCTCATCACCACCTTCATCACGTGCTCGATCACCAGCAGGGTGAGGCCGCCCTCGTTCAGCCGCCGCAGCAGGGCGATCTTGGCGTCCGTCTCCACCGGGTTCAGCCCCGCCATGACCTCGTCGAGCAGCAGCAGGCGCGGCCCCGTCGCCAGCGCCCGCGCCAGCTCCAGCGCCTTGCGGTCGGCCAGGGTCAGCTCCTCCACCGGCGCCTGCGCCTTCCCATCGAGCCCGACCGTCGCCAGCGCCGTGTCGGCCTGCCGCCCCGCCTCGGCCATGTCGCGGGTGTGCCCGGCCGCGCCGAACAGCGCGCCGACCATCACGTTCTCGCGGACGGTCATGCCGAGCAGCGGCTTCACCACCTGGAAGGTCCGCGCTAGCCCCAGCCGGCCGCGGGCGTGGGGCGGCAGCCGCCGCACCGACTGGCCGAACAACAATACGTCGCCGGCGTTCGGGCGGTCCAGGCCGGTGATCAGGTTGACCAGCGTCGTCTTGCCGGCGCCGTTCGGCCCGATCAGCCCGAGGATCTCTCCTGGCTGCACGGCGAACGACACGTCGTCCACCGCGGCCAGCCCGCCGAACCGCCGCGCCAGGTGGCGCACCTCCAGCGCCGGCACCGTGCTCATCGCTCACACACTGTAGCGCCGCAGGTTGCGCCGGATGGCCGCCGGGGTGAGCGCCTTGCGCCCCTCCCGCGCCGTCGCCACCACGCCGCGCGGCAGGAAGATGACGACCAGCACCAGCACCGCGCCGAGGAAGGCGCTGTGCAGCTCGAGGAACTTGCCCCACAGCACCTCGCCGACCACTGACAGCAGCACGCCGCCGACGACCGGCCCCCACAGGGTTCCGATCCCGCCCAGCAGCGTCATGATCACCATCGTCACCGAGAAGTTCAGCCCGAACACGGTCACCGGGTCGATGTAGCTGAACCAGATGGCGTAGATGCCGCCGGCCAGGGCCGGGAACAGCGCGCTGAGGGCGAAGGCGATCGTCTTGTAGCGCGTGCAGTCGACGCCCAGCACCGCCGCCGCGTCCTCGTCGGCGCGGATCGCCCGCAGGCCGAACCCCAGCCGGCGGTGCATCACCAGCCAGGTGACCAGCATCGTCACCACCAGCAGGGCGAGCATCAGGTAATAGTACAGCCCCGAGCTGGCCGCCACGTTCCCACCCAGCGCCGCGGCCAGGAAGGGCGGCGGCCGCAGCGGCGGCACGTTCAACCCCATCCCGCCGCCGGTCAGGCCGCTCGCCGTCGTCACGATCTGCCGCATCCCCTCGGCGACGCCGAAGGTGGCAATGGCGAAGTAGTGGCCGCGCAGGCGCAGGATCGGCAGGCCGATCAGCACGGCGAAGGTTACCGCGAGCAGCGCCGCCCCGGCCAGCGCCACGGCGAACGGCAGGCCCAGCCGCACCATCAGCAGGCCGGTCGCGTAGGCGCCGAGCCCGAAGAAGACGACGTGGCCGAAGGAGATGTAGCCGCTCAAGCCGCCGATCAGGTTCCAGGCCTGGGCCAGCACGATCAGCATGAACAGCTCGGTCAGGAAGCGCACGACGTAGCCGCTGCCGACGAACGGCACGCCGAGGAGCACCAGCAGGCCGACCGCCAGTGCCACCACGGCCAGGCTGCCCGCCCCCACGCGCCCGCGGGTCAGCGCCCCAACGGCCGGCGCGGCCAGCCGGTCGCCCTCACGCATAGTAGGCCCTGCCGAGCAGCCCGGCCGGGCGCACCACCAGGATCAGCACCAGCAGCACGTAGCCGATGGCGTCCTGGTAGCCGGGCCCGAATACGGTGGCGCCGAGCGTCTCGGCCAGTCCGAGGACGATTCCCCCGACCAGCGCGCCGCCCATATTGCCCAGGCCCCCCAGCGCGGTGACGACGAACGCCTTGCCGGTGTAGGTCAGGCCCATGATCGGCGTGATCGGCAGCGTCGCGCTGATCAGCCCGCCGGCCAGCCCGGCCAGCGCCGCGCCGATGGCGAAGGTCAGGGCGTAGATGCGGTCGATCCGCACCCCGACCCCCTCCGCCGCCTCCAGGTCCATCCGCGTGGCGCGGATGGCGTTGCCGGTGCGGGTGCGGTCCATGAAGGCGAACAGCGCCGCGCTCGCCAGCAGCGCCAGCAACAGCGTCCCCGCCCGCGCGTAGGGGATCACCAGCGGGCCGAGCACCAGCCCCTGGCCGGCGTAGGCGGTGTTCACCGAGCGGAAGTCGGCGCTCCAGGCGATCAGGCCGAGGTTGACGATCAGCAGGTCGAGCCCGAAGGTGAGGATCAGCGTCATGTAGATCGGCGCCCGCACCACCAGGTTGATGACGTACTTCTGGATGGCGTAGCCCACCACGAACAGCGCGACCATCGCCAGGGGCGCGCCCACGAACGGGTCGAGCCCGAACAGCACGAACAGCCAGTAGGTGGCGAAGGCGCCGAGCATGACGAAGGCGCCGTGGCTGACGTTGATGACGTTCATCACGCCCCAGACCAGCGAGAAGCCGAGGGCCACCACGGCGTAGATGCCGCCCAGCAGCAGCCCGTTGATCACCGCCTGGAGTATGATGTCCATCTGCTTCCGAGTGCTGAGTGCTGAGTGCTGAGTACTGAGTCTTGAGTCCGCAGCCCCACTCAGTACTCAGTACTGCGCACTCAGTACTGACTTATCGTCGGTCCCACTCCGGCGTGGGGTAGATGAGCTTCCCGGTGGCCGCCGCGGCCGGCGCGATGGCGACCTGCTTGGCGTTCTGGATCTGCAGCATCGTCACGCCGGTGCCGACGTTCTGGCCCTGCGCGTTGAACTTGATGTTGCCGTAGAAGCTCTGGAGATCGGTGCTCGCCATAGCGTCGCGCACCTTCTTCGGATCGACGCTGCCGGCCCGCTCGATGGCCGACTGGAGCACGGCGCCGCAGGCCGAGGAGGCGGCGCTGACGTAGTCGGCGGCGTAGCCGTACTTGTCCTGGAACTGTTTGGCGAAGTCCGCGGCCGAGCCGAACAGCTTGCCGTTGTCGGTGTACTTCGCCTCCGGCGCCCACCAGGTCGGCGTCACGATGTAGTTCGCGTCCGCGCCCAGGGCGTCGGTGAAGGCCGGGTAGGCCGGGCCGGCGGTCTGGACGAACACGCGCGGGTTCACCCGCTGCTCCTTGGCCTGCTTGGTCATCAGGATCAGGTCGTTCACGTAGCCGGTGCCCATCAGGATGTCCGGGTTCTTCGCCTTGGCGCCCAGCAGCGGGGCCGACAGGTCGGTCGCGCCGATCGGGTACTCCTCGAAGTAGACCACCTCGACGCCGCGCGCCTCGGCGGCGGCCTTCGAGGCGTTGGCGACGGCCTTCGGGAACAGGTCGTTGCGCGAGATGATCGCCATCGTCCGCGGCCGTGGCTCGGCGCCGGCCACGGCGTCGAGCGTCTCGTTGCCCACCACGCTGTTCGGCACCAGGATGCCGAACAGGTACTGGTAGCCCTTCTGGTAGACCTCCTCCGAGCTGGCGCTCGGCGAGCACATCGGGATCTCGTACTTCTCGTTTACCGCCGATGCTGCCACGGTGGCGCCGCTGCCGAAGGGGCCGAAGACGAACTGCGCCTTGTCCTCGGTGATCAGCCGCTCCAGCAGGCGCACGGCAGTGCTGGTGTCGCTGCGGTAGTCCAGGTAGCGCAGGTCGACCTGGTAGCGCTTCCCGCCCGCCTCGATGCCACCCTTGGCGTTGACGGTATCCTTCCACAGCTCGTAGCCGTCGCGCTGGAACTTGCCTTCTTGCGCCACGTCGCCGGTCAGTGGCAGGGCAGCCCCGACGATCAGCGTCTCCGTCTGGCCCGCGCTGGGCTGCTGCCCGCCGCTGGGCTGCTGCGCCCCGCCCGACTGAGCCGGCGCGGCCGGGGCCGTCGCCTGCGGCGCGCCGCCGCTCGGCTTCGGCGCGCTCCCCCCGGTCTGGCTACACGCGCCGAGCACCAGCCCCAGCACGAGTACCAGCGCGACTGACGACGAGCGGAACGACGATCTCGGTCCCATCACGCCCTCCTCTGAAGTCCGCGCCCCGCCTTGCTATAGTGGTCGTGGTACCAGATTCGCCTGGCGGCAGCAATCGGGCCCCTGCCGGGTAGTGGTGCTCCCTGCCCAGCGATCGTCTCCCTGGAGGCGCCGATGCCGATGCTCATCCGCGGCGGGCTCGTGCTCACCGATCCCGACGTGCCGCCCACCCGCGCCGACGTCCTGGTCGACGGCGACCGCATCGCGCAGGTCGGGCCGGACCTGACCGCCGGCCCCGACGCCGAGGTCCTCGACGCCCGCGACCACCTGGTGATCCCCGGCCTGGTCAACGCCCACACCCATGCCCACAACCACCTGGCCAAGGGCGCCATCGACCGCCTGCCGCTGGAGATCTGGATCCAGTACCTCGCCGCCCGCGTGCTGAATCGCACCCCCCGCGACGTCTACGTGGGCGCCGCTATCGGCGCGATCGAGATGGCCAGGACCGGCACCACCTGCGCCTGCGAGATGGCGCAGGTCTCTCCCTGGCCGACCGACGAGACGCTCGGCGCGGTGGCCCAGGCCTACGCCGATGTCGGGCTGCGCGTCTCCATCGCCGCCCAGGTGTTCGATTTGTCCTTCCTGGAGTCGCTGGAGGGGCTGGAGACGCTGCTGCCCGCCGACCTGCGCGAGGCGACCGCTCGCCGCCGGCCCTACCCGCGCGCCGAGGTGCTGGCTACGTTACGTCGTGTCGTCGAGCGCTGGCACGGCGCCGCCGACGGCCGCATCCGCTTCGGCGCCGGCCCGAACCTCGTCACCCTCTGCAGCGACGAGTTCCTCGAAGCCTGCCGCGACCTGTGCCGCGAGCGCGACCTCACCTTCCAGGCCCACCTCTGCGAGACGAAGGCCGAGGCGTACACGGCGCAGGTCCGCTACGGCCAGAGCGCCACGGCGAAGATGCACGCGCTGGGCCTGCTGGGGCCGCGCACCGTGCTGGCGCACAGCGTCTGGCTGGACGACGCGGACGTCGACCTCGTCGCGGCGACCGGCAGCGTGGTGGCCCACAACCCGCTGAGCAACCTCAAGCTCGGCGCCGGCATCGCGCCCGTCCTGAAGATGCGCGAGCGGGGCTGCCACGTCGCCCTCGGCACCGACGGCTCGGCCAGCTCGGACAACCAGAACATGTTTGGCGCCCTGCGCGGCGCGGCGATCGTCCACCGCGTCGTCGATCCCGAGTACGAGCGCTGGCCCAGCGCCGCCGATGTGCTGCGCCTGGCCACCGTCGGCGGCGCCCGCGCGGCCGGCTTCGAGGGCCAGATCGGCCTCGTCGCCCCCGGCTACAAGGCCGACCTGGTGCTGCTCGACCTGCGCTCGACTTACTTCCACCCGCGCAACGACCTGGTGGGCCAGCTCGTCCACTGCGAGGTCGGCAGCTCGGTGACGACCGTGCTCGTGGACGGCCGCGTGATCGTCCGCGACGGCCGCCTGACCACGGTGGACGAGGCGGCGCTGCTCGCCGAGGCCGACGAGATCGGCCAGCGCGTTGCCGTCGAGATGCAGGGGCCGGCCAGCCTCGCCCGCCGCCTCGAGCCCTACGTCCGCCAGGCTTACCTCGCCGCCAACCGCGCTCCCTGGCCCACCAACCAGTACGCCTCCGACGCCTACCGCCACCTGCCGCAGCAGTAGCGGCGCCGGTTGCTGGTAGGGGCGGTTCGCGAACCGCCCACCAACCGAGCGCCCACATAGCTAGCATCGCTTGGTCGATGCGGGAGGCACCGGCACCTGTCTCTCACTTCGAAGCTGCCGTACTGGGCGCCGGCATCACGGCACCGAGCTGGCCTGTCGACGAGCCGAGTGCCAGACGGCATTCTTGACGGCGGGAGCGGCCAGGCCGGATAATAGCTTGAGTGATCACTCGACGAAACTGGTGGGGACGGAATGGCAGCGACGGAGCTGGATGGCCGCAAGGTGCGCGCGGCCGAGCGGCGCGAGGAGACGCGCGAGCGGCTGCTCGGCGCAGCGCTCGCCGTGTTCGCCGAGCAGGGCTTCCAGGCCGGCACGACCAAGGCGATCACCCAGCGCGCCGGCGTGGCCGAGGGGCTGCTGTTCCATTATTTCCCGACCAAGACCGACCTGATGCTCGCCGTGCTGGCGCGCGACCCGCTGGAGCCCGCCATTCGCCGGCTCATCGACGAGGCCGGCGCGGCGCCGGTGCGGGAAGCGCTGCCCAGGATGGCCCGGCAGTGGCTGGCCGTGCTCCGCGCGCACCAGCCGGTGGCGCTGGTCCTGCTGCAGCACGCCCACGCCGACCCGCAGGTGCAGGCGGCGATCGTGCAGGCCGTGGAGCGGATCGTCGGCGTGCTGTCTACCTATTTTGCTGCCCGCGTCGCCACGGGCGAGCTGCGCGGGTTCGCGCCGGAGGCCGCCGCCAGCCTCGTGCTCCAGGCGTTGTCGAGCCTGGCGATCACCTGGGACGACCGGCCCGCGGCGGAGTGCGAGCGCTTGCTCGACCACCAGATCGATCTCTTGCTACACGGCATGGTGCCGAGCGCTCGGGCATGAGCGGCCCGGCGCCGCGTCGCGGCCGCGGCCGCTGACCCGGCGCGCCGGCTCCCGCGACTCACTTCGACTAGAGGATTAGAGCCTTGGGTTTGACCCGCGTCGCGATTGCCCGCCCGGTCTTCATCTTGATGGTCATCCTGGCGATGGTCGTCCTCGGGCTGGTGTCGTTCTCGCGCCTGAACGCCGAGCTGTACCCGAACATCAGCACGCCCGTCGTCACCGTGCTGACGACTTATCCGGGCGCCACGCCCGGCGACGTGCAGCAGCTCGTCACCAGGCCAATCGAAGATGCCGTGTCGGGCCTCGCCAACGTCGACTACACGACCTCGTCGTCGAGTGAGGGCGTCTCGCAGGTCGTCATCACCTTTACGGACGCGGCCAACATCGACATCGCCGCCACCGACGTCGAGCGGCGGGTGAGCGCCATCCGCGCCCAGCTCCCCCAGGACGTCGATGCGCCGACGGTGCTGAAGTTCGACTCCGGGCAGTTGCCGGTGCTCTCGCTGGCGGTAACGAGCCAGTTGCCGCCGGAGCGGCTGTACCAGCTCGCCAAAGACGTGATCAAGCCGCGACTGGAGGCGCAGAACGGCGTCGGGGCGGTGACGCTGACCGGCGGCCAGGAGCGCGAGATCCAGGTCCAGGTGAACCCGACGCGGCTGTACGCCTACAACCTGACGATCGACCAGGTGGCCCAGGCGCTGTCGCGCGAGAACCAGGGCCTGCCGGGCGGCACCATCGACCGCGGGCGGCAGCAGCTCAACCTGCGCCTGTACGGCCAGTTCCAGTCCGTGGACGACCTGCGCTCGCTGACCGTGGCCCGCACGTCGCAGGGCGTGGTGCAGCTCGGGGACGTGGCCACGATCCTCGACACCCACAAGCGGGTGACGAGCCGGACGTTCCTGAACGGCCGGGAGGCGCTCGGCCTGACGGTCACCAAGCAGTCGGACGCCAACGAGATCGCCACCGTCGACACGGTACGGAAAGAGATCGAGCGGCTGAACCGCACCCTGCCGGGCGGTACGCAGGTCGCCGTGATCAGCGACACGTCGGTGTTCACCCGCAACTCGCTGGCTGGCGTCCAGCGCTCGCTGTTCGAGGCGGTGATCCTGACCGGCCTCGTGCTGCTGCTGTTCCTGCACACCCTGCGCAGCACCGTCATCGTCCTGTTCGCCATCCCTACGTCGCTGATCTCGACCTTCCTCGTGATGAACTTCATGGGGTTCACGCTGAACATCATGTCCACTATGGCGCTGGTGCTGGTGATCGGCGTGCTGGTCGACGACTCGATCGTCGTGCTCGAGAATATCTTCCGCTACCTCGAGCTGGGCGAGACGCCGTGGTCCGCGGCGCTCAAGGGGCGCAGCGAGATCGGCATGGCGGCGATCGCCATCACCCTCGTCGACGTCGTCGTGTTCACGCCCGTGGCCTTCATGTCCGGCACGGTGGGCCAGTTCTTCCGCCAGTTCGGCCTGGTGATCGCCTCGGCCACGCTGCTGTCGCTGTTCATCTCGTTCACGCTCACACCGATGCTCGCGTCGCGCTGGCTGAAATCGGGCGGCCCCGATCCCGGCGCCGGGCCGTGGCGCTACTTCGTGGAGTGGTTCGAGGCGAGCATCGCGCGGCTGCGCCGCGGCTATTCCCGCCTGCTGGACTGGGCGCTGCGCCACCGCTGGCTGCCGCCGATCGTCGCCGGCATCTCGCTGGTCGTGGCCTTCGCCATGGTGCCGCTGGGCCTGGTCAAGTTCGAGTTCATCCCGCAGTCCGACAACGGGCAGTTCACCATCACCACCGAGCTGCCGCCGGGCTCGTCGCTGGAGGCGACCGAGCAGACGCTGCGTGCCGTCGAGGCCCAGCTCGCGCGCATTCCGGAGGTGGACTATTACCTGTCCACCTCGGGCGTCGGGGGCACCGGCGGCGGGTTCGCCGGCGGATCGGCCGCCAACAACGCGCGCTTCGGCAACATCCGCGTCGTGCTGTCCGAGAAGAAGCACCGCACGCGCACGCTGGACCAGATCGTCGAGCAGGTGACGCGCGAGACGCAGGACATCCCGTCCGCCCAGGTGCGGGCGCAGATCACCAGTGGCGGCGGCGCCCAGCAGCCGGTCCAGGTGCGCATCATGGGGGACGACCCGCAGGTGCTGGAGCAGCTCGCGGCGCGCGTGGAGGCCATCGTGCGCGACACGCCGGGCACGCGCGACGTCACCAACAGCGGCAGCGCGGGCAACCCGGAGACGCGGCTGGTGCCCGATCGGCGGCGGATGGCCGACGCCGGCGTGACGGCGGAGCAGGCGGCGATGGCGCTGCGCACGGCGGTCGAGGGGACGGTGCCGACCAAACTGCGGGCCGAGGGCCAGGACGAGGTAGACATCCGCCTGATCGCGGACGCGGCGACGCGCGACGACCTGCGCAACCTGGGGGCGCTGCCGCTGTCCGGGCTGATCGGGGGGCAGCCGACGACGGTCTACCTGACCCAGGTGACGCGCACCGAGCAGGTTGCCGGCCCGACCACCATCGACCGGCGGAACCGCCAGCGCCTGGTCACGGTCGGCGCCAACCTGGCCGGCAGCACGCCGCTGAACGACGTCACCCAGCCGATCCAGCGCGCCATCCGCCAGCTCCAGGCCGAGGGCGCGGTGCCGACCGGCTACACGGTCCAGATGGGCGGCCAGGCCGAGGACCAGGCGAAAGCCTTCGGCAACCTGTTGCTGGCGCTCGGGCTGTCGATCGTGCTCGAGTACATGCTGCTGGCCGCGCTGTACGAGAGCATGATCCTGCCGTTCGCGACGATGTTCGCGCTGCCCGTCGCCACCGTCGGGGCCTTCACCGGGCTGGCGCTGACCCACCGCACGCTGAACCTGCTCTCGCTCATCGGCGTGATCGTGTTGATGGGGCTGGTCGGCAAGAACGGCATCCTGCTCGTGGACTACACGAACACGCTGCGCCGCGAGGGGCTGTCCCGCGGCGAGGCGCTGCGGCGGGCGGGCCCCACCCGCCTGCGGCCGATCCTGATGACCACGGTGGCGCTGGTCTGCGGCATGGCGCCGCTGGCGCTGCAGCTCGAGGAGGGGTCGGAGATCTACTCCGGCATGGCGACGGTCATCATCGGCGGCATGATCAGCTCGACGCTGCTGAGCCTGCTGGTCGTGCCGTGCATGTACACCTACTTCGACGACTTCCAGCTCCTCATCAAGCGCGTCTGGGCCTGGCGCCCCTTCCAGGCGGCGAGCCGCGGCGTAGCCACCCGGGCCCCGGCCAAGCCGCGCCTGGAGGAGCGCGGCCACCAGACCTGAGGCAGACGTAGCCAAGATCTCCTATATACATGCCTGTCGCATCGATGGCAAACGGCCTATCCTGAGGGTCCATGCGTGGGGTAGCTGGGCTTGGAGCCCTGGCGGGGCCGCTTATGCCCGCTCCCAGGCGGTCGCGCAGCGAGCCGACGGAAGACTGGACCCAACTCCAGTTCCACGTCACCTGGCCCGAGCAGACCAGCTATGAACTGATCG
>Ga0070741_10016553_pt1 | contig 12270 bp, 10 predicted proteins | sample Coa_R1_4_FD_66440 | JGI IMG/M metagenome (GOLD analysis project Ga0070741, IMG submission 66440) | Surface soil microbial communities from Centralia Pennsylvania, which are recovering from an underground coalmine fire - Coalmine... | ecosystem: Environmental > Terrestrial > Soil > Unclassified ...
ACCCATTTAGGTTCGGGCATCTGCTCCCAGAGGAGGCGGAGACGCGGCCCCATTTTGACCGATACCGTACCAGCCACAATCATCAAATCGGCCTGACGAGGACTGGAGCGGAAGACCTCGGAGCCAAAACGAGACAGGTCATAGTGGGCCTGAGCCGAGGCCATCATCTCGATAGCGCAGCAAGCCAGACCATAGCCCAGAGGCCAGACAGACTTCGAGCGAGCCCAGTTCTGAGCCCACTGCAACATATCAGCCAAACTGGTAAGCTGGACCGGGAGTTCCTGATCGCCTGGTGTATATTCATGGGGACCAGACGCCATTACAATTGGTATTGGTTTACGTCGGCCATTAGGCGACGAATTTCCATTTGATTTTACATCGCTGCTCATAATAAATCTCCTATGCAAAGGTTTAGCAGCACCTATTGCTCGGTTTATGTTATTGCTCGGATTGATAAAGACGGGGGGCGATGTATCTGTAATCTCACTCCATCTGCATCCAATTATAGCACGTTCAGTCCAGGCGTGCTAGAAAGGGCGGCAGCGGCATGGAGATGACCACGGTCAGGGCGACCTCAAGTAGACCAAGCGACACGCGGCCCTTGGGCCGCGTGCGACCACAAGGGTACGCCCACGCCTCTACTATATAAGGCGAGTGGGACGACGTTCACCGTGTAGTCGTTAGCAGTCCTGCAAAAATGTGGGGTCTTCACCATCGGGGGTAAGCGGGTGATTTGGAGGAGAAACATCGAAAGGAGCAGGATAGGATAAAGATGGATCATGTGAAAGACCTCCTGATGGGGCAGGATCGTGTTGTGACGATTGTAACAGCGAATTGGGCTGTAAGTTATGCACATCGGATGACGTTTTTTGCGGAGGGCTAACGGAAGATGGGCTGGCGGGTACGGGGTCGGGAGGTGCAGACGCAGGCGGGGTTGTGGAGGTATCGGAGATGGTTTCGACAGCAGGAGTGGGTTGTGACGGTTGTATCTCGGTGGTAGACGGGAGTTTTTGTGAGGATGAGGCGGGCTGAGGGGTAGAGGAAGTTGGTTGTGAGGCTGGAGGGGTTGGAGAAGCACGACGTGAGAATGGGTTGGCAGAGGCTGTGGCGTCGGAGAGGCAAGGATGGTCGGGGGTAGTGTAAAAGCCACGAGTGGGTGAGACGAGTTCGCCAGCGCGGCGCATACGACTGACAGCCTGGCGCACCGCGTCATAGCCATGAGAGATCTGGTCAGCGATCTCCGGGCAAGAGAGTGCGGATGAGCTGGATGCCAGAAGCGCAAGAATGGATTGACGCAGCGCCGAGAGAGAGGCCGGGATCGGGGGCAGCGCGGCGTTTCCCTGGGGAGGAGGCCAGTCGAGGACAGGCGGGAGCCAGAGAATGGCGGGCTGGGTTGGCGCGTAGAAACAGGCCAAGTCGTCGGCTGGCACCTGGAATGGATCGAGAGAGGTAGAGGTTGCGGCATTAGACGAGACGAGATGAGCCTCGATATGGAAGGGGAGATCGGGGGGAGAGAGCGAGAGACTGTGCTTGGTCGAGACAAGATAGCAGGAGTCCCCATCAGAGACGGGCAGGAGGCGTAGACCACTGCGGATCAGATTCAGCAGCTCGAAGGGGGTGCCACCGGCGGCAAGCATGTGGGCGGTAGTCCATGTGACAGCACGACGAGTCGAGCGTACTAATAAGATGGCACAGCCAGCCAGTTCGGCCAGGCGGGTCAGTTCGGGCAGGTGCTTCTGGTATTGGCGGGCTGTGAGCGGCTCTTTGGTGTCGATGATGACGAGCAAAGGGAAGAGTTTGCGCATAGCCCGGCTCAAAAGATCGAGATCGTGGACTAGAGAGAAGGGACGCTGCAACACATCAGCACACGAACTCTCGTCGAGATCCTCGACATAGGGCAACAATGAGATTTGCGAGAGATCAGCCCCGGCAGCCAGCAAGCGTGGAAGGGTGATGGTGGAGATGTGATCGCTGGAGATGATGAGCACACGGCCTTGAGGGCAGGGCAGCTCATCGGGGAAGGGGATGCCAGATGAGACGTGGGCGGCCAGGGTCAGGGCGAGCAAGGAGCCTCCAGTGCCAGGCGAGGCTTCTAAGAGCGTGATGGCCCCCAGAGGGAGACGACCGGGCCAGAGCCATTCGGTGGGGCGGGAGAAGAAGGTGGTCGGATCAAGCAGACCAGGGATGTCGCGCTGCTCCATTTCTTGATCGGTGGGAGGCGGCAGATAAAAGGAGGAGGGGACGTAGGTGGACAGGCTGGGAGGCAGCTCGATGGTATCGGTGCAGGAGAGGAAGTCGTGAATGCCACGCTGGGCACGGTTGATGCGTTTGGGATTGACGCCGTAGGATTGCAGGGTGTACTTGAGGTTGATCAGCGCGTTTCGGCGGGCATCGAGGCGATCGTGGTGGGCCATGAAGCGCTTGAAACGCGGATCGCTTTCCCGAGGATCGGTGAAGGCCGACGGCGGTTCTGGAAACGAGGAAAATGGGGGGAACATTGATGGTCTCCTTTGTGCTGTGAGAATGGGGAAATGATGATGGATGATCAGAAGAGGTGGGTCACCCAAGGAGGTGAGGGTATGGGACAATGTGAGTGATAGAGGGACGATAGGATGTGGCCCGCTGAGAGAGGGCAGACGAGCTGTGTTGTCTATGAGAGAAGTATAGCAGAGGTATGGGAAAAATGCAAGGGTTTTGGAGGTCAAATGTTCGAACATGGTGATATATTGAAGAAATTGGATACAAGATCATATATCATGATGGTGATCAGTTTGTGGGTGTGGTACATCAGCTGATGTGATAATGGAGTTTAACAAATGAAATCGAGAATAGATCTATGTGGATGCGTTGCCGATAAATGGGCACCATAGTCGTCAAGTTAAGAGGAGGTCGAGGAGGTATAGGCGGGCTTAGGAGGCTGATGAGGGAGTTTTGCGGTAGGCACCGGGGCTTATAAATCGCGCCCCTGCGTTTTTACACGCAAAAAACGCAGATACGTGACAAATCGGCCCCTACGGTTCCGCAGGAACCGTAGGGAGAGCAAATTGTCGGTGAATTTGTCAGATAGAATAGTTATTATGTGGATGCAGCAGAGACGGCGGTAAACTGATTGGCGGGACGGGGCAGGCCGAGATTTTCACGCAGCGTGTGGCCTTCGTATTCGGTGCGGAAGAGGCCGCGATGTTGCAGGATAGGGATGACCAGTTCTACGAAGTTGTCCAATCCGGCGGGCAGGTAGGGCGGCATGATGTTGAAACCGTCGGCTGCGTCTTTGATGAACCATTCTTCTAGTTGATCGGCGATCTGTTCGGGGGTGCCCCAGATCGTACGGTGGCCGCGCGCCCCAGCTATGGCTTGATAGAGTTGTCGGATGGTCAGGTTCTCGCGCCTGGCAAGATCGGTGACCAGCTTCTGGCGGCTTTTGTTGAGGTTGGTCTCGGGGAGATCGGGCAAGGGACCGTCTAACGGATAGTCGGAGAGATCGAAGCCGCCGAGGTTGCCTGAGAGCAGCGCCAATCCTACTTTTGGATGAATCAAGTTCTGCAACTGGTCGTACTTTTCTTTGGCCTCCGCTTCGGTATGGCCGATGACGGGAAAGACACCAGGCATGATTTTGAGATGGTCGGGGGAACGTCCGTAGCGGGCAAGCCTGCCCTTGATACCAGAATAGAATGCCTGGGCTTCGGCAAGGGTCTGCTGGGCGGTGAAGATGACTTCTGCCGTTGAGGCAGCGAAATCTTGACCATCCTCGGACGCTCCGGCCTGCACAATAACCGGGTAGCCTTGCGGAGGACGCGCGACGTTGAGGGGGCCACGTACTGAGAAGTGTTTGCCTTTGTGGTTGAGCACGTGCACTTTGTCGGGATCGACGTAGATGCCCGAGGCTTTGTCACGGAGAAAGGCATCATCCTCCCAGCTGTCCCACAGCCCGGTCACTACTTGCAAGAACTCACGCGCGCGCTCGTAACGCAATGCATGTTCCATGTGTTTCTCACGGTTGAAGTTGTGCGCTTCAGCTTCGGAGGCCGAGGTGACTACGTTCCACCCGGCACGACCACCACTGAGGTAGTCGAGCGAGGCAAATTTGCGAGCGATGTGATAGGGCTCGTTGTAGGTGGTGGAGGCTGTGGCGACCAGGCCAACATGCTCAGTTACCGCTGAGAGGGCTGAGAGCAGCGTGAGGGGTTCAAAGTGGACGATTTGACCCGAACGACTTAAGGCTTCAAGACTGCTATCGCGACGGACAGCTACGCCGTCGGCCAGGAACACCATATCGAATTTAGCTCGCTCGGCTGTCTGAGCCAGTTGACGGTAATGAGTGAACTCCAGACCGTTCTCGGCCCACGCGTCAGGATGCCTCCAGGCAGCGACGTGGTGGCCGGTGTTCATCAGGAATGCTCCCAGTTTGATCTGTCCTTTTTTTGTGGTCATGTATATCTCCCGAATATATTCTTCATGCATTAAAGAGTGCATCTATGCACCTACGGCTACATAGATGCACTTCAACAAGATGTTTGTTAGCTCAGGCAGAGGCAGATGCGGCAGTATTGATGTTGAACTGGTTGGTTGGGCGAGCGAGACCGAGATTTTCGCGCAGGGTACGGCCTTCGTACTCAGTGCGGAAGAGGCCACGACGTTGCAGTTCTGGCACTACAAGCTCGACAAAGTCATCCAAACCACCGGGCAGATAGGGCGGCATAACGTTAAAACCATCGGCGGCGTCTTTGATAAACCATTCCTCCAGTTGATCGGCGATCTGAGTGGGTGTGCCCCAGATCGTGCGATGCCCACGAGCGCCCGCTACCGCCAGATAAAGTTCACGGATCGTCAGGTTCTCTCTGCCTGCTAGATCCTGTACCAGCTTCAAGCGGCTCTTGTTATTGTTGGTCTCTGGTAGGTCCGGCAGAGGGCCGTCTAGCGGGTAGCGGGAGAGATCGATATTACCAACCAATCCTGAGAGAAGCGATAGACCTACTTTAGGATCGATCAAATCCTGGAGCTGATCGTACTTTTCTTTGGCCTCCGCCTCGGTCTGGCCGATCACTGCAAAGATGCCAGGCATGATTTTAAGCTGGTCGGGGGAACGCCCGTATCTGGCGAGCCTGCCCTTGATACCGGAGTAGAATGCCTGGGCCTCTGCTAATGTCGGTTGTGCGGTAAAGATCACTTCGGCGATTGAAGCTGCAAAATCTTGACCATCTTCGGACGCTCCGGCCTGAACGAGGACCGGGTAGCCTTGCGGGGGACGCCCGACGTTGAGGGGGCCACGCACCGAGAAGTGTTTGCCTTTGTGGTTGAGCACGTGCACTTTGTCGGGATCGACGTAGATGCCCGAGGCTTTGTCACGGAGAAAGGCATCATCTTCCCAGCTGTCCCACAGCCCGGTTGTGACCTGCAAGAACTCACGAGCACGCTCGTAACGTAGCGCGTGGTCCATATGGTGGTCGCGATTGAAATTTTTCGCTTCGGCATCCTGCGAGGAAGTTACGATATTCCACCCGGCACGACCACCACTGAGGTAGTCGAGCGAGGCAAACTTGCGGGCGATGTGATAGGGTTCGTTGTAGGTGGTGGAGGCTGTGGCAACCAGGCCAACATGCTCAGTTACCGCCGAGAGGGCTGAGAGCAGCGTGAGAGGTTCAAAACGCACCAGTTTGCCTGAGCGTTTCAATACCTCTGATCCCTGGCCACGATCCCCCCAGACAGCGTTGCCATCGGCCAGAAACACTAGATCAAATTTGGCACGCTCGGCTGTTTGTGCCAAGCGCTTATAAAACGCAAAGTCGAGGCTACTATCTATTGGTACGTCAGGGTGTCGCCAGGATGCGACGTGATGACCAGTGTTTTGTAAGAACGCACCCAGTTTGATCTGTCCCTTTTTTGCGCTCATGTGTATGTCTCCTTTGAAAATCGGGGAAATTCGATAATATCGATTGAAAGATTTATTGGGCCATTAGCAGATTAGGCACGAAAGGCCGATAACCCCCCAAAGGGGGCACGTTCGGCCCCTACGGCCCCTGCGGGGCCGTAGATCATGGAACCTCGCAGGGTTAGCTGCCGGTACCAAGGACGGTGGGCAGTTCCAGATCATTGACTGATTTGGGAACCCTTGAGAGGAAGCCAATGGATTGCATGAAGGTGGCATAGGCCATTAGACCGGATGGGGTCGTATCAAAGACGAGATACTCACTGTCGAGCAGCGATTTGAACTGCGCTTCGGAGCCTTTGCCTCCACTACCTGCATCCTGCGCGAGGTACTGCGCGGCCTGGTCGTGATGACTAGCGACATAGGCAGATGTAGCTAGAAGATCTTTGTAGACTGTTTTGCTGAAGTTGGGATACTGGTTGTAGAAGCTTTGTGGAAGCACGATTAAGCCAGCCCCAACCGGACCAAAAGGTTGATTGGAGTGCAGAACGATATGGCCACCTGCCGCAACTTCGCTTTCCTGGAATGGCGAGCCCGCGAAGTTGGCGGCAAGTTGTCCAGAGAGCAGGGCTTGCTCTCCATCGGCTGAGCCAATGGCAACGAGGTTCTTATCCAGGGCATGCGCGTCGCCGAGTTGCTGTTGGGCAGCTTTACGCAGGACAATGGCTTGCTGAGCATCAGGGGCTACGACGCCAATCTTATCGTTGGGGCCAAAATCTTTCAAAGTCTTGATACGAGGGTTCTTTGCTACCAACCAGGTGTCCCCACGGCTTGTAGCTAGTAACACTTTCCAATCCATGCCTTTATCCCAACCGACCAGGAAGGGTGAGATACCAAGCGAGCCAAGTTGTCCCTGATTGGAGAGTACCGCCTCACGCACGGCAGAGCCGCTATTGACGATCTTCCATTGAAAATTGGTATGGGGAAATTGCTTGTCCAACGTTTTCTGCAATTTCAAAGTGATGAAGGTAACAGAACCAAGACCGGGCTGATAGACAATGGTGAATGATGAAGGCGCATCTGATCCTGAACCGGTGCTTGCAGCATTGCCACAGGCACTGACAAATAAGACCAGTATTGCTAATAATAAGGCCAGAAGCCAACGGTGTTTGCTCATAAGTGTGCTCCTCTCGGGAAAATGGGCGATTGATCGCTAATGGGCCTGTTTCATGCCCCACTTCACAATGGTCTGCTGCTCGACGCGCTGGAAGAAGGTATCCAGGAGAATGCCCAACAGCGAGATAACAACTAAGCCTGCAAAGATAGCAGGCGGATTGAGGAAGTAACGCGCGTTGTTGATGTACCAACCGAGTCCACCATTGGAGCCAGCGACACCGAAGACGATTTCAGCACCGACTACGGTACGCCAACCAAAGGCCCAGGCCAGGCGCAGGCCAGAGAGGATGTGCGGGAGTGCAGCTGGTAGAAAGACATCACGCACGGTTTGCACACGACTCAGACCGAGATTGAGCGCGACCATACGGGTCGTGGCACCGATAGTACGAAAACCAGTCTCGGTGTTGGCAGAAATCGGCCAGATCGAACCGTAGACGACAACAAAAATGATGGCGGCTGGACTCAGGCCAAACCAGAGCATCGTGAGCGGCAAGATTGCGATGCCAGGTAATGGGCTGAAGACCGAAGTGAGCAAGGTCAACAGGTCACGCCCGAAACGCGAGAATGCTGAGAGCGAGGCCAGGATCAAACCAACGATAATACCTATTGCCATGCCGATGGCTAGATTTTGCAACGAGATCAGCGTTGCACTGATGAGCTGACCATTACCGATATCGGTAAAGAGCGCCTGGACGGTGGCAATAGGTGACGCAATGAGTAATGCACTGGCACCACTCAAGCTGACGTAGAGTTGCCAGGCGATGATAAAGACGATGCCAAACAAAAGATGACGCAGCCAGACGGGCAGTTCGCGCACCTTCACAGCGGCCGGTTGTAGCAAGCTCATACACTTTTCCTTTCTATGACACGAGAAAACATGCAGCTACAAGGGGTCGGTTTACTCCACAGCGCTCAACTGCGCGATTCTTTCGGGAGATGTTTCGTGATGGATGAGTTGTGAGCGCAGGTGCTTCGAGAGAGCGTCGAACTGCTGGCTGCCGAACTCTTCTGCCTGGCTCGTATCGACGATCTCGCGGATCTGCGCGGGCGAGGATGACATGACCATAACGCGCGTTCCCAGGAAGACGGCTTCTTGAATGGAGTGCGTCACCAGCACGATAGTAACACCCGTGCGTTGCCAGATTTCGTTCAGTTCCAATTGCAACTGATTGCGCGTGATAGCGTCCAAGGCACCAAAGGGCTCGTCCATGAGCAGGATGTCGGGCTCTAAGGCCAGGGCACGGGCCAGAGCAGCACGTTGCTTCATGCCACCAGAAAGCTGATGGGGATATTTATCGGCTGCCGCAGCTACCTGGACGAGTTCCAGATAATGACGGGCCTTTTCGATAGCTTCGTTTTTGGGAACACGTTTAGCGGCCTGGAGCGCGTAGACGATGTTACCAATCACAGTACGCCAGGCGAAAAGTTGCTCGAAATCTTGAAAGACAAAGGCACGATCAGGACCGGGCTTTTTGATAGGCTGGCCCTTGAGGAGCAGTTCACCGCGCAAAGGTTGCAGGAAACCGCCGATGGCCTTCAGCAGGGTTGTTTTGCCGCAACCAGAAGGGCCGATGATCACGAATTTTTCGCCGCGCTGGATCGTAAAACTTGCATCTTCAACGATGGCCGAAATGCGGTCACCACGAATGCTCCCTTGCGCATAATCCAGGTAGATATGGTCTGCCCGAACTATTGGTTCGATATCCTGTTGTCCCATCTTTATATGCTCCTTGATTGTTGAGTGACTAGAGCTGCCGGACTGATCTGGCTCACAGCGGCATCGTGTAAACGACCGTACTTACTGCGGTAGTAGAGAAGCGGCTGGCGATGTGGCCGAATACTGGTGGAAATGACCTCGCCAATAAAGATCGAATGGTCTCCACCGGGATGACGCGCAACCAGACGACACTCCAGCGTTGTCAGAGCATCATCGAGCAAAGGGATACCGAGTTGCCCCAGGCGGTAGGCGACATTGGAAAACTTGTCGGGTATACGACGAGCAAAATGGCGCGAGAGAGTCTCCGCGTGCTCAGCGAGGATGTTGACAGCAAATACTTCGCTGGCAATGATCAGGTCATGGATGGTTGCATTGAGATCGATACCTACAAGGACGAGAGGAGGGTTTAAGGACAACGAACAGAAGGAACTCACGGTTGTGCCGTGAAGTTGACCCTGATGCTGAGTCGTGATGACGGTCACTCCCGAAGCAAAATGGCCTAAAGCAAGACGAAATTCGTTCTGCTCGATACTCATCGTTATTACCTCTTTCTGATCTTATACCGTTAAGTGCGGCGGATACCTACGCGCTCCGGGCGAGAGAGGCCAGGGGTTGCTGCCAGGAGACGCGCTAGAATGACGACTTCTTGCCCCAGTAATGTGAGTTCTTCTACCAGTCTGCCTTGCGCCTGCTTCTGGGCATCAAAGTCCTTTGACGATGCGTAGATAGCCCTGGCCGGGGTGTATGCTCCAAAGAAACCGAAGAGAGGACGCAACTGGTGCTCCAGGACGAGATAATGATGATCGCTTCCACCGGTAGCAAGCAGTCCTACAACCTTGCCACGAAGCGGATCATGTCCATTGGGATCGTTGGGAACCAGATCAAAAAAGTTCTTGAGCGCCCCAGTGTAGGACCCCCGGTAAATGGGTGAGGCGACAAGATAGGCATCGGCCTCCTCTACGAGTGCCAGCGCCCGACGAGTATCAGCATTGTAATTGTCAGGGGAACGACCGTCGCAAAACTCTAACGCGAAGTCACGCAGTTCCAGCACCTGGGTATCTATGTCGGGGTCGTATGCCTGTGCTCCAGCGAGAGCGACATCCAGCACGACACGCGTGCGGGATGGGGGAGGAGTGAGGCTACCGTTAATAGCTAGCAGTTTGAAAGTCATGTTGTGCCCTTTACAGTCTCTTGCCATTTCTATGTTGACTTAATCGATCAATATTATTAACTATAGTAACCAGGGGATGGAGGGTTTGTCAATGCAAAACAGCATATTCATAACAAATATGTATAATTTATATAACTTTTTGGAATGTATGTGTGAGAATGTACTTGTATATTGTTGACTTTGGAAGTGGTATGTATGGAGAGAGGGGCAAATCTGCTGACTATTTTGTTGATATATAGGTCCTATTTCCTGTAACAATGAAAATAACAGGCTAGCGCTGCGTTTCCTATATTATTAGGGAAATGGAAATAAATGTAGCACTAGCGCGTTTTCGTGTGCTACTCTTGTTGGCGACATTGCTCAAGTCAATCTGTGTTTGGTGTCCCAGCTGAGAGCATCCCCTTCAAGGAGATCGTTTAGTCCTAATCGCTGCAACATGTGTTGGATTTCCCAGCGATGTACAGTGGTATGTGTCAAGACGTGTAGCAGGGTTCCGCCGAAGGTTTTGGGTTTTGGTGGGTTGTCCAGTACATCCATGTAGGTGTCGTCTAAGCGGTTCTCTGCGACCAGCTTACGCGCACAATCGGTAAAATCGGCCATTGCGGCATCGAACCGTTGCAGGTAGCTGTCGGTGGTTGCCAGCAATGGAGGGAGATGGCGCACGGGGCGTTGCAGCATTAAATCGGTCCAGACTTCTAAATTGCTGATGATATGATCTAATGTGGCATGCACTGAACCATGACCGATGTCGAATGGCTGTTGCAATTGAGATGGGGAGAGTTCGCGACATCGATTGATGAAATAGCGCAAGGTCCAGGCTTCGTAGCCGAGGTAGCGGTCAAGAATATCCATTGTCGCTCCTTGAAGGTCGTTGTTTGATTTGCAGTGAGTTCATAGTTATCTTTTTGGATTCATCCGTTTTCTCTCTCAGAATAGGGCTTTTGTTCTATTTTGTCAAGGCAGAAAGAAAATATATTATGTATTCAGACACTTTGTACTCGTAGGAGGATAACATGACTCAAGCAAATAAGGGATCGGCCGGCATATTGAGGGTTATGGCGGAACGCCTGTTAAATGAGAGGTTTGGCTGTTCTGTGCGACTCGGGGAGGGGCGAAATGTGGCTGGGCGCGCCCATGTCTATCGTTTCGATGTTGTTGAAGGCCCACAGGAACTTGCAAGAGGAGTTTGGACATCTGGAAGCTATGGGGACTGTGTTTCATGGGATGGCTGCGAAATTGGGTAGCCTGTGGTCTGTTCAGGAGGATACAATGCCTGTCTATCCAGCTTTCCGTTAAGGGATGATAAGGAAAGTATAAACAAGAGTGCGGTCATGCTCCTGATGATACATGGCCCATTCTTGTCTATACTTTCCTTGTGATAAGCGGTATAGTAAAGAGACTAATAACTTGATATGTCAAGGAGTGAGCGAAAAATGGGAAATTTTACGATTACTGTTTTGCCGGGAGATGGCGTTGGGCCGGAAGTTACTGAGCAGGCGCTGAATGTGCTTGAGGCGGTTGGTGAGCGCTATGGACATAGCTTTACGTTTCATAAGGGACTGGTGGGCGTTGCGGCTATAGAGGCGGAGGGGACGGCTATTTCTGATGAGACGATGGCGCTGTGTCAGAGTAGTCATGCTGTGCTGTTTGGCGCTGTGGGCACTCTTGTTACATCTGAGGCGACAAAGGCGAAGGTTAAACCGGAAAGCGCTCTCTTCAGACTGCGTAAGGGGTTGCAGTTTTTCGCGAATTTACGTCCGGTACGCCCTCTTAAGGCGCTGCTGAATACTTCGACGATTAAGCCAGAGGTGTTGGAGGGGACCGATCTGGTGGTGGTGCGCGAGTTGACGGCGGGCCTCTATTATGGACATCTGGAGCCTGCGGTGCCGGGGAAGCCGAGCGAGATTCGACAGACGGCAAAGGGGAGAGAGGCGATTGATACGCTGCTTTATACGGAGGCGGAGATTGAACGGATTGTGCGCGAGGCTTTTGAGATTGCTCGGGGACGACGTAAGAAGGTTACTTCGGTTGATAAGGCGAATGTGCTCAGTTCTTCGGTGCTGTGGCATCAGGTGGCGGATCGCGTGGCAGCCGATTATCCTGATGTGACGCTAGAACATTTGCTGGTGGATGCTTGCGCGATGCATTTGATTCGGCGACCGTCGAGTTTTGATGTGATTGTGACTGAGAATTTGTTCGGCGATATTTTGACCGATGAGGCTTCGATGCTGGCAAGTTCGATGGGTATGCTGCCTTCGGCAAGCCTGGGGACGCGCAAAACGGAGTATGGGCGATTTGGTCTCTATGAGCCAATTCATGGTTCGGCACCCGATATTGCTG
>Ga0070741_10016554_pt1 | contig 12269 bp, 9 predicted proteins | sample Coa_R1_4_FD_66440 | JGI IMG/M metagenome (GOLD analysis project Ga0070741, IMG submission 66440) | Surface soil microbial communities from Centralia Pennsylvania, which are recovering from an underground coalmine fire - Coalmine... | ecosystem: Environmental > Terrestrial > Soil > Unclassified ...
CACCGAGACCCTGAGGGCCAGGCTGCAGGAGAGAGCCTGACCGTTGGCGACACCGAGACGCGACGCCGCCCCGCAGCAGGCGCCAGACAGGCGGGCCGCATGCGCAGCCTGATCCGCGACCAGTCCTTCATCAAGTGGTTCTACTTCGGGATGCACATCAAGCGGTGGCTGCTGCTGCTGCTGATCGGCGTCGCGATCATGGGGCTGGGCTTCGGGTACTTCCTGCGCGAGGTCTACGTCTCGTACACGTTCCCGGGATTCGTCTACTACCTGACGCTGCAGTTCCTGCCGCGCATCATCCGCGGCGCCATGTTCGTGTCGGCGGCGCTCGGCATCATCGGCTTCTCCGTGTGGAAGCTGAACCAGTCGCTGCTCTCGGCGTTCATCCGGCCGGAACGCAACGAGAGCATCGTCGACATCATCTACAACCACCGCTACCTGCGGCGCGGCCCGAAGATCGTCGCGATCGGCGGCGGCACCGGGCTCTCGACGCTGCTGCGCGGGCTGAAGGAATACACCGGCAACATCACGGCGATCGTCTCGATCGCCGACGACGGCGGCAGCAGCGGCCGCCTGCAGCGCGAGCTGGGGGTGCTGCCGCCGGGGGACATCCGTAAGAACATCGCCGCGCTCGCGGACGCCGAGCCGCTGATGTCGCGCCTGTTCGAGTACCGCTTCAACGAGGGCGAAGGGCTCGAGGGGCACAGCTTCGGCAACCTGTTCATCGTCGCGATGACCGAAGTCGCGGGAAACTTCGAGGAGGCGGTGCGCGAGACGAGCCGCGTCCTCGCGGTGCGCGGCCAGATCCTGCCGGCGACGCTCTCCGCGCTGACGATCTGCGCGCGCACGGAGGACGGCGAGATCGTGCGCGGCGAGTCGAGCATCACGGAGCGCGGCCACGCGAAGGAGATCTTCCTCGACCCGCCGACGATCCAGGCGAACCCGGACGCGATCCGCGCGATTTTGCAGGCGGACCTCATCGTCTGCGGCCCCGGGAGCCTGATGACGAGCGTGCTGCCCAACCTGCTCGTCGAGGGCATCCGGCGCGCGATCGAGGTCTCGCCGGCGCTGAAGATCTACGTGTGCAACGTCGCGACGCAGCACGGCGAGACGGACGCGTTCGGAGTCAGCGACCACTACCGGACGCTGAAGGACCACCTGAAGGGCGCGAGCCTGTTCGACTTCGTGCTCGCGAACAGCAACACGAACGCGGTGCTGCCCGAGGCCTGGCAGTCGGAGCCGGTGCGCGTCGACGCGACGCGGCTCAACGGCGCGCGGGTGGTCAACGCGGACGTCGTCGACGAGGACCTGCGCTATCGCCACGACGCGAAGAAGCTGGCCGACGCGCTGATCCGCCTGTACTACGAGCGCAACCAGATCGCCGAGCCGGAGCCCGCGCCGGCGACTGAAGCCGAGGCGCAGCAGGCCGGCGTCGGGTAGGCCGCGCGGCTATCCTGCCGCTTCGGCCTGGCCGGCGGACGCGGCGGCGAGCGCCCGCAGTCCGCGCGTGGCGATATCGACGAGCTGCGCCGGGATCTTCCACTCACCCGGCGACCAGCGCGGGAACTTCCGCAGCTTCTCGTAGTCGATGCGGTAGGCGTTGCGGCGCCCGCGCTTGCTCCGCACCACGAGTCCTTCCTCCTCGAGCTGGTTCAGCAGCACGACGACCGCGCGCTCGGTGAGGCCGACGGCGTTCGCAAGTTCACGCACCGTGCTGGTGCGGTCGAGCGCGATCGCGAGCAGCACGAGCGCATGGTTGGTGAGGAACCCCCAGCGCCCGATGACGGGCTCGAGCGCGCCGGAGTCCGCCGGCACGCCGCGGACGCTCTCGGCGCCGCCGTGGTAGTTCGCGATCTCGAGCAGCGCCGCGATCAGCCGGTCGACGAACTCGCGCGGCGTCAACGCAACGGTGCCCGCGCGGCGATACGCTGCCAGGCGCTCGAAGTCGACGGCGTAGCGGTTCCGGCGCCCGTCGCGCCGGCGGATGACGATGCCCTCCGCGTCCAGCTCGCTGAGGATGGCGAGCGTCGCCCGCTCGGTGACGCCGATGCCGCGGGCGATGTCGCGGACGATGCAATCGTGATGGCGCACGACATAGATCAGGACGAGCGCGTGGTTGGTGAGAAAGCCCCAGGCCCTCGGCACGCGACCTCCACGGGGGATCCGATGTCGGCGAGATTCAGGAATCGTGCGCCGTGTGTTCGCGATCAGATATCGCGCATCATGCAAGACGCTTCAGGGAGAGGCAAGCGTCGCGGGGTCGTCCCGGCGCCTCGAGGCACGTTGCGCGGGTCTTATGTAGAGCTACGCGCCAGCAGGTGCGGTGCTTCGCGTCAGACTACTGGGGCCGGCCCGCCGCGCGCCGCGACGACGGTGTTGTAGAGCAGCATCGCGCGCGTCATCGGCCCCACCCCACCGGGCACCGGCGTGATCGCCTCGGCCTTCGCGGCGACCGCATCGAAATCCACGTCGCCGACGAGGCGGCGGCCGCTCTTCTTCGTCGCGTCCGGGACCGCGTTGACGCCGACATCGATCACCACGGCGCCCTCGCGCACCATTTCGGCGGTGATGGCGTTCGGGCGGCCCATCGCGGCGATGACGATATCGGCGCGGCGCGTGTGCTCACCGATGTCGTGCGTGGCCGTATGGCAGACGGTCACCGTCGCGTTGCCGCCCGGCGCCTTGCGCATCAGCAGCCCGGCGAGCGGCTTGCCGACGAGGTTCGAGCGCCCGCAGATCACGACGTGCTTCCCGGCCGGGTCATAGCCGGAGCGCATCAGCATCTGCTGGACGCCCGTCGGCGTGCAGGAGGTCAGGGCGGGCTCGCCGCGGAAGAGCCGGCCGACGTTCACCGGCGTCAGGCCATCCACGTCCTTCTCCGGCGCGATCGAGGTTATCACTGCCGTCTCGTCGATGTGCGCGGGCAGCGGCAGTTGCACCAGCACGCCGTGCCAGCGCGGGTCGGCGTTGAGGTCCGCGACCATCGCGAGGAGCGCGTCCTGCGTGACCTCCGCGGAGAGGCGGATGGTCTCGGACCGGATGCCGATCTCGGCCGCGTCGCGCGTCTTGCCCCGGACGTACGAGACCGACGACGGGTTGTCGCCGACGAGCACGACCGCGAGCCCGGGTTCGACGTCGCTCGCGCGCAGGCGCTCGACCTCCGCCCGCAACTCGTCGAGCACCTGCCGGGCGATCGCGGTCCCGTCGATGATGCGCGCCGTCAAGCTTCGCCTCCCCGGCTGCCGAAGATGGAGCCCGGGCCAGTGTATCGAAGCCCGCCCCCGCCGATTGTGCGCGGGAGGGAACTGCGGTTGACTGCGACCGTGGAGTTCGCCGTCGGCATCGACATCATCGAGATCGCGCGCGTGCGGAAGGTCCTCGAACGCCACCCGCAGCGCTTCCTCGACCGCGTGTACACGCCGGAGGAGGTCGCGTTCTGCCGCGGCCGCATCGCGGAGCTCGCAGCGCGCTTCGCGGCGAAGGAAGCCGTGATGAAAGCGCTCGGGACGGGCGCTCGCGGCCTCGCCTGGCGCGAGATCGAGATCCTGCCCAACCGCCGCGGCAAGCCGCTGGTGTACCTGCACGGCCTCGCGAAGAAGCGCGGCGAAACGATCGGCCTGCGCGCCGTCGACATTAGCCTCACGCACTCGCACGAGTTCGCTATCGCCGCCGTCGTCGGTGCGGCGGACGCGGACCCGGTCGACCGCGCTGAGAGCCGCCGCCGCCTCGTGGAGTGGCTCAGGGGACGGGGGCGGCTATGAAGCTCGTGACATCGGAGCAGATGCGCGCGCTCGAGCAGCGCGCCGTCGATGCGGGCACGCCGGTGAGCGCGCTCATGGAGGAGGCGGGGCTCGCCGTCGCGCAGGAGGCATGGCTCGCGCTCGGGGTCGTCGCTGGGCGCCGCGTGCTGGTGCTCTGCGGCCCGGGGAACAACGGGGGCGACGGGCTCGTCGCGGCGAGACACCTGGCGGACTGGGAGGCCGATGTCGCCGTCTACCAGCCCGTCGCACGCGCGGAGGACGACACGAACCTCGCCGCCGTGCGCGAGCGCGGCGTGCCCGTGTTCGTCGCGGCGGAAGACGCCGAATACGCCACGCTCGACGACGCCATCGAGAACGCGGAGATGGTGATCGACGCGCTGCTCGGCACCGGTCGGAGCCGCCCGATCGACGGAGTATTCGCGGAGATCCTGCGGCGGCTCGCCGACGCGCGCGGCCGTCCGGGGGCGCCGCAGGTGATCGCCGTCGACCTGCCGAGCGGCGTCGATGCCGATACCGGGCGCGCCGATCCGCTGGCCGTCCGGGCGGACATGACGGTCACCTTCGGCTACCCGAAGGTCGGCCTCGCGGTCCTCCCCGGGTCCGAGCTTGCGGGGCGCGTGCAGGTCGTCGACATCGGCCTGCCGAAGGACGCGGGCGCGGCGCTGACGCTGGAGCAGACGTCGGCGGCGTGGGTGCGCGAGCGCCTGCCCGCGCGCGCGAGGGACGGGAACAAGGGGACGTTCGGGCGCGTGCTCGTGGTCGCTGGCTCGCGCGAGTACGTCGGCGCGCCGCGGTTGGCTGCCGCGGCGTGCTATCGCGCCGGCGCGGGGCTGGTGACGATCGCCTGCTCGCCGTACGTCCAGGCATGCGTGGCGCCCGCGCTGGCGGAGGCCACGTACCTGCTGATCGACGACCCACGCGAGACCGCGCGCCTGGTGCTCGACCGCCTCGGCGCCTACGACGTGCTGCTCATCGGCCCGGGGCTGGGGCAGGCGGCGGAGACGCGCGGCGCGGTGCTCGAGATCCTGTACGGCGTGCCGTCGGGAATCCGCGGCTGCGTCGTGGACGCCGACGCGCTGAACGCGCTCGCGCAGGCGCCGGGATGGCATCGAGACGTGCCAGCGAGCTGCGTCCTGACGCCGCATCCCGGCGAGATGGCGCGCCTGCTCGCATCGGATGTGCGCGCCGTGCAGCACGACCGGCTGGCGACGGCCCTCCGCGCGGCCGCTGAGTGGGGCCAGGTCGTCGTGCTCAAGGGCGCGCACACGGTCGCGGCCGCGCCAGACGGACGCGGCGCCATCGACCCGCATGCGGACCCGCTGCTCGCCAGCGCCGGCACCGGCGACGTGCTGGCGGGCGCGATCGCCGGCTTGCTCGCGCAGGGGATGGCAGGGTTTGAGGCGGCGGCGTCGGCCGTGTTCCTGCACGCGGCCGCGGGCGGCGAACTCGGCCATGAGATGGGCGACCGCGGTCTGCTGGCGAGCGACCTGCTCGACGCGATGCCTCGCACCGTGCGCACGGTGCGCGAGGGCCCGCGACGGCCGCCGGCGGGGCGCCTGCCCGACCTCGCGGAGATCGCGGCGCGGTTCGGCGCCCAGGAGCCGCCCGTCTAGCCGCGCTTTACTTCTTCCACCGCCCGGCGCTACGCTCATACGCACCCATGGAACGCCTCGAACGCCCGATCTACCTCGACCATGCCGCGACGACCCCGCTGCATCCGGCTGCGCTCGAGGCGATGATGCCCTACCTCACCGCGTCCTTCGGCAACCCCTCGGCGACCTACCGCCTCGCACGCGAGGCGGCGGACGCGGTGCAGGAGGCGCGCGCGACGGTCGCCGGCGTGCTCGGCTGCCGGCCGAACGAGGTGGTCTTCACGAGCGGCGGCACGGAGTCGATCAACACCGCGATCAAGGGCGTCGCATTCCAGCAGAAGAAGGCACGGGCGGGCAACCACGTCGTGACGACGGTGGTCGAGCACCACGCCGTCCTTCACGCCTGTCAGTACCTCGAACGGTTCGGGTTCGACGTGACCTACGTGCCGGTCGACCGCTACGGCGCTGTCGATCCCGATGACGTCGCGCGCGCGATCGGCGACCGCACGGTGCTGGTCAGCGTCATGACGGCGAACAACGAGATCGGCACGATCGAGCCGATCGCCGAGATCGCGCAGGCGGTCGCGGAGCGCGCGCGGGCGCTGCGCAAGCGCATCCCCCTGCATACTGACGCCGTACAGGCGCCGAACTCGTTGCGGCTCGACTCCCTCACGCGCGACGTCGACCTGCTGAGCCTGGCGGCGCACAAGTTCCGCGGCCCCAAGGGAATGGGAGTCCTGTACGTGCGCAAGGGTGCGCCGTTCCTTGCGCAGCAGAACGGCGGCGGGCAGGAGCGCCAGCGCCGCGCGGGCACCGAGAACGTCGCGGGCATCGTGGGCACGGCGGTCGCGCTGCGGCTGACGCAAGCGTCAGTAGAGACGGACGCGGCGCGCATGCGGGCGCTCGCGCATGAGCTGCGAGACCGCATCGCGGCCGCGATCCCGGAGGCGGCGCTCAATGGCCATCCGGACGCGCGGCTCGCGAACAACGTCAGCATGAGCTTCGAAGGCGCGGACGCGCAGGACCTGCTGCAGGACCTCGACGAGGCGGGCATCGCCTGCAGCGCGGGGGCCGCCTGCGCCGGCCAGAACATCGAGCCCTCGCACGTGCTGCTGGCGACGGGGGTCTCGCTCGAGCGCGCGATCTCGACGCTGCGCTTCAGCCTGGGCCACGACACGACGCCGGAGGAGATCGCGCGCGCGGTGGCGTGCCTCGCGCCGGCGGTCGAGCGGTCGCGCGCGGCCCGGCGCCAGGCGGCGGCGCTCACCGCCTGACGCGCCTCAGCCCGGCGCTGGTATCATCCGCCCATGAGCGCGCGCGCAGGTGACGGCGACGCGGAGACGCTCGCCGCGTACACGGCAGTGATCCGCCACGCGCTCGAACTCCCGCCCTATGCTGACGCCGTCGCCGAGCTCGCCGCGCGGCTCGACCCGCCGGACGCGCACGAACGCCCGCCCGCCCGCGCGCCGGCGGTGCGTCGCCTGCGAAGCACGCTCGCCGCGCTGCGCGAGCGCGCGACCCCCGAGCAGTCGCTCGAATCGCTGGAGGCCGACGTGACGTTCCTGCGCGTGTTCGAGCCGGCGCGCTGGACACGCGAGGAGCTCGGGCGCGTACTCAACGACATCCGTGCCGAGCAGCGGCCGGCGCCCGCCCGCCCGCGCGCGAAGAAGAAGGTGGTGCGCTTCCGCAAGCCGCCGGAGGGCCGGTGAGCTTCCTCCGCCGCGCGCTCGCCGGCCGAGAGGCGCATGAGCGTGGGCGCGGCGAGGAAGAACAGCACATCCGGCTGGTCTTCGGGCTCGGGAACCCCGGACGCGAATACGCCGCGAATCGCCGCAACGTCGGCTTCTGGACGATGAACCGCCTCGCGCGGCGCCACGGGATGGAGTTCTCGACGAAGACCGGCACGTACCAGCTCGCGCAGGGCGAGATCGCGGGCCGGCGCGTCGCGCTCGCGAAGCCGCGCGTGTTCAACAACGACGCGGGCAAGGCGGTGCGCGCGCTCGTCGACCGGCTGGGGATCGACGGCCCGGCGGAGCTGCTGGTCGTATCGGACCACCTCGACCTGCCGGCGGGCAAGGTGCGGCTGCGACGCAAGGGCGGCGCCGGGGGCCAGAAGGGGCTGCAGAACATCATCGACCTGGTGCACAGCGATGAGTTCCCGCGCGTGCGCATCGGCATCGGCCGGCCGGTCGTGCGCGGCGAGCCCTCGTGGGACCCCGAGCACGTCGCCGGATGGGTGCTCTCCGACCCGACGCCCGAGGAGCGCGAGCTGCTCGACGCCGGCGTCGAGCGCGCGATCGCGGCGATCGAGTGCGCGATCGCCGAGGGCATCGACGCGGCGATGAACCGCTACAACCGCGATGACTGATGCCCCGGACGTGCATGCCGTACGGGCGGGCGTGATCGACGGACGACTGGTGCGCGAGGTGATCGCGCGCGCATGCGGGCGGGCGCCTGCGACGATCGTGCAGCACGAGACGCTCCTGCCGCGCTTCGTGTGGGAGGCGACGTTCGACGACGGCTCCGGCGTCGTGCTGAGGGCCGAGCACGATTCGGGCGGCGACTGCGCGCTCGTGCTCGAAGCATGGGCGATCGAGCGGGCGCGCGCGGCGGGCTTGCCGGCGCCGCCTCGCGTGGTTCATCGAACGCTACGGCGAGCCGGGCGCGTAGTCCCGGCGGCGCATCGTCGTCTACGCGCTCGCCGACGGCCTGCGCATTGCCGCCAGGCGCGCGGCGCAGGGGCGCATCGCGGCTGCCGACAGCGTCGCGCAGTGGCTGGGGCCGGTGCTGCGGCAGGCGCTGGAGCGGCTCATTCCCGCAGGACGCCCGGGGTTAACCTTCCGGCGCCCGCGCGCGTTCTACGTGCATGCGCTGGATCGCTCTCGCCGCCCTTGCGCTGCTCCCACTCGCCGGCCTCGCGCCCCGCGACGCGGCGGACGCGCGCGCGGCCGCCTTTCCCCAGAACTTCGTGAGCGGACTGAGCTGCACGCGCGCGCCGGGGACCGAAGGCGGGGACGTCATCGCCGGATTCAGCATCCCGAACGCGGTCGATGTGTACGCCCGGTTCGGGCGAATGCCGGACCAGATCTGGATCGACCTGTCGCTGTTCGACAACGGCTTCGCGCCCGGTACGTTCATCGGCGCGGGGCCGTTCACGCCAGCCCAGGGCGATGCGGGGCGGCCGTTCAACTGGCTCCATCTGATTCCATCGAACATGCACTACTATCGGCTGAATGCGCTGTTCGGGTCGCAGTGGGTCGAGATGGGCCGGGGTCAATTCGAGACGCCGAACTGCGGCGCCGTCGCGAGCCTCGGCTGCATGCTCGACGGTTCTGGTCTGCTGGTCGTGAACTTCTCGCTGCCGCCGGCGTCGCCGATACCCGGAGCCGTGCCGCAGCAGCAGTGGCTCGACCTGACGCTATTCGCGAACCCTCGGAACCCGCTGCTCGACAACGGCTTCCTGCCGGGGACGTTCATCGGCGCCGGGCCGTTCCCGCCCGGGGGCATCGACATCTTCTCGTGGTCCGGGATCGTTAGCGCGCGCCGTCACTACTACCGCGTCAACACGCTGTACTCCGACAGCCGCTGGGTGCAGCAGTTCAGCGGGTCGTTCGTCACGCTCGACTGCCGCGCGCTGCCCAAGCTGCCGCTGCCCCTGATCTGAGCGCGCCCCGGGCGCCGCGCGATGAGAACGGCGCTCGTCACCGGAGCGTAGCACTTCATCTACGGTGTCCCGCCGACCCGCCGGCCGGCGGATAGGGCTTCCGTCTCCCGGGCGGGCACGCCCCCGAGGGCGCGGGGGATCCCCCACGCGAATAGGCAGGAAACGTCCGCTCCCCGGCCGCGCCATCATCTTCGGCACCGAGCTGCGCGCACCGGAGACACGCGGGGTACAATGGGGCGCCGGAAGGGGCTGATCGCGCGATCAGCCCCCGTTCGCGTTGTCCGCGAGGGACGATGGACCTTTCCGCCCTCCTCCCCGTCATCGATGAGACCGTCGGGCTGGCGCGCGTGCGCGAGCGCCTCGGCCGCGCGCGGGCGCTGATGCTCGGTATCACGGACGGTGCGAAGGCGGCGGCGCTGGCGACGCTCGCGCGCGACGCGATGGCGCCGATGCTCGTCCTCGTGGCGCGGCCGCAGCACGCGGACGCGCTCGCCGACGAGCTGCGGGCGTGGCTCGGCGCGCACGCGGCCGCGCGCGTGCTCGTCTTCCCCGAGCGCGATGCGCTGCCGTACGAGCGCCTCGCGCCCGATCCGGACGACATCCGCGCACGGCTCGACGCCATCGACGCGCTCGCCTCGTCATCCGCGAGCGGCGTGCGGCCGATCGTCGTCGCCTGCGCGGCGGCGATCGCGCAGCGCACGATCGCGCCGGACGACCTGCGCGCCAGCAGCATCGCCGTCGTGCGCGGCGAGCGGACGCGGCTCGATGACCTGCTGCGCGCGCTCGACGCCGCGGGCTTCCGCTTCGAGCCAGAGGTGACGGCGCCCGGCGAGGCGTCGCGGCGCGGCGGCATCGTCGACGCCTGGCCGCCAGCCGAGGACGAACCGCTGCGGATCGAGCTGGTCGGGGACGAGGTCGAGAGCATTCGCGCCTTCGACCCCGCCACGCAGCGCTCGTCGGGGACGCGCGAGGCGGTACGCATCGGCCCCGCGCGCGAGCTGACGCACGAGGGCGCCGCGCGGCGCCGCCTCGCGGACGGGCTGCGCGTGCAGCCGCTGCGGGGCGCGGCGCGCGAGCGCTTCGACCGCGACCTCGAGCTGCTGCGCGAAGGCGAGCCGTTCGACGGCGACTGGTTCTACGCGCCGTTCCTGCTGCACGCGACGCTGCTCGACCACCTGCCGGAGGACGCGCTCGTCGTGCTCGACGAGCCGGCGGACGTGAACGCGGTGCAGCTCGAGCGCGACGAGCAGGCGCGGGAGGCGCGCCGCGAGCTCGAGCTGCGCAACGAGCTCCCGCACGGCATGCCGGAGCCGCACGTCGGCTGGGATGCGCTGCGCGCGGCGATCGAGGCGCGGCCGCGGCGGCTGATGCTCTCGCGCTGGGCGACGGGGGAGGCGGAGGCGCCGGACGCCGGCGCGGCGATGCGCCTGCCGTTCGGGCCGGCGGCGGCGTACGGCGGGCGGCTGCGCGCGCTTGCCGAGGAGCTGACGCAGGCGCTCCGGCGCGGGCAGCAGGTTGTCGTCGTCTCGACGCAGTCGCGCCGGCTCTCCGAGCTGCTCGAAGAGCACGACGTGTACGCGCGCGTCGCCGACGTCCTGGCGCCGCCGAAGCTCGGGTCCGGCGCGCTGACGATCGTGCACGGCTCGCTGCCGCACGGCTGGTCCGTCGGTGAGGAAGGCCGCGGCCTGACGCTGCTCACCGACGCCGAGGTGTTCGGCTTCAGCAAGCAGCGGCGGGCGCCGCCACGCCGCGGCGTCTCGCGCGATGGCTTCCTCTCGGAGCTGGCGCCGGGCGAGTTCGTCGTGCACATCGAGCACGGCATCGCGCGCTTCGCCGGGCTCGTGCGCAAGGAGATCGGCGACGAGGTACACGAATACCTCGAGTTGCAGTACGCCGACGGCGACCGGCTGTACGTGCCGACGGACCAGGTCGACCGCGTGAGCCGCTACGTCGGCCCCGGCGAGCACCGCCCGTCCCTGACGCGCCTCGGCTCGCAGGAGTGGCCGCGGGCGAAGGCGCGCGTCCGTCGCGCGGTACAGGAGCTGGCGGCCGACCTGCTGCGCCTCTACGCCGCACGCCAGGTCGCCGAAGGCCACGCGTTCGCGCCGGACACGGCATGGCAGGCGGAGCTCGAAGCGTCGTTTCCGTATATCGAGACCCGGGACCAGGCCTCCGTGATCCGCGAAGTGAAGTCCGACATGGAGAGTCCGCGGCCGATGGACCGGCTCGTCTGCGGTGACGTCGGCTACGGCAAGACCGAGATCGCCGTCCGCGCCGCCTTCAAGGCGGTGATGGACGGCATGCAGGTCGCCGTGCTCGTCCCGACGACGGTGCTCGCGCAGCAGCACTACAACACCTTCCGCGAGCGGCTCGCGAGCTTCCCGGTGCGCGTCGAGATGCTCTCACGCTTCCGCCACGAGAAGGACCAGCGGCGGATCGTCGCCGACCTGGCGAGCGGCAACCTGGACATCGTCATCGGCACGCACCGCCTGCTGCAAAAGGACGTCGCCTTCAAGAACCTGGGCCTCGTGATCATCGATGAGGAGCAGCGCTTCGGCGTCGGCCACAAGGAGCGCCTGAAGCAGATGCGCGCGGAGGTCGACGTGCTCACGCTCACGGCCACGCCGATCCCGCGCACGCTGAACATGGCGATGACCGGCATCCGCGACATGTCGACGATCGAGACGCCGCCCGAGGAGCGCCTGCCGATCAAGACCTACGTCACCGAGTTCGACGACCACCTGGTGCGCGAGGCGATCATGCGCGAGCTGGAGCGCGGCGGACAGGTGTACTTCGTGCACAACCGCGTGCACAACATCGAACTCGTCGCGAAGAAGCTGCGCGAGCTCGTGCCGGAGGCGGAGGTGCTCATCGGCCACGGCCAGATGCCCGAGGACGTGCTCGAGCAGGTCATGCTGCAGTTCACGGAGGGCAAGGCGGATGTGCTCGTCTGCACGACGATCATCGAGTCCGGGCTCGACATCCCGAACGTGAACACGATCATCATCAACAACGCCGACCGCTTCGGGCTGGCGCAGCTCTACCAGCTGCGGGGCCGCGTCGGCCGCGGCGCCGTGCGCGCGTACGCGTACCTGCTGTTCGAGAAGCACCGCGCGCTGAGCGAGGTCGCGCAGAAGCGGCTGGAGGCGATCTTCGAAGCGACGGAACTGGGCGCGGGGTTCCAGATCGCCCTGCGCGACCTGGAGATCCGCGGCGCCGGCAACCTGCTCGGCGCCGAACAGAGCGGCCAGA
>Ga0070741_10016555_pt1 | contig 12269 bp, 10 predicted proteins | sample Coa_R1_4_FD_66440 | JGI IMG/M metagenome (GOLD analysis project Ga0070741, IMG submission 66440) | Surface soil microbial communities from Centralia Pennsylvania, which are recovering from an underground coalmine fire - Coalmine... | ecosystem: Environmental > Terrestrial > Soil > Unclassified ...
TCGCTGATTCGCAAGGAGCGGATCATCCCGGTATGGATCGTCGCCGCCGGCTACGCCATCGCCTGCCAGGTGCCGATCTACCTGATGCGCTCATCACGTTTCACCGCACTCGAACTCGCCCAGGCGCTTCGCTATTTCCCCGACCTCGTCGTCGTGCTCGCTTTGTGCGCTGCCGTCGCGTTCTGCGCGCCGAACCGCAGAGCGTCGGCATGGCTCGACAGGTCGCGAGCCCGCGCAGCCGTGATCGTCTGCCTCGCAGGAGCATTCGTTGCATCCAGTCTTTACTCGACCGCAACGTTCATGACGAGCTGGCGTAACAACCCGGCGCAGTCGTATTTACAGAACGCGGAACGGTCTCTTGCACAAGCATATTCGACCTCCGACGCGCCGCTTCTTGACCAAGAGGTTGACCCGTTCGTCCTCCAACGAGTCGCCTGGCCTGAGAATCTGGCCAGCCACATGTTCGCATTGCTCTCTCGGCGTCCCGACTTCGCCAGTGCCACAAACAAACTCAGAATGCTTGACGCAGCCGGAAATCTCGTCGATGCAAAGGTCACCTGGGTGCGCACCATAAAAACGGGTCCGGTGCCGCACTGCGGTTACCTGGTGCAGACCAACGCGCCGACGCGAATGGCCCTCGACGGCCCGCTTCTGCCTGCCGACTGGACCGCAGAAGTGAACTACCTCGCCAATACCGACGGCTCTATGACGATGTCTTTGGCCGAGGGACCCGAAGCGAGAGTTCTTGTGCATCCCGGACTCAACCGCGTCTTTGTGCGCCTTCCCGGTGCCGGCGACGCCATCAACGTGCGTGCCAACACCGGAGCCTTGACACTGTGCATCGCCGCCGGACCGATCGGTTTCGTCGCACCTATGTAGCCACGTGCGGAGCCACCTAGGAGAATCGAACTCCTGACCTGCTCATTACGAGTGAGCCGCTCTACCGACTGAGCTAAGGTGGCGTGCCCTCCCGGGCGGCACGAGTCTACGGCAGCGCCCGCGGGCGGCCCAAGTTAGCGCAGCGCCTGCCCGACCGCCGCGACGAGCCCGTCGACCGCGAACTTCGGCTTGACGTTCGTCGCCAGCGCCTCTCGGCACTCGAGCACGGCCTCGATGCACCGGAGCAGTCGATCGGCGGGCGCGTGCTCCGCGAGCGCGTGCACCCGGTCGGCCATGTCGGGGTGATTCGCCTGCACATCGCCCGCCCCGGTTGACACCAGCAGTGCATCGCGGAAGTAGTTCGCCAAATCAATCAGCGCGCGGTCCAACGCATCCCGCGACGCCCGCGTCAACCGCGACTTCTGCCGCCGCTCAAGGTCTTTGATCGCACCCGTCGCACCGCGCAGCGTTGCCGCCGTCCCCTTGCCTGTCCCGCCGGCACCCAGGGCCGTCTTCAACTCCTCGGTCTCGGACTCGGCTCGTTCGACAGTCAGCGCCCGCGCTTCAGCGTCGGCGGTGGCCACCAACTCCTCGGCCGCGGCATACGCACGCGACGGCTTCATCGCGTCGCGCACCAACGCCAACGCCCGTTCACGACGTTCGCGCGCTTCGTGGTCGGTGGCCAGCCGGCGCGCCCGGCCCACATGTCCACCGCCGACCGACGCCGCCCACTGCGCCGTGTCCGGCGGCAACCCGTCGGTGTCGATCAGCACCTGCGCTATCGCGCCCACCGTCGGCGTCACGAGAGCGATGTGCCGGCATCGCGACCGCAGCGTGATCGCGATGTCCTCCGGATCCACCGACGGTGCGCACAGCAGGAACACCGTCGACGGCGGCGGCTCCTCGACAACCTTGAGCAGCGCATTCGCCGCGCCTTCCGTCAACCGGTCGGCGTCCTCGATCACCACGATCTGCCATCGGCCCGTCGTCGGCCGCCGCGACGCAATCTGGACGATCGCGCGCATCTCGTCGACGCCGATACTGAGTCCCTCCGGGATGATCCGGCGGACGTCGGCGTGCGTACCCGCCAACGTGGTCTGGCACGCCCGACAGACTCCGCAGCCAGGCTCCTCGTCGGACGTGCATTGCAGCGCGGCGGCAAAACACACCGCGGCGACCGAGCGCCCCGACCCCGGCGGCCCGGTGATGAGCCACGCGTGTGTCATGGTCCCCGTCGCGGCGGTGTTGTGAGCGGAATCACCGCGGGCTGCGCGCGCGGCCGCCGTCAGCTCCGCTTCCACGGCCCCTTGACCGACCAAACGCCCGAAAACGCTGCTCATCACCGACAACACTAGTGCTCGGGACCGACACGGACCGTGTCCAGAAACTACTGCGCGTCAGCGCCGACCGATACGGTGGATCTGTGGAAAGCACGGCCAGGACGATCGCGCGGATCAGGGTATTCACGCGCTGGGTCGTGCGTACGCCGTGGCCGGTCTTCGTGCTCGGCATGCTGCAGGCCGACATCATCGGCGCGCTTTTCGTTCTCGGCTTCCTGCGCTTCGGACTTCCACCCGAAGACCGCGTCGTGATTCAGGATCTCCCAGAGGCGAACCTGGCCCTGTTCGCCGCAGTCCTGTTGCTGGCCTTCACAATTGGCTCGTTGCTCAGCCTGCGGTTGCTGCTGCCGGTCTTCCGCTGGCAGCGCCGAGATCGCGACGGACGGCTTTCCGACGACGACGCCGTCGACGTCAACATCGAACTCGCCCGCACCCGCGCGCTGAAGATGCCGTTCTACCGCTCGGTCATCAGCGCAATCAACTGGTGCCTCGGCGGGACGATCTTCATCGTCGCGATCTGGCCCGTCGCCAGCCACTCCGCGCCGGTGGTCGCGGTCGCAACGGCGTTGGGCGCCATAGCAACGTCGATCATCGGCTATCTGCAAGCCGAGCGGGTGCTGCGGCCCGTTGCCATCGCCGCGCTGCGCGAGGGTGTGCCCGAGACCATCCACGCGCCCGGCGTGATTCTGCGGACGATCTTGACGTGGGTGCTGTCCACCGGGGTGCCGATCCTGGCGATCATCGTGGCGATCGCGGCGTCCCGGCTGTCGATTCTGCATGCGCGGGCCGAAGAGTTGTCCATGCCGATCTTGCTGCTCGCAGTCGCTGCGCTGCTGATCGGTTTGGCCGGCACCGTTCTGACGGCGATGTCCATCGCCGATCCGCTGCGCCAGCTCCGGTGGGCGCTCGGTGAGGTCCAGCGCGGCAACTACAACGCGCACGTGCAGATCTACGACGCAAGCGAGCTCGGCCTCTTGCAGGCCGGCTTCAACGACATGGTGCGCGAGCTGTCAGAGCGGCAGCGGCTACGTGACCTGTTCGGTCGCTACGTCGGCGAGGACGTCGCCCGGCGTGCCCTGGAGAGCCGTCCGGAGCTCGGCGGCGCGGAGCGCGATGTCGCCGTGCTGTTCGTCGACCTGGTCGGCTCCACCCAATTGGCCGCCACCCGTCCGCCCGCCGAAGTCGTCGGCCTTCTCAACGAGTTCTTCCGGATCGTGGTCGAGTCGGTCGACCGCCACGGCGGCTTCGTGAACAAGTTCCAGGGCGACGCCGCACTGGCGATCTTCGGTGCGCCGCTGGAACACCCCGACGCGTGCGGTGCGGCGCTCGCCGCAGCACGCGAATTGCATGACGACCTGGTTGAGATGCTGGGCGCCAACGAATTCGGCATCGGCGTGTCCGCGGGGCGTGCGATCGCCGGCCACATCGGGGCGCAGGCCCGCTTCGAGTACACCGTCATCGGCGACCCGGTCAACGAGGCCGCCCGGTTGACGGAGCTGGCGAAGTCCGAGGAGGGCCACGTGCTGGCGTCCGCGATCGCGGTCAGTGGTGCGCTCGACGCCGAGGCATTGTGCTGGAACGTCGGTGAGGTTGTCGAACTGCGGGGACGGACGGCACCGACGCAGCTTGCCCGGCCGGTGAAAACCAGTGTGCCGTCAGAGGTTTAGGACTTCTTGGCGGCGGTCTTCTTCACGGCCTTCTTGCGAGCGCCCTTCTTCGTCGCCCGCTTCTTCACCGGGCCCCGCGCGCGCCGGTCGGCCAGCAGTTCCGCCGCCCGCTCGTCGGTGAGCGTCAGCACGTCGTCGCCCTTGCGCAGGCTCGCGTTGGTTTCGCCGTCAGTGACGTAGGGGCCGAAGCGCCCGTCCTTGATCACCATCGGCTTGCCCGTCGCCGGATCGGCACCGAGTTCACGCAGCGGCGGCATCGAAGCCGCTTGGCGCCCACGGCGTTTCGGCTCCGCGTAGATCTTCAGCGCCTCATCGAGCGTGATCGTGAACATCTGCTCTTCGGTGGCCAGCGACCGAGAGTCGTTGCCCCGCTTGAGATACGGGCCATACCGCCCGTTCTGCGCAGTGATCTCTTCGCCTGTCGACGGGTCGACGCCCACCACGCGCGGCAGCGACAGCAGCATCAGCGCCTCGTCAAGCGCCACCGACTCCAGGTCCATCGTCCGCAACAGAGACGCCGTGCGTGGCTTGGGCCCCGTCGGCTTCTTGCCCTTCTTCGCGGCGGTCCCGTCCCCGTCGTCGTCGGGTGGTGGTGGTGGCAACACCTCGGTGACGTACGGACCGAACCGGCCGTCCTTGGCGACGATCTCGTGTCCGGTCTCGGGATCGACCCCCAGCGACCGCCCCTCTTGCGGTGTGGCGAAGAGCTTTTCGGCCAACTCCAGCGTCAGCTCGTCGGGAGTGATCGCGTCGGGCAGATTGGCCCGCTGCGGTTTCGGCTCGCCGTCGTCACCGGTGACCATGCGTTCCAGATACGGGCCGTTCTTTCCGACCCGCACGTAAATCGGGGTTCCCTGCTCGTCGTCAAAAAGCTTGATGGAGTTGACTTCTCGCGCGTCGATGCCTTCGAGGTTCACGCCGACGAGCCTCTTGAGCCCGCCCGCGCGCGCGATGGATTCCGGCACGCCGTGCTCGCCGCCGAAGTAGAAATTGGTCAGCCAAACTGTGCGCTGCTCCTGCCCGTTGGCGATCTCGTCGAGCTCGTCCTCCATCGCCGCAGTGAAGCCATAGTCGACCAGCCTGCCGAAGTGCTGCTCGAGCAGCCCGGTGACCGCGAACGCCACCCATGACGGCACCAGCGCGCGGCCGCGTTTGACGACGTAGCCGCGGTCTTGAATGGTCTTGATGATCGACGAGTACGTCGACGGCCGGCCGATGCCCAGGTCTTCCAGCGCCTTGATCAGCGAAGCTTCGGTGTATCGCGGCGGCGGGTTCGTGGTGTGCCCGTCGGCGGTCAGCTCGTTGGCCCGCACCTGCTGGCCCTCGGTCAGCTGAGGCAGCCGGCGTTCGGCGTCGTCGGATTCGCCGCCGGCGAGCTCGTCGATGCTCTCGACGTAGGCCGACAGGAAGCCCGGGAACGTGATCGTGCGGCCGCTGGCAGTGAACGCGACGTTCTGCCCGGTGTTGGCCTGACCGGTGATACGCAGGCTCAGCGTCGTGCCCCGCGCGTCGGCCATCTGCGACGCGACGGTGCGCTGCCAGATCAGCTCGTAGAGCCGGAACTCGTCGTTGTCGAGCTGGCTGTGCACCTGGCCAGGCGTCTGGAACACGTCGCCGGCGGGCCGGATCGCCTCGTGCGCCTCCTGCGCGTTCTTCACCTTCCGGGTGTACTGGCGCGGCGTCGGGTGCACGTACTCCTCGCCGTACAGTTCGCGGGCCTGTCTGCGCGCCGCGTCGATCGCCGACTGCGACAGCGTGGTCGAGTCGGTGCGCATGTAGGTGATGTAGCCGTTCTCGTAGAGCCTCTGCGCGATGCTCATCGTGCGCTCCGAGGAAAACCTCAGCTTGCGGCCCGCCTCCTGCTGCAGCGTCGAGGTCATGAACGGCGCGTACGGGCGGCGGGTGTACGGCTTGGATTCGACCGACGAGACGGTCAACTCGGCGCCTTCAAGGCCCCGGACCAGCGCACGCGCGTCCGCCTCGTCGAGCACGAGCACGTCGCCGGCCTTCTTGACCTGACCGAGCGAATCGAAATCGCGGCCGGTGGCGACCCGGCGGTCGTCGACGTTGACAAGGCGAGCGGTGAACATTTGGGGCTGCGCCGACGCACCGGCGTCCAATTCCGCGACGACGTCCCAATAGCTGGCGCTGCGGAACGCCATCCGGTCGCGTTCGCGCTGGACGATGATCCGGGTGGCGACGGACTGCACGCGGCCCGCCGACAGCTTCGGCGCGACCTTCTTCCACAGCACCGGGCTGACCTCGTAGCCGTACAGCCGGTCCAGGATGCGCCGGGTCTCCTGAGCGTCGACCAGGTCGTTGTCCAGGTCGCGGGGATGTTCAGCGGCCGCGCGGATGGCCGGCTCGGTGATCTCGTGGAACACCATCCGCTTGACCGGGATCCGCGGCTTCAGCGTCTCCAGCAGATGCCAGGCGATCGCCTCGCCCTCGCGGTCGCCGTCAGTGGCCAGGTAGAGCTCGTCGACGTCCTTGAGCAGGCCCTTGAGCTCACTGACCGTGCTCTTCTTCTCCGGGCTGATGATGTAGAGCGGCTCGAAGTTGTGGTCGACGTTGACGCCGAGGCGCGCCCACGGCTCGGTCTTGTACTTCGCGGGCACGTCGGCGGCATTTCTGGGCAGGTCCCGGATGTGGCCGCGGGACGACTCGACGATGTAGTTGGAGCCCAGGTAGCCGGCTAGTTTGCGCGCCTTGGTCGGCGACTCGACAATGACGAGTCGCCGCACATTCTTATTACCGTTGCCGCTGCTGCGGCCGTCCTCAGCCAACTGCGCTTCGCTCCACTTCTCCCCGCCGGTGGGCGTCGGACGACAATACTTCGTCCTGCCCGTCGGCATTGACAAGATGGCATTCCGGGCGTGCCGACGCAAACCGGCTCTCTCGCGTGGTGCCCCTAGACGTGGGGCCATTGCGACAACGCCTCGGCGTCGTCGGGCGGTTCCCCCACGTTCTCTACCAGGCGCGATAGTCGCCGACGGCCGCTGATCCGCAGGGCCGGACGGGTGCCGCGAGTGCCGATCAAAGTCGGTGCGATCCCGACCCGCATCAGAGCCGACGCGAGCGGCGAGTGAGTGTCGGGTGCGTGCGGGTCCAGTCCGAGCAGATAGCGGTCCGCGTCCCGGGTGCCGGCGGCCAGCACCCAAGCCCGCAATTCGCGGGATCCCGGCAGCCATTGCGGCGGGACGGTCTTGACGGCTCCCCGTGTCCATTCGCCGGCGATTGGCACTAACCGCTCGTCGGCCGGGGTGCGGACGAGCGGGGTGTCTTCGTCCGTGCGGGTGATCTCCGGCTCGAGGCCGGCGTCGTCGATCATCTCGGCCAGCGCCTCGGCGCGCCAGAGGTCGTCGACGACGACGGACAGCCGGGCCCCGCTGCCGACGAGAACAACCTGCCCGCTGGCGGCTAGTACGCCCGTCAAGTCGGTGACCGCGGGCGGCACCGACTCGGCGGAGAAGAAGGACAACTGGCTCACGAATCGACAGTAGGCCAGCGCTCGCCGCGATGAACGTGCGCTCTTGTCGGCGGCGACCGGCGGGTCGGCCCGCAGACACGCACGCTCGCGAAAACGACGCAATAAATAAGGAAAACCCCCGCGGCCGTTTCTGCGACTGCGGGGGTTCCGTCAGGTCTGGTTACTCAGATGGAACGCACACCTGTGGCCTGCGGCCCCTTGGGGCTCTGCCCGACCTCGAACTCAACTCGTTGGTTCTCTTCCAGCGTGCGAAAGCCGCTGCCTTGAATTTCCGTGTAGTGGACAAACACGTCAGCGGAGCCGTCCTCCGGCGCAATAAAGCCGAAGCCCTTCTCCGCGTTGAACCACTTCACAGTTCCCTGTGGCATTTCTCGATGTTTCCTTCTCTTACAGGGTTGCGGTGCATCGTCTTTCGGTACACCGGGCCCGTCACGTCCGCCAATCCCAGTTGAGAATCCTCGCAGGAACCGCGACCGCAACGTCGATCCTGCGAGTGCAATAACACGAACACAGAAGCTGCGACCGCCGTAAGTCAATCATGTTCGGCGCGATAGCGACAGTCTTGGCCTTGCAAACTCGGGAAGAATTGCGTTCGACGGGCACGTCAAACGAGCGGACGGGAGGGTGCGATGGCCGGGTTCGGCCGTGAGCTACTCACCGCCGCACTGGCCGGTACCGACGCCGGCGAACAGCCGTTGCGGCACGTGGCTGAGCTGCCCGCCCACCGCGGCGCGTCGATGCTATGGCCGGAGTGGGCTGAGGACGACGTCATCGCGGCGTTCGTCGATCGCGGGGTCACCGCGCCCTGGTCGCACCAGGTGCGGGCGGCGACGCTGGCGCATCAGGGACGCCACGTGGTGATCAGCACGGGCACCGCCTCGGGCAAATCGCTGGCGTATCAATTGCCGATTCTCTGCGCGCTGGCAACCGATCGTCGGGCGCGGGCGCTGTACCTGTCGCCGACAAAGGCTCTCGGGCACGACCAACTTCGCGCTGCCGCGTCGCTGACCGATGCGGTCGCGCGGCTGGGAGATGTCGCCCCCGCGTCCTACGACGGCGACAGCCCCGCGGAGGTGCGCCGCTTCGCCCGCGAGCAGTCGCGGTGGGTGTTCTCCAATCCGGACATGATCCACCTGTCGATGCTGCGCAACCATGCTCGCTGGGCGGTGTTCCTGCGCAACCTAAAGTTCGTCGTCGTCGACGAATGTCATTACTACCGAGGGATTTTCGGCTCCAACGTGGCGATGGTGTTGCGCCGCCTGCTGCGGCTGTGCGGGCGTTACACCGCTTCGCCGACGGTCGTATTCGCCAGCGCGACGACCGCGTCGCCGGGGATCACCGCGTCTGAGTTGATCGGCGCGGCCGTCGAAGAGGTCACCGACGACCAATCTCCGCACGGCGCACGGACTGTCGCGTTGTGGGAGCCGGCGCTTCGCCGCGACGTGACCGGTGAACACGGTGCGCCAGTGCGACGTTCTGCCGGCGCCGAGGCCGCTCGGGTGATGGCCGACCTGGTGGCTGAGGGCGCCAGCACATTGACGTTCGTGCGATCGCGGCGGGGCGCGGAGCTGACCGCCTTGAGCGCACGCGGACGTCTCGCCGACACCGCACCGGCCCTGGCGGACCGAGTGGCGTCGTACCGGGCGGGATACCTCGCCGAGGACCGCCGCGCGCTGGAGCGCGCGCTGGCCAGCGGCGAGCTGGTGGGCCTGGCGACGACGAACGCGCTGGAACTGGGCGTCGATATCGCCGGACTGGATGCGGTGGTGCTGGCGGGTTTTCCCGGCAGCGTGACGTCATTCTGGCAGCAGGCCGGCCGATCGGGGCGTCGGGGGCAGAGCGCGCTGGTGGTGCTGATCGCGCGCGACGATCCGTTGGACACCTACCTTGTGCACCATCCGGAGGCGTTGCTGGACAAGCCGATCGAGATGGTGGTGATCGACCCGACCAACCCGTGCGTTCTTGGTCCCCAATTGCTTTGCGCGGCAACGGAACTGCCGTTGACCGATGTCGAGGTGCGTGCCTGGGAGGCCTTGGAAGTCGCGTCGGCGTTGGTCGACGACGGACTGCTGCGCCGGCGGGGCCACGGCTATTTCGCTGCGCCGGGCGTCGATCCACACCCCGCGGTCAACATCCGCGGGTCCAGCGGCGACCAGATCGCGATCCTCGAGGCCGACACCGGTCGGCTGCTCGGCGGCGTCGACGCCGGCCGCGCGCCGCTGTCCGTGCATCCCGGCGCCGTGTATCTGCACCAGGGTGAGACGTACGTCGTCGACACGCTGGACTTCGACGAGGGAATCGCGTTCGTGCACGCTGCCGATCCCGGATACGGCACGTACGCACGGGAAGTCACCGACATCGTCGTCACGGGCCCGGGTGAGCGGTCCGATTTCGGTGATGTGACGCTGGGGCTGGTGCCCGTCGCGGTGACGAGTCAGGTGATTGGCTACCTGCGTCGCACGCCAGCCGGCGAGGTGATCGACTTCGTCGAGCTCGACATGCCTGCGCGTACCTTGGAGACGGTTGCGGCGATGTATACGATCACCCCAGACGCTTTGGAGCGCAATGGGATTGAGCCACTCCGCATTCCCGGGGCGTTGCACGCCGCCGAGCATGCCGCGATCGGCCTGCTGCCACTGATCGCCAGCTGCGACCGCGGCGACATCGGCGGACTGTCAACCGCGGTTGGCCCCGACACCGGCCTGCCGACCGTGTTCGTCTACGACGGGTATCCGGGAGGCGCTGGGTTCGCCGAACGCGGCTTCCGCCAAGCCGCTATGTGGTTGTCGGCCACGGCAGACGCGATCGAGGCATGCGAATGCCCGCAGGGCTGCCCGTCGTGTGTGCAGTCGCCGAAGTGCGGCAACGGCAACGATCCGCTCGACAAGGCCGGCGCTGTACGGGTTTTGCGACTGGTGCTGGCCGCGTTGGGCAGGTAGCCGAAAGATGCACTCACGGCTGTGGAATCACGAATTCAACGACCGTGGGCGCAATTTCGGCGCACGGCGTGACAGCGCGGAGGTCCCCCGACCCCTCCGTGAGTGACGACCGACCCCTCGACGGTCGTCGCCCCGGAATGCTGACAATGTCAACCTATTGAGCGCTCTCCTCGCTGCTGAAGACAGCGGACATGCCTGTGACAGCACGCGCGGTGAACGGCACGACAACGCATTCCGTTCCGCGCCTCGATTGCTCGGGCGCACGCGAAAAGTACCTTGCCCGAACGTCATTTGCAAGCATCGCCGCTGCGTACGGCCGGTTCGATGGGCTAAGTACACGCTCTGACGACGGAATCCGTTGCGTAACGATGATTACCACTACTCGGTGACTGGACCGGCGCGGGCGACGGCGCGTGCCGGCCCCGACCCAAACATGGCCAGGGCCACCGGCGCGTCAACGGTGACGACGACATCGAGCCCGTCGACGGAACAATCAGTCGCCGCGGTGCCCATGGCGCGCGCGACCGTCGATGCCTTCTCGCATGCGGCGCCGGAGCCAGCCGGCATGACCGTCGCCGCGGCCAACGCCGCCATGTCCGATGCGGCCTGCGCCCGGTGGCGGGCGATCACGGCCGAGCCGACGGCCACGGCGCCAACGGTGAGGGTGAGCAATGCCGCCATCATCGATGCCGCGACGATGCTCGCCGATCCGTCATCCCCCGGTTGGCTCGATAAGCGACACGGCTTCGGCCGTAATCGTGATCCCGGGCAGCAGCGCCGAGCCCGCGCTGACGCGCGCCACCGTGAATTCGCCGTCGCGGCGCAGTTGCAACACTGCGTCCGGCGGTGCGATTCGCTCGGCGGCGGCCTGCGCCTGCGCGTCGTCGCCGCGGGCCACCAGCCGCGCCGCCTCGCGCGCCGCGTCAATGCAGCGCACTTGCATCGATACCGCGGTGACTCCTGCGACGCACAACGCAAGCACCACCACCAGCGCCGCGATCGCGAACGCGGCCTCGACCGTGACGGCACCGCGGTCACTCAGACGTTGGTGTTCAGCGCTCGGCTGATGATGTTCGTCAGTGCGCTGACGATCGAGTCGCCGGTCACCACGGTATACAGAATGGCGCCGAACGCGGCCGCCGCGATCGTACCGATTGCATACTCGACCGTCGACATACCATCCTCGGCAACAAGCAACAGCGTTGTCCGAGCACGCAATTGACGCCATAGCGTTGTCATCTCTTCTCCTGTCATTTTCGTTCTTTCCGTGTCTGCAACGAAATCCATTGGTGCCCTTCATAACAACCCTGAGCCGAGGACCTTGCCGGCCAACCCTGCGACCACCGGCACGATGCCCAAGCAGACGAACGCCGGCAGATAGCACAGGCCCAGCGGGCCCGCGATCAACACCGACGCCCGCTCAGCTGCCGCCCTCGCCGCGTCGGCGGCGTCATGCCGCACCGACGTCGCCAACTCGGCGACGCCCTCGGCGAGTGCCGCCCCCGACGACGCGGACCTGCGTGCCAGCCGCAGCAGTGACTCGCAGTGCGGGTCGACCTCCGTGTCGCCGGTCGACCACGCAGACGCCGGTTCCGCGCCGAGCGAGAGCATGTCGGCGGCGCGCCGCAGAACCTCTCCTAACGGCCCCGGCGAGGTCGGAGCCGTCGCGGCGGCCGCCGCGGGCACGGCCATCCCGGCGGTCAAACACACCGCGAATACGTCGAGACTCGATGCGACGGCGATGGGATCAGCTTCTGCGCGCTCTTCGGGTGCGCGTTGGGGCGGTCGCGAAGCCACGCCCGCGCGGCGACGCACCGTCAGCGGACCGGGGGACACCAGAAGCGCCACCGCCAGGAGCATCGCCGACCAGGTCACGCCACTGCCCGCCCGGTGATTCGGTCCGACCACCGCAGACCAACACAGGCCAGCGCGACACCGATCAGTAGCAACCAGC
>Ga0070741_10016556_pt1 | contig 12267 bp, 8 predicted proteins | sample Coa_R1_4_FD_66440 | JGI IMG/M metagenome (GOLD analysis project Ga0070741, IMG submission 66440) | Surface soil microbial communities from Centralia Pennsylvania, which are recovering from an underground coalmine fire - Coalmine... | ecosystem: Environmental > Terrestrial > Soil > Unclassified ...
GCCGCTGCCTACACCGGCTCCGGCTCTCGCCCTATTTGGAGCGGGTGATGGGAATCGAACCCACATCATCAGCTTGGAAGGCTGAGGTTCTACCATTGAACTACACCCGCACACGAACGGGGATGTAAGCGTCTCGTTCGTAAAAGCCCTGGTAACCTCGCCCGAACCGCCGCTCCGTCTGGTGGAGGGGGGAGGATTCGAACCTCCGAAGGCAGAGCCGTCAGATTTACAGTCTGATCCCTTTGGCCGCTCGGGAACCCCTCCGCATCGCTCCTGCGCGTCTCGCACCCGCAATGCTAGTGCGTTCTTGCGCCGCAAAAATGGAAGCCGCGAATTTTGCGCGACCAACTGGTATTTTGTCAACAAATGTCGTTGATTTTTTGGCAAACCTTAGCGCTAGCCGCAGGAACCGAGCCGATGGAACCTGGCGCTGGAAGGTCGGGCAAAGAACCACACACTTTATAGGTTATACCCGGTCTCGTTATGGAGCACCGTATCCAGCCCCTCGGTTTCCTGCTCGGTGGTAACCCGCAGTCCCAATAATGCATCCGTTAGCTTTAGCAGTACCCAGGTCAGAACTCCCGACCAGAGCAGTGTCGCGACGACACCGATCAACTGCACCCCCACCTGTTTACCCATCGACATCCCTTCGGCATAGCCGACGCCGCCGAGGGCACCCGCAAAAATACCGGCCGACAGCGTGCCAAGAACCCCGCCCACCCCGTGAACGGAGAAGACGTCGAGGGAATCGTCGATACGCGCCACCCGCTTAATGAACTGCGTGGCGAAGAAACACACGGTTCCGGCGGCGAGACCGATGATCAGGGCACCCATCGGGCCGACATAGCCGGACGCCGGCGTAATGGTTCCTAGACCGGCCACCATGCCCGTCGCCGCGCCGAGCATGCTCGGTTTCTGAAAACGGATCCACTCGAAGAATGACCAAGCCAAGACACCGGCCGCCGCGCCGATGTGCGTCACCAGCATGGCCATTCCCGCCGATCCACCCGCGCTCAAGGCGCTCCCCGCGTTGAAGCCGAACCAGCCGACCCAGAGCATGCCGGCGCCGCTGACCGTCATCGTCAGGTTGTGCGGCAGCATGGGGGTTTGGGGAAATCCGCGGCGCGCGCCCAGTACCAGCGCCGCCACCAGCGCCGCGATACCGGCGTTAATATGCACCACGGTGCCGCCGGCGAAATCGAGCAGGCCCATTTTTTGTAACCAACCGTCTCCCCACACCCAGTGCGCGATGGGCACATATACCACCAGCAGCCACAGCAGACTGAAGAGCAGCATCGAGGAGAACTTCATGCGCTCGGCGAAGCCGCCGACGACGAGCGCCGGGGTGATGATGGCGAACGTCATTTGGTAGATGACAAACACCGTCTCGGGAATCGTCCCCTTGATCGTATCCGCCTTGATGCCGGCGAGAAACGCCTTGGCCGCGCCGCCGAGCCACGCGTTGTGACTTCCACCGTCGCCGAAGGCGAGGCTATAAGCGAGCAGCACCCACGCGATCGACACCACGGCGGTGATCGCAAAACACTGCATCAGCACCGACAACACGTTCTTGGTTCGCACCAAGCCGCCGTAAAAAAGCGCGAGCCCGGGCAACGTCATGAATAACACCAACGCCGTCGATGTCAGCATCCACGCCGTATCGGCGGGGCTTAGGGCAGGCGCATCGGCGGCGAATACCGATAGCGGAGCGGCCGATAGGACAACGGCGAGCAAGCGATGAAGGCGCATGGTTTCCTCCGACTATTGTTATGGCGTTACAGAGCGGCTTTACCGGTTTCCCCGGTACGCACACGCACGACTTCCTCGAGCCGCGTCACAAAAATCTTTCCGTCGCCGATCTTGCCGGTGCGGGCGGCGCGCGTGATCGTCTCGATCACTTGATCCATCTGGCCGGCCTCGATAGCAATCTCTATCTTCATCTTGGGCAGGAAATCGATGACGTACTCGGCGCCGCGATAAAGCTCGGTATGGCCTTTCTGCCGGCCAAAGCCTTTTACTTCCGTCACGGTCATCCCTTGCACGCCGATCTCGGCGAGCGCCGAGCGGACGTCGTCGAGCTTGTACGGCTTGATTACGGCGGTAACGAGTCGCATCGCGGTCCCCCTTTTCGTGTTGTTAATGACCCGGCGTGCATGGCGCGCGCATCTTCGCTCTACCTTGGTGCAATCTTAAAGTGCGCCGGATGCGTGCGCGCGTATGATTAATGAGTCACTTACCAGAATCAAGCGGACGCTCAACGGCGAGCGTCCGACGGCGTGCGCTGCTTTTCTTCCGATCTGGGCCGGGGGGTAAATTTCACCGGCTTTACGCTCATCGCCGGCGCGATTCCGCGCGCTTCCAGCGTTTTTGCCAACGCTTGGCCTTCAGAGTCGGCGAGCGCCGCCTCGCGGGCCGCCCGGATCGCGGCGGCGCGCTCGCTCGCGGCGAGCGTGGGATTGCCTTCGACAAGCATCTCGAGGATAAGCAAGAAGTTGCTTTTGCCGCGCCGATGCGTCTCGCCGTAGCCTTTGATGAGCCGGCCCAGCTCGGCGACTTCGAGCGCGAGCGCGGAATCGCGCTCCGCAACATCGCCCACGCTTCGCAGCCAGCGCTCGATGAGCGCTTGCTCCTCGTGCCAGCGCGCGGTGAACCGGCGCAATGGCCGCATGGCGGCGAGCAGCCGCAACAGCATAAAACCGGTAACGCTCGTGGTACGGACATGCATGCCGACGTTCAGTTTCTCGACCAGCCGGCGCTTCTCCGCCCAACGCCGCAGCGCTCCTGAAAGCGGACGCGGCAATATCGCCGCCACCTCCTCGATTCCCGGTTTCATGAACTCGGTCACACGCACGGGCTCATCCGGCTTGGCGCCGACTTCCTCGCGCACGCGGGCCAGACGGCTGGCGCGAATTTTAAGATCCGCCACGCGAATCACGTCCTCGTAACACATCCAGAGCGCCAGGTAACGGCCGGTCGCCTGCGTCAGGCGCAGCTCGGGATCGCGATCGAGCGCCTCGATTTTCTTGAGGCGCGCGAGATAGCGACGGGCATAAGTCGCATCCTGGAAATCGCTGCAACGCGCGACTCCCGCCTCCAAGATCGCTTGTACCGGCGCCGGCAAGCGGCGCTCGAGCGCCGCCGCGATCGCTTGATCGGCGCCGACGGCGTGCTCGCAGCCGAGCGCGAAGCCTTTCAGATTTTGCTCCGCGCCTTTGCCGACGGAGCGGATCGCCGCTTCGCCGTCTTCGCGGGCGAGAGGCAGCACGCGCGAACCGACGAGCGCACCGAACAGCACGGCGTTGATCATCGTCCCGTGCTGCTGCGCGAGCCGTTGCATGTCGAACAGAACCGCGCGCTTGGCGAGCCGGGCGGCGGCGAGCACGCGCTCGCCGCCGAAACGGCCCTCGGCCATGTGCGTCTTCTCGCCGACCGTGTAGACGCGATGCGTCGACGCGATCAACGTCGTCCGCCCGGGCGTGACGTAACCGCTCTGCAAGGCGCGCCCGGCTTCGAGCAATTCCGAGGTCATGACGACGTCGACATCGCCGGGCGTCGGCGTGAGCGCGAGCACGGGTGCACGCCCGCCGAGGGACGCGGCGGCGACCGGGTAGATCTCGACGTAATAAGTCGTCGCCCCGGTCCGTTGCGCGACGCCGGGGATGGACGTGCTCTGAACCGGGTAGTCGCGCGCTGTCGCGGCGGCGACGATCCAGTCGGCCAACACGCCGCCGCCCTCGCCGCCGAGCGCGGCGATGAGCACGCTGATGGGCCGCTCCGGGAGCGTCATGCGGCGCGCGCGGGACGCTCGTTCCTTTCCGCCGGCGTCATCCACTCGATCACGCGGCGGCGCAAACGGTAGAGCCAGCGATCCCAGGCGGTCGGGTTTTGCACGACTTCCGCGCGGTAGAACGAGGGACACAGCACCGCCGCGTGCGCGACTTCACCGCACAACCCGCAGCCCACGCAGCCGTTGTTGACGTGCGCGACCGGATCGACCTTGAGCGGATCGGTTGAGTCCTTGACGGTGAGCGAAGGGCAGCCCGAGAGCCGGACGCAAGAATGGTCCCCGGTGCACAGGTCTTCATCCACGCCGTACTTGACCCCGACGACCCGCTCGCCGGCCGCGAGCCGGCGCGCGTTTTGCGGGCGCACGCGGCGCTGGCGCTCGAGCTGGCACTCGCCGTCGGCGATGACGACCTTGAGGCCGTGAAACTTGGTCGTCATCGCTTGTTTCAGGATTTTCGCGACTTTGCCGACGCGGTAACTGTAGACCTGCTTGATCCAGCGCACGCCGACGCCGCGAAGCGCCTGCTCGATGCCCATGTCGGCCGCCTTCGATCGATCCTGGTGCGGCGATGAGGGAATGTTCTGCGTGCCGGTGGCGGAGGTGTAACCGTTCTTAAGAATGAGCAGGATGCCGTCGTCGCGATTGAACACGGCGTTCGCCACGCCGCTCGTGAGTCCGTTATGCCAGAAGCCGCCGTCGCCCATGATCGTCATCGTGCGCTTTCCGAACAGCGCGTCGACCGCGGAATTCGACGCGAGCCCCAAACCGTAACCGAGCACCGTGTGTCCGATATTGAAGGGCGGCAAGGTCGAGAACGTATGACAGCCGATATCGGCCGACACGTGATAGGGGCCAAGCTCCCTCTCGACGAGCTTCATGGCGGCGAACACCGGGCGCTCGGGACAACCGATGCAGAACCCGGGCGGGCGCGTCGGCACCGGTGCGCCGAGGAGCGCGGCCGCGTTCTGCTGCGTGCGAGCGATCGATTCACGCACCTCCGCGACCGCCGCGGGATCGACGCCCGCCGGAGCGAGCTGCTCGATGAAACGGGCCACCCCCGTCAGCACCACTTCGCCGGTGTATTCGCCCGCCATCGGCAGCACGTCTTTTCCGTGCACCTGGGTGCCGTTCACTTCGTGCCGGCGCAAGGCCGCCTGCAACGCATCCTCGATATACGCCGGCTGCCCTTCCTCGACGACGAGCACCGCGCGCTTGCCGGTACAGAACGCCGCGACTTCCTCCGGCACCATCGGATAGGTCACGTTCATGCAATAGATCGGCACCCGCGTCCCGCCGAACACATCGGCCAGGCCGAGCCGCTGCAATGCGCGCAGCGTCACGTTGTACATGCCGCCTTGGCAGAGGATGCCGATGTCGCTCAAATCGCCGGCGAATATTTCGTTCAGGCTGTGCTCGCGGATGAATTTAACCGCCGCGGGCCAGCGCACCTCGACCTTGTGCCTCTCCTGCGCATACGTCGCGGGCGGCAGACAAATGCGGGCGTAGTCGAAATCGGGGTTTTCCAGCACGTGCCGGCGCGAAAACCGCGGCGGGCGGTTCGCTTTCGTCTCGAACGTTCCGTGCACGTGGCAAGCGCGAATGCGCAGCTCCAGCATCACCGGCGTGTTCGAAGCTTCCGAAAGCTCGAAGCCCTGTTCGACCATCTCGACGATCTTCGGCAGGCTCGGGCGCGGATCGAGCAGCCACATCTGCGACTTCATGGCGAAGGCATGGCTGCGCTCCTGAATGATGGAAGCGCCTTCGCCGTAGTCCTCGCCGATCACGATCAGCACCCCGCCGCGCACGCCGGCCGAGGCGACGTTCGAGAGCGCATCCGAGGCGACGTTCGTGCCGACCGTCGACTTCCACGTCACGGCGCCGCGCACCGGATAGTTGATCGAAGCGCCGAGCATCGCCGCCGCCCCCGCTTCGGACGCGTTGGTCTCCACGTGAATGCCGAGCTCGTCGAGGATATCGTGCGCATCGTTCAGCACGTCCATCATGTGCGACACCGGCGCGCCTTGATAACCGCCGACGTACGCGACGCCCGATTGCAACAGCGCCTTGGTCACCGCGAGAATGCCTTCGCCGTGAAATGTGTCGCCGGCGCCGAGTTTCAGGCTTTCCACTTCCTGTTTGAACGAACGTTCCATAACCGATTCCTCGCTATCCCAGTTTGAGCGGCAGCCAAGTGGCGACCGCCGGCGCCAGAAACACCAGCGCCAACAACAACAGACTCATCACGACATAAGGCACGACGGCACGGAAAATATGCGCCATCGTCACTTGCGGGGGCGCCACGCCCTTCATGGTCATGAGTAGCAGACCGTGCGGCGGCAGCAGCAAACCGAGCTGCATGCAGATGAGAAACATGATGCCGAACCAGACGAGATCGACGCCGAACTGCTGCACCACCGGCATGAAGATAGGCAGCGTGATGAGCATCATGCTCACCTGATCCACGAATACGCCGAGGAGAATCAGGATCAGCATCATGCCGGCGACGACCGCAGCGACCGGCAGTCCCTGGCCGGTGATCAACGACACCAGACCGTTGGCGGCGCCGGAGAAGGAAAGAATCTGCGCGAACGTGGTCGCGCCGACGATGATAAAAAGAATCATCGCCGAAATGGCGACCGTGCCGCGCAGCGCCTGGAGCACGTTGGTCAGGGTGAGCGCGCGATAAAGGCCCGCGAGCAACACCGTCGCGAGCGCCCCGATCGCGGCCGATTCGGTCGGCGTCGCCCACCCGGCCGACATCGACGCGATCACGGCGGCGAATATCGACAGCAGCGGGATCACGTACTGCACGAACGGCCGCAGCTTGTTCCAGCCGTGGTACTCGACGAACGTCGTCGCCGGCGCGAGCGCGGGCTTCAGCTTCACCCGCACCACGATGTAGATCACGAAAGCGGCCGACAGGATCAGCCCCGGCAGAATACCCCCGATCAAGAGCTTCGAGATGGAAATCCCCGAAAGGCTGCCGAGCAGCACCGTCAGCGCCGAGGGTGGGATCAGCATATCGACCGCGCCGATCGCCATGATCGGACCCGTCGCCATGGCCGGGTGATAACCGCGACTCAACATCAGCGGCAACATCAGACTGCCGAGCATCGCCGTCGTCGCGATGGTGGATCCCGAAATCGCCGAGAACACCGTCCCGGCGACCACCGCCACCACCGCCAACCGCCCCGGCACCGCGCGGATCAGCCGTTCAATGCCATCGATGACTTTCACCGCGAGCCCCGTATGAAAAAGCACTTCGCCCATCAGAATAAACAGCGGAATCGGCGTGAGTGAAAAGCTCGCGACCGATTGCACGCTGTTGCGCGCGAGCTGCACCAGCCCCGGTTCCCCGCCCATGTAGAACGCCGCGCCGACGACGTTGATGGCGAGAAACGCGAACGCCACCGGCAGCCCCAGGAACAGGAGCGCGGTGGAACCGCCGAGCAGCAACCAGGCCGCCGCCTGCCAGCTCATGCGGCGCCGCTACGCGGCCGACACCGCGTCATCGCGCGGCGCGCGGCTGCCCAATTGCAAGCGCCGCATGCGGAACAGTACTTCGAGCGCGAGCAAGGCAAAAGCCGCGGGCAACGGCGCGAGCAGCCACCACTCCGGTAGCACCAGCGCCTTGATGATGAGCGCGCCGGACGTCGCGCTCGCCCAGGCCGCGCGGGCGCCGTAAATCACCATGCCGGCGCAGACCGTCAGCGCCAGCGCGTCGCCCACCCATTCGCAGTACCAGCCGATGCGCGGCGCAAACGCGCGCAGCAGTATGTCGATGCGGATATGCTGCCCGCGGCGCAGCAGCCACGGCGCGGCGAGCAGGGTGATGAAGTAGAGCATGTACTCGGAAATCTCGTTGGCCCACGGCAGGCCGCGCAGCCGGGGGATCAGCGCGACGTTGCGCAGCAGCACATCGGTGCAAATCATGAGCATCATCAGGAACAGCACGGCACAAGCAACCAAGGCGAGCGCCTCGAGCAACCTGCCGTAAAGCGCGGATGTCCGCTCCATGCGCGCGCTCTACTTCTTCGATAGCAACTGTTTCAAACGCGGCCCCGTGTCCGGCGCGCTCTTGATGATCGCCTCCCAGCCCACCGTGTACGCTTTGTCGACATATTCCTTCGCCGTCGCGCCGCTGAAGGCGATCACCTGGATCCCGGCTTGCGCCTGGCGCTTCACGTCGTCCTGGTTGTACTTTTTCCAGAATTCGTTCTCCGCCTCGAGCGCGATCGCCTGCTTCGTCAGGAACTGACGCTGCCGGTCGTTCAGCTTGTTCCAGGCGTCGAGGTTCATCACCACCGATACTTCGGCGTTGTAGAAACCGGGATCGACGCGATACTTGGTCTTCTCGTGCCAGTTGAGATCGAAGATGCCGCTGACGGGCCAGCCGTAGCCGTCGACGACGCCGCGCTCGAGCGCGGTGTACACCTCCCCCGGCGCCGTGGTTACGACTTGCGCGCCGAGCGCCTGGAAGAAGTCGCGGTACACCGGCGTGACGCGGATCTTCAAACCGGTGAGATCGGGCTTGTCGATTTTTTTATTCACGTACAAGTGAAACGGCGTGTAGTCCAGCATGCGCGCGAGGTAGACCATGTTCGCCTTCTTGTTCCACACCTCGTTGATGTAGTCGTACGCGCCGTTCTTGCGCTGCTCCTGCGCGGAAATCTGCGCGAGCTTGAGCGCGTCGGCTTCGGGCATCACGTTGGTGTAAAACGCGCCGGTGGACATCGCCATGTCGACCACGCCGGTCTTGACCGCGTTGCCGACTTCAAACGTGGGGATCGCCTTGGGCCCGCCGATGAAATTGAGCTGCACCATTCCCTTGCCTTCGGCATTCACCTTGTCGGCCCACGCCGTCAGGCGCTTCACGTAAATAATGTTTTCCGGGAACGCGCTGACGAGCTTCAACGTCGTTTCTTGGGCGACGGCGCACATCGGCGCGAGCGCCAGCATCCCGAGCACCAACCCCCGTATTGTTTTCATCCCCCGCTCCTTAGTTGTGCGACCGGCGGCGAGAGTAGGCCGCCCGCCGTTTATTTGTCAAATTGATACAGTAGATAACACGAATCACCGCGATGAATATGCCGGACATCGAGAAGCATGGGCACCGATGTCGCTCGAATGCTTTCCGGCGTCACGCGGTTCAATGATCGATCGGCTCGCGGAGTGAGCGATCAAACACCGCCGCTTCGCGAGTCTCGCGGCGCGGCGGCGAAATTCTGCGGGTTGTTGCGAGGAAAGGAACGCTCCGGCCGGCCGAACGGCCGGAGCTTGACGTTTCTTAGGCGGCGAGGTTTTGCACGATCTCGCGCAGCACGTACGGCAGGATGCCGCCGTGCTTGTAGTAGTCGACTTCGATCGGCGTGTCGATGCGTAGCAGCACGGGAACTCGCTGGGTCGAGCCGTCCTTGCGCTGAATCACCAGCGTTAGGTCCTGCATCGGTTTGATCTCGGCCTCGAGTCCGAGGACGTCGAACGTCTCGTCGCCCTTGATGCCGAGCGACTGCAAGCCGTCGTTGCCTTTGAACTGACACGGCAGCACGCCCATGCCGACGAGGTTCGAACGGTGAATGCGCTCGAAGCTCTTGGCAATAACGGCTTTGACGCCAAGTAGCGCGGTGCCCTTCGCCGCCCAGTCGCGCGAAGAACCGGTGCCGTATTCTTCGCCCGCGAATACGACCGTCGGGATGCCTTGGGCGATGTACTTCATGGCGGCGTCGTAAATGCTCATCTGCTCGCCGTCGGGCTGATGCAGCGTGATGCCGCCTTCCGTGCCGGGCAGCATCAGGTTCTTGATGCGCACGTTGGCGAAGGTGCCGCGCATCATGACGTCGTGGTTGCCGCGGCGCGAGCCGTAGCTGTTGAAGTCCGCCTGCTTCACGCCGTTCTCGAGCAGATACTTGCCGGCCGGCGAGCTCGCCTTGATGCTGCCGGCGGGACTGATGTGATCCGTCGTCACCGAATCGCCGAAAAGCGCGAGCGCACGCGCGCGGTTGACGTTGCCCACCTTCCCGTGCTGCATCGAGAAATCCTTGAAGAACGGCGGCTCCGCGATGTACGTCGATTTGCCCCAGGCGTACACCATACCGGTGGAGGTCGGGATGTCATTCCACAGCGGATTGTCCCGGGTGAAATCGCCGTAAAGCCGGCGATACGTCGCCGGGTCGGTGGCATAGCGCATGACCGCCGCGACTTCCTGCTGTGTCGGCCAGATGTCCTTGAGGAACACATAACGGCCGTCCTTGCCCATACCGAGCGGGTCCTTGCTCATGTCGATGCTCACCGTGCCGGCGATGGCAAAGGCGACCACGAGCGGCGGACTCATCAGGAAGTTGGCGCGGATATTTTGATGAATGCGCGCTTCGAAGTTGCGATTGCCGGAAAGCACGGCGGCCGCGACGATGTCATTGGCGGTAATGGCCTCATCGATCGCCGGCGCGAGCGGCCCGGCGTTACCGATGCAGGTGGTGCAGCCGTACGCGACCACGCGGAAACCGACCTGATCGAGGTACGGCTGCAGGTTCGCGCGCGCCAAGTACTCGGTCACGACGCGCGAGCCGGGAGCGAGCGACGTCTTCACGTGCGGCTTGACCTTTAAACCTTTCTCGACGGCTTTCTTCGCGAGCAGTCCCGCCGCCAGCAGCACGCCCGGATTGGAGGTGTTCGTGCAGGACGTGATCGCCGCGATCAGCACGTCGCCGTTACCTATCGTGGTCGTCGCTTCGGCGAGCTCGCCCGGACCCACCTTGACTTTATCCGGCGTCGGCCGGTTGTCCGCCATCTCGAGCTCGGTGACTTGCGCGGTATTTTTTTCCGTGCGCAACGGCGATCCCTTGGGCGCCGGAATCTCGTTTTGCTTGCCGCCGCCCGCCGCGACCGTCGCGGCTCCGGAATCGAGGATGACCGGGAAGCGCTTGGCGAGGTCTTCGGGCTTCTTGTTGTAGCCATTCTCGGCGACCGGCTTCACGAAGAGGTCGCCGAACTTGCTCTTGAGATTCGGCAGCTCGATGCGATCCTGCGGCCGTTTCGGGCCGGCGACACTCGGGTGAATGGAGCCGAGATCCAGTTCCAGCGTCGTCGAATAGTCGCATTGCCCGGCTTGCGGCATTCCGTAAAGCCCTTGCGCTTTGAAGTACGACTGAAACGCGTCGACCTCTTCATCGGTGCGCCCGGTGTTGCGGAAATACGTAACGGTCTCGTCGTCGACCGGAAAGAAGCCCATGGTCGCGCCGTACTCGGGCGCCATGTTGCCGATGGTGGCGCGGTCCGGAACCGCGAGCGACGCCGCGCCCGCGCCGAAGAACTCGACGAACTTGCCGACGACTTTGGCTTTGCGCAGCATCTCGGTGATCGTCAGCACCAAGTCCGTCGCGGTGACGCCCTCGCGCAGCTTGCCCTTCAAATGCACGCCGACCACGTCCGGCGTCAAAAAATAAACCGGCTGTCCCAGCATGCCGGCTTCCGCCTCGATGCCGCCGACGCCCCAGGCGACGACGCCGATGCCGTTGACCATCGTCGTATGCGAGTCGGTGCCGACGAGGGTGTCGGGATAATAAATGCCGTCTTTGTGGAGCACGCCGCGAGCGAGATATTCGAGATTCACTTGATGCACGATGCCGATGCCGGGCGGCACGACTTTAAAGGTATCGAACGCCTGCATGCCCCACTTCATGAAGCGGTAGCGTTCGGCATTGCGCTGGAACTCGAGCTGCATGTTGAGCAGGAGCGCGTCGGCGGAATTGTAGTAATCGACCTGCACCGAATGATCGACCACGAGATCGACGGGCACCAGCGGCTCGATGACTTTCGGATTCTTCCCAAGCTTGGCGGCGACGCCGCGCATGGCGGCGAGATCGCACAGCAACGGCACGCCGGTGAAATCCTGCAACACGATGCGCGCGACCACGAACGGGATTTCGTTCACGCGCGCGGCCGTCGGCCCCCAATTCGCCAGCTGGCGCACGTGCTCCTCGGTTACTTTTTTGCCGTCACAGTTGCGTAACACCGACTCGAGCACGATGCGGATCGACACCGGCAGCCGCGAAATTTTGCCGACACCGGCGGCCTCGAGGGCGGGCAAAGAATAGAACTTGCCGGTCTGCCCTTTGCTCGTTTTGAACGTCTGCAGGGTATTAAACAAACTATGAGGCATTACATTCTCCTTACTGCTTTATACGATTGCGCCGTAACAGCGGCCGCTGTTGTTGGATGAAGTTGGCCTATGACTTATTTCGAGGCGCGGACAGAAGCAGTCTCGTACGGTCAGCGGACCGGTCGTTTGCGCGACCCATCCAAAATGGTGCCCACAGAGGGATTCGAACCCCCGACCTACCGCTTACAAGGCGGTTGCTCTACCAACTGAGCTATGCGGGCGAGATATTTTGTACCTGCCATCCTTGGCGCGACCGCTCGGTATTTCTAGACCCCGGCCAGACCGTCCGTGGTCTGGCGTTCAGCGGCGCTGACACACGTTA
>Ga0070741_10016557_pt1 | contig 12267 bp, 8 predicted proteins | sample Coa_R1_4_FD_66440 | JGI IMG/M metagenome (GOLD analysis project Ga0070741, IMG submission 66440) | Surface soil microbial communities from Centralia Pennsylvania, which are recovering from an underground coalmine fire - Coalmine... | ecosystem: Environmental > Terrestrial > Soil > Unclassified ...
CGCGCTTCTGATCCCACGAACAGGCGGGCCGGCACGCCGGGAAAATCGCTCATTACTTTTCTCACGAGCGGGATGGCTGCGTCGCGCTCATCATCCACTGCAAACAAGACTTCGTAGGTTGGGTATTCCTGCTGGAAAAAGCTCGCCAGATTTTCATACAGCTTGTACTCGTCGCCCTGAAGGGGCTTGAGGATGCTGACCGGAGGCGCGAACTCTTCGGACACTTCCTGGCGTCTGCGGAAAAAGTCCCAAGCGCACAAGGCGGCGACCAGATAATACAGAAGCGGCAGGATTGCCGCGCCAATAACTGCCCACCTTATCAGGCCCAATGAGATTGGTCCTTTCTCTGCTCCGATGCGGGCATCAAGCTCGTGGGGTACCGCGGTTCCGATCGCTGGGACGGCGCTGGGTGAGCTCCGGAATACGCTGAAAATGCGGGGTCGGTGGTCAAGGACCGGCACTCCACCAGAAGTGGCTTACGTGCTTTTTGCGGTGCGCGCTTCCCCGCGCATATTTCCACCGTTCGGACCTCACCCGCAGGTACTCGACAGCCTCGTCATAAAGGCGGCGACGTTCATCCCTGTCCCGCAGTGCCTCCCGCACAATCCGCCACACCACGTGCGGACGAAAATAATACGAGTCGTAGAAGCGGTTGACAGCCGCGATCATTTCTTCGCGGCGCAGACCAGGGTACTCGAGGTGTGGGAGCTGATAACCTCCTGCATCTGTGGCCGCCTCGGAAACAAGGAAGTTGTTATGCGCCGCGTAGTCGTAAAGCTCCGTGCCCGGGAAGGCGTGCGCGATCGAAACCTGGATGGTTCTCGTGTCAAGTTCCCTGGCGAATTCAATGGTTCGTTCGATGGTCTCTTTGGTCTCGCCGGGTAAGCCGATCACGAAGTCGCCGTGGATCTCGATCCCCACCTTTCGGCAATTTTTCACGAAGGTGCGAGCCATCTCCACGGTGGCTCCTTTCTTGATGTTCTTGAGAATTTGGGGGTCCCCGGACTCAAACCCCACAACTAACAACCGGGCCCCCGCATCGGCCATGGCCTTAAGCGTTTCATAATCGCCGTGGACGCGCGCGTTGCACGACCAACGGAACCCCAGAGGCTTGAATCTCTTTGAAAGTTCCAGGACCCGGTCCTTGCGGATGTTGAAGGTATCATCATCGAAGAAGAGTTCCCTGGCCTGGGGGAACAGGCGCAGCGCCTGACGAACTTCCGCCACCACGTTGTCCACGGAACGCACTCGCCAGGCGTGGCCGGAGAGCGTCTGCGGCCAGAGGCAGAAGCTGCACAGGGCCGGGCAGCCGCGGCTGGTGTAAAACGAAACGTAGGGATAAAGGAGGAAAGGCAGGTTGTAGTTCTCGATGACCAGGTCCCGCTTGTAGACGTCCGTTGCGAAAGGCAGGCGGTCGAGCTCGGCGGTCTCCAGCAGGGGGCGCGGCGGGTTGTGAACCACCTGCCCGTTCTTGCGGTAGCTCGCCCCGGCAATATCGGCCAGAGGCTTGCCCTCCGCGAATTCCACCACGGCATGATCAAACTCGCCCCGCACGATGAAGTCCAGGCTCGAACTGGCCAGCAAGCTAGCCTCTGGCTGAGCCTGGACGTGAGGACCCACAAAAGCCACCTTCAGCCCAGGCTTCGCTTCTTTCATGCGCCGCGCCAGGCGCAGGTCGCTCTCAAAACCCACCGTGGAGGTGAAGACCACGACGAAGTCGTAATCGCGCGCGATCTCGACGGTCTGGGCGGGCGTCACCCGGTGGGGAGGCGCGTCGAGCAGACGGCTCCCCTGGAGCATGCCTGCCGGATAGGTGAGCCAGGCAGGGTACCAGAAGGATTTTGTCTCGCGTGTAGCCGGCCAGCGCGCTCCGGCGCCGCCATCGAAATTCTCGAAGCTCGGCGGATTCAGAAAGAGGGTCTTCATGGAGGAGAGCATGACACTTCCTTGCCGGCTCTGACAAGTGAAGGATACTGCCTGCGCTCGCGGTGAGCAAAGCGATTCCAGGGAGAGGCCGTTGGCGGCCCAGGCGCGCGGCCGAGGGGCAGCGGCCCTACCCCGCCGCTTCCTGCATGATCTTCATCAAGGTCTCTTCGACTTCTTGGGCGACAGATTTGAGACCCGGAGTCTGAAACACCTCCATCAGTGCCGTGGGGCGGAGGGTGGCGAGGGTCGAGCCATCAGGTGACTGATAGGCTGAAATGCGGCAGGGCAGAGCGGTGGAAATCTCGACGTTCGCTTCGAGCACCTTTTTGGCCTGTTGCGGGTTGCAGACCTCGAAGATCAGAACGTCACGGTCAAACGCAACTCCTTTCTCCTGCATCTTGGCTTTCAAGTCGTGGACACCGAGCACGCCAAACTTGTGCTTCTGCGCGGCCGCCTCGAGGTCCCGCGCGACCTCCGGAAGGCTCTTCTTGCTGTGAACCTGGTAGAGCATGGCACCTCCTGTTTCAGGCTGCGAAGGACTTGGGGATCGCGTGGTCGGCAAGGGGCAAAGCTTGGTGAAGGAAACTCTCGATTTGCTTCTTCCAGTGGGCGAGCGCTCCTTCAACCTCCGCGGACGTCCCCCTCAGGTCCCAGTAGTGGACTGCCAGTCGCAGACCTCGTTTTGGAACTTCCATTATGAATCTTTCGCTTTCGATACGCCAGTGGCATTGGGGATAGAGGGTGGAGAGCTTTGCGAAAGTCTCGGCGTAGAGCTCCAGCCTGCCACGCACCAGGCGGGCGAGCGAACGCGCCACCTCCCGGATTCCCCTTCCCTCGAAGACGCCGGCCGCCACCGCTTCCAGCACATTGGCATACTCTACCAAGCTGCCCCGGCGGAAGAACGAGAGCGGCGTGTTGAAGTCCACCAGCACCTCGGCGTCCCAGAGTTCGTGCAACAGGGCGGCCTCCAGAAAGGTCAGGTCAATAAACACCGTGGCCGAAGCTTCGCCGGAGAGCAGGTCGTGGACGTAGGGCCCCAGCCATGTACGGAAGTCTGAGGTAAGCGCGAGGCCGAACTGGTCAACCTTTTCAAGTGAAACGCGCACGCCGCGAGCCAGCTCAGGAATTCGGCGCGCCGCCATACGAAAATCCGCTTGCCGGGCGGCTTGTTGCTCCGCGGTGAGAGGGTTGGAACGGACGCCCAAGCCACCGCCGGGTGAGACGACGGCGTGCATGCCGGGTTCGAGTTCCATCGTGGTGGCCCGCTGGCTGGAATAGGCCAATGCAAAAAGGTCCGACCACTTCTCGCGAATAGCGAAACTGCAAGCGCTTGGAGCCGTCATGTATCCTTCCGAATGCGAGACCTGAACCATCCGGCTTATTCCGCGAGCATGGACGCTGCCATCTGTCGGCAGACTTGGCGGTTGCGAAGCGGCGAAGATGCATAAGGATTTGACCTCCAATTGGGGGCGCGAGTGCGCCATCAAGGACAGTACCTTGGCCCGATTCATCTGCGCGAAAGGGCGCAGAGTACGCTTGACGGCCAGGCACGAAAGCGACATTCTGACCGAAGTCCCGCGCCGTACTTTTGCCGAAATCCCGCAGTGCAGTTCGAGAAACGTTCCAGATGGAAGCGCACGACTCGCTTGGAGCTGAGAAGCACTCCAGAACTGCAGCTCAAAGCTTATTCGTCCTGCCTCCGACTGACAGGCAGAGAGTGGACTCAATGGAAGTGAGAGTGCTAGGATTCATCTAATGAAAGGGGGCTGCCATGAGTACTGGGGTTCAGATTGTCCTGCTCGTCATCGCCGTGATTGTGTTAGTCCTCGTGATTCGCGGCGTACGCGCATACTTCAGGTATCAGGGCAAACGGCTCGTCACCTGCCCTGAGAATGAAAAACCCGCTGCGGTGAAGGTCGATGCTATCCATGCTGCCGGTAGGGCAACGGTAAGCGCTCCGGAACTGCGCCTGAGTGAATGCTCACGCTGGCCGGAGCGCGCCGGGTGCGGCCAAATGTGCCTGAAGCAGATCGAAACTGCACCGGAAGATTGCCTCGTGAAAAACATTGTCACCAAGTGGTACGAAGGCAAGAACTGCGTGTTCTGCGGCAAGCCAATCCACGAGGTGGAGTGGATGGGCCACAAGCCTGCTCTCGCAACCCCTGATCGAAAGACTGTTTCCTGGGACTCCATTTCGCCCGAGAGACTGCCTGAGGTCTTTGAGACCTACGCGCCCGTGTGCTGGAGTTGCCACGTGGATGCCACGCTTTTGCGAGAACATCCCGACATGGTTACCATCCGGCCGGCAAAGTGGCGAGAATAGCATAGAACGCTACGGCTGGACCGTCGGTCCCTGAGGGGTACCACGTTCAGCTTTGCACAATAACCGGGCAGATGCGCCTGCCTATTGGCGATGCGCCAATCCCCATCTCTATCCCCATTGGCCAGCAACTCCACAGTGAACAAGATCCCGCTTGAGTCAGTGTCCCCCGGGAGCGTCTGAAGCCCCTATGAGAGAAGAGCGACTGGAATACGACAAGAGTTTTGTACAATTGGGCAGGTCCTATGCTATAAAAAGGCGGCACTGATGTTTGTGGTTGAGTGTCTCATGCCGCTATCTGCAAGGAGTCCTGATTCATGCCTATTGAACCAGAATTTGAACCCGTTACCCGCCGGGAATTCCTGGTGAGTTCGGGAAGTCTCCTCGCTGCAACTCCCGTGGGCCGAGGCAGCGCATCCAGCAGCCCGGAATCCGCCGGTGTGCCCGGATCAAGAGACAGAACCTCCCCCGCCAAAATCCCAATTGGCGTTTTCGACACAGTCTACTTTCATCTCTCGCTCGATGAGATGCTCGACAAGATGAGCTCGCTTGGGATTGAAGCCGTTGAGATCAGCACCGGCGGGTATGGAGCGCCGAAGCATGTACCGGTGGCGGATATCCTGGCCGATCCTGCCAAGGCAAACGCTTGGAAAAAGAAATTCGAGGACAGAAATATCAGGATAGGCGCCCTCAACACCTCCGGAAATCCAATTCATCCTAATCCGGAAATCGCAAAGAAATTCGATGAGTCATTCCGGCAGACGGTATTGTTGGCGGAAAGGCTGGAAATCCCTGTCATTGTAAACTTCTCGGGCTGTCCGGGCGACTCCCCCTCGGCGCAGCATCCCAACTGGATCACCTACCGCTGGCCTCCTGAATACGACGAGGTTATAACCTGGCAGTGGGAGAAGGTCGTGATTCCCTATTGGCGCGAGGCCGTGAAGTTTGCGCGTGGGCATGGAATCAAGAGAATCGCCTTCGAGATGCATCCCAATTTTGTCGTTTACAATCCCTTCACACTCATGAGATTGCGCGAGGCCGTAGGAGAAGAAGTGGGGGCGAATTGCGACCTGAGTCACCTCTTCTGGCAGGGCTGCGACCCCGTCGAAGCCATCCACTTTTTGGGCAAACAGGGCGCCATTTTTCACGCCCATATGAAGGATACGGTTGTCTTCTCGCAACCGACGGCGAAAACCGGCGTCCTGAATTTTTCGCAGGATCTGGCCAAGTCTGCTCAAGGCTCCGTGATGTTCCGCGCGGTGGGATACGGTCACGGCGCGCAGACGTGGAAGGATATTGTCAGGGCTTACATGGATGTCGGTTACCAGGGCATCCTCAGCGTTGAAAATGAAGATTCGATTCTGCCGGGAGAAGTCGGCGTTGAGCGGGCTGTTTATGTTTTGAAGAACGTGCGGGCTGAATTGATGGCAGGGAAGTGAGAAACAGTTGCTGAGAGGCCCAGGAGGCGTCACTCTCGTTTGTGCCGGCCATGTGTTCAGCAAATAGCTACCTCGAAATCTCATATTGGGGGCAAAGCAATGAACAGGAAACTGGATCGAAGGGATTTTCTTAAGACCGGGAGCGCCGTGGCCGCTGGCGGTTTCCTTGCTCGCGCGGGAAGCGAGCAAGCCCTTGCGGCCTTCGCAGGTGAGCCTCCGGCCGCGCCGCGCTCGCCCAACGATAACATTCAACTGGCGCTCATCGGCGCAGGCGGCCAGGGACAGGGGGACACCCGTGTCGCCCTCCAAGTCCCGGGCGTGAAGCTTGTGGCGGCCGCGGACTGCTATGACGGCCGGCTGACGCATTGCCGCGAAGTGTGGGGCGATCAAATCTTCACCACCCGCGACTATCGTGAGATCTTCGCGCGGTCGGATGTCGACGCGGTGCTGATCGCCACCCCGGACCACTGGCATATGCAGGCTGCGGTGGACGCCATGAACGCGGGCAAGGACGTTTACCTTGAAAAGCCCATGATCCACCTCTACAGCGACGGCCCCGCGATTATCGAGACTGCCCGCAAGACGCACCGCATCATCCAGGTGGGAAGCCAGCGCGTAAGCTCCATGATTTACAGAAAGGCAAAACAGATCATCGAGTCCGGTGCCATCGGGATGGTCACGGTGATCAACGCCTGGTGGGACCGCAATCCGAATTTCCCGGTGATGGCCTTTGATTCCTCCATTCCCCCGGATGCCTCCCCGGAAACGATCGACTGGCCGCGATTTCTGGGTACGGCGCCGAAGATACCTTTCAACGCGGAACACTTCTTTCAATGGCGGAAATGGAAGGCTTACGGCAGCGGCGTGGCTGGAGATCTCTTCGTCCACCTGTTCAGCGGCACTCACTTCATCACCGGCTCCCACGGCCCGACCAGAGCCATGGCGACGGGAGGAATCCGCTATTGGAAGGATGGCCGGGACCAGCCGGATGTCCTGCTGGGTTTGTTCGATTACCCCGAGGGTTTCAATCTGCATCTGCGCGTCAATTTCGTGCACGGTGCGGCGGAGAACGAAGGATTCATTTTTACGGGCTCCGAAGGGACGTTGCAGATTGCTGGAGATTCCGTCATTCTCAGGCGGGCGCCGCGCCAGCCAGCTCCGGATTACAATATTGAATCCTGGGCAAAGGCTACGCAGGAGAAGTTCCTGGCGGAATTCCGGAAAAAATACCCGCCGGCTCACCCGACGGGCGACCCCGCCTCGGAAGAAGAAAGATACATGGCGCCTCCCGGCTATAGCGACAGCTACGACCACTTCAAGAACTTCTTTGAGGCGGTACGAACGCGCCGACCGGTGGTCGAAGACGCTGTATTCGGCTTTCGTGCCGCCGGCGCCGCTTTGCTGGCGAATGTCAGCTATGAGCAGGGCAAGGTTGTTCGTTGGGATCCGGAAGGGATGAAGCTGCTCTGAAAAGGGCTCCCCTCTTCAACTGAGGAGGGGGTAAGGGGGTGGTTTGCACGAAGGCGGGTGCTCCTACGAACCACCCCCTGGCCCCCTCCTTAGCCAAGGAGGGGGAACCACCAGTACAGTTCGATTTTCCGTGGCGCGGCCGGACGATTACGCGGGCCGGCGCGGCCTCCCTCCCTGCAAACCTCACAGGCAGGCAGATCAAGTCATACTCCCCAGCCGAAACCGTGCGAAGGTCCGGGCCTTCAATCACCACAATTCACTTGGCAAGAAGGGTGCGGTGAACCTCGGGTTGCGGCGAGCGGAACTTTTCGATCGATGAATAGTCGATGCCGACCAGTTCCACTCCTGCATCCGCGAGGGCCTGGGTGGCGTCGGGAGCGAGGGCCGTAAAGTCTTTGCAAGACCGCCCAGTTCACCAAAGGTTTGCGTCGGAGTTGCGGGTCTTGAAGAGAAGACACCGTACGCCTTTCCAGTTGTGAAGGTTCAATTCGCGCAAGTTGATGACTCTGGCAACTCGGGAACACTCGATGATGCGGGCTGGCCCAATCAGTTTATCGAATGAGATCTCGTTTACAGACTCCGTGTGAGGAATCAGGTGAATGGGCGCGTCGATATGAGTCCCCGTGTGGGCATTAAAGTGAAACTCTGAGACCTTGATTTCATAGCGGTCACCCATCCTGGTATTCGACCAGTTGAATAGGGTTGGAATTTCGCCTGGCATCCTCAGCAATTTGCCGGGGACCACAGCAACGGAGATGTCCCCCCAGCCCGGTGCCTAGGAAGCAGAAAGGGCCACTGCGGAAACAAAAAGCGTGAGACGGAATGCGGCGATTCTCACAAAGCTGAGACACAAAAGTCTTCGCATAATGGCAGCCTCCCGGGCGCATTGAGCCAGTCAGTGACTGGAGCTTCAACTTGCGACAGGCTGCTCTCATTTCACCAGGTGGTGAATAATAACTTGGAGACTTAGGCGACTAGATTATTTCAACTAGTTCTCCCGAAGAGAAGTTATATTACGGCATAAAATTAGCTTGACAAAGGTTTTTAACTTTGGTAAACGAACGCTACATTTGCACGTTTGCGCGATGTAATAACTGTTTTGAGCGTCGGTGTTGCGGGAATTTGAAAGCGGGAGGATGAGGCCGTGTATCCAAAAAGGTTCAGGCTCGGCGTGATATCTCTGTCGTTCATTTCCCTGCTGATCTTCTGTGCAGGGAGTCTGATGGCTCAACTTAATAAAGGGTCGATCGTTGGCACGGTTAGCGACCCGACCGGGGCGGTTGTGCCTGGCGCCCAAGTGAGCCTTGTAGAGGTTCAGACCCAGGCGCGGCTCGAAACGAGAACTGACACGTCTGGCTACTACAGTTTCAATGCGCTTGACCTCGGCAATTACACCATCACTGTGACAGCCCCTTCGTTCAAGACTTATGTCCAGTCGGAAATTGTCCTGAATGCCGGAAAGAGTATCCGATTGGACGTGACGCTTCAATTGGGGCAGGTCAGCCAGCAGGTAAGCGTAACGGGCGCGCCTCCCGTGGTCGAAACCCGAGATGCGAGCTATGCGAACATCGAGGACGCGAAAACTCTTGCCCAGCTTCCTTTACAACTTAGCGGAGCCAAGCGCGACGCCACCATGTACGAGTCCACGATTCCCGGCTATCAGGGCGGCGCGGGCTTTACCTCCAATTTCAACGGCTCGATTGGAACCTACAACGAGCTTTTGGTTGACGGTGCACCTGCTGAATGTAACCCAGCCGTTTTGGGCGGATGCCTCAGGGGATCATTCTCCACCGAGGCCGTGGCGGAGTTTAAGGTCGCCGATGCGACCGGCGCCGACCAGGGCTTTACGGCGGGTTCGGTAGTCACCATGGTCAGCAAATCGGGCACGAACACGCTGCATGGTTCGGCGTATGAGTACTTGAGGAATAACGCGCTCGACTCGCGCGGATTCTTCGACAAGAGCGTACCCAAAGACCAACAAAATGAATTTGGTTTCACTTTAGGCGGCCCCGTATATATCCCGAAAGTCTACGATGGCAGAAACAAGACTTTCTTCTTTTTCAATTTGGGGTGGTTCAGGTACCTGTACTCTGTGGGCGGCAGTGCCTACACCATGCCCATTGACGCCTACAAGCAAGGAAATTTCTCAAGCCTGCTCGGCGCGCAGATCGGCACCGATGCTTTGGGTCGCCCGGTGTACGCAGGCGCGATATATGATCCTTCCACGACTCGCCCGGACGGCCATGGAGGGTTCATCCGTGACCCCTTCCCGGGAAACATCATTCCTCAGGACAGGTTCAGCACAGTTTCCAGTAAATTCCAGTCGTACTACCCGCAACCGCAAACCAGCGCCTTGAGCAACAACTGGTTCGCCGCCGGGGGAAGTGGGAGCAACCCTGAGAGGTACTGGAGCCTCAAAATTGACCAATATATTGGAACCAAGCACCATATTTCAGGTTTTTATTGGAACAGCAACTCGACGAGCCAGAGCCCCTGGGCTCTTCCACCCATCTTCGGCGTAAGAACAGCGGGCATGACGGTGAGCCACCCGGTGCGCCTCGGCTGGACCTTCACCATGACACCGAACACTGTGAATGATGCTGTGCTAGCAATGGACCGCACGTTCACGGGAACCTTCAGCAATTTTGCAGACGCCAATAATGGCGCTGCTTTGATCGGGCAGCCGCATCCGTTTGGGCCCTGTCTGCCAGCCGTGCACATACCCGGCTTCTTCGCCGGAACACAAACCGAGCTTAAGTGCAGCCAGCTTGAAGGAGACACGAACTGGAGAATCCTCGATAATCTGACTCACCAGCGGGGGAAGCACCTCCTGAAATTCGGTGGGAACTACATCCATTGGAACGGGAACTTTCCCGTCATCACCAACGGGCAGTTCACGTTTCTACCCGCAGAAACCGGGCTTCCTGGCCAATTCCTATCGCAGACCGGGTTCTCCTACGCGAGCTTCCTGCTGGGAGCGGTTGACAACTCAGCCGTTCAGGGTGGCCAGTACCAGGCAGGGCGTTCCTACACATTCGGGTTTTATGCCCAGGACGAATACCACGTCAATCAAAAGTTGACCCTGACCTTGGGCCTTCGCTATGACGCTCAGCCTTTCCCAATTCAAAATCACGACCAAATATCGCAATGGCTCGATAACGTTCCAAATCCCGGAGCGGGTGGCCTGCTCGGTGCTCTCGGATACGCCGGCTTCGGACCAGGGAGGCTGGGATACCGACGGCTGGCGCCGAGTCACTGGTTCGACCGAAACTTTGCTCCCCGCATCGGTTTTGCTTATCGATTGACGCCGAACACATCGGTGCGCGGAAGCTGGGGGATGTATTGGGGACCCGTAACACAGCAGATGGCGGGGTTCGACGCTGTGATCCAGCAAGGGTTCTTCCCTACTCTCACCAAGGTTTCACTGGACGGTTACACTCCTCCCTTTAACTGGGATCAAGGCTTCCCGCTGGGCAACGAGAACCTTTTTGGCAATTTTGATCCCGCGGGCGCCAATGGCAGCAACACCGCCTACTTCGGAAAAGATGCGGGGCGAGCTCCTGCAATTTCCATGGTGCATTTCTCCGTTCAGCGCGAACTTCCCGGAAGGGTGATGATCGATTTCCTGTACTTCGGGCAGTGGGCGCACGGGATCATCGCCGACGGGCCTGAGGAGCGAAACCAAATCGACTACAGCAAGTATGCGAGGCTGGGCTCTGAGCTCACGGCTGACATTAGCTGCGTAGCGGCGGGAACCTGCCCGAACGCCATCGCCGCGGGCGCGCACGTGCCTTACCCTGGTTTTCAGGGTTCGGTGGCGCAGGCACTGAGACCGTTCCCGCAGTACCTGGGTATTGAGAATGAGGGAGGCGCCATCAGTTGGTCCACTTACAATTCATTCCAGTTTAAGGCGCAGCGGCAGTTCGCAAGCGGGTTGAGCTTCCTGGTTGGATACACGATCAGTAAGGCCCTCTCCGACATCAGTACCAGTGTACCGGGCTACTTCGCGGCGGCTTCACAGGATGCCTATAATCACCGCGCGGAGAAGGCACTTAGTAATATTGACCTTCCTCAGTCTCTTATTTTCAATTACAGCTATGAATTGCCGGTGGGCACGGGCAAGCGGTTCCTGAACCACAATGATCCTATTTCGCGTTACGTGGTTGGGGGATGGACCATCGCGGGAGTTCACACTTACAATTCGGGGATGCCGATTGCGATATCCTCCGAGCTCACGCTTCCCACGATGAGTTCTGGCGCCCTTTCCCCGGCCGTCCTTCGCCCCGACATCGTTCCCGGCGTGTCAATGGTTTCCCACGGGTGCTCCGGCTTTGATCCGGCAACCGACAGGCTTTTGAACATCGCGGCTTTCCGAGCTCCGGCACCCTTCAGCTTTGGAAATGCCCCCCGGACCCTTCCCAATGTTCGGTCCTGTGGCTACTTCAACGAGAATGTGTCACTCTTCAAGAACTTCCGTTTCAAGGAGCGAGCCAACTTCCAGGTCGGAGTTGATACCTTCAACTTATTCAATCGCCACCCATGGGGTGGTCCGAACACGGATATCAACGCGGCCAACTTCGGACAGATCAGTGGTGTGAACCCGGGGCGAATCATCCAACTGCGCGCCAGGATTGACTTCTAGCTTCAGGAAGGCAAAAGCAGACTCGTATTGCGAGCGACCCTGCGAGGCAGGGTCGCTCTTTTTTTTTCGATGCGGAGTATAAAGTCTGCCGCGCTGTCTAGGGTCTTATCTTGTCGCGGAGCTCGAGGTACTTCTGGCGATAGGTCTCATTGGAGGGATCGCGTTCTGAGGCGAGCCGGAATTCCTCAAGTGCTTCCTGATTCTTCCCACTATACAGAAGGGCGAACCCAAGATTGAAGTGAGCGGCGGCGCTCGCGGGTTGCAGCCGTAGTTCCTCACGAAACTCGGCGATGGCGCCCGTAAGGTTGCCCGTCTTGAGGAGGGCGGCGCCCAGGTTATTGTGCGTATTTGGAACCTCGGGATTTATTCGCACCGCAGCACGAAATCGCGCGCTGGCCTCCGACCATTCTCCTTTCTTGAAGAAGGCGTTCCCCATATTGAAGTGCGCCTCAAAATAGTCGGGCCACAGC
>Ga0070741_10016558_pt1 | contig 12267 bp, 11 predicted proteins | sample Coa_R1_4_FD_66440 | JGI IMG/M metagenome (GOLD analysis project Ga0070741, IMG submission 66440) | Surface soil microbial communities from Centralia Pennsylvania, which are recovering from an underground coalmine fire - Coalmine... | ecosystem: Environmental > Terrestrial > Soil > Unclassified ...
AGGGCCACTCCAGCTCAGTCGGGACGAATCCCGACGCATGAACCTGAACGATGACGTCGTTTATCGCCGCCTGCGGCTCGGGCCGCTTCACCAGCTTCATCCCGGCCTTTCCCGCGGCCTTGTCCGTTACAACGATCGCTTTCATGGGAATATCTCCTGGCCTGCTCAGGAAGCGGCCACTTGCGCTTGCTTCGGCCGCGCCTGCAGCGGCCAGCGATAAGCAGCGCCATAGCGATTCCAGGCGTTGATGATGGCAATCGCCGAGGTGAGGTAGAGCAGCTCCCTTTCGGAAAACTCCGCGCTTGCCTCGGCATAAACGTCCTCGCTGACGCCGCCGGCGAGCACCGTCAGCGCTTCGGTCCAGGCCAATGCGGCGCGCTCGCGCCTCGAGAAAAGCGGGACCTCGCGCCAGACCGCGACGAGATTGATCTTGTCTGTGGAGAGGCCGAACGTTTCCGCCTGCAGGATGTGGTATTGCAGGCAGAAGGCGCAGCCGTTGATCTGCGAGGCGCGGATCTTGATCAGCTCGATCAGGTCCCTGTCGAGGCCGGCCCTGGTCGCGAGCTTGCCGAGCGACAACAGGGCTTCGTGGATGTCGGGCGCCTGCGCCCTGAACGTTGCGTATTCGCCGCGCGCGTGTGACATGCTATTCTCCCTGATATCAGAACCCTGATTTGTTATAAGAGCCCTTATATCATGCGCAAGATTGCCGGACACACGAAATCGCGATCCGCGAAAAAAAACAGCGGGCGGCCAAAATCCACGCGGACGCGAAAATCGGCCCGGAGGCGAAAAACGAGCGCCGCCATGCCGCCGGTTCCAAATCCCCTGCCCCCGCCGCCCGGACGGGGCAAGCGCGGGGAAGCCGGCTATTTCGGCTATCTGCTGCGCCAGGCCGCCGCCGCCTCGCGGCTGACGCTGGAACGCGCGCTCGCCGGGCTCGGCGCGACCCCGCCGCAGTTCCTGGTGCTGACCATGCTGAAGGCCTATCCGGGCCTCTCCGGCGCAGACCTCGCCCGTGTCGCGGTGCTGACGCCGCAGACCGTCGGCCTCATCATCCGCAACCTCGAGCGCGACGGCGCCATCAGGAAAACGCCGCATCCGGTGCATGGCCGGGTGCTGCAGTGGAGCCTGACCCGGCGCGGCCTCACCCTGCTGGCGAAATGCCGGCGGCACGCGCTGGCGCTGGAGCGGCGGTTGGCCGCAGGGCTCAGCGCCAAGGAAGAGCGCGCGGTGCGGCGCTGGCTGTCCAATATCGCCCTCACGTTGCAGCCATGAGAACGGAACCCGGCACGATCATTTTGCATGCGCCAGGCCGGCTCCCGTAAACTGCAGCCATGGACCGGCCCGATTCCCTCAAAACACCCTCGCGGCGAGCGCTGCTGCGCTCGGGCCTTGCCGCGACCGCGCTTCTCCTGCCGCCCATTGCTGCGCGCGCCGCGAAGCCGCAGAGCTTCGACGCCTGGCGTGAGCATTTCCACAGCCGTGCGATGGCCAAGGGCATTTCGGAAGCAACCTGGAACCGGGCGATGGCCCATGTCGTGCCCGACACCAGCGTATTCAAGGAGTTCGCGAGCCAGCCCGAGTTCACCGAGGAGACCTGGCAATACATCAACCGCCGCGTCTCGGACTGGCGCATTATCAACGGCAGGATCGCGCTGAAAAAGCACGAGGCGCTGTTTGCGCGTATCGAAAAGGATTTCGGCGTCGAGCGCGGCACGCTGCTGGCGCTGTGGGGCGTCGAGTCCGCATTCGGCGACCCCCTGGTGCAGCAAAACCATATGCGCCCGATCTTTCCGTCGCTGGCCGCACTCGCCTGGAATGCGCCGCGCCGCAAGCCTTATTGGGAAAGCGAGCTGATCAACGCGCTTCGTATCGTCGACCGCGGCTGGGGCACCCCCGAGGGGATGCGCGGCTCCTGGGCCGGCGCCATGGGCCACACCCAATGGATGCCGGAAGTCTGGCTGCATGTCGGCATCGACTATGACGGCGACGGCAAGGTCTCGCCATTCGGGCGGCCCGACGACGCGCTCGCCACGACCGCGAAATATCTGCTCGACCGCGGCAAATATCATCCGGGCGAGCACTGGGGCTACGAGGTTCGCGCGGACCGCGCAGCCAAGGGCAGCCGAACCTATGCGGCATGGACAGCTGCGGGCGTCGTGCGCGCCGACGGTCAGGCGTTTCCGCAGCCGAATGCATCGGCGCAGCTCTGGATCCCCGAGCCGGGCGGACCGGCCTTCCTGTTGGGTGCGAATTTTTATTCGGTGCGGAGCTACAACCCGTCCATGAACTATGCGCTCGCGATCTGCCATCTCGGCGACCGCATTCTGGGTGGGCCGCCCTTCATCCAGCCCTTCCCCGGTTCGGAGCGCGCGCTGACGCTGGCCGAAATCCAGGAATTGCAGACGCGCTTGACCAGGGCGGGCTTCGACACCGGCGGCACCGACGGCCGCGTCGGCAACGACACCATGAAGGCGGTCCGCGACTATCAGCTCAAGATGGGCATCGAACCCGCCGACGGCTATGGCGGCTTGAAAGTGCTGGCGCGGTTGCGGCAGGGTTCGTGAGATCAGCCTCGAGCCGCGCAGCGAATTATCCCGGAGAACTCCATGCCATCAGCCGCCCCGGCCACGACCGTTCTCGATTCCATGCTGTTCCGCGACGCCTTCGGTACGCCGGCGATGCGCGCGGTGTTTTCCGATCACGCGCTGGTCGGCCGCTACATCGAAGTGGAGATCGCGCTGGCAAAGGCCGAGGCGAAATGCGGCGTGATTCCGGGCGAGGCGGCCGCGGCCATCGCCAGGCATCCCGGCATCTCCGCGCTCGACTTCGAGCTGCTGCGCCAGGAGACCGACAATGTCGGCTATCCCATCCTGCCGCTGGTGCATCAGATGTCGAAACAGTGCGGCGAGGCCGGCCGCTATGTGCATTGGGGCGCGACCACGCAGGACATCATGGACACGGCCGCGGTCCTGCAAATCCGCGAAGGTTTGCGGCTGATCGAGGCTGACATCGCCGAACTGCGCCGCATCCTCGCCGATCTCTCCCGGCGTCACCGCGACACGCCGATGGCCGGCCGCACCCATCTGCAACAGGCGCTGCCGGTCACCTTCGGCTACAAGACCGCGATCTGGCTGGCGATGTTCGATCGCCATGCCGAACGTCTTGCGCAGCTGAAGCCGCGCGTGCTGGTCGGCCAGTTTGCCGGTGCGGCCGGTACGCTTGCCTCTCTCGGCACCAAGGGCCTCGAGGTCCAGCACGCCCTGTGCGAGGAGCTCGGTCTCGGCGTGCCCGTCTCCACCTGGCATGTCGCGCGCGACAGTCTTGCTGAGGCTGTCAATTTCCTCGCGCTGGTCACGGGATCGCTCGGCAAGATCGCGCTCGACATCATGATCATGGCCTCGACCGAGTTCGCCGAGGTCTATGAGCCCTTCGTGAAGGGCCGCGGCGCGTCCTCGACCATGCCGCAGAAGCGCAACCCCATCTCATCTGAATTGATGCTGGCCGCGGCGAAAGCCGTGCGCCAGCACGCCGGATTGATGCTCGATGCCGCGATCCAGGATTTCGAGCGCGCCACCGGACCATGGCATGCCGAATGGATCGCGATCCCCGAGAGCTTTGTGCTGACCGCGGGCGCCTTGCATCAAGCCAAATTCGCCCTCGGCGGGCTGATCGTCGATACCGCGCAGATGGCGAAAAATCTCGACATCAGCCGCGGGCTGATCGTCGCGGAGGCCGTCATGATGGGACTTGCGCCGCAACTCGGCCGTCAGGAGGCGCACGACCTCGTCTACGACGCCTGCCGCGCTGCCGCCGAGAAGCACATCACGCTTGCGGACGCGCTGCTGGCCGATCCGCAGGTGACTGCACGCATCGACCGCGCGACCATCGCGCGGCTGACCTCGCCGGGCAATTATCTCGGGCTCGCGCCGCAAATGGTCGACCGCGTGCTCACCTCCAGAGCCCGTGAAGGCTGAGCCCCGCCGCCGAACCTTCTCACGTCCTGCGCGCCACGCCGCCCGCGAACATGCCGCCGTCGATGACAAGCTCGGCTCCCGTCATATAGCTCGACGCATCGGAAGCGAGGTAAAGCACGCCGTTGGCGATGTCGCGTGCCTGACCGGCATGTCCCAGCGGCGTCGCCAGTTTCGCGCGCTCCTGCGGATCGATCGGCGCATTGCCCATGTTGCCGGAAGCGCCGGTCGGAATCTTGCCCCAGATCGGAGTGTCGATGATGCCGGGATGCACCGAGTTGACGCGGATGCGGTCGCCCGCACCGGCGCATTCCATCGCGACCGCCTTGGCGAACAGCCGCACGCCGCCCTTGGTGGCGGAATAGCCCGCCAGTCCCGCCGCGCCGCGGAGGCCCGCGAGCGACGACATCATGATGATGGAGCCGCCACCATGCTTGCGCATCAGCGGCAGGCAGTATTTGACGGACAGAAACACGCCGTCGAGGTTGATCGCGGTTTGCTTGCGCCACTCAGCGAGCGTCATGTCGACGATGGACGGCATGGCAATGCCGATGCCGGCGTTCGATACCATGACGTCGAGCCGGCCGAACCGCCGTTCGACCTCCGCGACGATCTCCGCCCAGCGGGCTTCGCTGGTCACATCCTGCTCGAGGAAGACAGCCTTGCCGCCGGCGTTGGCGATGCGCCCGACAAGCTCGGGGCCTCTGAGTTCGTCGATGTCGGTTGCGATGACGGTCGCGCCTTCCTGCGCGAGCAACTCGGCGATCGCCTCGCCGATCCCCGATGCTCCTCCGGTCACGAGCGCAATTTTGCCTTCCACCTGCCCTGCCATTTCCGCTCCCTGGCTTTTCCTGACTTATCTGATCACCGCCGGGCCCTGGTCGGGCACGGCGATGTCGTGTACCCGCAACTGCACGCGCTCGCTGCCCTGATAGCGATCGAGCGTCAGCGATCCCGCCACATGCACCGACTGATCGCGATGCGCCAGCAGCGCGTTGCCGAGCTTCTGGCCGACCGCGCGAAACGCCATGCCGTTGACGATGGCGCCGTCGGCGGCCTTGAAGCGCAAGCGCAGATGCGCCTGACCGACTTCATCTGCGAAGATCAGGTGATGTGACGGCAGCGCCACGACGGGCTCCGGATTGCCGCTGCCGAACGGTCCCGCGCGATCCAGTGTCTTCACCAGCTCCGGCGTGACGCCGCGTGCGGTCACCGCGCCGTCGATGAAGAGCTCGTTGAGATGACGCGACGCCGCAACGTCACGCGCCAGCGCGCTCTCCATATAGGCGCGAAACTCCGCGAGCCGCTCCTTGCGCAAGGTCACGCCGGCGGCCATGGCGTGACCGCCGCCCTTGATGAGCAGACCATCGACCACCGCCTGCCGCACCGCTCGGCCCAGATCGACGCCGCCGATCGAGCGGCCGGAGCCGGTGCCGACGCCGCCGGGCTCGAGCGCGATCGCAAACGCCGGCCGCGCGAATTTCTCCTTTAGCCGCGCCGCGACCAGCCCGACCACGCCGGGATGCCAGCCTTCGGCCGCGGTGACGATCACTGAGCCCTTGTCTTCCAGCCCAAGCGCGGCCAGCGCCTCCGCTTCGGCCTGTGCTTCTGCTGCTTGCTCGATCACGCGGCGCTCGGTGTTGAGCCGGTCGAGTTCGGCTGCAATGCGTGCGGCCTCGGTCGTATCGCCTTCGAGTAGCAGCCGCACGCCGAGATCGGCGCGGCCGATGCGGCCGCCGGCATTGATGCGCGGGCCCAGCATGAAACCGAGATGCCAGGCTTCCGGCGGGCCGTTCAGCCGCGCAGCATCCATCAGCGCGGTGTGGCCGACATGGTCGCGGCGGCGCATCGCGATCAGGCCCTTGGCGACGAAGGCGCGGTTGAGCCCGGTCAGCGGCGCGACGTCGGCAACCGTGCCGAGCGCGACATGATGCAGCATGCCGAGCAGATCGGGCTCGGGCATCTCGGCGGTCCAGAAGCCGCGCCGGCGCAGCTCGCGATTGACCGCGACCAGCGTCACCAGCGTGAGCCCGACCGCGGCGAGATGGCCGAGGCCGGACATGTCGTCCGGGCGGTTCGGATTCACCAGGGCGTCGACCTCGGGAAGGCCCTCGCCGCACTGGTGATGGTCGATCACCACCACGGACATGCCGAGCCGTTTCGCCTCAGCCAACGCTTCGATACTGGTGGTGCCGCAATCAACCGTGATCAGCAGCGTTGCGCCCTTCGCTGATAGCGCGCGCACCGCCTCCGTGTTGGGTCCATAGCCCTCGAACAGGCGGTCGGGGATGTGGATCAGCGGATCGAGCCCGCAATGGCGCAGATGCCAGGCCAGCAGCGCCGCCGAGGTCGCGCCGTCGACGTCATAATCGCCGAAGATCGCGACCTTCTCGCTACGCACGGCCGCGTCCGCGATGCGCTTGGCGGCCGCCTCCATCTGCGTCACCGTGAAAGGGTCCGGCATCAGCTTGCGGATGGTCGGGTCGAGAAAGTCTTGCACCGCATCGATCTCGACATCGCGCCCCGCCAATACGCGCGCCAGCATCTCCGGCAGCTGATGACGTTGCGCGATCGCGAGCGCCCGCGCCGCGCCGCGCGCGTCGAGCCGGTCGCGCCAGAGTTTGCCTGTCAGCGAGTGCTGCACGCCGAGGAAGGCGAGCGGCGCCTCTGATGGCAATGCGGATGCGGGAAGCGTCATGATGCCCAAGATAGGGAGACGCGCGCGAATTGGCGACCTGTTATCCCCTTCAATGTGGCGGAGTCGTGTAGCGTTTGCGCATCCGCTAGCACCCCATGCGATCGGCGATGCCGCCAAAATCCTTGGCGACGATGTCCCAGTCGCCCTTGGCTTCGAAATCGTACTTTTGCAGCGGGCCATATTCGGTCGGCCGCGCCACGAAGGCGGTCTTCAGGCCGAGCTTCTGCGCGGCCTTCAGATCGTGGTTGTGAGCGGCCACCATCATCACCTGCTCCGGCTTCAGGCAGAGCAATTTCGCGGCACCAAGATAGGTCTCGGGATCGGGCTTGTAATGCTCGAACAGCTCCGCGGACATCACGAGGTCCCACGGCAGGCCTGCGAATTTCGCCATCTCGGTCAGCAGTGCGACATTGCCGTTGGAGAGCGGCGATATGATGTACTTTGTCTTCAGCCGCGTCAGCCCGGCGACACTGTCGGGCCAGGGGTGCAGGCGGTGCCAGCCCATGGTGAGATGATGCAAATCGGCGTCGCTCAGTCCCTTGATGCCGAGCTGATCGACCAGCTTTTCCAGCGACTGGCGATGCAGCACGTCGAGGATGACGTAGCCGTTCTGCGGGTTCTTGCGCACCACGTCCATCGAAGCGGCGTAGACCGCGCGCCAGCCATCGACCAACGCGGTCCAGTCGCCCTGCTTGCCGTTCGCCTTGGCCCATTTTGTGAAATCATTGATCAGGCTGGTGCGCCAGTCGACGACGGTGCCGAACACGTCGAACACCAGCGCCTTCACTCCTGAAACGTCGGACATGCTCGCTCCCCGTTGTTCTTGTCATTCCGGGGCGCGAGTGAAACGAGCGAACCCGGAATCTCGAGATTCCGGGTTCGGTGCTGCGCACCGCCCCGGAATGACGATGGTTGGTTTAATCCAGATGAAACTTCTCGAGCTCGCGATGCTCGGCCTTGATGATGCGCACGGTGCCGGTGACCGAACGCATCACGACCGTCTCGGTCTCGATCACGCCGTCCTTGCGGAACTTGACGCCGGTCAGCAGCGAACCCGTGGTGACGCCGGTCGCCGCGAACAGGCAGTCGCCCTTGGCCATGTCCTCGATGCCGTAGATCATGCGGGGATCGGTGATGCCCATCTTGTTGGCGCGCTCGCGCTTCTCCTCGCTGTCGAGGATCAGCCGGCATTGCATCTGGCCGCCGATGCAGCGCAGCGCCACGGCCGCCAGCACACCCTCGGGCGCGCCGCCGGTGCCGATATACATGTCGACGCCGGTCTCCTCGGGGCTCGCGGTGTGGATGACGCCTGCGACGTCGCCGTCGGTGATGAGACGCACGGCGGCGCCGGTCGAGCGCACGCCAGTGATGATCTCGGCGTGGCGCGGACGGTCCAGCACCAGCACGGTGATCGCCGAAGGCTCGACGCCCTTGGCTTTCGCAAGCCGCCGCACATTGTCGGCCGGTGAGGCATCGAGCTCGACCACGCCTTTCGGATAGCCCGGACCGACCGCGATCTTCTGCATGTAGACGTCGGGCGCATGCAAGAGTGAGCCGGCGTCGGCCATGGCCATGGTCGCGATTGCGCCCGGCATGTTCTTGGCGCACAGCGTGGTGCCTTCCAGCGGATCGACGGCGATATCGACGCGCGGTCCAGCCTTGAGCCCGACCTTTTCGCCGATGAACAGCATCGGCGCCTCGTCGCGCTCGCCCTCGCCGATCACGACGGTGCCGTCGATCGGCAACTTGTTGAGCTCGCGGCGCATGGCGTCGACGGCGGCCTGGTCGGCGGCCTTCTCATTGCCGTGCCCGCGCAGCCGCGCCGCCGACACCGCGGCGCGCTCGGTCACGCGCACGATCTCAAGCGTGAGAATGCGCTCCAGCAACAGTTGCGGCGGAACGGAAATATGGGTCGACATCGGCGCACTCCCTCAGAACTTTCTTGGCGGGCTGCTACTCAGCCCACAAACAATCCCTTTACGCGCGATCCGTTCGGACGCGCATCAGTTTTTCTCGATCCGTATCACCTGCGGCCGGCCGCTGATCACCTTGTCGCGCTGCACGGCTTCGAGCGCGCGGTACACCGCGTCCTCATGGGTAGCGTAGGTGATGAGGATGACCGGAACCCGGCTGGCATTTCCGGCGGCCCCGGCCCCGTTCGAATGACGCTGCACGATCGATTCGATCGAGATCTTCTGTTCGGCAAGACGGGTGGCGATGGTCGCCGCGGTGCCCGCGAGATCGCGCGCCATCAGGCGGATGTAGTAGCCGCCCTCGTGGCGCTCCATCGGCGCCTTCGAGGTCGTACGCAAGCGCTCCACCGGCCGGCCGAACGGATTGACGCGCACGCCGCGCGCGATGTCCGCAATATCGGCCACCACGGCGGATGCGGTAGCGGCGCCGCCGGCGCCCGGACCGACCAGGGTGATCGGCGGAATGCCTTCGCCATCGATTGTCACCGCATTGGTGACGCCCATCACTTGCGCGATCGAGGAGGATTTCGGCACCATGGTCGGATGCACGCGCTGTTCGATGCCCTTGGCGGTGCGCACGGCGACGCCGAGCAGTTTGACGCGATAGCCAAGTTCCTCCGCAGCGCGCAAATCTTCCGGCGCGATCGAGGAGATGCCTTCGACATAGACCGCGCTCTGCGCGACCTTGGTGCCGAAGGCGAGGCTCGCCAGGATCGCAAGCTTCTGCGCGGTGTCGTGACCGTCGACGTCGAACGACGGATTGGCTTCGGCATAGCCGAGCCGCTGCGCATCCTTCAGGCATTCGGCGAATGACAGCCCCTCCTGCTCCATCCGGGTCAGGATGTAGTTGCAGGTGCCGTTGAGGATGCCATAGACGCGGTTGATCCCCGTGCCGGCCAGGCCCTCGCGCAGCGTCTTGATGACGGGGATGGCGGCGCCGACCGCCGCCTCGAAATTCAGCGCGCCGCCATGCTTTTCGGCGGCATGCGCCAGCCGCAAACCGTGGCGCGCGATCAGCGCCTTGTTGGCGGTCACCACCGACTTGCCCGATTTCAGCGCGGCCTCGATCGCCGAGAAGGCGGGATCGCCGGCGCCGCCCATCAATTCGACGAAGCAATCGACATTGGGATCTTCGGCAAGGGCCTGCGGATTTTTCGCCCATTCGATGCCGCGCAGATCGACGCCGCGTTTCTTGGCCCTGGAGCGCGCGGTGACCGCGACCACGCGCACGGTACGGCCGCAGCGCGCCGACAGCGCGCGGCTTTCGTTCTCGATGAGGCGGACGACTTCGGCACCCACAGTGCCGAGCCCCGCAATACCCACTTTGAGGGGGGCGACCATAGCAGCAAGCAACTCGCGGAAAGATTTATCGCCGGTTGGCGAGAGGAACCACGTTGTGCAACGTTTCGAGGCCGCTTTCAAGGAAGCGGCGCACCCCGCGCGCAGCCTGGCGGATACGCTGCTCGTTTTCCACCATGGCGATGCGGACATAGCCCTCGCCATGCTCGCCGAAGGCGACGCCGGGCGATACCACCACGCCGGATTTCTCCACCATCAGGGTGGCGAACTGCATGCTGCCGAGGCCCTCGAACGCCTTGGGCAGCGGCGCCCAGGCGAACATAGAGGCCTCCGGCGGCGGAATATCCCACCCTGCCCGGCCGAACGATTCCACCAGCGCATCGCGGCGCTTGCGATAGGTGTCGCGCATCTCGCGGATGCAGTCCTCGGGCCCGTTCAGCGCCGCGGTCGCGGCGACCTGCACCGGCGTGAAGGCGCCGTAGTCGAGATAGGATTTCACCCGCGACAGTGCTGCGATGATGCGCTCGTTGCCGACTGCAAAACCCATGCGCCAGCCGGCCATCGAGAACGTCTTCGACATCGAGGTGAACTCGACGGTGACATCCATCGCGCCGGGGACCTGCAGCACCGAGGGCGGCGGATTCTTGTCGTTGAAATAAACCTCGGCATAGGCGAGGTCGGAGAGGATGAAGATCTCGTGCTTCTTCGCGAATGCGACGAGGTCGCGATAGAAATCGAGATCCGCGACATAGGCCGTCGGGTTCGAGGGATAACAGACCACCAGCGCGATCGGTTTCGGGATCGAATGGATGATCGCGCGTTCCACCGCGGGAAAGAATTCCGGCGTCGGTTCCGACGGCACCGAGCGGATCACGCCGCCCGCCATCAGGAAGCCGAAGGCATGGATCGGATAGGTCGGGTTCGGACAGAGGACGACATCGCCCGGCGCGGTGATCGCCTGCGCCACATTGGCAAAGCCTTCTTTCGAGCCGAGCGTCGCAACAACCTGGGTGTCCTGATTGAGCTTCACGCCGAAGCGGCGCGCATAATAGCCAGCCTGGGCCTTGCGCAGCCCGGGAATGCCGCGGGAGGCCGAATAGCGATCGGTGCGCGGCTTGCCGAGAACTTCCTTCAGCTTCTCGATGACATGGGGCGGCGCCGGCAGGTCCGGATTGCCCATGCCGAGATCGATGATGTCGGCCCCTGCATTCCGCGCGGCCGCCTTGGCCTGGTTGACCTTTTCGAACACGTAAGGCGGCAGTCGGCGGATGCGGTAAAAATCTTCCATGGTCCTCAGGCTCCGGCAACCATCGGGGCAGATTCGCGATCTTGAGGCGATGTCTAAACGAAACGATAGATCGTCCAAAAATCACGCGAAATCAGGGATTTAGCGCGATCTTTGGGACGGCGATCAACTCGCCCTGACGGTTGAGCCGGTTCTTTTACCACGGCCGCACTGCAGCGCCAGCGATTACGTTATTTCGGGGGATTTGCCGGGCTGGCATTGGCAGCGGCGGCAGCCGCCTGCTTTTCGCGCGCGGCCTTGAGCTCGGCCTTGATCTTGTCGCGCGTGGCCTGGTCCATCGCATCCTCGTCACGGTCCGGCGGCAGGCTGTTGACCGGCAGGTAACTGCCGGGCTCCTTCGGTCGCGCCGGAGCATCGGCCGGCGTGCCTACGATCGGGAGATCCGCGATCGATGTGGAACAGCCGGCAAGCGCGAGTGCACACGCAACGAGCGCGCCCGCGACAAGCAACCGCTTGTGTCCACCCACCGACATACCGTTTTCCGAAGTCCCATTTCGGCGGGAGCCATTGTCGCCCGAAATGCTTAATCCCTGAACAGCAAATTGCACCGTTGGGGCTGCAATATGACAGAACCAAGATGTTTTGTCGCAGTGCAATACTGCGTGCCGTCAGCGTTAACGCGAAGGTGATGGCACGCCGTGACGAATGCGAAATGAAACGTTAGTGTTTCCCCATGACCGACGTCACGATCGAAACGAAACAAGAGAAGAAATTCGACAGCGAAGCCTTCGCCATGAACATCGCGCGGGCGATGGAGAGCGGCGGCCGGGCGCTGGCGGCTTACCTCAAGCCGCGCGAGAGCGGCGAGGTCAAGGACAAGTCGTCGGAAGAATTCGCCGAGGTGATCAGGACGCTGACGAGCGTCGCCGAATACTGGCTCTCCGATAATGAACGCGCTTCCGAGCTGCAGACCAAAATGGCCAAGGGCTATCTCGATCTGTGGGGCTCGGCGATGCGCCGCCTCGCGGGCGAGGAAACCATGCCGGCGATCTCGCCCTCGCCGCGCGACAAGCG
>Ga0070741_10016559_pt1 | contig 12266 bp, 16 predicted proteins | sample Coa_R1_4_FD_66440 | JGI IMG/M metagenome (GOLD analysis project Ga0070741, IMG submission 66440) | Surface soil microbial communities from Centralia Pennsylvania, which are recovering from an underground coalmine fire - Coalmine... | ecosystem: Environmental > Terrestrial > Soil > Unclassified ...
GCGTCGCCGAGGGCTTTCGCGATCGGGATCGGGCGGCGGACGTTGCCATAGTCGACGCCAGCGGTGACGACGTGCGCGTCGAGGCCGTACGGCATGACGTCGACCGCCTGCTTCGTCACCCCTGCCCGCTCGAGCACCTCGGCCAGCGGCACTCCGCGCCACCGGGCGACGCCGATCGCGCCGAGGCCCCACTGCGAACCGGGCGCAGGCGTCCCCTGCTGTGTTCCGAAGAAGCTCCGTCCGTTGCCGGCGCACTCGACGAATGCCGTAATCTCCATGGCCGGCAGCTTCCGCAGTTGCTCGTAGCTGAACGTCGAACCCGGCCCTTTGAGGCCGTCACCGAAGACTCGCAGGTTCCACGATCTGACGTCGATCGCCGGTGTCGCGGTGTGGTTGCGCACGAAGAAGCGGGCGTTCGGGATGGTGTACCCGAGCCAGTGCACCGTGTCCCATCGCATTTCCGTGTTCGTGCCCAGCTTGATGAACCACTCGGGCGGGATGTCCTTCACGATCGGGGGAGCCGGTGCCTGCCCGACGGCGGCGAGGCTAGCGGCTGGTCGTCCGAGGCCGAGCGCGATCGGAACCGCTGCGCCGGCGGCAAGGACGAGCTGACGACGGGTGAAGCCTCGGCTGTGGATCAGTTGCTCGGTGCGGGTCTCGAGATACTCGTCCTCGTAAGACATGTCAGCTCTGCCTTTCGGCGGCACGCCAGAGGCGGCCCGCCTCGAATTCGCGGCGCTCGAGCTCGGCGGCCCACTCGATGGGGTAGCCGAGCCCGAGGACGATCTGCTCGATCGCTTGCCGGGACGCCTGGCGCCTTTCTGCCGTCGCCGGTCGGCGGGACTCCAGCCGAGTGACCGGTGCCGGCGCCAGTTCCTCTGCGTAGCTGACCGATGTGCGTCGGAATTCGCCGAAGGGATCGGTGTCGTAGTAGCCCATCCGGCACAACGGCGGGGAGTACGCGTGGATCGAGATCGCCGGCGGCTCTCCCTCGGGGTGGCGGACGCGGTGGATCCGTGAGGAGCCGAAGTCGAAGGCGGAGCCGCTCGGGCGTTGCGTCGAGGTCTCGTGCAGTCCCTGCTCGCCGAGCTTGAGGCGGTCCTCGACGAGATTGCCTTCGACCACGTGAACCGCGCCGGAGGAGATGTCGTGGTCGTGGAAGCCGGTCTCCTGCTGGTTCGTCCAGCAGAGAAGCCAGACGTCGACGTGCAGATCACGGTAGAGCTGGACGCTGTGCCGGTGCTCGGCGTCGTGCAAGACGTGGCCCTGCCAGAGCGGCCGCTCAGCCGCGACCGCCGTTGCGAGCTCGGCGAGCTCGGCTCGGCTAAGCACGCGGCCGGGCAAGGTCGCGTAGAGGTCTCTGGGCTCAGACCAGAAGGGCGAGTGCGTTGCGGCTGCAGATTGCATCCACGGCCTCCTTTCCGAGGGTTTGGATCGCGTCGAGAGGTGGAGTCGCCTCGATCACCGGCGAGTCGCTGCCGTAGACGAGCCGGTGCAACCCGAAGGCGGCGAGACAGAATTCGAGTGCAAGCCGTCCATACGAGGCGGTGTCGAAGTAGGTGTTCGCGCGGGTCGCCAGGGTGGTGTCGACTCCGCGCGAGGCGAGCCGCTCCAGCTGGAAGGGGGCGCCGCCAGCCAGGATGGCGAAGACGACCGGCAGCGACGGCCAGCGCTCGGCACCGCAGGCAAGCCAGGCCGCATAGGCGGTCTGCATTTGGGTCGTGTAATCGACAACCGGCGCCCACCACTCCTCGTCGATGCCGTCGAATGCCGCCGGCCCGGGATGGACGAACAGGAACTGGTTTCGTTCGTGGAGGTCTTGGACCAGCAGCGGCGCCACCTCGCCCCAGATGAACCGAGCGGGCACGCACGCACCTGCAAACCCGTCGAGCGCGACTCCCACCGACAGTGGAACGATCCGGCCCCGTGACTGCTCGGCCAGCTCGAGAGCGCCTTCGTGATAGGCGTCGATGAGCGGCCGCGCCTCGCCCGTCGGCAGAAGATGGATGCCGAGCGTCGGCTGGAGCGAGACAACAGCGCGCTCGATGCCGGCGCGATCGAGGGCTGCAAGCCGCGAGCTCAACCGATGGGCGGCGAGATCGACCGCGAAGCCGCCCTCGACCGTCGTCAGGACATCGCCGCGAAGGAGGGGCGGCGTCGTCCGTCGGGAGAGCAAGGCGACGAGGCCGTCCGGCCACAAGTGCTGGTGGAAGTCGATGATCGGGGTGGTCAACGAAGGACTGACTCAGAAGCAGAGGTGATCACTGGTATAAGAATGCCGACTATTCCTATCAGATTGGTGGGGAAAGCGGACACCACGTGACGGCAGGAGGAAGACTCGGTGCCCGCGGCGGCACTGACGGGCTGCGAATCAGCGACTAGCTGCCCGCTCATGAGACCGCTCTGCGTGGGTCCACAGCGGTCTTGGGGCACCACGCTCGCGCCTTGCCGACGGAGCTACTCCGTGAGACTCTGGGGGAGGGCGCGGAGCCTGTAGTTTGACAGCTGTCCGGTTAGGTCGATTCGCTCGACCACGAGTACAACGGATGCGCCTGCAAACAGGCGTGTGCCGCTACACCGATCGCTTCTGGCGCTGCTGTGGGTAGATGGTTTCTCCGCGCGCCAGCATTTCGACGAACTTCGTCAGGCGGCGCGCGCGCGTATCAGGCCGCTTTGCGGTGGCAAGCCGGTAGAGGATCGCGTAGCGGTTCTGGCGGCTGAGACGCGCAAACATTGCCGCCGCCTTCGGCTCGGCGGCGAGCGCTTCCGCGAGGTCGTTCGGCACTTCGATCGTTGCAGAACCGGCATAGGCAGCTTGCCAGCGTCCATCTGAACGTGCCTGGTCGACCGCGGCCTCGCCTGCCGGCTTCATCCGCCCTTCGCCAATCAGGCGCTCGGCGAGGTCGACGTTTCGCTTCGACCAGGCGCTTCGCTTGCGACGCGGAGTGAAGCGCTGCAGGTAGCTGTCGGCGTCGTGGCGACGGACTTGGCCGTCGATCCAGCCGTAGCAGACCGCCTCCTCCAAAGCCTCCTGGTATTTCAGTCCAGTCGGTGAATGACCGCCGCGCTTCGCCAGAGCGAGCCATACGCCGTTCGAAGTGGCGTGTCGGCGTTCGAGCCAGGCCGCCCACGCCGCCGCGTCTTCGACGATCAGCTCTGGCAACTCGTCGGCCATTGGTGCTAAGGAGGCTAGAGCACGCGTTCCGAGCCAAGGTCCGGGAATGGCAGCGGTTGGTGAGCGTTGTCCCTCCTGCAGGGCCGCGAGCCGGACAGGAGGGCAAGGGATGCATAGCGTCATCGTCGAGTTTCAGTACGGAGAGGAGTTCGATCCCGCGCGGATCGCAGGGATCGCGCGCGAGGCGCGCGGGCGGTCGATCGGGTCACTCAGCGCTACGGCGTGCGTCCAAGCGTCAGGTTCGTGGAAGTTGCCGAATTCGTCGACAACGCCTAGCAGCGACGGCGCGTGCAGGGGTTCTCGGGCGTCGTGGCGATAACCCTTCGGCCGCTCGCCGACGGCGATCTCGACGCGCTCTTTACCTGGGAGAGCAATCCTCGCGCGGTCGAGATGGCCGCGTTTACGCGGGCGGATCCGTCCGACCGCAGCCTGTTCGACGCCCATTACCAGCGGGTCCGGAGCGAGCCCTCGAACACGTTGCTCGCGATCGACGAAGACGGTGAGTTCGTCGGGACGATCGGCAGCTTCACGTTGGAGGGACGCCGCGAGGTCACGTACTGGATCGCACCGGCGCGATGGGGTCAAGGGATCGCATCGCGGGCCCTGCGTGCGTTCCTCGCGATCGAACCGACCAGACCGCTTTTTGGTCGCGTGGCCGACCACAATGCCGCGTCGGCGAAGGTGCTCGCTGGAGCGGGGTTCGTCGAGGCGGGCACCGACACGGGGTTCGCGCCGGGAATCGGCGCCGAGGTCGTCGAGCGCATCTATCGACTCGATCGGTAACGGTGCGCGGTCAGCGGCCGGCGTGCGCCGGCGCGGCGGGTAGCTGCACCGTTGCGCGCAGCCCGCCGGCGGCGCGGGGCGTCAGAGTCAGCGTTCCGTCGTGTGCCTGCGCGATGCTCTTCGCGATCGCCAGGCCCAGCCCGATGCCGGCGTAGTCGGTTCGAACGCGCTTCGTGCCGCGCTGAAACGGCTCCGCGAGCGTCGCCACGACCTGGCCGTTGAGCTTCTCGCCTGTGTTCTCGACGGTGAGGACGGCGCTCGTCGGCTGAGCGCTGGTCGTGACCCACACCGCGCCCTGCTCGGGCAGGTTGTGGACGATCGCGTTGTGCAGGAGGTTCGTGCTCAGCTGCAGCAGGAGCGCGTGCGAGCCGACGGTGGGGGTCGCGTCGCCGGAGGTCTCGACGGTGAGGCCGCGTTCTTCTGCGAGGGGAAGAAGCGTCTCCGCCGCTTCCTCGGCGACGAGGGACAGGTCGACGTGTTCCCGGGTGAAGGACCGCGCGTCGGCGCGGCTGAGCAGGAGCAACGCTTCGGTGAGGTCGATCGCGCGAGCGTTGACGGCGTGGAGGCGCTCGACGAGCTCGCCGTTCGCGCGGCTCGGATCGTTGCGGGCGACCTCGAGCAGCGTCTGCGTGATCGCGAGCGGGGTGCGGAGCTCGTGGGACGCGTTCGCCGCGAATCGCTGCTGTTCGGCGACGTGCGCCTCGAGTCGCGCGAGCATCGTGTCGAAGGCGTCCGCTAGCTCGCGGAACTCGTCGCTGCGGCCCGGCAGCTGGATCCGGTGCGCGAGCGAGCCGTTGGCGGCCATCCGGGTTGCGTCCGTGATCCGCGTCAGCGGGGCGAGCATGTGTCCGGCGAGAAACCACCCACCGACGAGGCCGAACACGAGCAGGAACGCCATCACGACGGCCGCGGTCGGGGCGAAGGAACGCAGCAGGTCGGCGTGGCTGCGCACCATGAAGACGACTCCGGGGTGCACGCCGCGCGAGAGGGAGAAGTACCCGACGACGAGCAGCACGGCGCCCGCGAGCATGAGGAAGCCGGCGTAGCTGAGCGTCAGCTTGAGGCGAACGCTCAGCCCGGGCGCTCTAGCCACCGGTCGCTCCTGCGTCGACGCGGTAGCCGACGCCGGGCACGGTGGCGATGATCCACGGCTCGCCGAGTCGTTTGCGGAGGCCGGAGACCGTGATCCGCACGGCGTTCGTGAACGGGTCGGCGTTCTCGTCCCACGCCCGCGCCAGCAGCTCCTCTGCGCTGACGACGCCGCCTTCGGCACCGACGAGGACCTCGAGCACGGCGAACTGCTTCCGGGTCAGCGCGACGTGGCGCCCGTCGCGGTAGACCTCGCGGCGAAAGGGATCAACACGCAGCCCTGCGAGCTCGCGAACCGGCGGTCGGCTGTGGGCGCGACGGCGGTCGAGCGCTCTGAGGCGCAGCACGAGCTCTCGGAACTCGAACGGCTTCGTCAGGTAGTCGTCGGCGCCGAGCGCGAACCCCGTCGCCTTGTCGTCGAGGCGGTCGGCAGCGGTGAGCATCAGGATCGGCATGCCGCTGCCCGAAGCGACGATGCGCTCGGCGATCTCGTCGCCGCCCGGCCCAGGGATGTCCCGGTCGAGCACGGCGATGTCGTACGCGTTGACGCGCAGCAGCTCCAGAGCACTGTCGCCGTCACCCGCGACGTCGGCCGCGATCGCTTCCAGGCGTAGGCCGTCGCGAATCGCTTCCGCCATGTAGGGCTCGTCCTCGACGATCAGCACCCGCATGCTCCGATGGTAGAGCCGGCGCATATCGCCGGCATATCGAAAACCGGATACGTGCCCGCAACACGCCGCCGCCTTGTATGGAGGCGTGACCTACCGCGAAGCGGCACGAACACCGGCGCGCCGGGTCCGGATTCGCTGGATTCGCGTGGCAGCCCTGTCGATCGCCCTCGCCACGATCGCCGCGCTCCTCGGCTACCGGCTGCTGGCGTCGCCGTCCATGACGGGCACGTCGAGCGTCGACGCCCCTCCCACCGAGCAGCGTGGCGCGCTCGTCGACGCGCTGCCCGGCACGGTGTGGCCGGCCTCCGGCCAGGCCGCTGTCCAGATCGGACAGGCGCAGGTCCAGGCCGGCCCGAACCAACACGCCGCTCCGATCGCGAGCGTCGCGAAGGTGATGACCGCCTATCTCGTGCTCCGCGATCACCCGTTACGGCGCGGTGAGGACGGTCCGACGATCACGCTCACCGACGCCGACGTCGCGGACACCGACCGCCGGCGCGGACAGCAGGAGTCGGTCGTGTCGGTCGCCGCCGGTCAGGAGTTGACGGAGCTGCAGGCGCTCCAGGCACTGCTCCTGCCGTCGGCGAACAACATCGCCGCGGTTCTGGCCCGCTGGGACGCCGGCTCGGAGGACAGCTTCGTCGCCCGGATGAACGCCACCGCGCGCTCGCTCGGCATGACGCACACCCGCTACGCGGACTCGAGCGGCTACGACGACAGAACCGTGTCCACCGCCGCGGACCAGGTGCGCCTCGTCGATCGGGCGATGCGCCTGCCGGTGTTCGCGAGCGTGGTCGCCACATCGAGCGCGTGGCTGCCAGTCGCCGGCACCGTCCACAACACCAACACCTTGCTCGGACGCAACGGGTTTGTCGGGGTCAAGACCGGCTCGACCGCCGCGGCAGGCGGCTGCTTCGCCTTCCGGGCAATCCGCTGGATCGACGGCAAGCGGACGACGATCACCGGAGTCGTGCTGGGGCAGCCGGGCCACAACCGGATCGCGGCCGGTCTCGAAGCCGCCGAGGCGATGGTGGATCGCATCGCCGGGCTCACCCCGAGGTGACGAGGCCGACGGCGACGTACTGGAGCGCGACGGCGGCGACAACCAGGGCGTGAAAGAGCTCGTGGTAGCCGAAGACGTGCGGCAGAGGGTCCGGTTTGCGCCGCGCGTAGACGACGCCGCCGGCCGTGTAGAAGACACCTCCGAGCGCGACGAGCGTCGCCGCGGCGACGCCCGCGTGGGCGAGGATCTGGGGAAAGGCGATCACAGCGACCCAGCCGAGCGCGATGCCTGCGACTGCCGAGAGCCGTCTCGGCGCCGCGACCCAGGCGAGCTTGGCGAGAATCGCCACGCTGGCGCCTCCCCAGACGATCGACAGGACGACGATCTGCCAGACGCCGTGCAGGACGAGCAGGCCGAACGGCGTGTACGTCCCGGCGATGAGCCCGAAGATGCCCGCGTGGTCGAGCCGACGCAACCACAGGCGCGTCGGCGGCGACCACGTGAAGCGGTGGTACAGGGCGCTCGCGCCGAACATCGCCACGACGGCGCCGGCGAACACGGCCGCGGAGACCTGCGCTCGTGTCCCCGTGGCGAGCATCCCGAGGGCGATGCCGAGCGGAACGCTCACGTAGAGGCCGATCTCGTGGAGGACTCCTCGCAGCCGCGGCCTCGGCGCGGCTGGCTCGGAAGCGACCATCGAGGCGTACCGTAGCCGCGGCGGCCCGCAGAAGCCGGGATCGCTGCTACCGTGCGTGGACTAGAGCGAGTACCGGTTTGCGCCAGAAGGTGCCTTCCTTACCCGTTCGTGCAGTCGTAAGGAGGTGTTTTCATGGCCAGCGGAACCGTCAAGTGGTTCAACGATTCGAAGGGGTACGGGTTCATCACCCCGGATGAGGGGACGAAGGATCTCTTCATCCATCACTCGAACATCGCCGGCGACGGCTACAAGTCGCTCGCCGAGGGCGCGCGCGTCTCGTTCGAAGAGCGGGAGGGCGCGAAGGGCCCCGAGGCGACGAACGTCGTCGTCGCGGCCTAGCGATTTCGGGGGCGCACGCCGATCGGTGTGCGCCCCCAGGTCTGCCTGCACACACACCGGGAGGAGGGCATCGTCGCTGAGAAAGAGGAGAAGATCGAGATGGAAGGCGAGATCGTCGAGTCGCTCCGCAACCGCATGTTCAGGATCAGGCTCGACAACGGTCACGAGCTCCTCGGCTATACCGCCGGGCGGCTGAAGCGATACCGGATCCGCATGCTGCTCGGCGACCGGGTGCGGGTCGAGCTCTCGCCCTACGATCTCGAGCGAGGAAGAATTGTCTACCGCCTTCCCTAGCGGTAACGCAGAGCGCGTCGCCGTCGGCGAGCCTGTCGTCTACGCCGGCCATGGGGTCGGCGAGGTCGCCGCCTACGAGCGCAGGCGAATCGACGGCGCCGATCGCGACTTCGTCGTCGTCGAGCTCGTGACCGGATTACGGGTGACGCTTCCGCTCGAGCAAGCAAGTGAGCGGCTGCGCCCGGTCGCCGACGCGACCGAGGTCGAGCATGTTCGCCGGATCCTGCGCGCCGCGCCGCGAGCCCGCACCGGCCAGTGGACGCAGCGCCAGAGGGAGACGAAGGGCAAGCTCGCCGCCGGCCGGATCACCGATCTGGCGGAGATCATCCGCGACGGCGAGCCCTTTGAACGCGCGGCACGACTCTCGCACGCCGAGCGGCAGTCGTACCTGCAGGCGCGGACGCTGCTCGCGCGGGAGTTGTGCATCGCCAGGGGCGGCAACGAGGACGAAGCCGAGGCCTGGATCGAGGCGCAGATCACTGCCGCCGACGGGAAGGGAGATTGAGTGGCCCAGAAGAAGTCACGCCAGACGTTCGAGAAGCTCAAGCGCGAGCAGGCGGTCAGGGAGCGTCGCCTTCGTAAGCAGGAGCGAAAGGCGGCCTCGCGCCTGGCCAAAAGCGGCAACGCCGCCGAGCCGGGCGAGACCGGCGACGGCGGCGACGCAGAGCCGCCGGCGCTACCCATCGGCGACGGGTGAGCAGCCCCGAGCAGAAGAACTACGCCGAAATCGAGCGGCTGGAAGCGCTGCTCCAGGCGCTGCGTGCGGAGCGGGGAACTCCACGACAGACCGAGGCGATGCGCGAGGCCGGGCTGGAGATCGCGCTCGCGATCCGGGAGGTCGGCGCCATGCTCGTGAACGTCGGCTGGGAACAGTCCTACGCAGCGCACAAGAGCCCCGGCGGCTGAGGCCGCGCCGCCGCCCTCTTCTGAAGCCGCGCCGGAGAGCGCATTGACAGCTGTCAGGCGCTGCGCGAGGATCACGAGTCGGAGAGGGGCTCGCCGAGAAGGCGGCGCGGTAAATGGCAACGGCCGTCACGCTGACCCAGCCTGTTCCGATCAAGCATCGCCTGCGCGGGTACGGGGGTCAATTCGACTGCGAGCTGTTCACACGACGCGGGCAGCCGACGGAGTGCACCGAGGAGCAGCTCGAGACCTTGAAGCAGCACATCAACAAGCTGAAGCCAGGGCACAGCCGCATCTTCGTCACCGCCGAGGCGATCGAGAGCTCGCCCGAGGGCATTGCGGAGCGCCGGGCGCTGATGAAGACCGTCGAGCTGGCGCAGCAATCCGGGGCGAACGTGAACCTGACCTGGTGGTCGGGCCCCTACTACGCGGACGCGCCGGCCGAGATTCGGCCGTGCAGGCCGCGGCGCCACGGCGCGTTCATCGGCGACAAGCGGATGAAGGGCTTCGCCGACGTGATCGAGGAGGCGCGCAGGATCGGCGACTGCGTCACGCACGTGACGATCCAGAACGAGGTCAACTACCACGACATCGGGATGCAGTGCGACGTCGCCGAGTCGCAGAAGCTGTACAAGCGGCTCTACACGATCCTCGACGCCGAGCTGACCCGGCGGCCGGATCCTCTCGGGCTCGAGCCGAACCTCCGCCGCGCCGTCGACTTCGTCGGCGGCGACCTGGTCGCCGGCGGCATGAACGGAGTGACGGCCTCGAACGAGCGCGACTGGCTCGCGTTCATGCAGCGCGCGATGAAACCGCCGCTGCTCGACGGCTACTCGATCCACGTCTACACGGCCCCCGGCGGCTTCCAGCGGCTCGACGCGCGGATGGGCGGGCTGCGCGACCAGATCGAGGAGCTGGGGATCGAGCTCCCGATCTACGTGACCGAGTACGGCGTCAAGACGAGGTCGGACAAGCTCGAGCCCGGTGTCCTCGGCGGGAAGAACCTGGAAGACACGGTCGAGGCGGCCTTCGACCACGCCTGGTTCAACGCGCTCGCTCCGCAGTACGGCTGCGTCGGGTTCTCCAAGTGGGTCCTCTATCGGACGGACGGGCCCGACCGCAAGTTCCACGGCTGGGGCGTGATCTGCCCGCCGCAGGCGAGGTTCAAGCCGCTGCCGCCCTCGTACTACGTGATGTGGCTCTTCAACCACCTGGTCGACCAGGGCTGGAGCGCAGCCGGCATCTGGCGGAGCAGCGACAAGCTCGGCCTCGTCAGCAAGTTCACCGCTCCCGAGGGCGACAACCACTCCGTCGTCGCGCTGAATCGCGGCCGGGCCCGCCTGGATCTGGCGATCCCGGGGCTGAAGCCGCTGTTCCCGTACCGCAGCGTGATCTGGAACGCGCAGGGGGCGAAGACGGCCGGCATGATCAACGGCCGGCGGCCGGTTCTCTCGAACGCGGAGGGAACGGTGAGCGTGACGGTGCGGCGGAACGAGCTGGTCGCGCTCTCCACCCGTCCGATCCTCTAGGGGCTCCCTTCGCGAGACTCGCCGCCGGGGCGGCGACGGCGGTGCCCCCACGGAATGTGCTAACAGTGGTCACATCGGACAGGCATAGCCTGCTCGTGAGGCCGCCGCACCCTCCACCAAGACCGCCCGAGAACCGCGACCAAGTGCCGCACGTGCCCACACGCCACGTCTCTCACCCGACGGACCTCGTTTCCGATCCGCAGAAGCTCCGCGTCGCGATCGAGCGGGTCGAGCAGATCCTCGGCGAGATGCCGATCCCGGCCTGGATCCACAGCCGCGCCGGAGCGGTCGTCTGGCAGAACGCCGCCTCGCGGGAGCTCGCGGGCGATCGCGTCGATCCCGCTGCTCTCGACGAGCCGGCGGCGTCTGCCGGCTCGGTCCCCGAGCCGCTGGAAGACGTGCTGCGCGGCCGCCGCGAGCACGTCACGCTCGCGCGCACGATCCCGGATGCGGCTGGCCGGCCCGTCGCCGTCGACGCGACGCTCGCGCCCCTGCGGAGCGGGCGCGAGATCGTCGGCCTCGTCGGCCTGCTTCGCCGTCCGGCGCGCCCGCAGGAACAGGCCGGCCTGACCGCGCGGCAGTTCGAGGTGCTCGCCCTCCTCGCCGAGGGCCTCTCGACGGAGGAGATCGCGCGTCGCCTCCTCGTCGCGACGGAGACGGTCCGCAACCACATCAGGGGGGTCCTGCGCGAGCTCGGGGTGACGACGAGGCTCGCCGCCGTCGCCGAGGCGTATCGGCGCGGACTCCTCCACCCGCCGATGCGCGAGCTCGACTCGCACGGCTGAGCGAGCGGGCTGCGTTCAGCGGTCGTGACGGGTAATGGGCGAGCCGGAGGGACTGGTGTACGTGGCCGAGGCGTTGAGTGCCGCCGAGGAGACGGCGCTGCTGGAGCAGATCGCGACGCTCCGGTTCGACCCGATCGTCCTGCACGGCCGGCCCGCGAGGCGGACGGCCCGCCACTACGGCCTCGGCTACGACTACGCGAGCCGCACTCCCGAGCCGGGCGAGCCGCTCCCGGAGTGGCTCGAGCCCGCACGGGCACGGGCGGCCGAGCTCGCCGGCGTCGCTCCCGCCGAGCTCGTCGAGGCGCTCGTCCAGCACTACCCGCCGGGCGCGACGATCGGCTGGCATCGCGACGCGCCGGCGTTCGGGCTCGTCGTCGGTCTGTCGCTCGCAAGCGCCTGCCGGCTGCGGTTCCAGCGCGGGAAGGGCGGCGATCGGCGCGTCTTCGAGCAGCTGCTCGAGCGCCGGTCCGGGTACGTCCTCGCCGGCGCGGCGCGCTGGGCGTGGCAGCACTCGATCCCGGCGACCAAGGACGAGCGGTTCTCGATCACCTTCCGAACGCTTCGTCGCCCGAGCGGCGACCGCTAGCCCCGGACGATGGTCGCGGCCGCCGAGCGCAGGCCTACAGCTGGTGCCCGCCGGGGTAGCGCGGTAGCCCGTCGTCCGGCAGCTCGTCCCAGGGCGGCACCTCGTCCGTGAACGAGTGGAACGACGGCCTGATCTCGGGGTCGCCGTCGAGCGTGCCGAGCCGGATCGAGATCTCCTCGCCTCCGGGCCAGCGGTTGCCGAAGAGCGCCGAGCCGCAGGCGGAGCAGAACGCCTTGACGGCGCCGCCGTCCTCCGGCGCCCAGACCCGGATCAGATCCTCCCCCTGCAGGAGGCGGAACCGCTCGCGGGCGATGCGGCCCTGAGCGAGGCCGATCGAGCCGGAATGCTTGCGGCAGCGCGAGCAATGGCAGATGCTCGCGCGGCGGAACGGCAGCTCCACCTCGTAGCGAAC
>Ga0070741_10016560_pt1 | contig 12266 bp, 8 predicted proteins | sample Coa_R1_4_FD_66440 | JGI IMG/M metagenome (GOLD analysis project Ga0070741, IMG submission 66440) | Surface soil microbial communities from Centralia Pennsylvania, which are recovering from an underground coalmine fire - Coalmine... | ecosystem: Environmental > Terrestrial > Soil > Unclassified ...
CGGGCCATTGCAGGATTCGGGTGAATTCTTTGTCCGTGGGCAACCCTGAATTTAACCCAAAACCACATTCTCCGGAATGCCCGTCAATGCAGCAACTCTACGAATTCTCGCGCAGAGCCGTTCTCTTTTTCCCGCATTGATAGGGCACTTAAGCGCACTTCTACTGTCTTAATTGGAAGGCTTTTCCAAAGCCGAAGCGCTTGCCTAATCGGATTTCCGGGCTATGATCCCGTAATCCTGGGGACCATAAAAATGGTCGTTGATGAACTGCACGGCGGGGCATTCGGAGGCGGGCAGGCGAAACTCGTCCGGATAGGGACTCAGCGGGATCACCTTCGGCTCGCAGAGCCCGCGCGCTTCCATCACAAAGCTCAGCAGCTCACTCGGGATCGGATGCCGGTGCGTCGGATCCAGATAGAAGTTGTTCGTACTGACGAAACCATTCTTCGGGTTCGGAGTTTCGAAGATGGCTATGCCGCCAGGCTTGAGAATCCTAACAGCGTGATCGATTATATCCAGTAAGTCTGTGAAGGGGATGTGTTCCAGCACGTGGAACGCACTCACGATAGAGAGACTTTGGTCGGGTATGTTTGCCAGAAAGCTCCGGATCTCTCCCTGTATGGCGTCCAGCCCCCTCTCTTGACAGGCTCCCACCAGTTCGCGGTTCCAGTCGATGCCGCTGGCCGGAATGTGGAGATCTCGCAACAACTCCAGCCACTCCCCGCGCCCGCAGCCCAGATCGAGCGCTGAAGCTTCGGTCGCGGCGAACGCCTCCCGCACGAAAGGCGTATAAACCGTGAGCCGGGACTTGATTTCCGACCGTTGGCCGCGAAACACTGCGGCATGATCGACGAAGACTGCCTCGTTGGCGTGCTCGATCTCGTCCGACATGTTCCGCGCAATATCCGCGAGAGCTTCCGCCGGCGATTTCTTTCGAACCTCTCGGAGCAGCAGGTTCAAACGAAACTCCTGCTGTAGCAACCGGGTTTTTTCCTGCTGGATCTGCCGCCGGACTTCCCTGCCCTCGCCTTCAATGCCACGCCGGAGCTCCCCTAATGTCTCCTCGATCCTGCCCAGCTTCTCATCGAGCAAAGCTATGTTTTCCGAAAACTCACTCGGCCATTTCTCTTGCAGCTCTTCCAACTCCCGCAGGCGCGTTTCCTCGGCCGCGGTCCGCTCCTCCTGGGCCGCAACTCGACGTTCTTGCGCCATCATTCGATCCGCCTGTGCCGTAGTTCGATCTTCCTGGTCCTTAATTCGGGTCTCCTGGTTTGCGATTCGACTCTCCTGGCCGGTAATGCGAGCATTCGATGAAGACACGCTGTTTTTCAATTCGTGCAGGCGGTTTTCGAGGGATAGCAGGTGTTCTACACTTTCCGTACGCGCCCCCTCCAGCCTGCTGAGCCGATCCAGCGCTTCCGCCATCCGCATCTCCTGAAGTTGCTGGCGCGCGCTGAAGTCCTGCATGGCCGTCGTTTGCTCGCGCGCCGCGTCAGCAACCATGCTCTGAAACGCGCGAATCTGACCTGTGTACCAGAACAAACCCCGGCGTACCGCCTGCACCAGCACGGCGCCGATCCGTCCGCGCAAAGTGGGCGGCTGCGGCGGCATGTCGCCGATTTGCGGGACCGCCGATTCCACGCTGCGTGATAATCTTACTGCGGCCGGTAACACAATTTCTCCTCCGCTAATGGGATCGAACTCCGCAGGGCTGGCCGGCGAAGCCTGGATGGTTTTCTCTATAAGAGCATGAAAGCGCGATCCGGATGCCACGCGGCTGCGAAAGACTGCCGCCGCCGAATTCAAAAGAGTTTCTTCATTTTTCATATTCGGACCGCATTAGAATTTACCTTCTTGAGGATAACATCGCGCGTAATCAGCCTATGGCTAAGACCGGGGAGAGACGAAACTGTCCACTGTACGTATCTGTCTGCCCCCGATTTTTGCCAGGGGCTGCTATGTGTGATCCGCGAAACAACATGCCTTGCTACACTAGTGTGCTTTGGCCGCCAACCCCGTAAGCCCGCGTACGCCCTCCGATGTCTTCTTGCACGCGGCCTCTCGTCCCGACGGGCACGCGCCCCTGACCCCGTTCATGATCCACGTCTGGCGCCAGAAAGGATTGCCTGACGGCGCACTGGAAGATAACCGGGAGCGAGAGCAGTTCGTTTATTGGTTCTTCGATAGCTATCATCTCTCGCGATCCCCGTATCGCCTCGCCGTCGCGCCCGGCACTCTGCGCTGGCTCAACGCGTCCGTCCTGGATCTCTCGCAAACTGTTTCGCCTAACGGCCACTCTGCCGCGGGCCCGCATTTTTTGACGCGGTATATGCTCCATATCCTCGGACAATCGCAACGGGAAGCCGACGTTTTTCGTTTCGATGGTTATCTCCGGTTTCTCTCCTGGTTTACGCTCGAATACGTTCCCTCTCGAAACCTGCCCCCATCGTTGCTGCCCGATACGCTGGTGCCGCTGCTGAATCATCCCGTCCGGCCGCCGTTCCCGATTACAACCGCGATGGCAGTGCGAGCAGACCTCCACGAGATTGCGGCGATACCGGAAGAAGAGTTGGTGGCACTCTCGTTCGAGCTCCTTTCCGACCTCCTCCAGGCAGGCGATCCCCGCCTGATCCCCGATTTTGTGAGCGAGTTCTGGAGCCGCAAAATGGCAACGGAGCCGAATGCATTCAGCGCCTATGAACACTTCCTGGTGCGTGCCTTCCGTTCCGATCTGCCATCGGAGAGTGCGCGTGACTGGGTCGCTAAGCAATGCCGTGCCGCCATCCCCGAGGTGGACCTCTTCTCGACTAGCGCCAACACCGCACCCTGGCCGGCCGGCGCTGCGTTGAATTCTCCTGAAAAAGTGATCGTTGTCTTTCGCGATCATCACACTATCGCGGGGCTTTCAAAAGCCGGCGGTCAGACTACGCAAGCGCTACGCGGCCTTGGATTCGATGTCGTCGACCTGGATTTTCGCTTCGGACGGGATCGCCTGTCCGAGGAAGCGCTTCACAATTTTTCCCGCCGCCGTTCGGCTCGCAAGACGCTCGCTGTCCTCAATCTGAACCCGGAGTATGTTCCTGACTGTCTGATGTGCTATCTCTCCAGTCTGGATGAATCAGCTTACCGGGTCGGCCAATTCTATTGGGAGCTGTCGGACACGTCTTCGATCCACGATTGCGGGCTGTCGCTGGTGAACGAAATCTGGGTAGCGACGGAGTACCTGCGCGACGTCTATCGGAAGCGCGTCTCCGTGCCGGTCTTGGTCATGGGGCAGGCGATCGAGTGCGACGCTCCCGAAGGGCGGTTCGAACGATCCGGCTTCAACCTGCCGGAGAATGCGTATACTTTCCTCTTTTCGTTCGACGCAGGCTCCGTCGTAGAGCGCAAAAACCCCCTGGCCGTAGTACAGGCATTTCGCAAAGCTTTTCCGGCCGGAACCGAGGCGGTCTCGCTTGTAGTGAAAACGAGAAACCTCGACGCCATGCACACCGATCGCGACCGCGACCACTGGCGCCGCCTCACCGCCCTGGCTGCGGCTGACAGCCGCATTCGCGTCCTGGACAACACCATGACTGCCGCCGAATTGACGGGCTTGCTGGCCTGCTGCGACTGCTATGTCTCGCTGCATCGGTCGGAAGGCTTCGGCTACGGTCCTGCCGATGCCATGTCGCTTGGCAAGCCGGTGATTACGACCGCCTATTCCGGAGTGACAGACTTCTGCACCTCCAGCACGTCGCTGCTCGTCGATTACACGCTGGAACGCGTACCCCCTGGTGCTTACCCATATATGGATGCCGATCGCGAGTACTGGTGGGCATCGCCCGACATCGACGTAGCGGCCGCTCACATGCGCCGGCTCTCCCAGGATCCGCGAGAAGGGGAACGACTCGGGACACAGGGACGGGAGTTGATTCGCGAACGCTACAGTGTGGAAGCCCTCCAGCGCCGGTATCTGAACCGGCTGGCGGAATTGGGGTTCATCTAGGAAATCGCATGCCTGATCTGCTGCTGGAAGGTCCATTCGAATCGGATTACAGCCTGGCCATCGTCAACCGTCGCCTCGGCCATGCCATGGTTCGCATCGGCGTGCCCATTCGTCTTCATCAACGCGACAATACAACGTCCTATTATCCGGGCGAGTCGTTTCTTAGCGCCGACCCCGGGCTGGCTCCGTATTTCGTGCGCGACGTTCGGGCGGTGTCGGCGGATGTCCATTCGCGGTACATCTATCCGCCCTACACCGACACTTTTCGCGGCAGGTTGCGCGCCGTGCACGGCTACGGCTGGGAGGAGTCCGTCTTCCCCGACGAATTCGTGAAATACTTCAACGACGGTCTCGATCTGGTCACCACCATGTCCGAATTCGTGCGCGGCGTGCTGCGCCAGAGCGGCGTGCGAGTGCCCGTTGAAGTGGTGGGGCTCGGCGCCGACCATATTCTTTCGGTGGCTCCAAAGCCTGTGCCCGCGCACCGGCCTGATACCTTCGATTTCCTGCACGTCTCTTCCTGCTTTCCGCGCAAGGCCGCGGATGTCCTGGTGGACGCATTTTGCCGGGAGTTCACGCGCCGCGATGACGTCCGCCTCGTCATCAAGACGTTTCCAAACGCTCACAACGAAATCGAGCGCATTATCCGGGAGGCCGGCGCGCAGTATCCGGATCACGCCCCCATCGAACTGCTGATGGGTTCGTTGGAACTCGGCGCCATGCGGTACCTTTACGAGAGTTCCGGATGCCTGGTTTCCGCCAGCCGCGGTGAAGGCTTCGGTCTGCCTGTCGCCGAGGCCATGTTCACCGGTTGCCCCGTGATCGCCACGATCTACAGCGGGCAGGCCGATATTTGCGCGCCGGAGCATTGCTGGCCCGTCGAGTATCGGCTCGAACCCGCACGCACGCATCTTTCCGAAGGCGCGTCCGTCTGGGCCAACCCGCTCATCGATTCACTACGCGAACAGATGCGCCATCTCTACCGCGCCACGGCCGCCGAGCGGCAGGAGCGAGCGGCCCGGGCCCGGCAATTCGTTCAGGATCGATTTACCTGGGAACAGGTGGCGGAGCGGCACTGGCGCCATTGCCTGACCGCGCTCGACGCGAAGCAGGCACCCGCGCCCCGCTTCTCCGGCAAATTCTCGATTGGCTTTGTCACCACCTGGAATACGCGCTGCGGTATCGCCGAATACACCCGATACCTGGCAACCAGCCTGGACTCCAGCCATCCAATCGCGATATTTGCCAACTCGACCGGAGAGCAACTGGTCAGGCAGGACGAACCTTTTGTTACCCGTTGCTGGGAATTCTGGAGCCACGCTCGAAACGGCGAAGTGGAAGCGGCGAGACTGGCGGAGACGATCCTCGAAAGCGGCGTCCGCGCTGTGTCCATCCAGTTCAATTTCGGCTTCTTCACGCCCGACGGCCTGCATGCGCTGATCGAGCGCCTCCGCCGCGAACGTATCGCCACCGCGGTCACGATGCATGCGGTCAAGCACCCGAACTTCCCGCGCCTGAAACCCGCACTCGAGCTCGCCGATTTCTGTATCTGCCATCGTCAGGCGGACGTCGACGCGATTCGGGAAATGGGGATCGAACATGTGCTCCTGCGCAAGCAGGGCATCGTCGCCTCGCAACTGGACCGCCCGGCTTCCCTGCCTCGCACGCGCCTGCATTTTGTGATCAGTTGTTTTGGATTCTTCCTGCCTCCCAAAGGCATCTACCAGCTCATCCAGGCATTCGCATTGGCGAAAAACGTCCAGCCGTTGCTGCGCCTGAAGCTGCTCAACGCTCTTTATCCAATCGAGGCATCGGCGGTATACGCGCGCCAGTGTATGCGGCTGATCGAGGAAAAGAATCTGCGCGGCGATGTCGAAGTGACAACCGACTTTCTCGATCACGAGCAGACGCTGGAGCACTTGGCCGATTCCGATCTGGTCGTGCTTCCCTACCTTTACTCCACGGAATCCTCCAGTGCGGCGGGTGCTTTCGCGCTGGCGTCGCTCCGGCCTGTGCTCTGCTCCGATCTTCCGCTCTTCGACGAATTAGCGAGCGTCGTCCACCGCTACCCGGCCGGCAATGCCATAGCCCTGGCGAACACGCTGCTGCGGCTGGCCGCCGATCCGGAGGAATTGCATCGCAACCGGGCCGCGCAAGAGAAGTACGTGCGGGAACTGGCGTGGCCCGCCGTCGCGCGCGAGTTCGCCAATCTTCTGTCGGGACGAAGGACGCTGGCCGCCGTTCAGCCGTGAATCCGGCGGCAGGCTTCGAGCCATGTCCTCATGTAGTAGGCCATCTGATGGAAGTAGCCGCGTGTAGGTGCCGTCCAGATAGACCCGTGAAACGTCTCCACCGCGTCCTCGATGGCGAAGCTGAGTGAGCGAAACGCATCCGTGTACGTGCTACCTTCCAGCCGCGCTTCCATCAACCAGGGAATCAGGTCTTCCGATAGCTGAATGCAGGCCCACTCGTTCATGGCATCTTTCATATAGTTGTGGCTGTTCCGTTTGTGCTCGGCCACCGGCGTCCCCACCCGGACGTATCCGCCCAGGTGGCGGCAACAGGCTTGCACAAAGTAGCCGGAGAAAATGTCGCCGTAACGATCGATGGGCATGCCGGCCAGCGGGTATCCCATCCGGATGTAGTAGTAGGCGGGAACCGCGGCGTGGCGAAGCGCCGTATTCTGCGTGTTCACGGGCGACCACGTCCGGCTGCCCAACACCACGGATTCGCCCTTGAAACCACAGACACGCGGCTTGGCCACCAGCCACGTAATCCCATCGATATCCGGATCCAGGGTCCACAATCCCGCGTTGACGTGGACCGGAACAGCCCGCCGGTCTCGCTGCGGCTGCTCGACGCGATGGCGAAACCGGTAAGGGAACCCGCGCGCGTAAACAGGCCCGGGCCGTTCCAGTTGCAGCAGGTCGCAAACGTTGAAGAACCCGGTCTCCGATTCGACCACGGCGTGCTCCGATTCGTCCCCGGATACTATCGCGTGCTGCGCGAAAAAATCCTCTCCGGCCTGACAGTAATTGTCGTCATCGATCGAGATCAGGAAATCGGCGCCACCGGCATATGCCATCAGGTAGCCTGCGTTGCGGCGGTTGTCCGAATCATAGGGAATGAACTCCGAAGCGAGCCCTGCAGCCTTCAGGAATTTCTCCTGCTCCTCAAGCGTGGGACAGGTGGCCTTCAACCCCTTCGCCGATATCTCCCGGCAGCGTGAATAGGCCCGCTCCGGAGTCTTCCGGTCGGGGATCACGATCACCTCCACGTCATCCAGATGCCCAAAATCACGAAAGTTTTCGTAGTAGGTTTCGAGCAGAACAGGGTCGGATATTGTGGTGAACACCAGGGTCGCTTTCGGCGAGCGCATAACCTTCATAATAAGAAGGAATCCCCCATGCAAGAACCGGCAAAGGTGAGGTTAGGTATCGTCTGCCCGATGGCGAACGAGGGCAAGGAGAGCACATCTTTCGTCAAAGCGGTTTTGGAGCAATGCACGGGCTTTCGGGAAGTCACGTTCTTCGCGGTTCTCGACAGAGTCACAAAGGACAAATCGCTCGACTTCCTTCGCGAGCTCGCCACGATCGAGCCGCGGCTGAATGTTGTATGGGCGCCGGAGAATCAGTGCATCGTGGATGCCTATGTGCGCGGATATCGCGAAGCGCTCGCCGCTGGATCCGACTGGATCCTCGAGATCGACGCCGGCTTCAGCCATAAGCCGGAAGACATCCCCCGGTTCTTCGCGGCGATGCGCCAGGGATACGATTGTGTCTTCGGCAGCCGTTTCATGAAAGGAGGCCGGTTTTCTGACGGTTCCCTCAAACGGTATCTGGTGAGCCGGGGCGGCACGTTGCTGGCGAATCTGTTGCTGGGCACGAAACAGACTGACATGACCAGCGGTTTTGAGCTCTTCTCTCGCGCCGCCCTGGAGATGGTGCTGCGCCGCGGAATATACTCGCACGCTCACTTCTTTCAGACCGAGATTAAGACCTACTGCAGAAACCTGCGAATCGTGGAGGTGCCGATCGAGTACTGTGTGCCCAGTCCACGGCTGCCCGGATCCGCTGTAAGCGAATCTATGCATCATCTGTTGCGGCTCTTCCTGCTTCGTTGTGCCCATAGACTGTGAGGCTCGGCGATCTTCAATCCGTGTACAATCGAAGTACTGAGCCGCGATCGCCGCGGTCCTTAATTGGAGTTAATCTTTGGCTGTATCCGCATCACCGCTGACAGAGTCAACGAATACGATTACGGACAGTCTGGCCCCGAACAGCGGTAAGCGGATTGGGATCCTTGTCGTCACTTACAACGCGGTCACCACTCTGGCCAAGGTCTTGAAGCGTATTCCCGCCAGCGTCTGGAAGAATGTCGAAGAAGTCGTGATCTTCGACGACGCCAGCCAGGACGCGACTTATGAGTTGGCCGTCGGCCTCAAGACGCTCTCTCCGGACAGCAAGCTGCAGGTTCTCAAAAACGAACGGAACCTGGGATACGGCGGCAATCAGAAAGCCGGATACCGGTATTTCATCGAAAAGGGATTCGACATCGCCGTGCTGCTGCATGGCGACGGGCAATATGCGCCGGAGGTTCTGTCTCATCTCTACCATCCGATCGTCGCGGGGCAGGCCGACGCCGTCTTCGGTTCCCGCATGATGAAGGATTACGGCGGCCCCCGGAAGGGCGGAATGCCGTTGTACAAATACGCGGGAAACCGGATCCTGACGTTCTTCGAGAATCGCGCTCTGGGCATGCACCTGACGGAGTTCCACAGCGGCTACCGTGCCTACAGCGTGCAGGCGCTGAAGCAGATCGATTTCTCGAAAATGACCGATGATTTTCATTTCGACACGGAAATCATCATTAAGCTGCAGCACCAGGGATTCCGCATCCATGAAGTGCCGATTCCCACTTACTATGGCGATGAAATCTGCTACGTAAACGGGCTTCGCTATGCCCGGGACGTGGCCCGGGCGGTTCGCCGTTACGATCTGACGCGGCGTTCGGTGCGCTGTTATCCGGAATTCCAGGAATTTTTCGTTCATTACCCCATCAAGACGAGCCTGCACTCGAGCCACGAGTTTGTGAAGCTGGCCGTCGGCCGCGGTCACGACGTTCTCGACGTGGGCTGCGGTGAGGGTTTCCTGGCCGAGCGCATCCAGCAGATGGGCAACCACGTCACCGGAATCGATGTGCTGCCGCAGGCCAAACAGCAGGATTCCTTCGATCAATACGTATCGGCGGACCTCGAGCACGGCATCGATCCGGACACGCCGGAGCTGCGGGGCCGCGAGTTCGACAAAGTGCTGCTGCTCGACGTCCTGGAGCACCTGCGCCGGCCGGAGAAACTCCTCGAGGACTGCCGCTGCTTCTTAAAGCAGAATGGGCACCTGATCGTTTCTCTTCCCAATGTTGCCAACATCACGGTCCGCCTGATGCTGCTCTTCGGACGCTTCAATTACACGGAACGGGGGATTCTGGATAAGACGCACCTGCGCTTCTTCACTCGCCGCACAGCACGACAACTGCTGGAGTCGAACGGCTACCGGGTAATCGACCAGAAGATGACCATCATGCCGTTCGAACTGGTGCTCGGGCTGCCGCCGGATTCTCTGTTTATGCGGATCCTGCAGCGTTTTCTGATCGCATGTACAGCGGTAATGCCCGGCTTGTTCGGCTACCAGATATTTCTCACAGCTCAAAAAGAGCGGACGCCAAACTCGCTTTGACGAACCCCTGGAAGACTCTGACGTCGCGCATCGCTTACGAAAATCGATGGGTGCGCGTACGCGAAGACACTGTTGTTCGGCCGGATGGCGGCGAGGGGATTTACGGGGTCGTGGAGATGCGGCCGTCGGTCGGGGTGGTCGCGCTGAATGCGGCGCGCGAGGTCGTTCTGGTGGGCCAGTGGCGATATCCGCTCGGCCGCTATAGCTGGGAGATTCCGCGCGGGGGCTCGATGCCGGAAGAATCGGATCTCGAAGCCGTAGCGCGCCGGGAGTTGCGGGAGGAGACGGGGGTTGAGGCGGCTTGCTGGCGACGACTGGGCGCGCTCGACCTGAACAACGGCGTCACCACCGATGTCGAGCATCTTTACCTCGCCACGGACCTCCGGCTGGGAGAGAACCGGCCCGATCCCGAGGAGGAACTTGCAGTGCGGTGGCTGCCGTTTGAGAAGGCCGTTGCGATGGTTTTGTCGGGAGAAATTACCGAGGTCTGTTCGGTGGCCGCGTTGCTGATGACCGCCCGGGTTCTGTCATAGATATCCGCAAGCCCGCTCAGCCGCCTGATTCCCCCGGAATCAAACTCTCTCCTACCAGACGTCGCCCAATCCGTTGCGACACTGCCTGGATAAGCGTTCAAGCCGGTCGCTTCGCCACCCAGCGTCTCACGATAAGAGCCGTTGCAACAACAACAGCATACATGAACAGTTCAAGTACGGCTGAGGGCTCCGGCATGGCCACAGCGCGATTGACCGTGATCGAACCGCCGCGCAAATTCACGTCGACAGGTTGACTAGACGAATCCGCAATGCTCGTGAATAACGAACTCAGATCTATCGAGAAAGTGCCACTGTCGACACCTGGGTCAACATCGAATGACACGCTTCCAAGCCCGACCGTTTTACCGCTGTCCAACGCGACGCCCGAAGACGGGATGTCAAACAGATCCCCGGCTATCAACGGCGACCCGCTACCCCCAGACCCTATAGCGGGACCAAACAACGAGTCGCCGCCAAAAATGTATGGGGTCGATGTTGCGGTTGTGACACCAGTGAACGTAATGCCCGGAATAATGGTCTCAATTCCGAATGTGAAGGACTCGATCACGGCAGTCGGGGCAGGTCCGTTGTTAGTCAACAATACATCGAACAAATTCCCTGTCGATCCAGCATTGACCGTAACTGACTGGATCGACATCATCAAATCCGCGCGCGCCGGCATAGAAGCGAACGAACAAACAGCCAACACTGCTGTCGAGAGCACATAAACTTGAGAGCGCATGTTAAGAGTCGTCCTTCGATAGCATTCGAATAACCAATACACATTCAAGCACTGCTCAGGGCAAGATCGCTCCTACCCTGGTTCGTGCAACCTGGACGTCGCTTGTGTTCACAATTCCATCGCCATTGAGATCCGCAAACACATTGTAGGGACTCACTGTTGCATTGAATACAGCGGCCAGATCAGAAGCGTTTACTATTCCGTCGTCGTTAAAATCGCCCCAAAGCACTTTCAAACCCTGTGTGAACCCGGCGCCGGAACGAAGAGGATTCCCTGCGACATCGAGCAGCGCGTTGGCACCACTTCCAGACAGAGCAGTGGTGAAGTTTCCAACGCTTAGTGGACTAATTGTCCAAGTCAAAGTGTTCGTGCCGAGACCAGCTAGATTAGTAGCCGTCACGCCAGCCAGGCTGCTGACGTTGCCGCTAACGATAGGCTTCGAGAAAACCACCTGAATGCCTGTGATCTGCCAAGGTAGACGGTTGCGAGTCGATGGCAAGCTATAGCTGCTGGAGCCAAACCGCACGTTGTATGAAACCACGGTGGGTGCTACTGTGTCGACCACGATGTCTTTGTTCGCGCCGAGTGAACCAGCCGCGCCTGGCGCGGGCAAGATGAGAACAGCAGGTGCGCCTAGTGTGTCGTTGATAGTTCCGCCATTCGCTGACAGGGCGCCGCTGGAGGCGGCGTCAAGGTCTGGGCTGTTCTGCCCTCCAGCCACAGTGTATAGGAAGGTCAGGGTACTGGTGCCGGAGCCCGAACCGAAGGCTGCAATCCCGCCCGAATTCAGGCTGAGGAGCGGCACTCCCGTTACTGCGACAGGCTTACTAAAAGTAACCGTGATTGGGATCACCGCCCCGATGCCGTAAGAACCATTGTTGACAGTCGAGCTTACGTTTACGATAGTAGCCGGAACCGGCGCAGTTACTGTCAGAATTGCTGAATTCGATAGCACACCGACCAGTGATGCAGTAATAGTCGAAGTTCCGGCTCCCACCGCGGTGGCGAGGCCAGTAGCAGAGATCGTAGCCACTGCCGGAGCCGATGAATTCCACGTCACTTGAGCGGTCAGGTTCTGTGTACTGTTGTCGCTATAGGTCCCGGTCGCCGTAAACTGCTGCGTACTCCCCTTGGTGATCGATGGGTTCGCGGGTGTCACCGCGATCGACTGCAGTGCTGGCCCGGTGACTGTCAACACCGTCGAACCGCTCACCGCCCCCAGCGTAGCGCTGATCGTGCTCACGCCTGTCCCCACCGCTGTAGCCAAA
>Ga0070741_10016561_pt1 | contig 12265 bp, 11 predicted proteins | sample Coa_R1_4_FD_66440 | JGI IMG/M metagenome (GOLD analysis project Ga0070741, IMG submission 66440) | Surface soil microbial communities from Centralia Pennsylvania, which are recovering from an underground coalmine fire - Coalmine... | ecosystem: Environmental > Terrestrial > Soil > Unclassified ...
CGAGGCGTCGCGGCCGAACGGCGCCAGGACGAGCACCGTTTCGTCTTCCTCGGCGCGGAAACCGTGACGGACAGGAACGGAGCTCATCCAGCCGCGCTCACGAAATCACCGCGGCGTTAGAGGCGCCGGGCATCGGCCCGATGGAAATTCCGTGCGCTCCCAGCACCAGATCGTGTAACGTTTGCGGCTGCCCACCGGCACGAACCTTGAGAATAAAAATCCCCGTGCGTGCTTCGCCGGCGTGCTCGTAACGGCGGAAGAGAAGCATCGCATCGCCGGCGTAGCCGCTATCGCGATCGCCCTCGGTCGATACCGGAACACCTCCCCCATAAGATTCCACCAATATAGTCACCACGCCCTGCTCGCGCAGATAAGACACGAGCTCACGCAAATGCTGCGTCATGAACGGCTCATCCAGCATCGCCTCGCGACAACCGCGCACGGTGTCGATCACGACGACGCGCGCGCCATCGTTCTCGACGGCGCCGCGCACCGAATGGGCGAACTCGCCCGGCGTCCACTCGCCGGCATCGACCGAGTGGACGCGGACGCGACCGGCTTGGGCGTGCGTGCGCAGCGGCATACCGAGCCGATCGGCGCGCACAAAAAAAATATGCGTGCTCTCGTCGAACAGGTAAATGGCGACGCGCTCGCCCCGTTCCGCCGCGGCGGCGGCGATCTGCATCGCGACGCTCGACTTTCCGATGCCGCGGGATCCGAGCAGCAACAAGCTGCTGCCCCGATCGAGACCGCCGCCGAGCAGCTCATCGAGCGCGGCGAGCCCGGAAGACGCGATCTCGTGCGGGCGTTCGCGACGGTAATCGGCCGCGACCAGCCGGGGAAACACGATCAGCCCGCTGGTGCGGATGCGGTAATCGTGGCGGCCCTCGCGAAACGGCGCTGCGCGAACTTTCTCGACCAGCAGCCGTCGGCGAGCGCCGCCGAACGGGTGGGTATCTTGTTCCATCGCGACTACGCCGTCGGCGAGCTCGTCGAGATAGACGCCGACCGGAGTTTCGCGCCGCTGATCCAGCAGCAACGCCGTGCAGCCGCGGGCGGTTAGCCGACGCTTCAGGGAATGCAGGATGCGACCCAACTCATGCGTGTCGCCGGCATAGAGCAGCGCTATCGCATCGAGCACGACACGGTCGGGCGCGGTGCGTTCGATCGCCTCGAAGAGCTGCCCGAGCCGGTCCGCAAGCTCGACGTCAACCGCGGGAAAGATGGTCTGACGCGGCTCCTCTTCCGGCGCATCATCCGACGTGCGCAGCTCGATGCGGTCGAGCGACCAGCCATGCGAGCGAGCGATGTCCAGCAAATCTTGCTTACTGCGGGAGAAGCTGAAGTAGAGCACGCGTTCATCGGCGCGCACTCCCTCCAAAAGGAATTGCAGGGCAAAGGTCGTTTTTCCCGCCCCGGGCGTTCCGCGCAGCAGGTAGAACCTACCGCGCAACATTCCACCGCCGAGGATTTCGTCCATTCCCGGTACGCCCGTGCTGACGCGCTGGCCGTCTCCCTGTCCCATCCTCGTTCCTTGTTTAACGGCGAGGGACCACGATTATGATCGTGGGGCCTTTCAGTCTAACGCCGAGAAAACAACGGCGCGAGTACGGGGTATATGCCCTTAACCAAGCGATATAATTCGCTGCGAGTTCGCAGGACGCACGGCTAAGTGAAACGACGCGAGGTCAGTTCCGGGAGGAACGCGGACGTGGCGATAAAACCGCCGCGTCCCGCGCCGCCGGCGCCGAAACCCGGTCCTCCCGGTCAGGCACCACGCCCTGCGCCCGAGCCGGCATCCGTTCCACCGCCGCCCCTCGGAGATGCACCTCGGCCGATTCCGCCCGGAACCGTCAATCCACCGACCAAGTAATCGCCGCGAAGACGTGGGACGTCTCAATCCGAGCGACGGTCCAGCCGCAAATCCACGACCGCGCACAACGGCAGATGATCCGACGCCACGCAGGCGAGCGGCGAGCGGTGCACCTTGATGCCGGCGAGATTCCGTCGCGGCGCCACCCAGATCCGGTCGAGCGCCATGATCGGCCAAGCCGCGGGGAACGTGTTCAGGACCGGAGGTTTGCCGAGTCGCGCGTGCATGGAGCGCAACGGCCGGCGCCACGGAAACCACTCGTTGAAGTCGCTCAGGATGACGACCGGCTCGTCGCGATGCGCGGCCACGGCCTCGAGCAACATGCGCGTCTGCCGGCGCCGCTCGCGCGACCCGAGCCCGAGATGCGTCACCAGCACGCGCAGCTTCTCTCCGTGCACGTCGAGATCGACGTCCAGAATGCCGCGCGGCTCGCGCCGCCCGACACTGACGTCGAGCGTGCGCACCTCGCACACGCGATGCCGCGTGAGCAACGCGTTGCCGTAGTGGCTGTTCTCGCGCAGCACCGTGCTGCCGGCGACCGCCTGCATGCCCGTCTCTTCGGCGAGGTAGTTCAGCTGGTGGATATCGAGCGTCGTGCCGAAACGCGACTCCACCTCTTGCAGGCCGATAACGTCCGGGTCGATCTCTTCGATGATGCGCGCGATGCGCTCCGGATCGTTGCGACCGTCGAGCCCGATGCAGCGATGGATATTGTACGAAGCGACGACGCAACGCCTCGTCGCCGCCGCGCCCGCGGCCGGTTCCGTCGCGCCCGCGGGCGGCAATGTATGCGCGGACGACATTACTCAGAGCGGTTTACGTGGCGGTTGTGCTTTTCCTGCGGCCACCGCTGCCCGCAACCGGCGCCGCAAAAATAATACGCATAGTCGCGGCGCTCGGCGGCGCGCGCGGTCGAGCGCGGGATTTCCCTCTTGCGCACGCGGCATGCCTCGGGCTTCGCGGAAACATTCTTTCGCTGGTCCATGCGACTTCTCCTGTTGGGTCGGGCGAAGCGCGTGCAGCCGTGCAACCACATAGCTGCCCCTGGCGCCGATCCGCCCGATCAATGCACTCCCGAGGACCGAACCTCGCTCAGCGTCACGAGCAATCCCAGGTGATCGGAAAGCCGCGGCGGCGCGCCGCCCGCGATACCGACGCGCTCGATGTGCCGCACGCGCGCCTGCACGTCGGGCGTGGCAAGCGCATAATCGATGCGTTGCGTCGGCCGGTCCGCCTCGAACGTGTAGCCGGAATCCTCCGGACGCAGTGTCGCCCACATATCGAGCAAACCGGCCCGCTGCAAGTCTTGCACGACCGGACTATCCGGCGCGCTGTTCAAATCGCCGAGCAGCAACGCCGGACCCGCGGCACGGAATTGCAGCGTTTCGCGCGCGTTCTCCAGCGCCTGTTCGGGCACCCAGGAAAAATGCGCGTTATAGACATCGATTGCGCCGGCATCGGTTTGCACCCGCGCGCGCAGCACCACCCGCTGGCCGGTGTCGTCGTGATCGCCTCGCCGCGTCAACCGCCGCGTCGCCACGTTTTCGAGCGGCCGGCGGGAAACGAAAGCCGAACCGCGGCTGACCTCGCCGTCGGTCATCGCGGCCGCAAACGCGAGATGCGGGTAATTCAATAGCGCCGCGAGCTCCGCCGCCTGGCTCGCCCCGTCGCTGCCCTCGACCGCCTGCAACACCAACAGGTCCGGCTCCACGCGGCGGACCGCCTCGACAATGAGCGCGCGCCGCGCTTCCCACGCGCCGTGCTTAGCCACGCGGTAGTTGAGGTTGAGCGTAATGACTTGGAACATGGCGCGGAAAACATTTGGCCTACGGCGATTATTTCACAACTCGTTTGATTCCCGACTGCACGGGATGTCCGGCCATCGTGCGGCCGCCAATCCCGCCCCGGTGACGCGGGATTTATTCAGGAAGCACGAACGGGTGTTGTACTTGTCACTTCCGCGAACGTCCGCTCCCAGTCCCGCGCGAAACGCGTGATATTGAAATACTCCATGGCCGCGGCCCGCGCGCCATCGCCTAGACGCCGCGCCGTTTCGATATCACGCAACAACAGGCGCATCATCTCGACCAGGCGATCGATATCGTTGTGCACGTATCCCGAGACACCGTTGTCGATCGTCGTCGCCATCTCCGTCGTTGCCAATCCCACGACCGGCATCCCGAGCATCATGGCTTCGCACACCGCGAGCCCCAGGCTGGTATAGCGAATGGGGTTGAAGAAGAACCGATAGCGCGCGACGAATGGGGCGAGCTCGTGGTGCTGCACTTCGCCGAACCCGCCGGGGCTCTCACGCGCGCCCATGCCGACGAGATCCAAGGGGATATCGCGCCGGACCGCGCGATAAACATCCTCCCCCAGGCGCCGGCCGCGGCGCGCCAGATGATTTATCACGACGATGCCGCGCTCCTCCGTCCCGCGCCAGCGCACCCCTTCCGGCACCACGACGCCGTGCGGAATCACGCGCGTCGGCGTACGCCCGCTGTCCCACATCAACCGGTTGAAATGCGTGACGTGGACCAGGAGCACGTTCGGGTCATCGACGACGTGGCGGGTATCGAAAGGCGATGCACGCGGCGGATCATGCTCGAGATAGATTTTCGGCAGACGTTGTTGCGCGTCCGTCAGTATCTGGTGCTGATCTTCGAGATAATGATCGCGCGACTGAAACAGGATGGCATCGAAGTGCTTCCCGGGAAGCTCGCTCACCGGCATGTCATGCACGTTCGGCCCCCACGGAAAGTGGCCGTAACGTCCGGCATAGCCTGGTCCGCGTTCCGGTTTGGAGAGGACGTAGAGATCGACGGCGGCGTGGCTCAAGTAGTAGAGATAGCTGCCGTGGACATGCCAGGTAAGAATTCGCGGTCGTCGCATGGTGTTTGTCTTACCGTTGCTTTATGTCGAGCGCCTGTCGGCGCGTGGTCGAGCGTAATAAATTGTAATTGCGGTTCCCGAACCGCGGTCGGGATACTTTCTTTTGCTTCGCCAAAAGAAAGTATCCAAAGAAAAGGCGACCCCGGATGGCGCAATCATCCCCTACGCGCCTCCGGGCAAGCCGCTTGCGAGCCAAACTCGCCGGCGGCGAAAAGCTCGCCGCTCGGGCTCGAACGCCGTCTAGCGTATTCCCGCTGCTTGCCCTGCGGTGCTCGGCTTGCTCCGACGGGGAAAGAACAACAAACCACGAAACCTGATGTTGTCGTGGGTTGCTGTTGGGTCCCCGTATGGCGCGACTTCGAGCATCGCAGGGTTTGGGGTGAAGCCCGTCAGGGGCGCACACAGGACGTGTGCGCCCGAGCCGCAGGACACGGAGGTCCTGTGGCTCGGCGAGGGCCCCAAACCCGAGAAGCGCAAGAAGTTGCTTTGCGCCATTCGGGGTGTCCTTCTCTTTGGTGACTTTCTCTTGGACAAGCAAGAGAAAGTCACCCGACCGCGGTTCGGGAACCGCAATTATAATTTTTTACATCGATCGGGCGCCGACAGGCGCTCGACCTGAAATGCCGTGGGTCAACCACCCACAATTACATTTATTACATCGACCGGGCGCCGCAAGGCACACCTCCCCCTCACAACAATTGCTCCACCTCCCGCATCACATGCTCGGGCGTCACTTCCATCGCGCACGTATGCCCGATCGGACACGCCGCGTGCTCGCACGGCCGGCAGTCGATCGGATGAAACACGCGCCGGTGCAGTTGCGTGTCGAGCGGCGCCCAGCGGGCCGGCGACGACCCGAGGTATACCACCACGCTCGGCGTCTTGAGCGCCGCGGCGATATGCGATACGCCGGTATCGTTGCACACCAGCAATTTCGCGCCGGTCAACATCGCCGCCAGCACCCCGATCGACGTCTGCCCGGCGAGATCGATGCACGACGCGAGCATGGATTTCGCCACCGCGCTCGTCAGCGAAATTTCATCCGCCGATCCCGTGAGTACGATCTGTAAGCCCCGTGCGGCCAAGCGGTCGGCGACGCGCGCGAAGCGCGCGGGCGGCCAGCGCCGGGCGGCCGCGCGCGCGCCCGGGTGCAGGCACACGTAACGCCCGGGCCATAGCCCGAAGCGCGCACGCAGCGACGCGAACTCCCGCCATTCTTCGGCGGCGATCGGAAACTCCAACGCTTCGCCTTGAGACGGGATGCCGAGAAACTCGAGCAAGCCGAGTAAGCGCAGGATCTCCGGTTCCCATTCCGGGTACGGCAGAAAGCGCGCCGGATCCGGACAAGGAGCGCTGGCCGGATAAAATCCCGCGCAATCGCAGGCGAGCGCGCCGGCGATCGGATTGGAGAAACGCCCGCTGCCATGCAATTGCAGCGCGAAATCGAAGCCCGCGGCATAGGCGGCTCGGCTGAACTCGGCCGCCTCTTCCGCGCTCGCCTTGCGTTCGGGTAATCCCGCCGCGCCGGGGAACGCGAGGAAGTCGTCGATATAGTGCGCAAAGCGCGCCGCAAAGGCACGCGCCCACGGCAAGCCGATCAGCGTGATGCGCGCTCGTGGAAACGCCGCGCGCAAGGCGCGCAACGCCGGCACGGCGCACAGCAGGTCCCCGAGCTGCAAGGCGCGAAACACCGCGATACGCTCGGGGCGCCGCGGCCACGCCGCCGGGACGTCGGGTTCGACCGCGACGCGGGCCAGCGTCGTCGGTTGCGCCGGCGTCGCCATCAGAACATCCCCTTGTAGACCGCGCACGAGCGGCAGACGTCCGGCGGCGTATCGGAGGCGAGCGCTTCGCGAAAATCCGCGTACGCCTTGCCGTCCCATACCGCTTGCACGCCGTGCTCGACGATGCGGCCGAGGTTCGCCCGGTCGGGCGTGCCGACCATGCAGCACGGCATCGCGTGGCCGTCATAGCTGATATAAGGCCCGTCCCAGGGCCACGTACATCGGCGCGCGCGCGCCACCGCCGGGGTCGTACGCGGCAGGCGCAAATCAACTCCGAGCGCCGCCGCGCGTTCACGCGCTTGCGTGAAATATTTCTCCACGCGCCCGGCGTCTTCGTTCAACAAGGTCTGCGCCTCGACAAATGCCCGCATCGGCAGATACTGTTTCGGCAAACTCGCTTCGCCGTAGTCGTGGCAAAGATGCTGCACGAAGAAACTGTCCACGCCCGCCGCGTGCGCGAGCTCGACCAGCGCCGGCAGCTCGGGAAGATTTTCACGCATCACCACCATCACCAGGCGCACGTGGGGACGATCGGCGCCGACCTCGCGGCGAATGCGCAGCAGGTCCTCCAAGTGGCGCTTGGCGCGGGTGAAGCGCGCGCGCACGCGGATGCGTTCATACGTCGGCGCCGTCGCCCCATCGAGCGACGCGTGCAGCTCGGCCAACCCGCTTTCGATACACAATCGCGCGCGGCGCGCGGACAGCAGTGTCAGATTGGTGTTGGTGCTGACGCGGACGCCGCGCGCCGCGGCGTAGCGCACCATATCGAAGAATCGCGGATGCATCAGCGGCTCGCCCATGCCTTGCAGATGCAGGGTCTCGAGCGCGGGCATTTGGTCGATCAAGCGGTGAAAGGTATCGAGCGGCATGAACGCGAGCGGCCCGTACGGAGGGCCGTCCTCGCGAAACTGGATCGGGCACATGCGGCAGCGCAGGTTGCACTGCCCCACCGGCTCGATCTGCGCAAATCTAATTGTCCGCATCGGCGCTCCCGCTCCCCCTCTCCCGGCGGGAGAGGGATGGGGTGACGGTTGCCAGACCCGGCACGGCGGTGACGGGCGGCTCGTCTCTTGGTCGCGCTCTCCGAGGACGAGACGGGAACAATGCGCATTCGGTTTTCATTAAAAAAACATCACGCGGTACTTCATCGCGCCCACCAAACGCCAGAACACGGCGAGCGGCGGAATGAGCGCTGAGGTCAACGCCATCTCGGCGATGTGCGCGGGACGGCGCGATGTATCGCGCAGCCGCGCATAACAGAATCGCGCTGTAGCGACGAGCCAGGCGGCGCCCGCGGCCCAGACGAGCAGCGGCGCGTTCAAGATGCCGCCGAGCACCGCGGCGAGCAGCAACGCCAGCGTGCCGTAGTAGTCCCAGCGCGGCGAGCGGCGTATGCGCGCGCGATAAAGCGCGGGATGCTTCTTATATAAGAGCGCATCGAAGAGAATCTTGCGTTGCTGCCGCAAGCTCGCGCCCCACGACGCCGGCCGTAGCGGGTGCACCACGGTCGCACGCGGCGCCGGCGCGACGTCCAGGGAACGTTCGAGCAGCGAGAAGTACAAGTCGCTGTCCTCGCGCCAGGGCGCGGTGAAATTTTCGTCGAGGCCGCCGATGGCGGCCAGCACGTCGCGGCGGCAAAAACAATTGGCGGTCACGAAACCGGCGGAGGCGAGTCCCGCCATGTCGCGCTCGAAATCGGTCGGATCGGCCGGCAGCGGCACCACGATGCGCCCCCACACCGCCGCGCGGCCGTCATCGAGCGCCAGCAACCCTTCGCGCAGCCAGCTCGTGGCGGGCACGCAATCGTCGTCGGTGAAGGCGATGACATCTCCCGCGGCGGCCCGCCAGCCGCGGTTGCGGGCGGCGGCCGGACCGTGCCGGCCAAGCACGCGCAGGTAGCGTATGCGCGGGTGCCGGCCGGTTTGCCGCCGCCGCTGCACGACACGCCAGGTGCTCACGTCGCCTCCGGCGTCGTCGGCAACGATGATTTCAAAGCGCTCGGCGGGAAACTCCTGCGCGAGCAACGCGCCGAGGCACCGATCAAGCAAGTGCGGGCGCTTGTACGTCGGCACGACGACCGAAAGAGGCACGGTCATGGCTGATCTCGTGTTTCTCCAGCAGAAAAGAACCGATGACGAGCGCATCGAGCGGTGACGTGGCAAAACACTCGACCGCGTCCCGCGGCGTGCACACGATCGGCTCGCCGCGCGTGTTGAACGACGTATTCACCAGCACCGGCACGCCGGTGCGCGCCTGAAACGCCTTGAGCAAGTCGTAGTACCGTTCGTTTTGAGCGCGATTGATCGTCTGCACGCGCGCGGTGCCGTCCGTGTGCACGACCGCCGGAATGCGGCGGCGCTGCGCCAGCACCACCGGAAAGGTGAACAGCATGAACGGCGAGGAGTGGCAGCCTTCGAACCAGCGCGGCGCCTCTTCCTCCGGCACGACCGGCGCGACCGGCCGGAAATCCTCGCGATCCTTCAGCTCGTTCAAGCGCGCCTGCATCGTGGCCGACAGCGGCGACGCGAGGATCGAGCGCGCACCGAGCGCGCGCGGCCCGAACTCCATGCCGCCCTGAAACCACCCGATGATGCGATCGTGTGCGAGCAGCTCCGCGACTTCGTCCATGCCCTGCAAGCGGCGGAACTTGAGTCCGGCGTAGCGCAGGAACTGTTCGATCACCGCATCGGTGTACGACGGGCCGAGAAACGCGTGATCCATCACGTAACGCCGCGCGTCGTCGCCGCGCTCGCGCGCGTCGATATGCATGGCCGCCCCGAGCGCCGTGCCGGCGTCGCCCGCCGCCGGCTGGACCCAAATACGCCGAAACGGCGATTCACGCAGCAAGCGGCCGTTCATCGCGCAGTTGAGCGCGACGCCGCCGGCGAGACACAGGTCGTCGAGTCCGGTTTTTCCGTGCAGCCATCGACACAACTCGAGCGCGGTCTCTTCGAGCAACTGTTGGAGCGAGCGCGCGATATCGAAGTGGCGCTGCGTCAGCGGCTCCCCGCGCCCGCGCGCCGGTCCCAAGCGCTCGGTGAGCCTGGCCGCGGCCACCTGGTAGCGCCCTTCGGTTTCCAAAGAGAAGAATTCGCGAAACTGCGACAAATACTTGGCCTCGCCGAACGAGGCGAGCGCCATGACCTTGTACTCGTCGGATGAATGCAAAAATCCCAGATGGCGCGTGACGTCTTCGTAGAGGAGTCCCAACGAATGCGGGAACTCTACTTGCCCGATGCGCTCCAGCCGACTGCCGCGTCCGACGGCGTAGCTCGTCGTCACGCGTTCGCCGCGCCCGTCGAGCGTCATCACCGCCGCTTCGGCGAAGGGAGACGGCAGGAATGCGCTCGCTTCATGGGCCAGGTGATGATCGAGGAAATGCCAGCGGTAGCGCATGCGTTCGCGATGACCGAAGCGCGCCTGCAGGTGATGCGGCACGCCGTCCAGCAACTGGCGCGGCGCGTTCACGATGTAGGAGACGAAGAGCGGCTCCCAGGGCGAGTCCCAGCCGGGCGGCGGGTTCGCGCTCGGTTCGAACGCGAGCGTTATTCCGCTCGCCTCGCGGCCCTGCAGCGCCTGCGCGGGATCGTATGCATAAGCGATATGATCGAGATCGGCAAGCTCGATCGCCGCCCGCTGCAAGCAGTAGTCGATCGCGTGGTACGGCAACTCGTACGCGGCGAACGGCGTCGGTCGCTTCGCGTGCTTGATGCGGGTGAAGCGCTCCTCCTCCGCCGCCGCGACGACGCTGCCGTCGCGCACCAGGCACGCGGAGGAATCGTGAAAGGCCGCATTGATGCCGAGCGTGTACATGGTCATTCCACCGCGCCCGCCCGCCGCCGCGTTTGCTCGCGCTCGACCAGCAGCTCGAGTGTCGCTTCGACGATCGCGCGCGGGGACACCAGCCGCAGGCAATGATGGTGCCCCGCCGGACATTCACTCTTGTAGCAATACTTGCACGGCACGTCCTGATACAGCACCCGGTTCTCGACGCCCCATGGCATGTGTTGCGGATTGGTGAGCGCGTAAAGATCGACGACGGGCGTGGCGACGGCGGCGGCGATGTGCACCGGACCGGTGTTATTCGAAATCAGCACCGGCGCGAGCGCGATCAGCGCGCTCAAGCCGCCGATATCGAGCTTGCCCGCGAGCGAATGCGACGGCGCGTCCATGTCGCGCTGTATGCCGGCGATCAGCTCCGCTTCCGCCTGCGTGCCGGTGAAGATGACAGTGCAGCCGTGTTCCATGACCAGCGAGCGCGCGGCGAGCGCGAACCCGCCCGGTGCGTAACGCCGCGAGGCCGCGCTCGCGCCCGGATGGACCAGGACCCACGGCGCATCGAGATCGATCCCGAGCGCGCTCAGTTGCCGCCGTGCGCGCTGGAAGCACGCAGCGGACAGTTGCAGACGCAGGCGATCGTCGTCCGGCTCCGCGTCGATGTGGCGCACCAGATCGAGCTGGCGGCGCACTTCGTGGCGCAGGCGTTCCTCGGGCTCGGTTTCCCGCACCCACTCGGTGAGCAGTTGGTAGGGATTTTCCCGGCAATGCGCCAGACGCCGCGGAATGTCGGCGAGATAGCACAGCAGCGCCGCCGGCAGCGCGCTCTGGCTGTACACGGTGAAAATCACCGCCGCGTCGAAGCGGCCGTCGCGCAAACGGCGAATCAGCGCGTGATCCCCCGCCGCGTCGGCGCAGGCGGGCGTCGCCTTGACCCACGGTGCCTGGTACACCAATGTCGCGTCGACGCCGGGCAGATAGCGGGCGACGGCCGCGCCGCCCGGCGACGTGAGCAGGGTGAGATGGCGCGCGGGAGCCGCGCGCTTGAGTGCGCGCAACGCCGGCCCCGTCATCACGACGTCGCCGAGCGCATCAAGGCGCACGCACAGCACCCGTTCGGCGCTCGCCCATGCGGCCGCGGCGGTACTCATGCGTGGGCGCTCCGAAGAAAATTAAAGGTAAGGCCGCGCTCGGCGGATGCGACGTAGCGCGCGGCGGCCAGAAGATCCGGCACGACTTCGGTCGGGCGGCGGAATACCCCGTGCCGCCATTCCGTCTCGTTGCCGGCGTCGAGCAGCAGCGTGCGGCAACCGGCGCGCGCGCCCGCTTCAACGTCATCGAGGATGTCGCCGATCATCCAGGAACGGTGCGGCGTGACGTCGTGAATGGTGAGGGCCGACAGCAGCAGACCGGGCGCCGGCTTGCGGCAGCGGCACGCGACGGCGTAGCGCGCAACACACCCGTGCGGGTGGTGCGGACAATAATAAAATCCGGCGAGCGGTACCTCCTCCCCGGCGAACATGTCGCGCAAGCGGCGCTCGACGGCGCGCAACGCGCCGACCTCGAACCTGCCGAGCGCGACGCCCGGCTGATTCGACACCACGATCAACGCGTAACCGAGCGCATGCAGCCGGCGCAGCGCGCGCCCGGCGTTCGGCGTGAAGCGCATCAGCTCGGGATCCACGTTGTGGGGAACGTTCTCGAGCAGCGTTCCGTCCTTGTCGAGAAAGACCGCCTTCATGGCCACGAGGTCTCCGTCATCGGAATGACCATGATTTCGGGAATCACGGTTTCGCGCGGGCGCGTGAGCACGAAATAGATCGTATCGGCGACGTGGCGCGCGTCCTGCAGCTTGCTCGTGTCGATGTCGGGAAACCGGTCGAGCAGAAACGGCGTGCGCATGCCGCCGCTCACCACCGCCGTCACTTTGATGCCGTGC
>Ga0070741_10016562_pt1 | contig 12263 bp, 8 predicted proteins | sample Coa_R1_4_FD_66440 | JGI IMG/M metagenome (GOLD analysis project Ga0070741, IMG submission 66440) | Surface soil microbial communities from Centralia Pennsylvania, which are recovering from an underground coalmine fire - Coalmine... | ecosystem: Environmental > Terrestrial > Soil > Unclassified ...
CAGGGAACCCGCCAATTTTCTGAAATTCAACTTGCTCGTCATAAGGTCACCTCCTGACCCATTTACGAAACTTTACTAATTAACCATCCAGTTAATTATTCGATGCGATGGACAGCGGACCAGATGCATGTCTGGGATGAAGGTATCGAGAGCGACTGAAGAAATTAAAAGGGTTTTGTTGAAGTTCAGGCACAACTTTTCGGTTGGCTTTGGGTTGAGCGTCGATTTGCTCGGACTGGTGCCGTTGCGGGTTACGGGAAAATCTTTAGCGCTGAGAGCGCTGGGGAATGCCGCTGAGTACGCTGAGAACTTCCACATCGGCTGGGTGCGGTTGTGATGCACGGACATCTTTTCGCGCTGGGGCATCGAGGGTTGCTAGCGAGGGCGACCTTCGCACGACACAGGGAGCTCGAGCACGCGTTCTTGTTTTCTCTTTTTGTGCCTTCTTTCTTTGATCATTCCTTTCCAATGCCGGACCAATCGGTGAGGAGGACTGGTTGTCCACTCTTTACGATCGTGGGATAGACGTTATCGAAGCCTTTGTGGTCAGACGGGCTGTAGTTCAGGATGAGCCGGGGGCCGAGTCCGGCGTTCATCTGGTGGATGGATTCGATGGCAGCGATGAACTTGTCGCGAGTGAGGTCTTTGCCGGCGCGCTTCAGTCCCTCGACAAGGACCATGGCATCGACAAAACCTTCGAGGCTGACGAAGCTGGGAGCTTCTCCGGGAGAGTACTTGGCGAGCGACTGGCGATAGAGGGCGACGGTGGGATATTCGAGGCGATCGTAAGGAGGCATGACCTGCGTGATGATCGTGCCATCGGCATCGGAGCCCGCTTCTTTGATGAATTCTTCGGTACCCACGAAAGAGACGGTGAGGAATTGCGGCCTCCACCCGTCCATATGCGACTGCTTCACGATGGCGGCGGCGGGGGCGTAGGGCCCGGCGATGATGACGGCTTCGGGGCGTGCGGCCATCACCTGTTTGATACTGGCATCGATGTCGACGGTATTGCGCATGAACGTGCCCAGCGCGGCCGGAGTTGCATTGTGCTTCTGCAGGGCGAGCTTGACTCCGTCGAGGACACTTTTTCCGAAGGGATCGTCCTGATAGATGACGGCGATCTTGTGAACGTTCGCTTCCCAGAGCTTGTCGACCTGCTCGCGGGTTTCATCGTAGTACGAAGCGCGAACATTGATGACTTCGTGCTTCAGCGGCTCGTAGAGGAGTTGGGCTCCGGTGAAGAGACCGACCACCGGGATCTTGTCTTCGTGCGCGAGCGGAACGTAGACCTTGGCGGTTGGAGTTCCGACGAAGAAGCCGAGAGCGAAGACTCCTTCTTTGGACATGCGCTTGAAACATGCGGGCGCCCGTTCCGGATCGTAGCTGTCGTCAAAGGCCTCGAGCTGGATCTTGCGGCCATAGACTCCGCCTTCATCGTTGACCATGTGGAGATAAGCGGATGCCCCGAGGACGGTCTGTCTTCCCAGGAAATGCGCAGGGCCATCGAGGGCGGAGCAGGAGCCGATGAGGATGCTGGTGTCGGTGACGCCGGGAGTTTCGGCGTGAGACGGGGTGGAGAAGCTTAGAGAAATGGCAAGACAGCAGAGCCCGAAAGCGGCTTTCGCTCCGAGACGGTTCATATCGTTCCTCGCGCCAAGTATTTCCCCCGCACCGGGCTACACTCGCTGAGGTATTCAAGTTTGCAACGTGCGTGAGATTGCAGCCATTGTGGCACGCGGAGCGCGGCGGGGTGAGCATCAAACCCAAGCGCAACCTCACGAAAGTAATAACGAGATTTTTTGCGGAGCGCGGAAGAGCTTATTCGAGAACGGGAATATTGGCATTACCCCGGTAACTTTTTTGTCACCATTCCAGTCTCTACGATGATGAAGCACTGCGCATTCGGAGGGGGAATTCGCGGATGGGGGATGGTGTCGCCCAATCAGGGGGACTGGATTTCGGCCGCGCTGCAAAGCTGAAGAAAGCCTTGGACAGCGGCGCGCCGCCGACTTTTGTATCCCCGAACTCCGCGGAGCCGACGAAGGGCAAGTGCAACGGAAGTTCCTGCCAGATCGGCCCCTTAACTCTACCGCCGGAAGATGAGTCGGCGGCACGGCTGCAGTTTTTTGAACAAATGTTCCAGGCGTATCCGGACGGTCTGAGCATCGCGGACGACGAGCATCGGGTGCTGTGGGCCAATGAAAAATTCAGCGAGATGTTCGGCTACGCCACGGCAGAAATCGTGGGACATCCTTTAGAAAATCTAGTAGTTCCGGCGGAGCGGCTGGCAGAATCGCAGTGGGTTACGGAAGCCCTGGGAAAAGGCGAGCGGATCACGCTGGAGACCAAGCGGCGAAAGAAGGACGGCAGTGCGCTGGATGTATCGGTGTCGTGTGCGCCGCTTTTCCTTGATGGAAGGCCGAACGGATTCTACGCGGGATATCACGACATCTCAGACCGCAAACGGGTTGAAGCACTGAGCTCCGCGCTTTACCGCGTGGCGGAGAAGAGCAGCAGCGCGCACGATCTGCAACAATTTTTTGCGGCGGTGCACGGCATCATCGATGAGCTGATGCACGCGCGGAATTTCTACATCGCGCTGTTCGATCCAGCGACCGAGGTATTGAGCTTCCCTTATTTTGTCGATGAGCAGGACTCAGCGCCGCCCACGAAGAGGATGGGACGGGGACTGACCGATTACCTGATCCGAACGGGTGAGCCGTTGCTGGCCACGCCTGAAGTTTTGCAGGCGATGGAAGAGCGGGGCGATGTGGAGCGCAACGGATCGCGTTCACTGGACTGGATGGGCGTGCCACTGAAGGTGAACAACCATACCTTTGGCGCGCTGGTGGTCCAGACGTATTCGAAGAATATCCGCTACGGCGAGCGGGACAAAGAAATTCTCACGTTCGTCGCGCGGCAGCTGGCCAGCGCGGTGGAGATCAAGCGCAACGAGCAGGCGCTGCGGCGATCGGAAGCGCGATACCGTTCGCTGGTGCAGAGTTCGGTTTATGGAATTTACCGTTCGAGCCTGGAAGGGCGATTCCTGGATGTGAATCCGGCTCTGATCGCGATGCTGGGGTATGCCAATCCGGAAGAAGTGCTGATGCTCGATCCGGAAAAGGATGTCTTTGCGCAGCCAGAGGAACATGCGCGACTGTTCGATGAATTCCGCAAAACCGGACGGCTGGACGGGCTGGAAGTGAAGTGGAAGCGGAAGGATGGTCGGACGATCACGGTCCGGATCAGCGGGCGGGCGGTGAGCAGCGCGGATGAGCCGGCCGATGTTCTGGAAGCGATCGCGGAGGACGTAACCGATCGCAGGGCGCTGGAGGATCAGTTCCGGCAGGCGCAAAAGATGGAGGCAGTGGGACGGCTGGCGGGAGGAGTGGCGCACGATTTCAATAACCTGCTGATGGTGATCAGCGGGTATGCAGAGGTGATCCTGTCGGAGCTCGACAGCGGCCATCCACTGCACGAAAAGGGGCGAGCAATCCAGCTTGCGGCAGACCGCGCAACGACGCTGACGCGGCAACTGCTCGCATTCAGCAGGAAGCAGCTGCTGGAATTGAAGGTCGTCGATTTGAACGCGATCGTGCGGGACATGGAGCGATTGCTGCGTCCGCTGATCGGAGAGAACGTGGAGCTGGTCACTGCTCTGGCTCCGCAGCCCGTGCACACGCGGGCGGACGCAGGGCAGCTGGAACAAGTTCTGATGAACCTGGTAGTGAACGCCAAAGACGCGATGCCAAAAGGCGGGAGGCTCACGATCCAGACGCAGACGACCGAAGTGGATGGATACCATCGCGGAGGAGCGCAGTTCATTCGCGCCGGCCATTATGTGCTGTTGTCGGTGATCGACACTGGGATGGGGATGGACCGGGAGACGCAATCACGCATCTTCGAACCGTTCTTCACGACAAAAGAAAAAGGAAAGGGAACGGGGCTGGGCCTGTCGACAGTTTACGGAATCGTGAAACAGACGGGCGGATACGTGATGGTGCAGAGTGAAATCGGGCGAGGCAGCAGCTTCCATATTTATCTGCCACTGACGGAAGAGAAGACGGAACCGCATGCGACGTCGGTGCCCGATGTTGCGGGCGGAGGGAACGAAACGATTCTACTGGTAGAGGACGAGGAATCGGTCCGCCAGTTGGTGCGCGATACCCTAGTAGCAAAAGGTTACAAGGTCGTCGAGGGTGACAACGGTGAAGCCGGGCTGGCAGCGGCGGCACGCGTGAAAGGAAAGATCGATCTCGTGATCACAGATGTAGTGATGCCTGGGATGGGAGGGCGCGAACTGGTGAAGCAGCTCACGGCGAGCCATCCGGGAACGAAAGTCCTGTATCTCTCCGGTTACACGGAAGATGCGATTATCAGTGACGGCTCGATTGAGCTGGGAACGGCATTCCTACAGAAACCCTTTACCCTTCAAAATCTCACCCGCAAAGTGCGCGAAGTGCTCGCGTAGTCCCCATGTTTTTGAACGGCAGTCAAGAATTGCCAGCCGCTTGATGCGATTCTGAAACTTTTTCGCGCGCGCCGCGTCCATTGATAAGAAAATAGAGGTAACGGCTGACGTGTGGCGTCAGCTGATCGTGCTTCGAACAGGGGTTCCTATGTTGATCAAAAGAGCTGCCGATATCCGCTCCTCGGAAATCACTCCGAAGAGTCAGTACGTGAACCGCCGGAAATTTCTGGCAAGCGTGGGAATGGCGGGGGCTGCGGCAGCGGTGGGGTTTGGCGGGCGCGAAATCCTTTTCCCTTCGTCGACGGTGCTGGCGGGAAACAAGATTGACGGCATCCGGAAGAGTTCTTTCAGCACGACGGAGACAGTGACTCCGTATAAGGATGTCACGCATTACAACAACTACTATGAATTCTCGACAGAAAAGGATGAGCCGGCCGAGTTGGCGAAGAATTTCAAGACGCGGCCATGGAAGGTGAAGATTGAAGGGCTGGTCGAGAAGAAGCAGGAACTCGATGTGGACACGATCATCAAGATGGCGCCGCCCGAGGAGAGGATTTACCGGCATCGATGCGTCGAAGGGTGGTCGATTGTCGTACCGTGGGTGGGGTTTTCGCTGAGCGAGTTCATCAAAAAGGTGAACCCCACGAGCAAAGCAAAGTTTGTGGAATTCACGACGCTGCTGGACATGAGACAAATGCCGGGAGAACAGCGGCCGGTGCTGCAATGGCCTTACGTGGAAGGGCTGCGTATGGACGAGGCGATGAATCCACTCACGCTGCTGACGTTCGGAATGTATGGAGAAGAACTTCCGAACCAGGATGGCGCGCCGATCCGAATTGTGGTTCCGTGGAAATACGGATTCAAGAGCGCGAAGGCGATCGTCAAGATTCAGTTTACGGAGAAGCAGCCGGTGAATACCTGGAACTTGTCGGCTCCGAACGAATATGGGTTTTATGCGAATGTGAATCCGAATGTGGATCATCCGCGCTGGAGCCAGGCGAAGGAGCGGAGGCTGGGAGAATTCCTGAAGCGTCCCACGCTGATGTTCAATGGCTACGGAGATCAGGTCGCCAGCATGTATAGCGGAATGGATCTGAAGAAAAACTTTTGAGCGGGCGGCTAGTCGGCGGCGGTCCGTTAAATTGCGTCTTACGGCGTGGGCAGCGAGCGGGGGTCTTCTTGTTCGCCGACGATGGAGCGCTGACTGCTTCTTTATGACTCGTTATTTCAAACCCGCTATCTTCGTTGCGAGCCTGATTCCTGTGATTCGGCTGGTGTGGCTGGGGCGGCACTCAGGGCTGGGCGCGAATCCGATCGAGTTCATCACGCATTCGACGGGCGACTGGACGCTGATTTTTCTGCTGGTCACGCTGGCGATCACGCCGCTGCGAAAAATCAGCCGGCAATACTGGTTGATCAGTTACCGGCGGATGATTGGGCTTTTTGCATTTTTCTATGGCTGCCTGCACCTGATGACGTATGTGTGGCTGGACAAGTTTTTCGATGTACACGAGATGCTGCATGACATTGCGAAGCGGAAGTTCATCACGGCGGGGATGACGGCGTTTGCGCTGATGATTCCGCTGGCGCTGACGTCGACGAAGTGGGCGATCCGGAAGATGGGGAAGCGGTGGCAGAGTTTGCATCGCCTGATTTATTTCAGCGCCGTGGCGGGCGTGATCCATTACATCTGGCTGGTGAAGGCGGATCTGAAGAAGCCGCTGGAATACGCGGCGGTGCTGGGAGTTCTGCTGGGATATCGCGTGGTGACCTGGAGCCTGGGAAAAGGCAGACTAAACCGCGCTTCTGTGGCGAGGGTGCCCGTCTCCAGCGTTCCATCCGAGAACTAGAAGTAGAGGGTGATCCAATCTTCTAGGGCGTCTCCTTTCTACATTTCAAGAAAACAGTTCTGACCAAAAAGAAAAGGCGCGACCTTGCGGCCGCGCCTGCAATGGAAGATCGAACTATTTCTTCCTGGAAGCGCGAAGATGCAGCAACGAAGGAGCGAAGAACGGGTGCGTTGTTCTGAGCGCCGCAGACGATGCCGTGGAGTTTTGCTTCAGGAAGACGCCGAGGGCTACCTGACCGTTATCGGTCTCAATGAACGGGAAGGTTGTTCCGTCGACCGCGTAGTAGGTGACATCGAAGCCGCCGTTGAGTGTGCCATTCGAGCTGTTCCCCGCGTTGGCGCCGAGCTGACCGCGGCCGTTCGTATCGGGCGTGGTGTAGTTCCCGGAGAGAGCAAGCCCATAATTGGGAACACCCCCTGGAGCATAGTTTTCGTCGGTCACTCCGGAGAGCGTGAGGCCGCTACCTGCGCTCGCGAACTCTGCGATATCGTCGATTTCGGCGGAGGAACCAGTCGCGGCGCCAAGATTAACTCCGGAGAGGTTCAAGGCGTAGCCTTCGGACGCAGCGAGCGTGCTACCAGCGGTTTGCTGGTAAGCAGCTCCGGCCATGGTGCCGCCAGTGTCAATTTCGAGCAAGAGCAAGCCACCGCTGGACGGATAAGCGGCGAGTTCGGTTGCTCCCACGAAGCCAGAGAAGCCGCTCAGGGTATACCGTCCGGTGCCCGCAGCTGCGTAGGTTCCGGAGAAGGTGATGGGCGCGGCGGAGACGCTCCCGGTGTTGTTCACGTCCTCCGTAGAGGCGTTGGTGATATTGCCATTTCCATCGGTGACCATGAAGCCGCCGGCTGCCGTGACAGTTGAGCTGGTGGAACCGAGCAAGGTAAAGGCCAATGCGCCCGTCGGAACGGTCGTGCTCGTCTGCGCGTATGCGTCGCCCGCCAGCGTTCCAGTGGAATCCATTTCAATGAATTTCATGTGGGTCGCGTCAATGGCGTAGACGTCATACGTCATGGTGAAGTTCGGCGTGCCGCTTGAGGGTGCAGCGAGAATCTGCGTGGCGGGAGAGGTAGACGGGCCAAGAGTTAAGGATCCGGTAAGGGTTTCCTCGGCGTAAGGAATTCCGAGGGAGTTCAGGTCTACGAGTCCCGTCAGTGCGCCGCCAGTGCCGACGGTGAAGTTGCCGACTGTGGCGACTGTCGATCCGTTGTAAGCACCAGAAAAGATGAAGGCGTAGGATCCGGCAGGCGTGACGCTGGAGGACTGCAGGTCGAGGGTGCCGCTCCCGCTGGCTGCTTGATCAAATTCGGTGACAAGTCCGTGAGTGCTATCTTGCAAAACGAAGTCGAGCACGATCGCGTTCCCGAACGGGGTGGCGCACTGGAGAGTGGCGCTGCCGCGGCCATCGACGCCGATTTTGTAGGCGCTGCCGGAAGTGATGGCGACATTTGCCGCCGGAGTAATCACGGGATTCGAGGCCGCGAAACCGTCGTCGTTGAGATCGATCGTTCCTGCACTGATCGCGCCGCTGCCGTTTGCAGTGAATGTACCGACGGCCGCATAAGCGTAGCCGTTGGTATCAGTACCGGCGACCGAGAAGACGTAAGTTCCCTTCAGATTGCTGACACTAAATCCACCGCTTGGAGGCGGTGTGGGATTGGTGACACTGCTTCCATTGTTGCCGCCGCAAGCGGCGAGGACGGCTAAAGCCGACACTGATAGAGCGAGAAAAATGCGATGATGCAAAGACATAACATCCCCCTGACAAAGTTGGGCGGCAGAGCGTTGGGAACTCTGCTCAGTTTACACGCGATTGGTGCCGATAAATCCAACCCTGCTGCAGGAAAAAAGTAGCGGCGCGGAATGTGCGGGGTAAAGGTTTTACATGATTTTACGATTGGGCGGACTCGAGGCACTGCAAAGATACTGGATCCGCACAAACTGCGGCACTGAAGCGTAGCCAAGAATCGCGACAAGCTTGAGCGGGTGCCGTCTAGCCTTGCACCTCAACGTCGTGACCCGCCAGTTTGCTCAAGGATTCAGTGTATGGAGCCCGGGCCAAACCTTTTTCAGTGATGATCGCAGATACATATTTTGCCGGGGTCACGTCGAAGGCGGGATTCTCTACGCCCACGCCGTCGGGAACCATCTGTTTGCCGGCGATATGGGTGACCTCTTTACCATTGCGTTGCTCGATGGGAATCTGGCTGCCGTCGGGACAATCGAGATCGACGGTGGAGATTGGGGCCGCGACGTAGAAAGGGATGCCGTGCTCTTTGGCGAGGATTGCGACCGAGTAGGTTCCGATCTTGTTGGCGACGTCGCCGTTAGCGGCGATGCGGTCGGCTCCGACGACGATGGCGCCGATTTTTCCCTGGCGCATCATGGCTCCGGCCATGTTGTCGGAGATGACGGTGGTGGGGATGCCGTCCTTCATCAACTCCCAGGCGGTGAGACGAGAACCCTGAAGGAATGGGCGAGTCTCGTCGGCGTAGACGTGAATCTTTTTTCCTTGCTCGACTGCGGCTCGAATGACGCCGAGGGCGGTGCCGTATCCGGCAGTGGCGAGGGCCCCGGCATTGCAGTGGGTGAGGACGCCGCCATCGTTGGGCATAAGGGTTGCGCCGTGGCGTCCCATGGCCTGATTGGCGGCGATGTCTTCGGCGTGCATGCGCTGGGCTTCTTCGATGAGTTCGTTCTTGATTTGCGGAATCGGCCGGATGCGGATGCGTTCAAACTTTTCCTGCATGCGGCGGATAGCCCAGAAAAGATTGACGGCGGTGGGACGAGTCTTGCCGATGAGGTCGCAGATCGCGTCGAAGTCGCGCTTGAGATCGCCGACCGATTCGGCTTTCGAATTGTTGACGCCGAGCGCGATGCCCATGCCGGCGGCTACTCCAATGGCGGGAGCCCCGCGGACAACCATGTTGCGGATCACATCGGCGACCTGCTCGTGCGTCTTGCAGGTCACATAAACTTCTTCGGTCGGCAGCTTCGTCTGATCAATGAAGCGAACGGTGTTGTTAGTCCACTCGAGAGTTTGAATCATAAATTGAGAGATTGAGTCATTGAGTGATTGAGCCATGGGACGACTAGATTTTGGAATTCTCTACACAGTCGCCGAACGGCTCGATTATCAAATCACTCAATCACCAAATCACTCAATGACTCCATCATGCAATTTTGTGAGCGTCGCACCTTGGCCTGGGATTGCTGCTAACTGCTGGCCTTCCGCAGAGTTCGCAAGTTGCTGCGACCGCATAAACGTTCGGTTGTGTTTCATCATTTTGAAGGATGTGTTCTTTGCGCACGTCGGTCGCGGTAAAAATGGAAACGAAGGGCGCGGGGGCAGCGGCTTTTTCAACGTTCGGGCGTCCTTTCGCTTCTTCCCGCTCGACCAGGCACATTACGCCAACGACTTCGAATCCGAATTCGCGGGCGGCTTCGATGGCCTGAACGGTAGAGGAGCCCGTGGTGCAGACATCGTCGACAATAACGACTCGCGCGCCTTTTTCTCGAAAGCCTTCGATACGCTGGCCAGTGCCGTGTTGCTTCTCGGCTTTGCGTACCAGAAAGCCGCTGAGATCACCGCTGAGCACAGAGACCGCAACCACGATCGGATCAGCTCCCATGGTCAGGCCGCCGATGGCCTGAGGCTTCCATCCACGCTGGCGAATTTCCTCGAGAAAAACTTCCCCGGTGAGGCGCGAGCCCTTGGCATCAAGGGTCGTGGTGCGGCAATCGATGTAGTAGTCGCTCGTGCCTCCGGAAGAGAGTTTGAAGTCTCCCAGGCGGAAGGATTTGAAGGCCAACGTGGTAAGCAAGTGTTGACGCGACGGGTGCATGAAAACCTACGATATCACGAGGCGGAGGACGTGCCCTTGATCCCGGCGACGGCTGGGGCGAAACGGGCAGGGATGCTTCTCTGGGGGAGAGAATCGCTTCGCCGCGGGGCTGCTCCGCTCAGCGTTAATTTGGGCGCGAATCCTTTATTCGCCGGTCTTGACGCGTGTTACCCTGAATCTTCCGGCTAAAGCAAATCGTCGCCCGCCATTGGCGTTCCGCGGATTCTTACATCGAGGTATGACATTGCAGAGTGTACTCAGGTTTTCACGAGCCGCCATGAGCGGTCTTTTCATTTGCTGCGCGATAGCGGTGTGTTCATCGACGGTACTGGCGCAAGGGACGCGGTCGTGGGAGCAATCCAGATTCGATGACCTGGAGAAGGGCACGGCGTCGGGAGTGGCGATACGGAATGCCGGCGGGCTGGAACTCGCGCCCTCGTTCAAACTGCTGTACGCGACGCCCTCGACATATATCTGGGGAATTGCGGCGGATGACGCGGGAAATGTGTATGCGGCAACAGGATCGCCTGCGCGGGTGTATCGGATTTCGGCGGATGGCAAGACGAGCATCATTTTTCAGCCGCAGGAATTGCAGGTGCAAGCGCTCCGCGTGGGGCCGAATGGAGTGATTTATGCGGCCACTGCGCCTGACGGGAAGGTGTACAAGATCGAGCATGCGGCGGCCAAATCTGAGGACAAGAAATCCAGCGACAATCAGAAAGATGCGAAGGCCGCGGTGGACGCGTCGTGGAGTTCGTCGGAATATTTCGCGCCGGGAACGAAATACATATGGGACCTGGCGCTGGACAAAGCGGGAAACCTTTTTATTGCGACGGGGGATCGAGGCGAAATTTACAAGGTGACGCCGAAGGGGGAACATTCGGTTTTCTTCAAGAGCGACGAGACGCATATCCGGGCGCTTGCGGTCGATGCGCAAGGAAATCTGATTGCGGGCACGGATGGAAGCGGGCTGGTATACCGGATCTCTCCGGCTGGGGAAGGATTCGTGCTTTACAGCGCTCCAAAGAAAGAGATCACCGCGCTAGCGCTGGATCGCGAAGGAAACATCTACGCAGCGGGAGTAGGGGAGAAGCGGGCGAGTTCGGGCGGGATTGCGTCGGCGGCTTCGATGCTGATGAGCATTCAGACGAATGCTCCTTCGTCGGTTGCGGGGCCTGGAGGCGCGGCAACGCCGGTGGCTGCGGCGGTCCCCATCGCGCCGTTTCCGGCTCCAGGTGGGATGAGTGGTGGATCGGATGTATACCGCATCGCAACGGACGGATCGCCGACCCGGATATGGTCTTCGCACGAGGACATCGTGTATGCGCTAGCGTTTGATACGCGGGGCAAGCTGCTGGCCGGGACGGGAAATCGCGGGCATGTTTTTACGATCGACGGGCCGGATGAATTTTCAGACTTGCTGAAATCGCCGGCGTCGCAGGTGACGGGATTCGCGAAGGCTCCGGGCGGCGCACTCTATGCGGCGACGAGCAACCTTGGCAAAGTTTTCCTGCTGGGGCCGGGACCGGAGAGCGAAGGGTCGTACGAGAGCGATGTATTCGACGCCAAGATTTTTTCACGATGGGGCCGCGCGGAATTTCGAGGAACAGGGAATGTGGAATTGCTGGCTCGAAGCGGGAACGTCGATAATCCGGACCGAAACTGGAGTCCATGGAAGGCAATTGATTTGAGCAAGGGCGCGGAGATGGGAGTTCCGGCGGCGCGGTATGCGCAGTGGAAGGCCGTGCTACATGCGGGAAATACGAAGCCTTCCGTCGACTCCGTCACATTGAACTACCTTTCGCGCAATGTTGCGCCGGAGATTGAAGACGTTTCCGTGCAGATGGGCATGCGATATCAGCCAATCACAAAATCTTCGGGGCTGAACCTGGGGACGGACATGAGCGGGTCTGCGGGAGGGCACTTCGATTCTCCTGTTCCGAGCACGCACGATCGCGACGCGATTGGCGTGAAATGGAATGCCCATGATGACAACGACGACCAGCTGGTGTATTCGGTGTATTACCGCGGGGACGGAGAGACGCGCTGGTTGCTGCTGAAAGACAACATCACGGACAAGGCGTACTCCTTCGATGC
>Ga0070741_10016563_pt1 | contig 12263 bp, 13 predicted proteins | sample Coa_R1_4_FD_66440 | JGI IMG/M metagenome (GOLD analysis project Ga0070741, IMG submission 66440) | Surface soil microbial communities from Centralia Pennsylvania, which are recovering from an underground coalmine fire - Coalmine... | ecosystem: Environmental > Terrestrial > Soil > Unclassified ...
CGGGGTGGCCCCTCGCTAACCTCGGCCCGTGGCGTTCCAGTCGCTGTATCGCAAGTACCGGCCGCAGCGCTTCGACGAGCTCGTCGGCCAGGAGCACGTCACGTCGGCGCTGCGCAACGCGGTCCGCGAAGGGCGGGTCGGGCACGCGTACCTCTTCTCGGGTCCGCGCGGTACGGGCAAGACGACCACCGCGCGCATCCTCGCGAAGGCGCTCAACTGCCTGAGCCTCTCGCCGGACGGCGAGCCCGACGGCACGTGCGAGAACTGCGTGGCGATCGCGCGCGGGAGCTTCAGCGACCTCGTCGAGCTCGACGCCGCGTCGAACCGCGGTGTCGAAGCCGCGCGCGACCTCGTGCAGCGCATCAGCCTCGGGCTCGGCGCGAGCGCGCGGCGCAAGGTGTACATCCTCGACGAGGTCCACATGCTGACGGACGCGGCGTCGAACACGCTGCTGAAGACGCTCGAGGAGGCGCCCGAGCACGTCGTCTTCGTGCTCGCGACCACCGAGCCGAACGCGGTCCTCCCGACGATCCGCTCTCGCACGCAGCACTTCGAGTTCAGCCTCCTGTCGACCGAGCAGCTCGCGCACCACCTCGAGTGGGTCCTGCAGCAGGAGGGCGTCGAGTTCGATCGCGAGGCTGTCGAGGTCGTCGCGCGCCGCGGCGCGGGCTCGGCACGCGACGCGCTCTCGCTCCTCGACCAGGCGCTCGCGCTCACCACGGGTCGCCTCGACGCCGCGAGCGTCGCGCAGGCGTTCGGCGGCGCACCGTTCGAGCTGCGCGCCCACGTGCTCGAGTCGATCGCGAACGAAGACGTCGCCGGTGTGCTCGTCGCGCTCGCGGACATGCTGGACGCCGGTCACGACGCGCGGCGCGTCGCCGAAGACCTGTTGCGGATGTTGCGCGACGCGTTCGTCGCGAACGCGGCGGCTGGTCGCGTCCGCGTCGACGCGACGGAGGAGCAGCTCGCGCGCCTGCGCGACATCGGCACGACGATCGGGAACGCGACGGTGGTGCGTGGCATCGAGACGCTCGGGCAGGCCGTCGTCGACATGCGGGGGACGGACGCCGCCGACCCGCGCCTCGTGCTCGAGGTCGCGCTCGTCCGGATCGCGCGCCGCGAGGCGGGCACGCCCGTGCAGGTGCTGACCGATCGCGTCGAACGTCTCGAGCGCGCGCTCGCGGACGGCACGCCCGTGCCGTCACCGCCACGCAACTCACCGCCGCGCAACGACCCGCCCCCGGCGCCGCCGGCGTCCCCGCCGTCCGCAACGTCCGCGTCGGCGTCGAAGCCGACGCTCGGCGCGCTCCGTGCCCGTGCGACCTCGGGCGAGCCGGCGCCCGCACCGGCACCGGCGCCGCAGCCCGCGGATCCCGCGCCGCCGGAGGGCGCGGCACCGTCCGGGCCGGTCGACCTCGACGACGTGATCGTGGCGTGGGGCCAGGTGCTCCCCGAGCTTCCGCCGTCGTCGCGCCGCGCGATCCAGGACTTCCAACCGGTGTCCGTCGACGACGCCGATGTCGTCGTGTTCGGCATCGCGCCCCGCCTCATCGAGACGGCGCGCCCGCGCTTCCACCGCGAGGCGCAGACGATCCGCGAGGAGCTGACGTCGCGGCTCGGGCGCAACATCCGCTTCAAGCTCGTCGCGCACGAGGCGTTCGCGGCGGTCGACGGCGGGACGCCGCCCGCACCCACGCCGGCGACATCACCCGCGCCACGCCCGTCGCGCGCCACGGGTGCCCCGCCCCCGCCGTCCGGCGAACCTCCGGCCGCCGAGCCGCCTCCCGACCTCGACGACGAGGAGATCGACCTGGACGAGCTGCGCGATGCACCGGCGGCCACGGCGGTAGATTCGATCGCCCGCCTGCAGGAGCGCTTCGGCGCGAGCGTGGTGGAAGAGCTCCCGCGCGAGTAGCGCGAGGAGCGCGTCTCCCTCCGATCGAGGAGCCCGCCATGGCCAACCAGAAGCAGCTCAACCAGATGATGCGCCAGATGCAGAAGATGCAGGAGGACATGGCGGCCGCGCAGGAGGCACTCACGCAGGAGGTCGTCGAGGGCAGCGCGGGCGGTGGCGCGGTGAAGGCCGTCGTGACCGGCTCCGGCGAGCTCCGCTCGATGCGCATCTCGCCCGACGTGGTCGACCCGGAGGACGTCGAGATGCTCGAGGACCTCGTGGTCGCGGCGGTCAGCGACGGGTTGCGCCAGGCGCAGGAGCTCCAGCAGCAACGGCTCGGCGGCGTCGCCGGTGGGCTCGACCTCGGCGGCCTCGGCGGGCTGCTCGGCTGACGGGTGGCGTCGGTCTACGAGGGGCCCGTTCAGACCCTGATCGACGAGCTCGGCCGGCTCCCGGGCGTCGGGCCGAAGTCCGCGCAACGGATCGCGTTCTACCTCTTGAAGGTCGCGCCCGAGGACGCCCGGCGCCTCGCGACGGCGATCGTCGACGCGAAGGACAAGGTGTCGTGGTGCCGGCGCTGCTTCAACATCGCCGAGGGTGAGCTGTGCTCGTTCTGTCGCGACGAGCGGCGCGACTCACGCGTGCTCTGCGTCGTCGAGGAGCCGCGCGACATCGTCGCGTTGGAGCGCACGCAGGAGCTGCACGGCCGCTACCACGTGCTGCAGGGCGCGATCTCGCCGATCGAGGGCGTCGGTCCCGAGCAGCTCCGCATCCGCGAGCTGCTGGAGAGGATCGCGAACGAGGGCGTCGAGGAGGTGATCCTCGCGACGAACCCGAACATCGAGGGTGAGGCGACGGCGATGTACCTCGCCCGTCTGTTGAAGCCGCTCGGCGTCCGGGTGACGCGGATCGCGAGCGGGCTCCCGGTCGGCGGCGATCTCGAGTACGCCGACGAGGTGACGCTGGGCCGCGCTCTGGAGGGCCGGCGCGAGGTCGACGCGTAAAACCGACCCGCCGTCAGGTCGTCCGCATGATCACGCCGACATGAAGGTCTGGAGTGCACGCGAGCGCGCACGGCTCGTGAGAAACCGGTCAAGTGACTCACGGCCGGGTCCGATGCAACCCCGAAGCGGGCAGGAGCGGGTCCCGACAGGGAGGAACCACTTGACCACGACCATCGACCAGCAGGCCGCGCCGGCTGCCGTGCAGGGCCAGATCGGCAAGCCGCGCTCGTGGCTCGGCGTGATCGGTCTCAGCATCGTCACGCTCGGCATCTACGGCCTCTACTGGAACTACAAGGTGTTCCAGGAGACGAAGGACTACAGCGGGGAGGGCCTCGGCGGGATCGTCGGCCTCGTCCTCGGCTTCATCACCGGCGGCCTCGTGACCGCGTTCATGCTGCCGTCCGAGGTGAGCGGCCTCTACGTCCGCGACGGCCGTGAGTCGCCGGTCAGCGTGACGACGGGCATCTGGGTCATCGTGCCGTTCGTCGGCGGGCTCGTCTGGCTGTACAAGGTGCAGGGAGCGCTGAGCGACTTCTGGCGCTCGAAGGGAGCCTGAACCTCCCCAGCTCGCGGGTGGAGCGTGCGACGTGGAACGGGCGGCCTCCGGGCCGCCCGTCCCGCGTTCGGTCGCGTGCGCGCGGCGCGCTGCTCAACCCGGCCAGCGCTCGACGGGGTAGTACTCGGTCGGGACGACGTAGGTCCCCGACGCCTTGTCGTGCCACGTCTGCTTCTCCGGGTCCCACAGCATCCAGAGGTAGCCGACGAGGCACGCGAGCCCCGACACGATGCCGACGACGTAGCGCACGACGGACTTGCCCGCGTCGACCCGTCCGCCGGTCGTGGCGTCGATCGCGCGGATGCTCATGACGCGCATGCCGATCGTCTGGCCGCTCGCGGTCTGCACGAAGTAGATGACGTACGCGGCGTCGACGACGAAGTCGAGGATCCCGCCGATCGCCGCGCCCGTGATCGCACGGAGGACGAAGTTGACGACGGCGAGGATGATGCCGTCGATGAGCGCGCCGGCGAATCGGGTCCCGAAGCCGGCGCGCGGTCCCGACGGGCCCGTCGCGCCCGGCGGCGGTCCCTGCCACTGACCGGGCATCGGGGGCGGTCCCCACCCTTGACCACCCGGGCCACCGGGCGGCGGAGGTGGCGGCGGCGGTGCCCCCCAACCGGACTCTCCGGGAGGCGGCGGGGGAGGAGGAGCTGGCGGCGGAGGCGGCGGCGGTGGGTTCGAGCCCGGCCCCTCGGGCGGCTCGGACGGCGGCGGCTGCGTCATCGGGAGCTCCTGTTCGGTGACGGGTGGGTGCGTGCTCGGTGACCGCTCAGAGGGGACGCCCGGTCGCGTACTTGAACAGCTGGTACGACCACATGAGCGCGAGGACGACGGGGATCAGCCACGTCGCGTACGTGATCCGACGGACGCGCCACGCGACCAGCAACGCGACGGCGATCGCGACCGCGACGACGCCGGCCGGGTTCATGACGAGCGACTTCGCGAGCTCGCCGTGCACCACGTCGGTCACCGCGCGCGTCATCCCGCAGAAGGGGCACGGCACCCCGGTCAACGTCCGCAACGGGCACCGCAGGCCGGGCTGGATAGGGAGCATCGGCCGGACGACCGCGATGCCGAGCATCGCCGCGCCGGCGGCGCGCAGGCGACCCGCGTCGACGGTCTGCTTCGTCGCGATCGCGGAGACGCGGGAAGAACGCGGGTGGACCCCGCGACGCCCGATCGGAGTCGACCCAGCCGGTACGACCACGGACGAGGAGCGTACCGGCTGCGTCGCCCGGTCCCGGCGCCTCCCCCGGCTCGCTCGCCTTCAGCCGCGTGCCGCCTTGGCCGCGACGATCGCCTCGAGGAACTGCTCCGGCTGCCACTGGTCGTGGGGCCCGCCGACCTTGGGGCGCAGGCGCGCCGACAGCTCCCATCCGAGCTGCGCACGCGCCGCGGGTGTGATCGACGCGCGTCGAGCGAGGAAGCTCCGCACGGTCGCGAGCTCCTCCGGTGTGATCGCGCTCACGTCCCACGAGAGATACGACTGGTCCGAGATCGGCGCGGGCGGCGGCGTCGGTGTCGTTCGGATCGTCGGGCGTCGTTCGCGCACGACGATCGTCCCCGCCGCGATGTCGCCCAGGCGTTGGTGGTCGCGTGTCACCACGATCATCACCGCGCCGATGACGTAGAACGACGGCAGGAAGTCCACGAGACGCAGGATGTTGCGGACGGCGCTCGTGACGAAGTCGACGGGTCGTCCGTCGCGCCGGAGCACGCGCAGCCCGGCCGCGAGCTTGCCGGGCGTCCGGCCCGCGTTCGCGACCTCGAAGAGCACGTCGTACCCGAAGAGCACCAGGAAGGCCGCGATCGAGAAGATCGCCAGCACGAACCCGTTGCTCGTCGTCGCGGTGAACACGGCATACAGCGCGATCAACAGGACCAGCTCGATGACGACGTCGAGCGCGGTCGCGATGAACCGTGATCCGAGCCCCGCGAGCACGAGATCGAGGGAGACGCCCTCGGGCGTCGCGATCGTGACCCGGTCGTCGAACGTCATGTGAATCTCCAGCCTGCCGCATGCGGGACAATGGCGACGTGAACCTGGAGCGCTTCGTCGACGAGCGCCGGGCGCGGTGGGACGAGCTCGACTCGCTCGTGCGGCGCGCCGGCCGCCGCGCGTCGAGCCTGGCGCCGCACGACGTGCGCCGGCTCGGAACGCTGTACCGCGCGACCTCGGCGGACCTCGCGTTCGCTCGACGCGCGTTCCCGGGCGAGGCGGTGGTGTCGCGGCTCGAGGACCTCGTCGTGCGGTCGCGTGCGCTCGTCTACGAGAGCTCGCGTCGGTCGTCGACGCTGCGCCACTTCGTCACGACCGGGTACTGGCGGCGCGTGCGCGAACGGCCGTGGCTGCTGCTCGCGTCGTTCGTGCTGCTGATGGGTCCGTGGCTCCTCTCGAGCGTCTGGGCGGTGCGCGACCCCGGCGCCGCGCAGGGTCTCGTGCCGTCCGAGTTCCGCACGGTCGTGGACCGAGCCAAGGCGAACTTCGGGTTGACCGCGGACGAGAAGGCCGCCGCGTCCAGCGCGATCTTCACGAACAACATCCGCGTCGCGTTCCTCGCGTTCGCGGCCGGCATCGCCGCCGCGATCGGCAGCGCGGTCGTGCTCGTGTACCAGGGCGTGACGCTCGGGACGGTGTTCGGCTTGACGATCGACGCGGGCAACGGGCGCGCGCTGTTCGAGTTCGCGTTCCCGCACGGCGTCCTGGAGCTGTCGTGCATCATCGTGGCGGGCGCGGCCGGGATGCGGATGGGGTGGGCCCTCGTCGCGCCCGGACTCCGGCGTCGACGCGCGGCGCTCGTCGCGGAGGCGAGGCCCGCGGCCGAGATGGCGCTCGGCACCGCGCTGTGTCTCGTCGTCGCCGGGATCGTGGAGGGCTCGCTCTCGACGTCGGGCATCGGGCTCGTCCCCGCGATCGTCTTCGGCGTCGTCCTCGGCGGCACCTTCTGGACGATGGTGTGGTGGCGCGGCCGTCCCGAGCGCCCGGACGACCCACTCATGTCTCCGCTCTTGGCGCCTTCGGCGCCGGGCCGCTAGGCCACGCTTCCGCTCGCCTCCCGGCTCGCTCGCTCAGAGACGCGCGCGAGCTTTCGCTCGCAGGTACGCGCTGACGCACGCCGCGGGCAGCGACCGGGGTGGCGCCTCGAGGACGTCCGCGCCCGCATGACGCAGCCGCGCCGCGACCTCGCGCCGCGCGGAAAGGACGTCGAGCGCGACCGCCGCGGCGTACACGTCGGCGGGCGCGGCGGGCTCGTTCGACACGAGCGCAGTGAGGTCGGGATCGGTCGCGCCCGCGACGACGACGGCATGACGGCGCGCGAGGACGGGCACCGCGTCGACCAGCGGCTGCGCGGCCGCCTCCTCGAGGAGGTCGGTCAGCACGACGACGAGCGCGCGCTTCGATCCGATGCGGCGGAAGGCGTGCTCGTAGTCGGCGTCGACGTCGGTCGGCTCCAGGTCGAAGATCGCGCGCACCACACGGTCACCGCCCGCACGCCGCGGGCGCAGCTCCCGGCGGATCGTCGAGTCGAACGCGACGACGCCGACCCGGTCACCGACCTCGTCGGCGACGAGCGCGACGGCCGTCACGGCGTCGAGCGCGACGTCGAGGCGCGTCGCGTCGCCGACGGGCGCGGCCATGAGGCGCCCGCAGTCGACGACGCAGACGACGTCGCGGTCCTGCTCGACGCGGTACTGGTTCGTCATCGGCCGGCCGGCGCGCTGCGACGCGGGCCAGTTCACGCGACGGACGTCGTCGTCGGGGAGGTACTCGCGGATCGACTCGAAGTCGGTCCCGAGCCCGAGCGGTCCGCGCGTGCGGCGCCCCTCGTCGCCGAAGCGACCGCGCCGTACTGCGAGCGCGAGGCGCCGCGCCGCGGGGACGTCCGGGTACACGAGGAGCTCCGCGGGCGCGCGTCCTTCCCGATACCACGAGGCGAGCCGGAGCGGACCGTCGACTCGCGCCGCGACGACAGGGAGGACGTGGCGGCCACGCCGGCGTGCGGTGACGCGTGCGTCGAGCCCGCCGTCCGCCTCGGGCGGGTCGACGGCGATGTCGGGGACCTGGGGCTGACGGACGCGCAACCGACCGGCGGTGGGCGCGCTCGCGTCGACCGTCAGCGACGCGGGAACGCCGCGCGCGAGCACGCCCGGAACCGTGCGCCGCACGACGGGCGGCCGGCGCGCGAGCACGGCGTCCACGACGAACGCGGCGACCACCGCGACGGCGGCGAGGAGCGCGACCTGCGCATCCGTCGGCAGCGCGAGCAGTCCCGCGACGATCAACAGCAACGCCGTCCGCCGCGTCACGGTCAACGGCGCGTTCCCGACCGCGATGACGAGGACGGCACCGATCGCGAGCGCGGCGACGAGCGTCGGGCTCATGCCGGCGCGATCCTCAGCGCGGGACCGGCACCGACGCGATCGCGGCCTGCACCGCTTCGTCGGGCTGGTAGCGGTCGAGCTCCGCCTCGGGCCGCAGTTGCAGACGGTGCCGCAGCACCGGGCGCGCCATCCACGCGACGTCGTCGGGCGTCACGAACTCGCGCCCGCTCAGGCGCGCCGACGCCTTCGACGCCGCGAGCAGGTGCACCGCGGCACGCGGGCTCGCGCCGAGCGCGACGCTCGGCAGCTCGCGCGTCCGGCGCACGATCGCCGCGATGTAGGCGAGCACCTCGTCGGTCACGGTCGTGGCGTCGACGGTCGCGCGCAGCTCGCGCAGCTCGTCGGCGTCGGTGACCGCGACGACGTCGTCGAGCGTCGCGGGTGCCACGCCGCGGTGGTCGAGACGCAGCAGCGCGAGCTCGGCGGCCTCGTCGGGGTAGCCGACGTCGATCTTCACGAGGAAGCGGTCGAGCTGCGCCTCGGGGAGCGGGTACGTGCCCTCGTACTCGATCGGGTTCTGGGTCGCGACGACGAGGAACGGGTCGGGCAACGGATGCGGCTGTCCCTCGACCGACACCTGCGCCTCCTGCATCGCTTCGAGCAGCGCGGCCTGCGTCTTGGGCGGCGTGCGGTTGATCTCGTCGGCGAGCAGTACGTTCGTGAACACGGGACCCGGTCGGAACACGAGCTCCTGGACGCGGGAGTCGGGAGACCACCGCAGCGTCATCGTCCCGGTGAGGTCCGACGGCAGCATGTCCGGCGTGAACTGCACGCGGCCGAACCCGACGCCGAGCGCGCGTGCCGTCGCGCTCGCGAGCAGGGTCTTCGCGACACCCGGCACGCCTTCGAGCAGGACGTGGCCGTTCACCGCGACCGCGGCGAGGACGAGGTCGACCACGTCGTCCTGACCGACGACGACCTTGCGGATCTCCTTGCTGACGCGTTCGCGCAGCTGTCTCACGTCGGGCTCCCTGCGTTCGCGCGCCGATCGTCGCGCGTGGATGTCCCGCGGTTCGCGCTTTCCCGTGCGAGCGCGCGTCCCGCGGCGAGGACGTGGCGGTCGTCGTCGAGCGGGGCGTACAGCGCGTCGACCTCCTCGACGTCCCAGCCGAGCGTCCGTGCCGCGTCGCGTACCGCGTCCGGTGACGCGTCGGGTTCGAGCCCCGCATGTTGCGCGACGCGCGTCCGCATCTCGCGCTGCACGGGCGCGAGTGCCTCGGCGGGACGCCGCGTTCGCGCGAGCGTGCTCGCGAGCGCGTCGACGTAGGCACGACGTCGCGGCGGCAGCTCCCGGGCGCGGTCCTCGGGTGGGCCCAGTCGCCGTCCTGCGGCGACCATCGCGAGCAACGCGGCGAGCGCGACGGTGACGAGCGCGACCTTCCACCGCGACGGGATCGCGGCCAGGCCCGTCGCACCCGAGTAGCCGTGCACACCCTCCGCGAAGACGACGGGCTGCCCGGCCGGGGCGAGCGCGAGCCCGAACGCGGCGTTGTCGGCCTGGTCGAGGAGACGGTTCTGCAACGGGGACGCGTCCGCGAGGAGCACCGCCCGCCCCTCGCTGCGCGCGGGCGAGAACGTGAGCGCACGCACGCCGTGCGGCTCGACCCAGCTCCCGGACCCGTCCGTGCGGACCTGGAGCGCGTCGCCGTCGGGTGTGGTCACCCTGACCGTGCGCGTGCCGTGAGGCGTCCAGCCGGGGACGTCCTCGGGTGCGAGCTCGAGGATCCACTCGGGATCCCTGCCGCCGGCGACGAGATGGCCTCCGCGCAGCACGAACGAGCGCACGGTGTCGAGGTCGGCCCGGTCCACCTGATCGGGGTCGAGCAGCACGAGCGTCGTCGACGGGTCGAGGTGCGCGCCGGCGAGACTGCCGCGTTGGTGCATCACGCGATGACCGGCGCGCGCGAGCAGCTCCGCGTAGGCCGCGGTCCCGGACGTCGCCGTCGACAGCGACGACGAGTCGGGGCCGCCGTTCTGCGCGCCACGCGTCGCCGAGTCCAACGCGGCGAGCGCGACGACCACGACGATCACCAGCGCGGTCACGACGACTGCCGCGCGCGCGGCCGGGTGCATGCGCGTCCAGCGCATCGTCGTGTCGCTCATCGCTCCCCGACCGCGGTGAGCACGCGCGTCCATCCGCGACGGGCCGCGGCGGCGGCGTCGCGGCCCGCGTCGTGCGCGCCGTATGCGACGGACTCGAACTCGCGCGCGACGTCGTCGAACTCGTCGAGCGCGAGACGTCGCGCGACCTGCCCGGCGGTGAGCGACGGTCCGAGACGGATGGCACCCGCGCGGTCGAGCCGCAGCAGCCCGGCTCGGAACCGCAACCGGACCGCGGTGGAGTAGTCGCCGCTCGCCTCGGCCTCGTCGGCCGCCTGCTCGAGCGCGGCGGGATCCTCGCGCGCGTTCGCCCGCGCGCCCGTCCCCCGGCGTGCCGTCGCGCGTGCACTGCGTCGTGACGCGATCACGAACGCGACGACCGTGGTCGCGGCCGCGATGCCGACCGCGAGCACGGCGAGACCGGCCGGGGTCTCGAAGAACCGCCCGACCGGCGCGAGCGCCCGCCCGATCGGCTCGAGCTGTCGTCCGAGCCACCGCAGCACACCCGCGAACGGGCGCGGCACGTGCTCGGGGCGGAAGCGTCGCTCACCCAGGATCTGCTTCGCCTGGCGGCGCGCGGCGTCGGGATCCACCGCGGCGGCGGGGACGGCCGCGACGCCGGTCACTCGTGCCGTTCCTCGTCGCCCGGCGGATCCCAGCCCGGCGGCGGAGGTGGGTGCCCGCTCGGCGCGGGCGCCGGCGGCGGCGGAGGTGGCGGTGGGGCAGGCGGCGGGGTCCAGCCCGGCGGCGGGGGGTAGTACGGGGGCGGCTGGTACGCAGGTGGCGGCGGGGGTTGGTACGCGGGCGACGGCTGGTACGGCGCCGCCGGTGGGGTCCAGCCCGCTGACCACGCGGAGCCGGGCGTCGGCGCGGGACCGGGTGACCCGCCCCACGTCCCGCTCCCCTGCCCCCAGCCCTGCCAGCCCGTCTGGGGGGTCCACGGCATCCCGGTCGGGACGAACCCGCCCGCAGGCGGCGCGACACCCATCCGCCAGGCCATCAGCTGGAGGTCGAACCCCTCCTTGCGGACGCGCAGGTCGAAGTAGATGACCGTGACCACCGCGGCGACGAATGGCGTCGTCAGCACGGACCCGATCGCGCTCGTGATCCCACTGACGACCGCGACGGTCGTCGTCGCGCGCCCGCCTCCGGCGACGAGCGCGGGGACGACCAGGACGCCGAACACGGCGGCAACGAACGAGGCCAGGATGTTCGCGAGCAGCAGCGAGCCCGCCGTCGGCCACCACCGACCCTTCACCAGGTCGTACGACCGCGTCAGCGCACGGAACCCGCCGGTGTGCTCGATCAGGAGCACCGGGATCGCGACCGACCACGCCGCGTACAGCCACACCCCGGGGATGATGCACGCGGCGAACGCGACGAGCAGCAGCACCCCGTGCAGCACGAGCAGCCACAGCAGGGACCAGAAGCGGGAGAAGCCGAAGCGCAGCGACCCCCGCCAGTCCGACTCGGTACCGAGATACGTGTCACCGACCGTCTTGAAGCACGCGGCCTGCGCGAGCGTGGCCGACACGACGCCGACGACGAAGAGCACGAGCACGCCGGCGACGACTGTCGCCGCGTCGCCGCCGTTCACCTGCGTCGTCGTGCTGCCGTTGAACGACGTCGTGGTGGTCGTCGTCCCGGTCGGGAGCGACAACCGGACGAGCACGTTGAGGACCTGAACGGGCACGACGACGATCGCGACCGCCTTGACCATCGTGAGGAACTTCTGGCGGTAGACGCGGATCGCCGCGTCCAGCACCTCGCCGACACCCAGCGGACGCAACGCCGCGGGATCCATCGACGAAACCTAACCCGCTTGCCGGCGGGCGACGCGCCGGCGGGTCACACGACGAGCGTGCTCAGAGCGTCCTGACGATGGCCGCTTCGCCCTGGCCGCCGCCGCCGCACAGCGCGGCCGCGCCGGTGCCGCCGCCGCGGCGGCGGAGCTCGTTGACGAGCGTGAGCACCACACGGGTACCCGACATGCCGACGGGGTGGCCGAGCGAGATCGCGCCGCCGTTGACGTTGACGACGTCGTCGCCGATGCCGAGGTCCTGCATCGACGCGATGCCGACCGCCGCGAACGCCTCGTTGAGCTCGAACAGGTCGACGTCATTCAGGGACAGGTCGGCACGCTGGAGCGCGTTCTTGATCGCGCCGGACGGCTGGTGGAGCAGCGACGGGTCGGGGCCCGCGGTCATGCCGAAGCCGACGAGCTCGGCGAGCGGCGTGATGCCGAGCTGCTGGGCCTTCTCCTTGCTCATGACGACGACAGCCGCGCCGCCGTCGGAGATCTGCGACGCGTTGCCGGCGGTGA
>Ga0070741_10016564_pt1 | contig 12262 bp, 20 predicted proteins | sample Coa_R1_4_FD_66440 | JGI IMG/M metagenome (GOLD analysis project Ga0070741, IMG submission 66440) | Surface soil microbial communities from Centralia Pennsylvania, which are recovering from an underground coalmine fire - Coalmine... | ecosystem: Environmental > Terrestrial > Soil > Unclassified ...
CGAAGTTTACGTGGAGCCTGGCTTTGCGCCGGAAATCCTCGAGGCTTTGGCGAAACGCGGCCACACGATCGTGCCGACGCCGTCCTACAGCTCGACCAACTCGATCGAGGTCACGCCCGACGGCTATGTGGGCGCGGCCGACCGGCGCACGCGCGGCTCGCTCGCGGCGGGCTATTGAGAGCGATGTCGTGGCAGATCTCAACCGCCCTGCGCGGACGGTGACTGGAGCGGGCGAAGGGATTCGAACCCTCGACCCCGACCTTGGCAAGGTCGTGCTCTACCCCTGAGCTACACCCGCAAAATCAAGCACTTATGCCCGATTTAGGCTCCGTAAAATTCCGGCCGGGTAACACCGGGGTAACGGGTAACAGGTCGGAATGCCCGCCGCCGCTCCGGGTAACAAGCCGGGTAACAGCGGCGCGCCGGGTCATGTAGCCCATGAGGCCGGGCCTTTCAACGGAAAAGGCCCGGCAGCGGCTCCGTACCGCTTTGCTTTGGACGCGCGGTTGTCCCCAAAAGTCACCGTTGGACACAAGATTTAGTGTTTGATTCAGATTTGGTTACTTTCCATTGTTGACGTTTACGGCGAATCCACCGCATAAGCGAAACACCCGGCCTTTCGGGCCGGGTGTCTGCGTGATCCGGGTCAACGGGTCACGAAAAGCGAAGGTGGATGCGTCGGTAGCTCAATGGATAGAGCAGGTGCCTACTAAGCCCTTGGTTGCGGGTTCGAATCCCGCCCGGCGCGCCACTTAGCTTCCTATGCCGCCCCCTCACGGGGGCGGCTTTTCTTTAGCGAATCACTCTTGCCTGAGTCGAGTCGCCCAAGCAATCTTTATAATGCAATTATAAATCACTTTTAAATGCGCCGCGTAATCGTATGGCAGAAAGAGGCCGCCCCAAAAATCGCTCGGAGCCAGAGTCGCTTAAAGTGACTTTGCCTCGCGATACGTTTGAATATTTGGTGCTGCTGGCGGAGCGGGGGAAGCTCGGCGCAATTGAGAATGAGGTCGCGGCGCAACTTCTTATCGAAGCCCATTTGCGATTGGACCGCGAAGGTTTTCACGACAAGCCGTCCCCACGGCAAAAGAAAAAATAACTATTCGGCCGCGATTAGTTTCGCTTTGGAGTGGTGCGCGTATGTGGGCCACGATGGCCAGTACGAATCGTCGGCCTGATTGCCCCAAGTGGTCCAATTCCGTCGCGTGCCTCGCGCGAACAATTCGAGGTAGGGACCGGGTGAGCAACTTTCTATGAGCTTGTATTGCTCATCGGGCTTGCGCGAATGCTCGCGCTTGCGCGTCTCAATCATATTTACTTGCCGCCGTCCCGGCGCGAGCGTGCGCGCGTTCTTTCCCTTGATGCCGAAAAGAATAACTTCCGTGACGTTGCGGAAATAAAAGCCCACGCCTCTTTTATCTAATCCATTTGCTCCCAATTGCCTGAGTCGCGGCTCGCCGTGAAGCGGGGATAGCAATTAAGTTGAGGTTTTATGGGCCAATACTGTGCAGACAAAACGAGCACCAACCGTTGCCGCTGCATGTCGAACGATCAAAAATTGGGCGAATAAAGCAACGGTATAAAGTAATCGCGCTTGAAGTGATTCCACGAACAGCCAGCTCGCCAACCCAAAGCCGAGAAAGAAAAGGATCGAAAAGGCGGTGTAATCGCGCAAAAGCAGAAAATCTCGGTGCGATTGTTCAACCGCCGGGTATTTTTCGGTTTCTTTGAGCCAACGATACCAAATCTGATTTTGTTGTGCTGGATCGACAGGCAATTTGTTGCCTAGGGCGCGCTTGACACGAGCCACGTCAACACGCGGGTCGGATTGAGCATACACGCTAAATGCCCGATGGCCCGGCAAAGCATGATGCCAGCGGAGAAAGACCAACCGGGCTTTATTGTCAGAGCTAATTAGCGCGTTCGCCACAGTTGTCAGGATTATCGTCACTCCGACCGGCAGAAGATTAGCCGCGTGCTTGAATAGATTTCCGATTCCCGATGTGGCGATGGAATCCCATTGAGCAACGCAGTAAAAGGCTACAGCATTAGCGGCAATAATCGCCCAAAGCTCTTCACGCTTCGCGCGCTCGGTTACGGCAAAATATTCCCCTAATATTCCAGCAGACCCGAAGCCAACCCCGCCGAGACCCCCTCCGAGAAGAGTCCCGCGTGCTCGTTGCCTTCTTTGTTCCTCTGCCAATTCTTCGGCAAACGTTTCAGGATCGAAATCCTGTGAATTATTTACGTCTATCATCGTCAACCGTCCCGAAGGATGTTTGATGATGGTGCAGTCGCCGTGGCCGACGTTCAGAAAATGCACGCGAAGCATATGAGGCCTGTCCGTCGAATATTCCGGACGGAGCTTTGCGCAATGCAAATTTGCTGCGCCCCACGGAGCGTTTCATTAAGCACAGATGGATTCCCCCCTCGCCTATATTAACGGTTGTAATCTCTAACTTGCAATCAAATCACGCGAGCAGGCTGATTGGATGACGCGACGCAAAGGCCAAAGGACTCCCGCTCAAAATGAGCGCGAATTTCCTCTCATCGTCGAGATGGCCGTTCCGCCGAATGGCTTCGGCAGGAAGCTTGATGCCATGCACGCATTCCACAGCGAGCGCGGCCTTGAAGCACGCCGAGGATGCGGCCGACGCCACGCTGAACAAGATTTTGTCCGGTGGTGCTTTGCTAACCATGAAGATGCGAAATTCTTCGCGCAGACGTTCGGCGGAGTTTTGGTCAAAGATCGTCGCGAACGCCCTTGAACGACGGATGCCGTAACTTTCCTTCGCCGGTTAGAGCGCGATATTCCACGTCCACAAGCAATTTAGGTTCCAGCCAGGTCGCCTTCGGCTTCCGAATTTTCTTGATGAACGGTTGCGTTTTGGAAGTGAGCTTGGCGGCCCGTTGTTCGAGATTCTTCGCTGATTGCGGATTGAACCCATTTTCTACTTTACCGGCATAGTGCAAGCCGTTCTTGCCCCGGCGCGCTAGATATATGCCGTCGAATCTTCCTTTCTTGTGTGCAATACCGGCAACAACAAAGGTGTCGCGCTTGCGGCATGTCACCTTTGACCAATTGAGAATGCGGCCCGAACGGTAAGGGCTATCTTTGCGCTTTGAAACGATGCCTTCGAGCTGCAATTCGCACGCTCGCTTGAAGAGCGAAGGGCCGCCGCCTCCGATAGTTTTGCTCAACAAGATGGCGGATTCCGCGCCCTTGCTTATATCCAAAAGCGTTTCGAGGACTCTCTTGCGACCATCCAAACGGCAATTACGCAAATCGCCGCCATCTAGGTACAGCACGTCGAAGACATAGAATATGAAACGGTCGGAACGCCCTTTTCCTAAATCGTCTTCCAACGCTCCAAAGTCAGAATGCCCCGTTGCGGTCGGCACAATCACTTCGCCGTCAATGACGCAGGAGTCGCATTTCAGGAACCAAGCGGCTTGGCTTAAGGAATGAAACCGCTTGCTCCAATCGTAGCCGCGTCGCGTGAACGCTTGAATGTCCAATCCATTCTTGTGGAGTTGGAGCCGGTAGCCGTCGAATTTGATTTCGTGGAGCCAATCATCGCCGGTTGGTATGCGGTCAGAAAGCGTTGCCAAGCTTGGCGACACAAAGCCCGGCTTTCGTCCGCGCTTAACGCCGGGCAATTGTGCCGCGATTATGCGAGCACTGGCGTCGCTGGCGTATTGCCGTTGGGATTTCGGAAGGAGTCGCCTCTTCATCCGACTTCAACTCGGTGGCTGAGCTTTTAGTTCGGCCGCAGTTCACGCACGTTTGCAACTGTTGCTTCGCATATCTCCGGGGCACTCTCGCAAAGCTCGACCCATTTGTTCGCGACTTCTCTCGCGGTTTCAGCGTCCAGCCCATCGTGCATGAGCGAGGCGATCAATTTGGATTTGGCTTGCTCAATTAAAAGATAGCGTTTCATTGCGCGGCTCCCTTACAATGTCAGGCATTATCCCGACACATTACACGTCACGAAATAGCCAATCGGAGGACATGACTAACAGGGGATCAAATTGCGCAGAATTTGCGTATCCGAATCTGATTTCGCGACTCGGAAACTGAAAAGACCAACGCCGCGCCTAGTTGCGCGGCGTCTTTCTTTTCGGCGCGGCGCGATTCGGCGGCGCGCGTTGATCGCGTCAAAGCGCGGGATTTCCGGCTTTTTGCATTCTCTTTCGCTCGCGATATTGCCGCGCCATTTCCAAAAGTCGCTCGCGGTTAGCGGCATAGTACGCGCGCGACAATGCGCGGCTCCGCTCGCGGTTTTCCGCGTGCCATTTGCGAACCCTTTCGATTTGCCGTTGATAGCTTGCCGCGCGCCGCGCGTCGCGTTCCGCTTCCGTTAACACGCGGCGGGGCTTTGGCGTGCTCGCTTGGCTATTGCGCTGCGGATAATTCTTTTCGCGCGTTTCGCGCCGCTTACGCGCGTTCGCGTTGTCGCGCTCCCGATTCGCTTCGCGCCACTTTCGGCGCATGGCCGTATTATGTTCACGATTCGCCGCATTCCATTTTCGCTTTTGTTCGGCAATCCGCTCCCGATTCTTTTCGAGATACGCGCGGCGCGCTTTTTTGGTTTTCCAGCCCATGACAACATTCTCCACGTTCCTAGGGAACGCCGCGCGGCCGCAAACGCAAGCCGCGCGGCGGGTTTAGTCCGGGGTTGACCCGAACGGCCGGACTAGCGGAGAAAAATATTGCGAGCGTTGAGCGCCGTAACGACGGGTGCGCTTGTCGTCGCAAGAGCGCCGCCGCTGATCGTAACGCGCGCCGCTTTGGCCGCCGCGAGTCGCGCTACATACGGCACGGGCGTATCGGCCGAAACGTTCCAATTGCCGACTATGAGTCCCTCTACGGTCGTATCGCCAGCAACGGCCGCTACAAGTTTGCCGGAGCCGTTGTCTTTCACAACCTGCCCGTCAATGACGTTCTGGCCGGAGGCAAGGACTCCTTTTTCGCGCGACAAGTCGGGGTGAAGCTCCGCTACAATGGCGTCGCGAATCTTTTCAGTAAGTGTGACCATGACAGTGCATCCTAAATAATTGCTTCGGAAAAATTCCGTTGCTTCCAAACACTGTCATGCTGGCCGATATCGTATCCCAATATTCGGCTCGCCTCTTTTTGCCCGACTTCTAGGGCAAGCTCTAAATCCCAAATCTGCACTTGCTTTTCCGCAAGCTCGCCCGCCTCTTGGCCGCTCTGATAAGCGTTCTGGATATATCGCCATCGGTTGACCTGAGGGACGTTGAACACCAACGCGCTACGGGCTTTCCCCGACGGTTTGCACGGGCAACCGGCGCGAACCCATTTCGCCACTGTTTCCAGCGTGACCCCTAGGAACTCCGCTACGTCGCGCGAGCTACAGGCTTGCGGGTTAAATTCCGTTGGCATGGTCAAAACTCCAAGGCCGCCGCCGCTTCGGCTTCGCGCTTCGCGTCATAGGCCCGGAAGCCTAGCCGGAGGCAATGCCGGAGCACGCCGGTAACAGTGTTGGACTCGGCCGCCGCGATTTCATCGAGTCGCCGCCGGTCTTCGGATTCGAGCCGTATCGTCAAATTCGTTTTCATGCCGCGCACTATGCGCAAGGCAACGCGGTGCGGCAATTAACGAATGCAAGGCGACGCGGGGCACTATCTAAAGGTTGAAAAATTTTCATTACAGAGAATTAGAGCGCGCACCGAAATTGCCCGCATAGCTTTTTCGGCCAGAAAGGACCCGAAATATTTTGAGCGAATTTACCTAGTGCCAAGTGTGGCCGACGCGCGCCGCGTTGCCTGTAAGACTGTAAGACCGTCCGGCCGCGTTCGCTTTTCAAATCGAGGCATAGGGGTGCGCGAAGGATATTTATTATTATTCTTCTTCGCGGTCTGTCTTCTAGGAGGGTAGTAGGGTTCTACAATCTTACAGGTTACAGCGGACGCCCCGTAAAATAAGGGCTTTTTGACAAATAGCCTCGGCCGCGACGTTCCCGGCGCGGGCAATGCGACAAGCAGAGTGAGGAAATGCACTTCGCGAGCGAAGGACAATTGCCACTAATTGCGCTTCGCGCGCGAAGGGTAATTCGGAGGAAATGCGCTTCGCGCTTCTAGCCAAAGTCGCCTAACAGCGTATCGAGCTTATCGCGGACAGATTGCTCGGCCCGGTCGGCAACCGCGCGAATACGCCAAAGCATGAAGGCAAGCCAAACATGGTGCGCTGTGTCCGGGTCTATCCCGCGCCGCCGGGCGGCGGATAGCAGGGACTCAAAGTCGCGGAAGTCTTCAAGATCTTCGAGCAATCCCCAAGCGGCAATTCGGGGTTCCCCGGTTAGGTCTATGTCGTCTTCCGCAAAATCATGGAACGTAAGGCCGTCCCCGGTTGCGCGCATCATATACGCCGCCGGATTGCCTTTGCGGCCGGGCTTGGCCGCTTGCACCATGTATTGCCATACGTTGCCGCCTAGAAGCTCGGCAAGCTCTTCGGCGCGCTTCCTGTCGCGCACCTTGTCGCGTAGCATTTGCTGCGCACGGCGGCGGGAAACGCCAAAGCGTTCCATTACCTTACCGACGCGGGCCTTATGCCTGTCCGCGGCCTTCCGTAGTTTTTCCTCTTCGGCCCGTTGCCGTGCGAGCGCGTCGGCGCGCTTCGCGGCTTCGCTTTCCCGGCGCGCGGCTTCCGCCTTGGCCTCGGCCGCCGCTGCGGCTTTCCATTCGATTTCGGCGGCCGTTATTGCCGCATTTACTTCATCATCGCTGCCGCGCTTCCTAATCCGGTGGAATGTTTTGGTATGCCAATCGAGCGTGTAAAACCGTCGCACCGCCGGATAAACGACGCGCGCAAGCTCTTCGGCCGTGCCCGTGGCCGTGGCAAGCCATGCGTCTAGCTCTTCGGTAGAGCCGAACGTTAATTGCCCTGCGGGCGTTGCTGGCGTATCCATGACCGTCGTCCAAAACAGTTAGCCCGGTTCGCTCTTGCAAAGCGGCCGGGCTTTGTTTTTGCCCGGCGCGGGCTGATTGCGATTGACTGTCTAGGACTCACACTGTCGCGGCAATTAACGAGTCGAGTCGAGTCGCGCGACGAGAAGCGCCGCGCGGCGTATTTTTCAAGCCGATTTTTTCATGAGCGAATCAAGTTTGCGGATCAAACGCGCGCGGTCTGATAAAGGAATCTCCCTAAGAGGTTTTCGGTAACTTCCACAGTCTGTAAGAAATTCCGGCGGCAACATCATCGTTCCGTATTTTCGAACGTAGGTAGCAATCTTCGCTTCGAACGGCTCACATTCTTTTGGATCAACACGCGAAAGGGACTCCAATAATTTGCGCATGTCGTCCCACTCGATAACCGCAAGGCGTTCGCCTTTCTTCGTCTCAAACGAAACGAAATCATCGGTTGCCACTACATTCAATTCAGCGTCTTTGAAGGCGGGATGAAATCGCACAGAGAAATAACTATCAGACATGACTCAAGTCTCCTTTCGTGTTGAAAATCACCTGTCTGAAAAATTCAGCGAGTCGAAATTAAGCGGCCTTGTACTGCTTTCCACGCGAGCACTTCGCGCATTTGCCAAATGTCATTGCCGGATGAGTCGCGCTTGTATGGCGTGGGAAACGTCGGCTGTTGCGTTATAGCCCGCGCGTCGCGCAACGTCGCGCAATCGAAAGTTCTCCGAATATCGTGCAGGGTCATGACGATTCTCCCGCTTGCTTTTTGGCTTGGAAATCGTCGGCCATATCGGCAAGCCGTGCGAAGTCGGGCCACGGAATCGTAACGGCTTGTCCCAATTCGTCCTGGAGCCGGACTCCCGTATCGTGAAGTGTTGCGGTCCACGTCGGACCGTTGAGGCATTTAATTCTGACTCCCTTATTCGGCATGGCGCGACTCCTTCCCGCAAACCATCATCGGATTACGCCGGAATGATTCGTGCTGCCGCCACTCTTCCAGCATTTCGGCGGTCCATTTCCCGTCACGCGGTGCGGGAAAGGAATAATCCTCGCGAAGCAAAGTAAGAATCTCTTCGCGCGAACGTTTCAGATATTTCGCCGCTCCGTCCAGATCGAACGGGCCGGAGCGGCGACGATAGGTGAATGCGGCGCGGTTCATTGGCTTCGCCCCGCGCTATTCCACTTTTCATAAATGGCGGCGGTGTCAAGGTCCGCAAGCGTGCGCGGAGTGTTATCGACAACGACTCGCGGCTTCGCATTCTGGAAAGTCGGCACGCGCGCGAAGCGTCGCAAATCCATGTCGCGCGTGCTCGCGGCCATATCGAGCGCGCCTTCCACTTTGTCAGCAAATCCAAGCTTTTTCGCTTCGCCCGCCGAAAGCCAAGTTTCCGCGTCCATCATCTTTTGGATTTTGTCTTCGGAAAGTTTCGTGCGCTTGCGATAAGCCGCGACGATATTCGCTTGCATGGTCTTTAGAGCTTCGCCAAACGACGCGATTTGGTCCGGCCCGCCCGCGACGCTGCCCCACGGGTTATGAATCATCATCATGGAATTTTCGGGCATGATGATTTCATCGCCCGCCATTGCAATGACGGAAGCCATAGACGCGGCGAGTCCTTCAATCGTGACAATCTTTCGCGCCTTGTGGCGCGCCAGCATGTTGTAAATCGCGAAGCCCGTCGGTACGTCGCCGCCGTTGCTGTTGATCGAAATGTGAATCGTGCTCGATTTGATCGAGTCGATTTGCTTCGAAAAATCTGCGGCGTTTGTTCCGCCCATTCCGATATCGGAGTGCAGCGAAATACGCGCGGCGCTTGCGTTGATTGCGAACCATTTGGACATGACAGACTCCTAGCGTTGATGAAAAACTGTCTGTCAAACTTTTGACGCCCGCCGCCAAGGGATTTGAAACTCGGTTGGATCAATGACGGCGGGCTTTCGTCGGTTTGTTACACCGGACGAATTCCAAGAATTGCGAGCATTGACGGCGCGCGTTCCGTTAGAGCATTTTGTGCGCGGCGCGGAACGTCCGCCCATTCGCGAATAACTTCCTCTTCGCGTTCCAGTTCAAGAATTTCTGCATCCAATTTACGGACGGTCGCCTTTCGCTCTTCAAGCGATAACGCTTCATCGTCGCGCGCGAGCTTTGCGACTTCTTCTTTCGCGCGTGCAATGAGTTGATCTTTGAAAAGCCAAGCCGTGAAAGCGAATCCGTTCGGAATGAAGTGCGCTTGTCCGGTATGGCTTCGACCATCAACCTCAATTACTTGCGGCGTAATATAAGTTTCCGGCCAGCGCACGCGGCCTTGCGAGCGTGCTTCCGAAATCGCGGAAATAAAATCATAGCGGAACGGTCCGGTAAAATCTGGCGCGCCGCTCGCCGCGAGATTCGAAATCTCGCTGATTATCTGCTGTTCAGCCATGCCGGACGGAAGCGGCGCATTCTCCGCGCGAAGCCGGAGTTTTTCGAGCTTGTCGATCTTGTCGCGGATTTGTTTCAAAGCGGCTACTGGATTCGCCGGTTCTTTAACGTCCGGAATATAAAGCTCGAAATTGTTGCGGAAATTCCGGCCAATCCAATCGTTCATTTCGTCTTCGTTCGGGTATGGAATCGGAACGCTAGAATTCAGCCGCGCAATCTGCGCTTGGAGATTCACAATTGCTTTTTCGTGCCGCTTGCGTCGGGCCTCGTCGCGAAGCTCCGCCACTATCGCGCGCTCTTGCAGAATTTTTTGGTTCAAGTCGTTTATTTGCGCGGTGCGCGCGTTCATAACCTTAAAGCGGTTTTGTGAGTCAGCAAAAATGTCCTCGATCTTTTTGACCGCCTCTTCCGGCATGCGGTCCAAAAATTCCAACTCGTATTCGCGTGCGACTCGAACGGGCGTTCCGGTGAGGCGGGACATGACTAATCTCCAATAGGTTCGAAAATCTGATTGTGTTTATCGGCGCGCGTGCTCGCGGTCACGCAATGAACGTTGTTTGTAGTAGAGCGGCCAAAGCCCGCGCGGCTTCAAAGTTCTAATCACGTCCGGGCGTCCGCCTTCGCAAACGCGGTCCCATGCGTCTTCGCTGATATTGAATTTGTCGCACGTCGCGGCGTGCGCCTCTTCCGGCTCCATTCCGCCGCGCGTCAGCTTGTTATGGTGCTCGGCCGCCGCAATCCAATTTGCTTGGCTTGGCGTCAATCCTTCGGAGTCGCGCTCCGCTGCCCGGCCGCCGTTGATCGGCACCGCCGCGAGCAAATCCCACTCTGCCGGACTCGGACGATAGCCGCTTCGCAATAGATGCATAACCGCGCGGGCCGTACCCTCGCGGCGTGCGGTCGCTATTGCGTCGGCAATCGCGCTCATGGGGAAAGCCAAACGCGGGCTATCATTTGCGCGACGACGCAACAAAGCACCGAAACAAACATTGCGTGCAGCACGATTAGAAGGTCGCGCGGGTTCGGGCCGGGATTCATGGCGTTATGCCGCCGCGCTCTTCGCCGCTTGCCGCTTTTCCCAAGCTTCGATTGCTTCTAATGCGTAGTACCGAAGTCGGCCGCCGCCTAATTTGATGGAGCGCGGGAAGTCGGAATCTTTTATTCGGCGTTCAATCCACATATGCGAAACGCCAAAACGCTCGCAAACTTGTTTCGTGCTCAAATATTTTTTGTTCATGACTGACTCCGTTCTGCAATTTCGGAGTCGTATCGCGGCGGGCCGCTCGCGCTCAATTAACGAATGGCCGCGAGCGTTACTAACGGTCGCTAACAGTTAATGCGCGTAACGTTGCGCACAAAATGAAAAGGCCCGGCGCGATGGCCGGGCCTTAGCAATGTTCAGCGTTGCCAGTTATTCGGCCGCGACTAGCGGAATCACGTTCGACTCTCCGCTCGCAACGCGCGCGACATAATCGCCCCATGCGATGAAAGCGGCTTTCGTCTCTTCGGCAAACGTATGGCGTTGGTACACGCTCACAATGCCCGCGAAGCTTCCGGAAGAGTGATTCAGGGCCTTTTCTACCGTGGTAATTGCAACGCCAAGCCGGGCCATTCCCGACGCGGCCGTGCGCCGCGTATCGTGCAACCGCCACTCCGAAACCTTGGCCGCTTTATCGAGCGCCGCCTTAAATTTCGAAAAGCCGGAAACATGAGTCGCGCCGTCGGTAGTGAAAACCCATTTGGACTCTTCAATTCGCGGCAAGTCTTCGAGCACAGCCAAAGCCGCGTCGCTCAAATAAACCCGGTGTTCATTGCCGTTTTTAGTGCGAGCGGCCGGAATGGTCCAAAGCCGGTTTTCAAAATCCAATTCGCTCCACTCCATTTCCGCGACTTCATTCCGCCGCGCGCCGGTCAAAATGAGAATTTTCACAAGTGCAGAAAACACCGGATTTACTTGGTCTTTTGCGTTCCAGATTGCGGCCAATTCATCGTCGGTAAGCGTGCGCTCGCGGCTTGTTTCCGCCGTCGGCTTTTTGACTCCGGCCATTGGCGAAACTTCGATAATGTCGCGGCCTAGACACCAATTGAAAAACAGCGAAAGCACGGTAACGGTTGAATTGGCCGCGTGCGGGCCACGCTTCGCCGCGTCGTCAATCGCGCCCAACGTGTCGCGTTTCGTGATGGCTGTTATTTGCCGGTCTTTCCAATCCGGCAAAATGTGCTTTTCGAAATTGCGCTTGAACCGTTCCGCGCTCGATTCCTTGATGTTCGGGAAGTGGCGGGCCTTGAATTCTTCCCATACAACGCTAACCAACTCGTTTGCCGTCGCTTCGCGCGGCTTCACTGGCGCTTTGCCCGTTGTAACGTCCGCCAGTGCAGCGCGGGCCAAGTCGCGCGCGGCCGGAAGCTCTACCGTCGGAAACTTGCCAAGGGTCAATTTCGCGGGCGTTCCGTCCGGCCGCCGATAGCGCACGGCCCATGACTTCGCGCCGGTCGGTTGCACGATTAGGTAGAGGCCGGGGCAAACGGAGTCCGCGACTTCGTATCGCGAGTCGCGCGGCTTGAACGCGGTAACGGTCGTGGCATTCAACGCGGTGGCCATTTGTACGCTTCCCTTTTAGGTCGTGCTCTTGTCGGGGTAACGGGGTAACAAAACCGCCCGTTGGCCCCTGTTAGCGAGCGTTAGTAACGGAAGCGCACACTAGCGAAAAACGCCCGGAAAATAAGGGTTTCCGGGCCGAAATCGGTCAACGTTGTTAATGAGAATTTACTGGAAAGCTAAATTTGGCAAGGTCGTGCTCTACCCCTGAGCTACACCCGCATCCGATAGTCAATTGGCCGACGAGCGATATCGGCCGCCAAGGCCGTTCCTATAGCCAAAAGACGGCTGTTAACGCAACCACA
>Ga0070741_10016566_pt1 | contig 12261 bp, 11 predicted proteins | sample Coa_R1_4_FD_66440 | JGI IMG/M metagenome (GOLD analysis project Ga0070741, IMG submission 66440) | Surface soil microbial communities from Centralia Pennsylvania, which are recovering from an underground coalmine fire - Coalmine... | ecosystem: Environmental > Terrestrial > Soil > Unclassified ...
AGCAACGGCGTCAGGTAGATCAGGTTCCGCTCGGCGACGACGGTCGCGAACTTGGTCGAGAGGTACGACGCCTTCGTCGCCGTGTAGAGGCCGAACGCGATCACCGCCGCTGCGGTCAGCGCGACGTAGGCCTTCAGCTCCCTCGTCCAGACCTCGCCGCGCGGGCGGACGAGCGCCGCGAGCGAGACGACGGGCAGGATCCCGAGCCCGATCGCGAACGCCCCGGCCGCCCACAGGCCGTAGACGATCGTCCGGTGGCGGTAGAAGCCGGTGGCGATGAACCAGGTCTGCGAGTGGGCGCCGACGATCGCGCTGAAGAGGACGATCGCGCCGAGCCCGAGCACGATCGCCCCGCCCCAGTCCCCGACCGACCAGCTCTCCCGCCAGCGCTTCGCCGGCGCGCCCGTCCAGAGCAGGAAGAGCGCGGCGAGCGCGTAGACCGGGATCAGCACGGCGAGCTCCCCGCGGACGAGCGGCGCGACCACGCACGCGGCGGCGGCGCCGATCACCCACCAGCGGGTGCGGAGCGCGAGCGCCTTCGCGATCAGGAAGACGCAGAGCGCCGACCACGGGTACGCGGCCGGCTCCTCGACCAGGAACGGGGCGTACGCGAGCGCCGGGGCGGCGACGGCGCCGACGGCGGCGAACAGCGCCCAGGGCTTCGAGAGGACCGTCCGCGCGAGGAAGTACGTCGGGAAGATCGCGGACGTCATCACGACGACGCCGACGTACTTGATCGTCGCGTAGGCGGTGGCGACGTCGCCGATCTTCCAGAACGGCGCGAGAACGTATGCGTAGAGGGTGTCGAAGCTCGTTGCGTGGTGGCGGAGCTCCGCGTGACCCGTCTCCGAGATCGAGCGCGAGATCTGGGCGAGCTTGAGCTCGTCCGTGAACAGCCACGGGGTCACGTGCCCGCGGGTCTGCCACCCGTAGAGCACGCAGAGCCAGAGGAAGGCGCTCGCGAGCGGGATCGCGCGGTAGAGCCGGTCCAGCCGCGTCACGACTCGGTGCTCGCCCCGAGGACGACGACCGGGTCGAGGTCGGTCTCCCGGCGCACGAACCGGCAGGGCACCTCGGCGGCCGCGCACGCGCGGACGACGGCGTCGAGCCGCTCGGCGGACGCGTGCGGGATCGTCACCAGCACCGCGTCCGGCCTGGCGGCGGCGAGCGTGCGGTCGATGTCGCGGAGGCCGCCGTAGACCGGCGCGCCGAGCAGGCGGCGGCGGTGCAGGCGCGGGTCGTCGTCGAGGAAGCCGACGACCTTCTCACCGGGCGTCTCCCGCAGCTCCCTGAGCAGGCTCCGGCCCGAGCGGCCGGCGCCGACGATCAGCGTCCTCCGCCCGGCGCGGTCCGCCAGCGTCGTGCGGGCGCGGAAGAGCGCCCGCTCGCCGAAGCGCGAGGCGCCGACGAGCGCCATGCAGAGGAACCCGTCGAGCACGAACACCGAGGCGGGAAAGTCGCCCAGGTGCGTGGTCGCGACCGTGATCCCGAACGCGACCGCCTCGGAGACGCCGACGCCGGCGACGATCGAGGCCGCCTCGCGCGAGCCGGCGTAGCGCCAGATCCCCTGGTAGAGCCCGAGGACGATGAACGCGAGGTAGCGCGTGACGAGGATCGCCGGCAGCGCGACGCCGAACACGTGGCGCTCGTACGCTGTGCCCGTCCCCTTGACGAGCAGCAGGTAGGCGGCGCCGAACGCGACCGAGATCAGCACGAAGTCGACCAGCACCTCGAGCAGGCGGCGGCGGTGGAGGACGATCGTCCGCAACATCCAGCCGCCGCGCACGACCTCCTCCTCGTCCTCGCGCTCGAGGTCGACGAGGAAGCCGGCGAACTGCACGAGCAGCACGAACGTGACGAGCACGCCGGCGAGGGTGATCTTGTAGTTGCCGAGCACGCTGTAGGTGAGGCTCGTCGCCCCGAGCGCGGCGGCGATCGCGGCGAGCAGGACGACGGTGCGGTGCTCGGTCAGCCCGCCGCGGACGAGCCGGTGGGAGCTGTGGTCCTTGCCGCCCTGGTGGATCGGTCGGCCCTCGACGATGCGCGTGATCGCGACGAGGCCGGTGTCGAGGATCGGCACGGCGAGGACGAGCAGCGGCAGGACCAGCGTCGCGACCGTCGTCTCCGCCACCTTCCAGCTCGTCGCCAGGCCGAGCGCGCCGAGCGTGAAGCCGAGCACCTGGCTGCCGGAGTCGCCCATGAACACCGCTGCTGCGCGCCCCGGCCGGAAGTTGAACGGCAGGAAGCCGAGCGTCGTCGAGGCGAGCGCGAGCGAGAGCACGAGCAGCAGCCGCTCCTCGTGCACCGTGACGGAGTCGATCGCGAAGAACGTCGCCGCGATCAGCGCGAGCGTCCCCGCGAGCCCGTCCATGTTGTCGAGCAGGTTGAAGGCGTTCGCCATCCCGACGAGCCAGAGGACGCCGATCGCGGCCGCGAGCACGTCGTTCGAGACGGTCTCGACCGAGAGGCCGGTCGAGAGCACGATCGCGGCCGCGGCGACCTGCGCGGCGACCTTGACGCCCGGCGGCAGCGCGAAGACGTCGTCGGCGAGGCCGGCGAAGAAGAGCAGGCCGGCGCCGCCGAGGATCCCGAGCAGCTCCTCGCGGCCGTGGAAGCCGCCGACGGCGAGCGCCGCCCCGATCCCGGCTGCGAGGCCGAGGAAGATCCCGACGCCGCCGAAGGTCGGGGTCGCGTGCGGGCTCCAGCGCTGGCCGCCCGGGTGGGAAACAAGACGGTGGGTGATCAGCCGGTGGGCGAGATGTGAGCGGAGGAGCGCCCAGATGACGACGGCGCTGACGGGCAGGGCGACTGCTGCGGCGACCGCAGACATCCGGATCAGCGTAACCGAGCGGTGTTAGGCGTACGTGTGGAGATACTGACAGGGTGATCGAGGCGCTCGACGTCATGCGCTGCCCGGTCTGCCGCGGCCGGCTGGCAGAGGACGACGGGCTTCGCTGTCAGGGCTGTGGTGCCCACTTCGAGGTCGAGGACGGGATCCCGCGAATGCTCGACGACCGGCTCCCGGGGATCGCCGCGAAGCGCGGCGAGGTCGAGGGCTGGGTGGCGATGGCGAAGGCGCAGGGGTGGTACGAGCCGGACGACGAGATCGACGCGAGGCTGCCCTTCCTCTGCCGCGACTGCGGCTGGGACGACCGGACGTGGCGGGCGAACGAGCACTCGTTCTCGCTGCTGCTCGACCGCTACGTGCGCCCCGGGATGCGCGTGCTCGAGGTCGGCGCCGCGAAGGGCTGGGCGGCGCAGCACCTCGTCCCGCGGGGCGTCGAGTACGTGGCGACCGACATCCTCGCCGACGAGAAGATCGGGCTCGGGCGCGCCGCCTTCTACGCCGAGCGCGTCGGCTCGTTCGCGCGCGTGCAGGCCGACGGCGAGCACCTGCCGTTCGCGGACGGCGCCTTCGACCTCGTCTACTGCGTCGCCGCGCTCCACCACGCGCTCGACCTCAGGCGGATGGTCTCGGAGCTCGCGCGCGTCACCCGCCGCGGCGGCGTCGTCGCCGCGCTGAACGAGGGGACGCGCGCGGTGCGGGCCAGTGCCGAGGTCGAGGACCAGGCGGAGGAGAAGCAGTACGGAATCAACGAGCACGTGCACACGCTGTACGCGTACCTCTGGGCGTTCCTCCGCGCCGGGCTCGTCGTCAGCCGCGTCGAGCACGCCGAGGGCGACGCCGACCTGACGCGGCGGCGGATCGGGGGAAAGCTGCGGCGGCTGCCGCTCGTCGGCCGGCAGGCGGCGACCTGGTTCGCGCAGACCTGCTACGGCTACTCCGGCGTCTCGCTGTTCGCGAGGAGGCTGGGGTGAAGCTGTCGGTGAGCTGCATGACGCGCGGCCCGGCCGACCGCGTGGCGGCGATGCTCGCGCTGCTCCGCGGCGTCGCCGACGAGATCGTCGTCGCCGTCGACGACCGCGCGGGGGAAGAGGTCGAGGCGGCGCTCGCCCCGGTCGCCGACCGGCTGCTGCGCTACCCGTACGAGGAGCCCGTCGACCGGCCGCTCGCCTGGATCCACGCGCAGTGCACCGGGGAGTGGGTGCTGACCGTCGACGACGACGAGGTCCCGAGCCGGGCGCTGCTCGAGGCGCTGCCCACGCTCGCGGAGGCGCGGGACGTGACGCACTACTGGCTCCCTCGGCGCTGGCTCTACCCGACCGCCGATCGGTACCTGGACGCGCGGCCGTGGCGGCCGGACTACCAGCCGCGGCTCTTGCTGAACGACCCGCGCCTGCTCTCGTTCACGCCCGAGGCGCACGTTCCCGTGAAGGCGATCGGCCCGTCGCGGTACCTCGACGCGCCGCTCTACCACCTCGACACCCTCCTCAACCCGCTCGAGGCCCGCGAGGCGAAGGTGAAGCGGTACGAGCGGCTCCACCCGGGCAAGCGCGTCGCCGGGCGGCCCCTGAACGAGGCGTTCTACCTCCCGGAGCGGCGCGATCCGCCGACGCGGGCGGTGCCGGCGGAGGACGGCGCGCTGCTCGCCGCCGTGCTGGCGCCGGAACCCCGGGCGCCGGCGGCTGCGGCGACGGTCCGGGTCGCGACGCGGGAGGAGATCGACCGCTACTGGAGCGGCGGGCCGCTGCGCGCCTACGAGGCGCGCCTGACGCTGCTCGAGGACGTGCCCCCGCTCCGGGCCGGCGTGCTCGAGAGCGTCGACGTGCGCGTCGAGAACCTCGGCGGCGAGGTCTGGCGGTGGGACGGCGACGTCCGGCTCGGGTCGCGGTGGACGCAGGGCGACCGCAGGGTCGACGGCGAGCATCGCGGGCTGCCGGTCGACGTCGCTCCGGGCGCGGCCGAGATCGTGCCGCTCCCGCTCGTCCCGCCGGAGCCGGGGCGGTGGACGCTCGAGGTCGACCTCGTCCACGAGCACGTTCGCTGGTTCGACCGGCCGGTGCGTGCCGAGGTCGCCGTCGAGGCGTCGCGGCTCGTCGCCGTGCTCGACCCAGGCTCCGAGGACGGGCTCGCCGCGCTGCTGGCGACGCTCGACCCCGAGGAGGAGCCGGTCGTGCTGAGCGAGCAGCCGGACGCGGTCGCGCGCCGCTACGCGGGGCGGGTCGCGCTGCCGTCCGGGCTGGCGGGCGCGGAGCGCCTCGTCGTCCCCGAGCAGCTCGTCCGCGAGGGCAGGCGGCGGCCGCTGCTCGAGCTCGTGCGGGCTGCCCAGAAGCTCGGGATCCCGATCGAGACCCCGGCCGGGTCGCCGCTCGGGCGCCGGGCGATCGTGCGGCGGCAGACGTGAGCCACGAGGAGGCCTACCGCGGACGCCGCGTGCTGATCACCGGCGGGCTCGGGTTCATCGGCTCGAACCTGGCGAGGCGGCTCGCCGACCTCGGCGCGGAGGTCGCGCTCGTCGACTCGCTGATCCCCGAGTACGGCGGCAACCGGGCGAACATCGCGGGGATCGAGGACCGGGTGGCCGTGCACGTCTCGGACGTGCGCGACGCCGACAGCCTGCCGGCGCTCCTCCGCGGCCACGAGCTCGTCTTCAACCTCGCCGGCCAGACCAGCCACGTCGACTCGCTGCACGACCCCTACACCGACCTGGAGATCAACTGCCGGGCGCAGCTCTCGATCCTGGAGACGGTCCGGCACGAGAACCCGGAGGCGAAGGTCGTGTTCGCGAGTACGCGTCAGCTGTACGGGCGGCCGGAGTACCTGCCGGTCGACGAGCGCCACCCCCTGGCGCCGGTCGACCCGAACGGGGTGAACAAGGCGGCGGGCGAGTGGTACCACCTCGTCTACGGCAGGATCTACGGCCTGCGCTGCACGGTGCTGCGGCTGACGAACACGTACGGGCCGCGCATGCGGGTGAAGGACGACCGCCAGACGTTCCTCGGCACCTGGCTGCGCCGCGCCGTCGAGGGCGAGGAGCTCCTCGTCTTCGGGGACGGGACGCAGCGGCGCGACTTCACGTACGTCGACGACGCAGTGGAGGCGTTCCTGCTCGCGGGCGCGCGCGCGGAGGCGGACGGCGAGGTGTTCAACGTCGGCGGCGAGCCGCCCGTCTCGCTGGCGGAGCTGGCGGAGCTGCTCGTCGAGCTCGCCGGCGGCGGCTCGTGGCGCCTCGTCCCGTTCCCGGAGGAGCGGCGCTCGATCGACATCGGCGACTACTACGCGGACGACTCGAAGCTCCGCGGGCGGCTCGGCTGGGCCCCGCGTGTCGGGCTGCGCGAGGGGCTCGAGCGCTCGCTTGCCTTCTACCGCGAGCACGGGGCGTCGTATTGGTAGTGCCGTACCTCGACCTCGGGCGCAACGTGGCTGCGCTGCGGGCGGAGCTCGAGGACGCGTTCGCCGCCGTCGTCTCGCGCGGGCGCTTCGTGAACGGACCGGCTCTGGAGCGATTCGAGGAGCGGTGGTCGGATTGGTGCCGCGTACCGCACGCAATCGGCGTCAACTCCGGCACCGACGCGATCGCGCTCGCGCTCCGCGCGCTCGCGGTCGGGCCCGGCGACGAGGTGATCACGCCCGCGAACACGTGCGTCGCGACGGTGACGGGGATCGCGGCGACCGGCGCGACGGCGGTGCTGGCCGACGTCGACCCGCGGACGTGGACGCTCGACGCGGCGTCGGCGAGGGCGGCGGTGACCGAGCGGACGCGGGCGATCGTCCCCGTGCACCTGTACGGGCAGTGCGCCGACCTGGGGGCGCTGCGCGAGTTCGGGCTGCCGATCGTCGAGGACGCCGCGCAGGCGCACGGGGCGGAGTACCGCGGCGAGCGGCGAGGCGAGCTCGCCGCGTACAGCTTCTACCCGACGAAGAACCTCGGCGCGCTCGGGGACGCGGGCGCCGTCGTCACGTCCGACGAGGAGCTCACGGAGCGGCTGCGGATGCTCCGATCGCACGGCGAGCGGGCGGAGGCGCGGGGGGTCGCGGTGGTCGCCGGGTCGAACAGCCGGCTCGACGAGCTGCAGGCGGAGATCCTGCTGCGCAAGCTCGAGCGCCTCGACGGGTGGAACGAGCGCCGCCGGCGGCTGGCCGCCTTCTACCTCGAGCGGCTGGCTGGCGCCGACCTCGTGCTGCCGGTCGAGGCGGAGGGATCGAGGCACTGCTGGCACCTGTTCGTCGTGCTCGTCGAGGACCGCGACGCCTTCCGCGCGCGGCTCCGCGAGCGCGGCGTCGAGACGCTCGTCCACTACCCGGAGCCGATCCACCGCCAGGCCGCGTACACCCATCTGCCGCGGGTCGAGGTGCCGGTCGCGGAGCGGCTGTGCGAGCAGGTCGTCAGCCTGCCGCTCTACTCCGAGCTGACGGACGCCGAGGCCGAGCACGTGGTCGAGTCGGTGCTGGCGGGGTGAGGTTCCGGCGCCGCGGAAAGCAGGGACAGACCCCCGCCGGGGGTCTGTCCCGGGGTCTGTCCCTGCCTGGAGCGCCGCCGCCCGAGTGGGAGTACGTTCCCGAGGGCTGGTCGTATCCGGCGCGCGGCTGGGACGCCGAGGCGGTCGCCGACGCGTACGCGCGCAAGTGGCCGGACTACCTCGCCGCGATCGCGGCGCCGAAGCCGCTCGGCGTCCACCACGAGACCGCCGAGGTGCTGAGCGGCGATGCCGGCGCGCACAACATGCTCGTCACGTTCGCCTACGTGCTCGCGCTCGCGGCGCGTCGAGAAGGCCGGCTGTCGGTGCTCGACTGGGGCGGCGGCTTCGGCCACTACCAGGCGCTGTCCCGGTCGGTCCTCCCGGACCTGGTGCTCGACTGGCACGTGAAGGAGACGCCTGCCGTCGCCGCGCGCGGCCGCGAGCTCAACCCCGACGTCACCTTCCATGACGACGACGCGTGCCTCGAGCGGCGGTACGACCTCGTCGTCGCGAGCTCGTCCCTGCAGTACGCCGAGGGCTGGCGCGCGCTCCTCGAACGGCTGGCCGCCTCGGCCGAGCGGTACCTCTACGTCGCGCGGGTGCCGATTGCGTTCGGCGCGCCCTCGTTCGTCGTCGTCCAGCGGCCGTACGTGCACGGCTACGACACCGAGTACCTCGGCTGGGTGCTGAACCGCGGCGAGCTCCTCGCCGCGGCTCCGCTCCCGCTCGCGCGCGAGTTCTTGCTCGACGCCCGCTTCTCGGCTGCCGGTGCGCCCGAGGACCCCGTCGACCACCGCAGCTTCCTGTTCAATCGATGAGCGACGTGTCGATCTACGGCGACCTCTTTCGCTACCGCGAGCTGTTCGGAAACCTGTTCCGTCGCGACCTCCAGACGCGCTACAAGGGCTCAGCGCTCGGCGTCGTCTGGTCGCTCGTCAACCCGCTCGTCCTGATGGGCATCTACGTGCTCGTCTTCTCCCTGCTCTGGAAGGTCGCCCAGGTCCCGCACTACGCGCTCTACCTGCTCGTCGGGCTGACCGTGTGGCTGTTCTTCTCGTCCTCGCTGACGAGCGCCTCGCGGTCGCTGCTCGACAGCGCCGCGCTGATCCGCAAGGTGCGCTTCCCCCGGCAGCTCGTTCCCCTGTCGGTGGTGGCGACGCAGCTCGTCGCCTACGTGGCGATGTTCGCCGTCCTCGCCGTCGTCGACGTGATCGTCATCCCGGAGACGCGCGACGTCTTCCTGATCGCCGTACCGCTGGCGCTCGTCGTCGTCGCCTTCGTCGCCGGGCTGGCGCTCGCGGTCGCGTGCGCGAACGTGCTCTTCCGCGACGTCGAGCACCTGATCTCGGCGGCGCTCCTGCCCTGGTTCTTCCTGACGCCGATCCTCTACCGGCTGGAGGACCTGCCCGGCGGGGTGAAGCAGTACGACTGGGTGGTGACGCTCCTCCGCTGGGTGAACCCGATCACACCGGCGATCGAGGCGCTGCGTGCGCCGCTCTTCTACGGCGAGCTCCCGCACGCCTGGGACGTCGTCTACCTCTGCGCAGCCGCCGCGGTCGCCCTCGCCCTCGGGGCGTGGGTGTTCAGCCGCGTCGACGACCAGATCGCAGTCGAGCTCTAGTCAGGCACGCTGCCCGACGACCCAGCGGATCGCGCGGATCAGCCGCCGGCGTGCCGGCGAGGACCGGAAGAGGACGACCAGGGTGACCAGCGCCGATGGCCCGGCAACCAGCCCCGCCCACCAGGTGACGGTCTTCGCAAACCCAAAGCCGAACTCCAGTGCCACAGCAAGCATGATCGCGAGGACGGCGAGGCTCTCCTCGTCGAGCAGGTCCTCGACACGGTCGGCGAGCTCCGCAGGCGGCTGCGACACCACGCCAGGCTAACGACGCAGCCTGACGACGAGCCGCCCATCGTAGATCCACGGCTCGTGGAGCCACGGCGCGTCGGTCTCCGGCCGCCATGCCGGCAGCCCTGCGACCTCGCAGTTCGGCTCGAGCGGGGGGAGCAGCGAGGGACAGACGAGCGGCTCGGCGAACGACGGGTTGCGCCCGCCGCCGGGGCGGTAGACGGCGAGGTCGCGGCGGCGACCCGCGTCGATCGAGCCGCCGACGGCGGCGTAGCCTTCCTCGTGCGCGGCGCGGACCAGCTCGTGCCAGTCCGGCGCCGGCTCGACCTGGGGCGGGAGATAGGCGACCGCGCCGCTCGCGTCGCGTCTTCCCACCTCGACCTCGACTTCGAGCAGCGCGTTTCCGATCTCCGAGAGCCAGTAGCGCCCCTCGAGCACGAGGTCGAAGGCGAGCTCGTAGCGGCCGGGCGGGATCATGCCGAGGACGGCAATGGCGACGGAGGTGCGCTCTCCAGGTGCGAGCGGCGGCACGGCGGCGCGCAGCCCGTCCCAGGAGATCGGGTTTCCGCGATCGTCGAGCCAGTGGTAGGAGGCGGCCAGGTCGCGCCAGGGAGCGCTGCCGGCATTTTCGAGCTCGACGCGCGCGCTGCCGACGACGCCGGCCTGGAGCGGCCCGAGCTCGTACGCCCTCCAGCGGACGGCGAGTGGCCCCGCCGGGACGTCGTGGGGAGGAGCCGCGCGCACTGCGCGCGAGTCTAGAGCGGCAATACCGGTATAGCTGTACGCGGTGGCGAACATCGCCGTCGTCAGGTGGAACTCGTCTGCTGCAGCGGAAGACCTCGTCCGGCTCGTCCGCGTAGCGTGCGCCGATGACGTGGAGCGTATGGACGAGGAGCTCTGCATCGAGGCGCGGCGCCGGGGTGCCCGACTCGTGAGCCTGGACGTCGCCGACTTGGTCCGACCCGGCCTTGCGGTCCTGCCGGAGGCGGCGTTCCGTGCCTGACGCTCCGCTACTCGTCCGCGCCGTCCGGCGCGAGCCGGTCGAGCGCACCCCCGTCTGGTTCATGCGCCAGGCCGGGCGCTCCCTGACCGAGTACCGCCAGCTCCGCGAGCGCTACTCGTTCTTCGAGGTCGCCGACACTCCGGAGCTGTGCGCAGAGGTGACGCTCCAGCCGGTGCGCCGGCTCGGCGTCGACGCCGCGGTGCTGTTCGCGGACATCATGACCCCGGTGCTGGCGATGGGCGTCGGCGTCGAGCTCGTCGAGGGCGTCGGGCCGGTGGTCGCGGAGCCGGTGCGAAGCGGCGAGGACGTCACGCGGCTGCGCGTCGCGGAGGACTTCGCCCCCGTGGTCGAGGCGCTGCGCCTCGTCCGTGCCGAGCTCGAGCCCGAGCGGGCCCTCGTCGGCTTCTGCGGCGGCCCCTTCACCGTCGCCGGCTACCTCGTCGAGGGCGAGCGGAGCCGCGACTTCACGCGCACGAAGGAGCTCATGTACCGCCGCCCGGACGTCTGGCATGCGCTGATGGACAGGCTCGCCGAGACGTTCGCCGGCTACCTGCGTGCGCAGGCGGATGCCGGCGCCGACGCCGTCCAGCTCTTCGACTCGTGGGTCGGCGTGCTCTCGGTCGCCGACTACGACGAGTTCGTCGCGCCTTACTCCGCGCGAGTGCTCGCCGCGGTCCAGGTGCCGACGATCCACTTCGGAACCGGCACGGCGCACCTGCTCGCGGCGATGGCGGCGGCGGGCGGCGACGCGATCGGGCTCGACTGGCGCGTCCCCCTCGACGCGGGCTGGCTCGCCGTCGGCCCGGACCGCGCCGTCCAGGGAAACCTCGACCCGGCCGTCCTGCTCGCGCCCTGGGAGCGGATCGAGGCGGCGGCGCTGGACGTCCTCGAGCGGGCCGCGGGCCGGGCCGGGCACGTCTTCAACCTCGGGCACGGCGTTCTCCCGTCGACGAGCCCGGACGACCTCGCCCGCGTCGTCGAGCTCGTCCGCGAGCGCACTGCGAAGGCCGCGGCGTGAGCTCGAGCGCGGCGGTCGTCCTGATGGCGTACGGCTCGCCCGGCCGGATCGAGGACGTTCCTGCTTACTACGCCGACATCCGCAGCGGACGGCCGGTCCGGCAGGACCTCCTCGACGACCTGACCGCGCGCTACCGGCGGCTCGGGATCGAGGACGGAAACCCGCTGAACGAGATCACCGAGCGGACGCGCGCCGCGCTGCAGGAGGAGCTCGCGCTGCCCGTCTTCAGCGGGATGAAGCACTGGACGCCGCGGATCGCCGACGCCGTCGAGACGGCGCTCGCCGGGGGCGCCGAGACGATCGTCGGCCTCGTGCTCGCGCCGCACTACTCGCGGCTGTCGATCGGCGGCTACCGGGCCCAGCTCCAGGAGGCGCTCGCCGACCGCGCGGAGCTGCTGTTCGTCGAGAGCTGGCACGACGAGCCGGGCCTCGTCGAGCTCTGGGCCGAGCGTGTCCGGGACACCGGCGCCCATGTCGTCTTCACAGCGCACTCCCTGCCCGCCCGGATTGCCGACGAAGGCGACCCCTACGAGGCGCAACTGCTCGAGACTGCCGAGCTAGTCGCGAAGTCCGCAGGACTTCGCGACTCTTCATTCAGCTTCCAGTCCGAGTCGCCGACCGGCGAGGCCTGGCTCGGCCCGGACGTCCTCGACCACCTGGAGGCGCTTCACGCCCGGGGCGTCGACCGCGTCCTGCTCGCACCGATCGGGTTCGTCGCCGACCACCTCGAGATCCGCTGGGACCTGGACACCGAGGCGCGCGAGAAGGCGCGCGAGCTCGGGATCGAGCTCGCGCGCGCCGAGATGCCGAACGACGACCCGGCCTTCGTCGCCGTCCTCGCCGGGATCGTCCGTAGGGCTCTGTCGCTACGCTCGAACGCGTGAGACCCGGCGAGATCGCCGTCGAGCGGGCGAGCCGGCGCTTCCTCGTCCGCCCCCAGCCCGTCCGGACGCTGAAGGAGGCGCTCCTCGCCAGGAACGGGACGAAGCCGACCGAGGTCTGGGCGGTCCGCGACGTCTCGCTCGCGGTCGAGCCCGGCGAGGCGGTCGGGCTCGTCGGCCGCAACGGCTCCGGCAAGACGACGCTGCT
>Ga0070741_10016567_pt1 | contig 12261 bp, 9 predicted proteins | sample Coa_R1_4_FD_66440 | JGI IMG/M metagenome (GOLD analysis project Ga0070741, IMG submission 66440) | Surface soil microbial communities from Centralia Pennsylvania, which are recovering from an underground coalmine fire - Coalmine... | ecosystem: Environmental > Terrestrial > Soil > Unclassified ...
CGTCTCGTTCGTATAGGACGCGCGACCGAGGCGAACGTCTTCCACGAACGGGACGTCCAGATCGTCGGATTCCTTCCCGATCGAGCGAAACAGGTAACGGCCGGCGATCGGCGGAATCGAAATGCGACCTTCCCTGGCACCCAGACCGCTACGACGGTGGCAACTCGCGCAAGCGGCTTCCGCGCCCGTGATCTGACCGCTACCTGCCCGGCGAGCCGTGAGCGGCTTCCCATCGGCCAGCCTGCCGCTGCGGTAGATGGCCGCGCCGTCCGGTACTCCGCACACGCCGGCGCGCGGTACGAACGTCATCGACAACGTCAGCACCACGGCCAGGTGGAGCCGGGTATCAGGGAGCCGGCGCAGCATGGTGCAGAACGGCCGCTCGTCCCGGACTGGCCGGCCGGGAGAACACGCCGTCGGGAAGTGATGGATTGATGGCGACATCCTTGAACACCATCTTCCGCGACTCTTGGGCTCCGCCCGCCACTACCTCGATACTGGTTGGGATGCGCACGCCGTCCACGGTCCGGTACTGGTGGTAATACGTCGTGACCGTGAACGACACGCCGTTGCCGCTATGTTGGGTGTCGTCGTACTTCACGTCGAGAAAGCTACGGGCGTCCACCCAAACGCGCTGTTCGCCGCGGTCGGGCCGAAATACCTTCAGAAGGTAGGCGGGGGCTCCGTCGACGACGTCGGTTCCGTCGAACACGACACGAGTTGTGCCGTGCGCGAGGTCGATCAGCGGCGGTGCAGCGAAAACGCCCCAGACGCGTGCGGCAAAAACATCATCCGGGCTATACGGCGCCACGATGTCTCGACCGCGAAGCGGTCGGATCTTCCAGCCCGTCTTGCCGTCGAAGGCCTGCACCAGGCGGTGACCGTGAACGTCCACCTCGAGACGGCTCATGTTCGGGCGCTTGAGCTGGACGACGATCGGTAGCTCGGCGTTCGCCTTCGTGCCGGCGTACAGCGTCCCCGCCATCGTCAACGTGGTCAGCGCTCGCCACGCCTCGAGGCCGCCGCGCGCCGAGACGTTCCGTTCGACGATTTGCGCCGTGGTCAGCGGCTCAGCGGATGCCGCATCCGCCGACGCGGTCCACGAAGTAGAGAACAGTATCAGTATCCCGAAGACTGACCTAACAGCACGACCCATGAATGCCCTGAATTCTGCGCCGAGGCCGCTTCTCCCACGTTACCGTGGCGCCATCGCAGGTCATTCGACCAGCAGCCCATCGGCATGAAAGGCGCCGATCATCACGTCGACGCGATCGCCGGCCTTCACGACGTCACCCTTGTTCGAAAAAACCATCCAGTAGACCTTGCCCGCGAGCGGCATACCGGTCTGTCGCAATTCTCCGATCTTTTCCATGACCGGGACTTGGAGTATCACCCCCCGTTCCGGGTCGACCAGGTGCGCCGGAGCGTCTTTGTCTCCCAATATCTTGGCCCGCCCGGCGTCGGTGACCCGGTAACTGAAGCGAACGAGGCTCCCCGATGCCGTCCGTCGGACCCGCAGGTCGTCGACGCCCCACGCGGCCCGGTAATACTTGGTCGCACGCGAGGAGGGTCCATTCAGATGATACGGTGAACGCGTTTCGGTTTGGGAGATTGTAGACTGCGGAGCGACGGGGTGTTCACCCGTATCACAATTCGGCCCGGCATACGCGAACGACGGGATCAGGCTGCCGACAATGGCGGCGACGACTGCCAGGCACTTGGGACTAGATCCCCGGAGCGAAGGCATCTCGATCATCGTCCGCTGCTTCATCAGAGCTTCTGCGGGTCGAGCCCGAGGAAGGTCCCGAGCGGTCCGAGGCCGGACGCCGTCCTGCCGTCCTTGCCGATCGCGGGGACCTCGAGGAGATCGTCGCAGGCCTGCAGTCCGCGGACGCACGTCAGCGCCGTCTGGTTCCCCCGGTGGCCGTTCGGCACGAGGAGCTGCGGGTGGTCGAACGGTTCGCGCTCGTCCCGCACCCGATCGTCCGTGAGGCTCTGCAAGAATTCCACCAGCGGCTGCTCGTCGGCCTCGGTGATGTCGACCCGCGTCAGCCTGGAGTCGAGGTGCGACACGTTGCCGTCGCTGAAATCGCCGAGCCGTTCGTAGAAGGTGACGACCTGCTCGAGCGTCGCCATCCCCCCATTGTGCATGTAGGGCCCGGTGAGCTCGACGTTTCGGAGCCCCGGGGTCTTGAACGCTCCGTCGATCCCGACGCGGTCGTTTTCCGGACACGGCAGCTGGTCGGTACCGCCACACGGCGGCAAGGGCGGCGCGAAGGGCAGAGCGAGGAGTGCCTGTCGCACGAACGCGAGTGCAGTCCCACGCACGAGGGCGCCCCGACCGAGATCCTCCGCGATCGGCCGAACGCCGATGTTCGAAAACCCGTTGTCGACCCACGCGGTCTTCGACGTGTTGACGAGGACACCCTGGATGTCGATCGGCATCTCCATCACCGCCGTGAGCTCGACCGTCCCGATCGGCGCCGCGAGGCTCAGCGCGGGATCGGCACGTCGATGACACCGCATCGCGACCTCCGTCCGCAGGCCGCCGCGCGTCAGGTTCCCGTACGTGGCGTTGGTGAACTCCGGCCCGCGATGACACGTGACGCAGTTGCCGGCGCCGAGATGCGCGAAGACCGGATCGTGCGGCGTCCCGTCGTTCAGGAAGATCAGCAGTCCCTCGAGCTCACCCGGGCTCAGGGCCGCGTCGCTTCCCTCCATGAACGCGTCGAAGCGCGTGCGGTCGGAGACGAGGGTGCTCTCGTACATCTGGAGGGCGACCCCGAAGAAGAGCGTGAAGTTCTGCTCGATCTGGCTGAACCCGTCGACCTTCTTGGACGACGCCCAGTACTGCGGCTGAAACGCTCGCTTGATGAGATCCGCGTAAGCGATCGACAGGCCGGGCTTGCCGACGACGCGCCCGTGATCGATCCGGGACCGCGAGAACGATCCGAGGAGGCTGTCCCTGGGATGCACCATCTGGAGGCCGAGCGGCTTCAGCGCGAGCAGCTTCCGCGCGAGGTCGGGGAACGTCCGCCCCGCGAACGCCACCTCCACCTCGCTCCGTGGCGGCTCGACCGCCTGCGAGGCGAGGCTCGCATGATCGATCTGGATCGTCCGGCGCACGAGCGCTCCGCCATCCTTCACGAGAATCGTCGCCGCGCCATCGAGCGGGCCGAGCGCGTTCACGCCGTTGAACAGATGGTGGGCGCGCCCGTCCCAGAAGTTCACGACGTTGAACACCGCGTTGATGACGCTCGGGGCGTTGCGGTGAGCAACCTGTCGGACATTCGCGCCCCCGACGTTGAAGGTCGCATCCGCGACGGGACCCCCCTTCTCCGTCGAGCGGCCGCGAACGATCGCGGTGAACGCCGTGTCGAAGACGCCCTGCGACGAGCACACGTCGTCCGAGTCGTGGAGGACCGGCGAGGAGCGATCCTGACGATCCTCGAGCTGGAAGAAGGGGAAATCGTCCGCGGTCAACTCGTAGTTCGGCCCGCGGCCACCCCTCGCGGTCACGTCGAATCCCGTCGATCCAGGGCTCAGCTGGTTTTTCGCTCGGCTGTCCGCCCCTGCGTGGAAGTGACACGACGCGCACGCCTGACCATCGCTCCCGAGCTGCATGTCCCAGAAGAGCGCCTTGCCGAGCTGCGCGGCTGCTCGTCTGGCGTCCGATCCGGGCTTCAAGAAATCGCCGAGATTTTGCGGCATGGGAACGTCGACCGTCCGGAGGGACCCCAGTCCGGCCTCGAGCGCGAACTGTCGGGCCGACACGGGGTCGATGTCCTGGGCCTCGAGGAGGGCTGGTGCTCCAAGCAGCGCCAGCAACACGAGCACCCCGCGGGGCACCCTCTGTCGTGTCGTCATCCGCGCCCGCCTCTACGGCTGGTACTCCACGTGCAGAAGCGGTGCTGCGCTCGTCGAGTTGTCGTACGAGCGCGCCACACGCTCGCCGGTTCCCGACACGAGGATCGCGAGCGCGTTCCCGGACGTCCAGCCGGGCTGATCCACGACCTCCTGGACGACGGTCGCGAGCTCCGGCGTCTGCTGGTCGGGTCCAGCCGCCGAAGTCGACCACGCCGCCGGCGACCACGAGACGGCCGCCATCGTGCGGGTCCGGGAGGAGATCCCGCCCGACATGCCGGTGAAAGCCGGCGCGTTCGGCACCGCCTGTCCTTCGATCAGGAGCGACGTCGCGTCCGACGTGGCGCTGAAGGCGGTGAACTGTACGTAGGCGTTCACGATCGTCGCGCCGCTCGGGATCGGCACGTTCGTGAAGCGCAGGCCGACGACCTGATCGGACGGGATCCCCGGGTCGTAGGCGAGCTCCAGGTGCCCGCTTCCGAGCTTGATGCTGCCGTCGGTGAGCGCCTCCTCCGCGTCGTCGGCGTTGGCGGCGATCCGGATGTCGAGCGCGACCGGTGGAAGAGTCGTCGTGGTCGTCGGGGAGATCGTCGTCGTCGACGAGCTGGTCGTCGTGGGCGCCTCGGTCGTGGTCGGCGGTTCCGTCGTCGTCGAGCTCGTCGTGGTCGGTGGCTCGGTCGTGGTCGGTGGATCGGTCGTGGTCGGCGGATCGGTCGTCGTCGAGCTCGTCGGCGTCGTCGGCTCCGTCGTGCTGCTCGACGTGCTGGTGGTCGTCGGCTCCGTCGTGGTCGTCGAGCTCGTCGGCGGCGTCGTGCTGGTGGTCACCGTGCTGCTCGTCGAGCTCGTCGATGAGCTCGTGCTCGAGGTGCTCGTGCTGGTCGACGTCGTAGTGCTCGTGCTCGTCGTCGTGCTGCTCGTGCTCGTCGTCGTGCTGCTCGTGCTCGTCGTCGTGCTCGTGCTCGTCGTCGCGGTCGAGAACACGACGTGCAGCAGGGGAGCGGCCATCTTACTGCCCTCGTACGATTTTGCGGTCCGGTGTCCGGCACCGGTGATGAGCAGGACGACCGGACTGCCCTTCTTCCACGCCGGACGGCTCACGATCTCCTGGATCACGGCCGAGATGTCCGGCGTCCGCTGGATGAGACCGGCCTCGCCGAGGTTCTGCCACGCCGGCACCCCGGTCCACGCGACGGAGGCCGCCGTCCGCGGGCGGGTGGAGACGTTGCCCTTCGACGTCTTGAAGGTCGGCGCCTTGTCCCCGGCCTGTCCCCGGACCAGGAGCGACGTCGGCTCCGACTGGATCTCGTCGGCGGCGAACTGCACGTATGCCGAGAGGATGAACATCCGCGGCGGGACGTTGACCTTGGCAAACCGGATGCCGACGGTCTGATCGGCGACGTCGTGGATCAGCTGAAGATTCTTGCTCGCCAGGTTGACCGCCCCGCTCGGGACCTCTTCCGCATCGTCGGACGCCGCGGAGACCCGGACGTCGATGGCCGTCGCGATCGGTGGAAGGCTCGTCGTCGTGCTCGTCGACGTGGTGGTCGTCGGAGGGCGTGAGGTCGTGGACGTCGTGGTGGTCGACGGGCGCGTGGTCGTCGACGTCGTGGTCGTCGACGGCTTCCCGGCAGTCGACGTGGTGGTGGCCGCGGGCCTCGTGGTGGTCGACGTCGTGGTCGTTGCGGACGGGACCGTCGTCGGCACCCCCGACCCACGCAGCAGGACGAACGGCGCGACCGACGGAACGCCGTCGCCGTTCAGCACGAACAGCATGTAGTACCCGGGCGGGGCGGCATTCGGGTTGGTCGGGGCTACGACTTCCAGCGCATCGGGGGCCGTTCGCGTGAAGGGCAGCGGCTCGTAGCGCTGCTCCATGTTGGCGGCGTGCGTCGAGGCGCCCGGACGGATGAAGACGACCGACGTGATCAGTGGCGCTTCCGCCGTCCTCACCGTGAACGTCTCGCCGTACGCCACCGACGCGGGTGCCGCATCGATGATTGGCCGCGGTCCCCGGAAGAGATAGGGCGGCGAGTAGATCTCTCGCGTGCGGTTCCCGTTGGCGCCCGCCTCGAGCACACGGGCGTCGGGAAGCAGCACGGCGGTCGAGTGGTAGCCACGGTCCGTCGCGAGCGGCGCCATGGTCGTCCACCGCTCGATCGCCGGATCGAACATCTCGGCCGGATATACCGCGTTGCCATTGACGCCGCCGACGACGAGGACCTTGCCGTCCGGAAGGACGACGCTCTGTAGGTGCTCGCGGGCGAAGCTCATCGGCGCCGTGTAGCGCCAGCGCGGCGTCGGCTCCGACATGTCGATGATCTCGGCCGTGTTCGTGACGCTTCCGCCGTTCCCGCCGAGGATCATGATGCGGTCGTGTCCCGGAGGCAGTGCGACGGAATTCCCCTCGTACCGCGTCCCGAACTGGCTTGTCGCCACGACCTGCCACGACTGGGTACCCGGGTCGAAGAGATCGGTCGCCGGCTCCTCGCCGACATGGAGCACCTTTCCCGACGACAGGAGGTGCATCCGGGGGTAGAATTCCATCTTCTTGTTCGCGTTGATGAGCAAGTCCCAGTGATCCGAGCCCGGGACGTACGACTCGACGAGTTCCACGAGCGCGCTCGCGCGTCCGGAGAACACGAGCGTGCTGCCGTCCCCCCTGACGACGTTCGTCGGGTAGAACCGGCGGAGCCGCATATCGGGCCCGCGCTGCCACTGGAGCGTCAACGGATCGAAGATGACGGTTCCGTTCGTGTCACCGCCAGTCGTCAGTACCCGGCCGTCGGGGAGAAACGAGTGTCCGTCGCAGAAGATGTTCAGGTTCGGCAACGTGGTCTGGATGAGCTCGGTCGCCGGGTCCCAGACATACGCCTTCGGCGTGCTTTCGTCGCCGCGGTAGAAGAGGACCTGCCCCGTGTGCATCAGGATCGAGTGCACCGCGACGGCGGGCCACTTCTGGGGAGCGTCCCACTGCCCCACGATCGATGGGTCCGGGATCGTCGCTGAAAGGGACTCCGAGGGAATGCCGACCGCGATCATCGCCGCGAGGAGCAGCAGCGGCAGATGCCGCGAACGGTGATGGCGCATCGGGGTGCCCCCTGGTTCCATTTCCCCGCGCCGCCGGACGTCGTCGCGTGGCGCGACGGCACGGACGGCGTGCGCGGAAGCAAGGGTCGCGCCGCGGATCGAGCCTCGGAGAAACGGACAGGTGCTGGTGTCCAATTTGCGATGCTTCGCCCACCTGCACGATTTCGGAGAAGCGTCACGGCGGATGCTCTGCGACCCGCGGCTGCGGCCGCGCGCTCGCCCGCACGGGTGCTCGCCATGGCATGTAGGTAGTGCGACGTCAGAGGACGCGTGCAACGCCCGCCGCCGACGCACGGGAGATCGCACGATCCGGTCGCACCCGCGTCGTCACCCCGCACTCGGCACGGCGGATGACGTACGTACGACCGCTTCACCCTCCATCCGCAGCCGGTTGCGCACGCAACCCGCTGCGACCCACCGGATTAACAAAATAGCTTGACACGTGGCGCGCCGCGGTCGTAGGACACGGCGAGGCAACGTCAGGAATGATGACGCGCGCTCAAGCCCAACTCGACGCCAAGCCACGCGACGCGGCGGACGTCGCGGAAACCCCGACGGTCTACGTGGTCGCCGACGATCCAGCGACGCGCGACCTCGTCTCCACCATCGTCGTCACCGCAGGGTGTTCGGTCGAGACGTTCGAGACCGGCCGCGATTTTCTCGACCACCTGAACGGCCACGGGCCCGCCTGCCTGATCCTCGACGTCCGCATGCCGGGGATGGGTGGGCTCGCAGTGCAGGTCGAGCTGTCGACGCGGGGAGTCACGCTGCCCGTCATCGTCATCAGCGGATACGCCGACGTGCCGACCGCCGTCCGCGCACTGCGGGCCGGCGCCATAGACTTCATCGAGAAGCCGTTCGCCGCGGAGCGCCTGCTCGAAGGCGTTCGCGCCGCCATCGACCGCGACCGCAAGGCGCGCGCACGTGCGGCGGAGCGAGCCGAGATCGCCGAGCGAATCGCCCGACTGTCACCGCGCGAGAGCCAGGTCATGCGACGCGTCGTCGCAGGGCACACCAACAAAGAGATCGCGACCGATCTCGGCGTGTGCGAGAAGACGATCGAGGTGCACCGGGGGAACGTCATGCGCAAGATGAAAGCGACGCGGCTCGCCGAGCTGGTCCGGTTCGTCGCCCTCATTCCGACAGCGACCGCCGAGTGATCCCGCCCGCCATCTACTTCGTCGCCGGCGGGTGAACGCCGAGCCATCGATGCGGCCGCACGTCGCCTCGCTCGTCCGCCGCGGCGATCGGCGCTCGCGCTGACCTCCGGCGCGACGCGCCATCGCCGGCGGGTCATCCGGCGCATCGGCGTAGTCGGCGCACCACGTCTGGAAGCACGGTTCCGAGGAGGAAACGCCCCATCGACGTCGAGCCTCCGCGTGGGGAGCTCACCTGCGCCATCTTCACTCTGATCGGAGTCCGATCGACGTAGTCCGGATGGCGGAACCGGGGCAACAGTCTCGCGTGCTGCCGCAACCGTATGCCGCGCGTTCGTGTCACAGTATAGAGGACCGAGGAGGGCACCCGAATGTCGACCGACGATCTCACCCCCGAGGTCCAGGCGCTCCGCGAGCGCATGCGTCGCTTCATCGACGCGGAGGTCATGCCGGCAGAGCCGATTCTCTCGCGCGAGGACGGCGCGGCGGCGGACACGATGCGCGCGCTCAAGGCACGCGCCAAGTCGCAGGACCTCTGGGCTCTCGGACATCCGACGGAGATCGGCGGCGGCGGCGTCCCGTTCATGCCGTTCGTCTACCTGAACGAGGTGATCGGGCGCTCGCACTGGGGCCAGGTCGCGGTCGGGTCGCTGTCGATGCAGGACTCGATCATGCTTCATCTCTACGGGACCGCGGAGCAGAAGCGACGCTGGCTCGAGCCGCTCGTCGCCGGCGACATCTATCCGTCGGTCGGGCTCACCGAGCCGGAGGTCGCGGGCTCCGATCCGACGCTCATGCAGTCGACCGCACGCCTCGACGGCGACCACTGGGTCGTGAACGCCCACAAGTGGTTCACGAGCGGCGCCAATCGCGCCGCCTTCACGACGATCTTCGCGATCACGGAGCCCGACGCGCCGAAGCACGCGCGCTTCTCCGCGATCATCGTGCCGACGGATAGCGCCGGCTACGAGATCGTCCGCGTCGTCCCGACCATGGGGCACACCGGCGGCGGCCACTGCGAGATCCGCCTGACCGAGGTCCGCGTGCCGCGCGATCATCTGCTCGGTCGTCGTGGCGAGGGGTTCGTGGTCGCGCAGAAGCGGCTCGGTCCGGGGCGCATCTTCCACTGTATGCGGTGGCTCGGGCAGGCGGAGCGCGCGTTCGAGCTGATGTGCCGCCGGGCGACGACGCGCTTCGCGCACGGCTCGCTGCTGTCGGAGAAAGGCGAGATCCAGCGCTACGTCGCCGAGTCGGCGGCGGAGATCCAGGCCGCGCGCCTGATGACGCTCGACGCCGCCCGCGCGATGGACGCCGGCAGCGAAGCGCGGATCGAGATCGCGCTCATCAAGTTCTGGGGTGCCCGCGTCCTCCACGACGTGATCGACCGCGCGATCCAGGTTCACGGCGCGCTCGGCGTCACCGGCGACACGCCGCTCGAGTTCATGTACCGCGAGGCGCGCTACGCGCGCATCTACGACGGCCCCGACGAGGTGCACCGCATGACGGTCGCCCGGCGGCTGCTGAAGGATCCGTCCGGCGCGGCGCCGTGGGCGTGACCGCGGTTACGGACTCTTCACGCGGCGGTGCCTTCCCCGCAACGCGTCGGCGCTAGAAGGAAGATGGTTCCACTCGGAACCGCTGCCGCACGACGCGGCAACGCGCCGGGAGCCCCGCCCAGTCGACACATCTCCGGCGGGGGCGCTCCCGGTGCCCCGAAGCGCACCGGTCGCGGCCGAGCGACGACGGGCGACGATATGCTAGACGTTCCGCATGTGCCGGAACATCAAGACGCTCCACAACTTCAAGCCGCCCGCCACCGACGCCGAGATCCGCGCGTCCGCCCTGCAGTTCGTCCGGAAGCTGAGCGGCTTCACGAAGCCCTCGAAGGCGAACGAGCGCGCGTTCGCGCACGCCGTCGAGCGGGTCACGCAGGCGGCCCACGAGCTCCTCGACTCCCTCGTGACGACGAGCCCGCCCCGCGATCGCGAGGTCGAGGGGGCCAAGGCCCGCGCCCGGGCGGCGACCCGATTCCGCGTCGCCTGAGCGGCGTCTCGCGGGCGAGGTGACCCATTCCCGCACCTCTGGTGCCGCTGCTCGCCGACTGGGACAACTTCTACGTGATCATCGGCTCGTCGGCGGGCGCCTTGACCGGGCTCATGTTCGTCGTGATCGCGCTCGGCGCCGAAGCGCGCACGGCGAGCACCTCGACGACGCTACGGGCGTTCGCGAGCCCGACGGTCGTCCACTTCTGCGTCGTGCTGCTGCTCGCCGCGATCGCGACCGTGCCGCGCCATACGATCACGACGCTGCGCGTCTCGCTGCTCGCCTGTGGCGTCGGGGGTCTCGGCTACGGCGGCTGGGTGCTGTGGCACGCCCGCCGGCAGCAATCGTACGTCCCGGTGCTTTCGGACTGGGTCTGGCACACGGCGCTCCCGCCCGTCGCCTACACCGCCGTGTCCGTCGGCGGCCTGCTGCTCCCGCGATCACCGGACACGGCGCTCGAGGTCGTCGGAGCGGCGGCTCTTCTCCTCCTCTTCATCGGCATCCACAACGCGTGGGACTCGGCGGTGTGGATGACGATGCGCGCACAGAAGCGCTAGCGAGCGGCTTCGACCCGCGTCCGCGCCGTCATACGGAAAATGTTTCAATCCGCGACGCCGACGTATTGGACGGCCGCGACGCGATCGGCCTATGGTCGAGGACCCATTCACGGAGGAGACGAAAGATGCGCTCGTACAGAACGACCCGTTGCCTGCTGATCGCCGTCGCCGCCACCATCGGCATCGCGGCACCCGCGTTTGCCGACGTCGAGGTCGCCTTCGAGCGCATCGACGGTTTCGTGTCCCCGGGGACCCCGCCCGAGCTGAACAAGGTCGGCATCCTCGAGATCGGTCCGCCCGGGGCGGACAACGTCCTCGTGCTGAATCCCGGAACGTCCGCCAGCGCCGCCTACTTCGCGCCGCTCGCGAAGACCGTCGTCGAGAAGGCGCACGGCTGGCAGGTGTGGGCGGTCGAGCGCCGGGAGAACCAGCTCGAGGATCATTCCGTCCTCGATCAGGCGAAGGACGGCACCGTCACGGGCCAGGAGCTCTTCGACTACTACCTCGGCTGGATCACGAAGCCGCGGATCACGACCCACATCCAGTTCATCGACGACGCCGACGTCGGCTACGCGCGAGAGTGGGGCATGCACGTCGAGATCGAGGACCTGCGACGGGTCGTGCTGCTCGCCAAGAAACGCGCCCGGAAGGTCGTCGTCGGGGGGCACTCGCTCGGCGGCACGATCACGACCGCCTACGCGACCTGGGACTTCGACGGCGAGCCGGGCGCGCGTGGCCTCTCCGGCCTCGTCTTCATCGATGGCGGCAGCAGCCCGACGCCGGTGACGCCGGAGCAGGCCACCGCGTCGCTCCAGGCGCTCGCGGCCGGATCTCCGTGGCTCAGCTTCGGCGGCATCCCCGCGCCGTTCGCCGGCCTCTTCAACGCGACGGGTTCGACCGGCGTGCTCATCGATCCGGATTCACCGTCGATCGGGCAGGCCTGGCCGCTGCTGCCGGCGAACCTGAAGCCGCCGATCCGCGTCACCAACATCGCCCAGTATGGATATGCGCTCGACACCGAGACCTCGCCGCCGAGCCTCGCCGCCGCCCAGGCGCACCTCGGGCACCTCGCCGCGAGCGGCGATCCACGCCGCTGGGATCAGGCCGGCGAGATCACGCCGATCCAGCGCTATGCCGAGATGTTCTCGGGGTTCGGCTTGAAGGGTCTCGACGGCACCGCGTGGTACCACCCGCAGCGGCTGACGATCGACGGCGGCGCGGTCGCCGCCGGGAACCCGAACCCCGCGCAGGCGATCCTCGACGTGCACGCGATCCACGGCCACGACCTGCCGCAGCGTCTGATGATCTACGCCTTCGGTGCCGCCCTCGGCGGACAGCGCGTCCTCGACGCGGCGACGATCCTCGCGCAGCAGTCCGGCATCCCCGCGCGAAACCTGACGCTCATCGACCGCCACGAGACGTACGCGCACAACGACCCGAACTCGGCGAGCCCGCAGAACGACTTCGTCGACGGCCTCGTGCCGTTCTTGGCGCGTGTCCGCCGCGGTACGCGGCACACGGGCGGCTGATCGGCGTCAGCGCCGACGCCCGCG
>Ga0070741_10016568_pt1 | contig 12260 bp, 12 predicted proteins | sample Coa_R1_4_FD_66440 | JGI IMG/M metagenome (GOLD analysis project Ga0070741, IMG submission 66440) | Surface soil microbial communities from Centralia Pennsylvania, which are recovering from an underground coalmine fire - Coalmine... | ecosystem: Environmental > Terrestrial > Soil > Unclassified ...
TTGGCTCTGGCGCTGCAATATATCCTCGTCGCCATTCTCCTTTCGACGCTGATCCCCTTGCAAATCGCCGCCGTGCGGATGATTGCGGGCGGTTTGGTGGCGACCATGTTTTATATTACCGCACTGCGGACGCAGCCGCGCCGCCGTCGCCCACGCGCCCCCGATGAACCCCTCTTGATTGATGAACCCACGCGTGGCGTATTCTGGACAAACCTGCCCTTTCGCGTGATTGGACTCGCGCTCGTCGCCTTGAGCGTCATTGCCTTGAGCGGACAATTCGTTCTATTGAACGCGCCGATATTATTTTGGGTCACGGGTCTATGGCTCGCGGCGGGCGGATTGTTAGTGATTGCCCTCACGCGCAATGCGTTGAAACTCGGCATGGGTCTTCTCTTTTTCACATCGGGCTTTGGCATTATTTATCTCTCGATTGACACCAGCCTCTTGATTTACGCGCTGCTCGTCATTGCTGACATCGTAATTGCGTTAGTCATCGCGCACATCGCCAGCGTGCCCGCGCAGAGCGAAGGCAGACGGCGCGGCGAACTGTAATTCGGATTCAGCATGGGACTCGGCGTATTGTTAGCCTTATTCGCAGGAAGCGCAGTAGTCGTGCATGTCGCGCGCTACTGGCGCCCCCTCGCGTTCATCGCCAGCGTCGCCGCAACGATTCTGCTGCTATGGGCAGTGCGCGGCGCAACCTCCGACCCATTCGACCTCTTCGGCATCACATTTACCTTGCAGCCGCTTGCGCGTGATTATTTGCTCGCCGCGCTGGCGTTATCGGGCGTACTCGCGATTGCGACTTCGTTTGGCGATACGCGGCGTAGTCTGGGCTTTATGTTTTGGAGTTGGATTGCGTGGCTCGTCGCGCTCTCGGTCAATGATTTCGTCGTCGGGGTGTTTGCGTGGGCGACAGGTCTCGCCGCGATGGTGATTGCGATGGAGCCGCGCCGCGCCCAGCGCGTGGGAGGTGCAGCATATTTTCTTGTGCTTATCATCGTCGCGTCCGCGCTCTTGCTCATCGGCAATCGGTTTGCGGAACTCTATCCGCTCACACCCGACCAAATTTCCCTGCTCGAATCGTCCGTGCTTTTCCTCACGTGGGGCTTGGGCTTATTGCTCGCCAGCGTACCGTTCTTTTTGTGGCTCGGGCCAATGGCGGATGAAACGCCGCTGCCCATAATTGCGATTCTATTGGGCTTGGGACAACCAATTGGTCTCTGGCTGCTCTATGCGCTGATTGGACAATACCCGCGCCTTTTGGAACAGTCTAATCTCCTCACAATTCTGACCTATGGCGGCGTCGCCGCCATTATCGTTGGGGGAGGATTGTGCGCGGTCGAACGCCGCGCGGCTCGCCTGATGAGTTTTGGCGCGCTCTATGCGCTCGGCTTCATCCTGCTCGATTTATCGCGCGGGACGTTAGAAGGAACCGCGTACGCAGTCATCGAAACCTTTGCCCGCGCCTTGAGTCTCGGTTTGATTGCGGCGAGCATTACGATTGCGCGCACGTTTGAGCGTCGCTGGATAAAATCGCTCGCGCTCGTCGTCTTTTTGCTCGGCGCGCTGAATCTCGTCGGTCTCGCGCCCGGCGTTTCACTCGCAACGCGTTGGAATCTTTTGCTCGAATTTCAAGCGACCGACACACGCATCTTTTTCGCTATCTTGCTTGCGACGGTCGGCGTATTAATTGGCATGACGAGCTTTGTCGTGATGTGGTTGTCCAGTATCTTGCAGCGAGCAGAGCCAGAGCTGGAACCCGTCGCTGTCCCATCTTCCGCGCGCCTCTCCCTTCGCGCGCAGCTCCGCGACCGATTGACGCGCAGTGCCGCCCAAGTCAACGAACGCCTCCCCCAGCCGTTCCGCCGCATCACCCGCAGCATTACTCAAAACTGGCGCGCCCTCGCCGCCCTCATCTTATTACTCGCCCTCGCCGCGTTCATGCTCTGGTACAGCTGGATACCCAACGTCTGGTATCAACGCGCCTTGAATACCGTCGGTCAGCTCGCCTTTATTCGCTGATTACAATCGAGCTGTCAGTTCGAACGTGACGTGAAGTGTGGATTTTTCCTGTCCGCTTTGTGCGATGCGGTTCATCGCCCGAAAACATCACACTTCACTTGTCGCAGAAATCTCTCTTCGTTGCCAAGACAACTCAAAGGACATCCCTCTAAAACACAAGCGCGTCGCTGTAAGCAACGCGCTTGTGTTTACGCTACCAATTCCGCTTCCCTCAATATCTCGCGCAGCTTTGTTCGCTCCGAATCATTCAGCGGCATCAGCGGCGCGCGCGGCGAACCGCCATAATACCCCACTTCGTCCAGCGCGGCTTTCAAACCCGGCACCCCCCATTTCGCGGTAATCGCCGCATTCGGACGAATCATCCGCAATTGCAAATTGCGCGCTTCGGACAACTGCTGCATATAGCGCGCCTGCTCCGTCTGCGCCGTATGAAACGCGTTGTAAATGGCGACGCATTCGCGCGGCGCGATATTCCCCAGCGCGGGCACCACACCCTTCGCGCCGATGCTCAACGCGGGAAAAATCGCCGCTCCCGTTCCCACCAGTACGGAAAAATGCGCGGGCGCAAAGCGAATGATTTCGCCCATCTTGGCAAAGTTCGCCGAGCTGTCCTTCATCCCAACAATATTTTCGTGCTGCGCCAATTCAATCACGGTCCCCGCATCAATTTCAACTGTGGTGTAGACGGGCACGTTGTAAATCAGAATTGGAATCGGGGACGCGTCCGCGACCGCGCGATAATGATGCAGCCACGCGGTCGCCGTCATTTGCCCGCGATAATAGTGCGGCGTCACAATCAACGCGGCATCTGCGCCCAACTGCGCCGCGTGTTTCGTCAGCTCAATTGTCTCATGCGTTGAATCCGCGCCCGTTCCCGCGATAAAAAGACGGTCTTGCGGAATCGCTGCCCGCGCCGTTTCCCACACGCAAATCTTTTCTTTTTCATTCAACATCACGTACTCGCCGTTCGAGCCAAGCACGACAAATCCATGCAAGCCCGCTTCGACCCAACGCTTGAGATTTGCGCGCAAATGTTCCTGCGACACGTTCCCATTAGCATCGAACGGGGTTGGGATAGGCGGCAGTACGCCGCAGATTTGTTTATTCATAGAGCTCCATCGCAGGACAAATTTTAGAAATTTGTCCAAGAAAGGTTAGCAACCGCGTAAAACAAGTTTCTTGCGACGCAGTTCGTCGCCACTTGTCCTACGCGATTGTAACACAATTCTTACACTCTTGTTGCAATCCACAGATGAAAAACAATCCACGCGAGAAACGGCAGCGTGACGCCCGCGTAAAGACGCATCAGCGTACTAAAATTTTGCATCACCGTCTGCTGTGCGAAATGATTTTGCCAACGCACGATGAGAATCAACAGGACGAGAATAAAGATTGCCAAGCCAAGTGCTTCGAGCATCGAAAAACGCGTCGCTGCAATATACATCGCGCCCGCGCCGCCAATACTCATGCACAACGCCGCCAAGCGAAACGAATTCGTTACCCCCAAAAATCGCGCAGCGGTTAAATCGCCGCGCGCCGCATCTGCGTCCAGCTGATAAATTTGCGTCAGCGGATACATTCCTCCGATGATGAGAGTCGCCGCCAGCGCTGCCACAATTGCGTCGAATCCAAGACCACCTTCCAGACTGCCGCGCGCCGTCGCCCAGCCCGCATAGAACGGCAAAATCCCCTGCCCCAACATGACTGTCACGAGTGCCGCAATCGGTTTCCCTTTTAATCGCACGCGCGGATACGAATACGCAAGCGACATGAAAAACATAATCGCATAGATGGCAGCGACAGTGAAATTCACGGCGAGAACGAGGATAAATCCGACGAGCTGCCAGACGAGGGAAAACGCGAGGAGATGCGGAGGATTCGGCGGCGGATGCGCCAGTCCGCCAATGGGTCCTGTATCGCGGTCATAAAACGAATTCAGCGCCGTGCCGCCCGCATAGCCAAAGAGATGAAACGCAAGATAGGAAATGAAAAGCGTAGCGTTTAGCGTGCCGCCCGCCAACAACACGCCCCACAAAAAAATCGGCGACAGTAAAAGTTGAAAGGGCAGCCGCAGCAGGATGACGTACGCTTTTATAGATGCTGTGCTTGCAGCCATGCTTCCAATGCAGGACGATGCTCGTGATAATGTTCGTACGTATGATTCGCTAGTGCGCCATCTATTGTATCTTCCAACAGCACGCAGACGGGACTGAACGGCTCGAACTCCGCCTCATCGAGCACTTGCACTGCCGCGCTAATTTGCGCGAACGATGTATCCCACTCTCCGCGCACGTCATCGAACGACCGACCACGCCGCGCTTGAACCGCTCGCGCATCATCCTCATCGCTCGATGCGGAATCCATCACAGCGCGTTCGCCGCGTGTTGCCGCGTCCAATCCTTCTAACGCGCGCTGTTCGTACGCGATGAAATGCGCGAGCAAATCTTTGACCGACCAATCGCCAATCGTGTTCGGCGCATCGAGTTGTGACGCGGGAATACGTGCGATGAGCTCCAGAAATTGCGTGCGACCCGTTTCCAATCGTTTTAGCAGCTCCTGTTTGTCCACAAAGCGGGTAAGGTTTCCCGAAAGATGCAGCGTGATGGCAGGCGTATGCGTCATACTCATCTGCATCGTGTACGAAAGAACATCCTCGCGCAGAACCAATTGCCGCGCCGTCTCGCCCATCCGCGCATCATTGGCAACGAGCGTGCTTTTGAAATCCAGTACGAGCTCATTGTCGGTTTCTTGAAGCGTCCCGCGCAAGACTTCGACGCGTCCCCCATTTTGCGCGTCGAGCCATTCCACCGCGCCATTGGGCAGCGCGCGCAAAAAGCCATTCTCCCAATGCGATTCCACCCAACTGGCTGTATCGGTCTTCTTTTGCGTGCGTTGCATAAAAAAGAGGCGCGGTTGGCCGGGAATCGCCTGAAACGTCAACGCCTCACGATAATTGAATGTGGGAATCGTCGGATATTCCGCGCGTCCCTGCCCCGTCCAAACATCTTCCAGCAGTAATAGTCGTTCGTACGTTTTCTCTTGCGCGTCCATTATTTTTCCCCAAAGCCGATGATGCCTAGCCCTTCAATCGCAAGTTCCGTTCCATTGTCTCGAAAACCCGCGTTCGAAAGTGCCGCAGGAAATTTTTGTTCGTCGAGGCGTCCGTGCATTTTGCTATACGGTCGCCAGAGGAGAACGGACACCATAAAGCGCAGATTCGTCCAATTGCGCGCGAGCCAACCGGGATTTGGCTCCCCCTCGCGCGGTTCCATCGAAACCCAACGCCCACCGCGTCGCAAGACGCGGTACGCTTCACGCAATACGCCCGCGCGGTCGCGCACGAGATACAAAAACGAATGTCCCGTCGTCACGTCAAATGTATTCGACGCAAAAGGCAGCGCGGTCGCATCGGCGAGAATATATTCGATTCGACGCGTCAAGCCCGCGCGTTGCGTTTCTGCTTGAGCAATGTCCAGCATCCGCGCCGCGAGGTCAAGACCAATGATACGCGCATCGGGACGCACCCGCGCCATTTCAATCGCAGTATTGCCAGGACCACAACCGAGATCAAGGACACGGAACGGGCGACCTTGTTGCGCCGGTGGAAAATGCATGGCAAGCCGCGCGCACGAACCGCGCCAAATCTCTTGCGCGTTGAACCAATTGTAAATCTCCGCGCCAAACTCGAAAATCCAGGGGTGATTAAGAAGACGCATATTCCCTAAAGCATGTCTTAAAAATCGTGGGTGTAAGTTTACGCGCAGTTGCCAACTCGATGCATCGAGTTGGCAACGATGTAGCCGTGTGCGTAGCTCGCGAACTACGTTCATTGTGCATAGCACGACGAATTACTATTCGATGGCGTTGCCACGAACGCTAGCCGTTAACATAGTAAGCAGACTTTCAAGACACCCTCTTAAGCGGCTCGTCACGACGAATCAACGCGAATGTAATTAGACAGGCTCGACTTGAGTCATCACAAGACGGCGGGCGTCAGAGGAAGTGGGTGCAGGAAATAAATCGGGGTGGAGCAGCGCGGCGAGAATTTCAATCCCTTCGACCACGCGCGGCGAAGGACGCGAAAAATAGGAATTGGCATTGACGGCGAATAGATTGCCGCGCCGCACGGCTGGAATATCCCACCACGCCGACGGAAATGGGAGCGCGGCTAATTCTTTTTCAATCATCTCGACGCTGTAGCCGCACGGCATGAGAAACATAACATCTGGTCTCGATTGAATGACCGTTTCCCAATCGAGCCGCGCAGAACGTTCGCCGGGCGCAGAGAGCAAAGGGATACCGCCCGCGTGCTGCACCATTTCAGGAGCCCAATGCCCGCGCTGAACGGCGGCATCAGCCATTCCAACGGCAATCCGCGCGGCTTTATTCGCGTCTCGCGCCAACGCACATCGAGCCGCGCGAGGCGCGTGTATAGTTGTTCAATCACCTGCGCGGCGCGTTCGGGAACACCCGCCGCGTCCGCGACGATTCGCAGCGTATTGAAAATTTCCGCGAGGTTCGTCGGTTCGAGCGAAATGAGCTGCGGCGTGGTCGAAAGCTGACAAATCGCTTCGCGCACGATGGGCGCAGAAACGGCGCACACCTCGCACAACTCTTGCGTGAGAATAAGATCGGGCTTGAGCTGTTCTAACAATTCCAAGTCGAGCGTGTATAAACTCTCGCCGCGATGGATACGTTCCGCAACGAGGCGGTCAATTTCGGCAGGCGTCAAGCCTTGCGGAATCGCGCTGCGCGTGACAATGGGCTTGTTGGCAACGACGTTGGCAGGATAATCGCATTCGTGCGAGATACCAACCAACTCTTCGCCGAGTCCTAGTGCAGCGACAACTTCGGTCGCACTGGGCAAAAGTGTAACGATTCGCATTAGATTGATTCCTTAAAACCCGAAGGGTCTGGGAGACCCTTCGGGTTTTAAGGACATTTAGAAATCCACCCCCGCTTGCGCGAGAATGCCACGCGTGTACGGATGCTTGATTTCCCGCATTTCAGTCACGAGGTCAGCGTACTCGACAAGTTCAGGCGGCGCGTCGCGGCCCGTCAGAATTAGATGGAGTTCGGGTGGCTTGTGCTCACGCAGCCATTCGACGCATTCCGTAATGTCGAGCCAACCGTAATTGAACGCATACGTGATTTCATCAAGCGCGATAAGGTCATACTGCCCGCTCGCTATTTTTTCTTGCGCCAGCGTCCATGCGTTACGTGCCTTGTTACCCGTTTCCACTAAATCTTTTGATGTCCACGTAAAGCCATCGCCCGACGAATGCCATTCGATGCCCAATTTGCGCGCGGCTCTCACTTCGCCCCAATTCCCTGTTTCCGCTTTGATGAATTGTATCACGCAGATTCGCATTTGTCGTCCCCACGCGCGAAAAATTGTCCCCAGCATCGCGGTGGTCTTGCCCTTGCCGTTGCCCGTATTGACGATCACCAAACCTTGTTTCATAAAAATACTCCCCTCTAACATCACCTAAAGCCTGACAGGTCTCATCGTCGAATATCCAGACCTGTCAGGTTTACAAATTGGCTCTAAAGGTTGACTGCGAGGGATTTGAGTTCAATCGGCAAGCCCGCTGCCATCCAATATACCTTGTCTGCAATCTGCGCGACATAGGCATTGACCTTGCCCAGCATATCGCGAAAATGTCGCGACAATTCATTATCGGGGACAATGCCTAACCCAACTTCGTTCGAGACAATTATCAAATCGAGGTCGTGCAATCGCACCCAATCCGTCAGCATGTCCAATTGACAGAGCAAACGCTTCTGCAGCTCGCGCTCACTCACCAGCATTTCATTCGTAACCCACAATGTTAAACAATCGAGCACAATCAAGCGCGGCGGCGAGTCCAATTGAGCAATCGCTTCGGGCAAATTGCGCGGCGCTTCCCGCGTTTGCCACGCAGGAGGTCGCGCGGCGCGATGCATGTCAATTCGTTCGCGCATTTCGTCATCCAATGCTTCTGCCGTTGCAATATATAAAACGGAATCGCCTGCCCGTGTTCGCGCCATATTTTCCGCCCACGTAGATTTCCCACTACGCGCTCCGCCAAGAATCAAAATAATTTCCGATTGGCTCATCGAATGGCAACGCCCACCAATAACACACTCACTTCAACGCACTCGCAAATTAACCCATATATGTCGCCCGTGAGACCCCCAAGCCGGGACATAGCAAAACGCGCCAGCAGCATGGCAACGATGACTGCCCCAATCCACGCGCTCACCGCAAGCCAACCAAATGGCAGCGCAAAGAGCACTGTTAAAAATGTCGCAAAAAATAATTCGCGCCGCGTCAATCCGTTTGTAAATAACGCCGCCATACCCTGCTCACGCGCCAAGGGAAATGTCGCGGCATAGACCATCGCCCAGCGCGCAAGAATCGGCGCGAGAAAAAGGGCAGATGAATTTGCATCATCGAGCGCAGCAAATTTCAAAATCAAGATCAATACTAATCCCGACGCGCCGAACGCGCCAATATGCGCATCCCTTAAAATTTCCAAGCGTCGTTCCTGTGTCGTCGCGGCGAACAATCCATCGAACGAATCGCTGACTCCATCCAGATGCAGCGCGCTGGTAAACAAGACCCACAAGACAGCCAACAAAGCAGCGACCATGAGTGGCGGAAACAAAAGACGCAGAACATATTGAGCCAAGACCAGTATTGCGCCAAGCAACGCGCCGACCAATGGAAAATAGGCGAGCGCCCGCGCGGAATAATTCAGCTCGCGGCGGATAGGAAGGATGGTCAAGAGCGAGACTGCCGCGAGCAAATCGTTCACAATCAAACACTTTCCGCCTTAGCGCTCACACCCGCTGAACCGTTTGCCGACAAGCAAGATAAAACCGCGAATCTTTCACGCTGATTATGACGACGAATCTACGCTAATTTTTCAGAATTTTTCGTGTAGATTCGCGCAGATTCGCGGTTGCGCTCAAAACACATACTGCCTCTTGGCACGGCGGAGCAGGACAATAAAAAAGGGCGCGCCGACGATAGCCGTCACGACGCCAAGCGGAAGTTCTTGCGGGGCGATAATCGTGCGCGCAATCAAATCCGCAATGACCAGAAAAATCGCGCCGCACAATAACGAAGCGGGCAGAAGCAGGCGGTGATTGGGTCCAAGAACGATACGCGTGATATGCGGCACGATGAGACCGACGAATCCAACCAATCCACTCAATGCGACTGCCGCGCCCGTGAGCAGCGCGCCCGTACCGACCAGTAGTATTTTTTTTCGTTCCACATTCACACCGAGCGCCGCTGCCTGTTCTTCGCCTAACAGAAACGCGTTAAGGTCATTGGACAACACGAACGCCACGAGACTACCGAAAGCAATCAACGGCGCGACGACGAGCAGCATACTCCACCCGCTCGTGCTGACGCCGCCCAGCATCCACAACACCACGCGTTCAAGCGTACCGTGACTTAACAGCATCATCGCCGACATAATGGCAGCGAGCAGGGAGCTGACCGCGAATCCCGCGAGCAGCAGCGTCGTAATAGGTGTGTACGTTCCCACGCGCGCAAGGCGATAAACGACCAGAACGGCAAACAGCGCGCCGCAGAAGGCTGCCATCGGCACGAGTCCAAACGTGGCAAAGCCGAGCGAAATGGGAATCGCAAACGCTATCGTCGCGGCGAGCGCCGCCCCGCCCGACGTACCCAGCAAATACGGGTCTGCCATCGAGTTCCGTAACAGTCCTTGAAAGACCACACCCGCGCCCGCCAAGCCCGCGCCGACCACTGCCGCCGCAATCACGCGCGGAAAGCGAATCTGCCAGATGATAGATTCTTCCGCAGGCGTCCACACCGCGCCCAACTCAACCCCAAACGCCCGTTTGAGAATGATGCTAACGATTTGGAACGGCTCAATGCTGACCGTCCCAAAACGCATCGCCAGAATCAACGTCAGCAGCAGCACAACGCCAAGCGCGCCGAGAACAATATAAGGGTGCCGCGCGGACGCGCGCAGATTCGCGCGCAATCGCAGCGAGATCGCGTTCGAGATCAGGTCAGGTTGTGATGTATCCGTACCGAGTTCTTGCGATGCCATTGTTGTAGGGGCGGCGTCATGCCGCCCCCCCCTACGATTTGATTTCGTACCAGAACTGCGCGGGATACCCTTGCGCGTCTACATCCAGCAACTGCTTGCCAACTTGTGCCGCGCCGTTTTGACACTTCCATTCATACACCGTCGAGTGCCCCGTTACGACGGCGGGAATAAAATCGGTGTTGGGATTTTGCTTGCAATAATCATTCATCGCCTGCATCGGCGTCTTGTTCGTATCCGCTTTGCTGTCACAGGGAATGTTCGCGCCCACATTGCACGCGTATACCTTGCCGCCCATGCAGCGCCAGAAGGTGCCTTGCAAAAACACATCATCTGGTGTTCCGACCCCACCCATCGCTTGACGCAACCCATCCACGACCGCTTTCGGTACTTTATCGCCAACATACGGCGCGCTCGGCGTATCCGCATTCCCAACGGCGGAGCAGTACGCAAAGGGATCGGTAAAGGTTTGACCGCTGGAAGTCGCCGTAAACAATTCGGGATGAATCAATTTCGCCGCCGCCTCAACACCTTCAGCCACGCGCGGCCCGGGCCGACTCACAAGATTATCGTCAATCGGATACACGCGATTATTCTTCACGGCATCAATCACATCCCAGCCGGGGCGCTTGCCGACGGATTCAGGCGCAACGCCGTACGCCGCATCGCTAAGAATAATCACTTGCGGATTCGCCTGAATAATTTCTTCCGCGCTCAACTGCGGATACGGTGAGGTAGCGCGACTCGCCACATTCTCGCCACCCGTAACTTCAATGATTTGATTGATAAAGCTGCCGGGTCCCGGCGTGTACGGTTTCGCCGGGTCTGTCGCGTCGAGTTCCCAAAAAACGCGCGGCTTGGTTGTCGCCTGCGCGACTTTCGCCTTCACGTCCGCAATTTTTTGGTCAATGCTCGCGTTCACCTGCTTGGCTTGGTCTTCACTGCCTAACGCCATCCCTACCAACGCGATATCGTTCTTGATCGTATCGAAACTCGCGTTTTCTTCGCCGACGACCAGCACGGGCAGCTGGAGGTCCTCCATTTTTTTAATGACATCAGGCGAAGTAATGCCTGCCGCGAGAATCAAATCGGGCTTCACCGCGACGATTTGCTCATAATTGGGGTCAAAGCCATTGCTCAATTTAGGAAGCGATTTGACCTGCGCGGGAAAATCGGAAAAGGTGTCCACGCCAATCAATTTATCGCACGCGTTCAACGCGCAAACAATCTCGGTAGTGCTCGGCGCGAGAGAAACAATTCGCGCTGGAATGTTAGCGAGCGTCAATTTTCGTCCCGCGCTGTCGGTGATTGTCACGCCCGCCGTCGCAGTGGTCGGAGCCGCAGTGGGCGCGCTCGTCGGCGCGGACGTTGGCGCAGTTGTTGATACGTTCGTTGGCGCGCGAGTAGGAGGAACGTTGGTGGATGCGACCGTAGGTACAGATTGGGTTACGGCAGTTGTGGGCTGCGCGGCCTGTGTCGCTGCGGTTGTCGGCTGCGAACCTTGCGTGGGTGCGCTTGTGGGCTGCGCCTCTGGAACGGGCGGCGCGCTGCACGCCGCAAGAGCCATGAATAGCGCAGTCAACAGAACAATGGATGGAAACCAACCTCTGGCTTTTCGCATAAAGCACTCCTTTGAAAATTGTTGGACAACGCTATGCAAAAAACGCATAGCATTGTCCGTACTTTTTGCAAGGAGGGCGCAAGGCAATAAAAATCCCTCCTGTCTTTCGACAAGAGGGACGGTGGCGTTACATTCGGCGACAAGCCGCTGTTTATTGCTCCTGCCCCTTTCTCGCGAAGGTTACAAGGATACGGTGATTGATGTACCCGTGGAATCAATCACAACGACAGGCAGGCGACCTGACTTAAAGTGCGAGAGTGCAATCGTGCGTGAGTGCAATTGAATCGCAGCTATTCACAGTTGCGGGACAGCGTGGGAATTTCACCCAACTTCGCTGCATGTCGTCATTTTGAATTGTTAACCGTGCTTACGACACGTATTATAACAGATTCGATTGAAGGGGCAAATGTTAAAGTACAGGATTTCCCATACGCAGCAAGTCCCCGCTCATACAGACCTCGCGAAGGTCTAAACAATGTGACGGTCAACTTCAGTCGCCGTAGGGCGACTTGGCATTGTGTTGCCGCAAATTCATTTGCCCC
>Ga0070741_10016569_pt1 | contig 12260 bp, 9 predicted proteins | sample Coa_R1_4_FD_66440 | JGI IMG/M metagenome (GOLD analysis project Ga0070741, IMG submission 66440) | Surface soil microbial communities from Centralia Pennsylvania, which are recovering from an underground coalmine fire - Coalmine... | ecosystem: Environmental > Terrestrial > Soil > Unclassified ...
GACTACACGGAAGAAGCGCGCCGCGCGAAGAAACAAGGAACCTGCGTTCTTTGGCTGATCGTGGATTCAGCGGGACATCCTCGAGATGTGAAGGTAATTCGTGGTCTCGGCTTCGGTCTGGATGAAAAAGCTATGCAGGCCGTCAAGGAATGGAAGTTTCAGCCCGCCCTGAAAGATGGTCGGCCAGTAGATGTTCAGATCAGCGTCCAGGTGGAATTCCACTTGTACTGAGAGAAACTGTCGGTTTGCTACCCTACAAACCGGAAATTCGCAGTTCAACACTGCAAATCCGCACTTCGGTGCGGATTTTTTTTGTAGGTTTTCGGCCCCTTAGGTTCCGGAGAGCTTAGTCCTTACATACTCTCCTAAGGGGGTTTACAGATGTGACCCGATAGAAGAGAAACGGCTAATTCCCTACTCTGACACCAGTTCGCGTGCGTTTCCAGGCGAACCAACTCTAGCAAGTCGGTGTAAGGAGGCCAAACGTGGCTACTTGTGCGATTTCAACAGCGGAAGTAAATGTGGTCCCTTCGACGGGCGCCAAAGTCCGCGATGATTCTCAAATAAATCTTGTAAAGCGCGCGCAGGCCGGCGATGAAGAGGCCTTTGCCACATTGTTTCAGCAGCACAAGAACCGCGTCTATTCCGTGTGCCTCCTGATGACCAAGGATGTCGCCGAAGCTGAGGATTTGACACAAGAAGCTTTCCTCCAGGTATTTCGCACGGTAGGTTCCTTCCGCGGCGATGCCGCGTTCTCGACCTGGCTCTATCGGGTCGCAGTGAACACCGTACTGATGAAACTGCGCCGGCGTAAGTCTCCTCCGACGGTTTCTCTCGATGAGCCGGTTCACTCCGAGTCTCCTTCGTTGCACCGCGATTTCGGCAAGAGCGACCCTGAATTGTCCGGTGTCGTCGATCGGATTGCCCTGCGTCGCGCTTTGCAGGAGCTTCCGGAAGGCTGCCGCAAGATCTTCGCACTGCACGAGGTCGAGGGCTACCAGCATCACGAAATCGCCCAGTTGCTCGATTGCTCTATCGGAAACTCCAAGTCTCAACTCCACAAAGCCAAGCTGAAGATGCGCGCTTTGCTTTTCCCGAAAACCAAAATTCGCCGGCGCTCCAAGGGCGCTGTCCGTGAAAGCGATCTTCTGGAAATGAGCAGTGCACGCCAGCCCCGCTAAGAAGGTGCAGGCGCGTAAGAAACCAAGCAAGTCGTAGCTCGTAAGCCAGGAGAGAAAACGGTGGTAGGTGCAATCGTAATCGCAGAGAACGGGGGAGCGTCGGGCAATGGCGCTGATGGAGCAGTTCGTCGGCTCGACTCCACCTGGGGCTGGCGCACACGATTGGCTTCAATCCCCGTCATCGGATGTTCAACTATCGTCCGCACTGTTGAATATTTAAGGCAAAGTGGAATCGACGAAATTTCTGTATTCGGCGGAAGGTCTCGTGGACCCCTGGCCAGCAGCGCCCCAAGTGATAGCGAAGCCGAGGCTTGGCGAAGTGCCGCCCGGCAACTCATCGCTTATCGCGATGACGGTCTGGAAACCGTGCTATTGATTTGCGCCTCCGGATACGTCGAACTCGACCTGGAAGGATTGGTTGCACAGCATCGCAAAGAGCGCAACGTGGTTTCACGGGCTGCAGATAGGGATGGCGCGCTCGATGTTTGGGTGATCGATTCTCATCGCTTCGGCGTTGACACAGATCTCTCAACGCTGGGAAGCAGTTCGATCCCGCTATTTGAATTTCAAGGGTATATAAACCGCCTGCAGGGGCCGCAGGACGTGCGGCGTCTGGCGGCCGATCTCCTGACTGGGAAGTGCAGAATGCGCCCTCGCGGTACAGAGGTGCGACCGGGTGTATGGATTGACGAAGGCGCTCAAGTGGCGAAGGGTGCACGCGTTGTGGCCCCGGCATACATCGGTCAGGAAGCCAGGATTGCCGACGACTGCCTGATCACTCGCTGCAGCGATGTGGAAAGCAACTCCCAAGTGGACTTCGGGACTGCGGTGGAAGACACGTCGATTCTCTCCCAAACGTATGTGGGAATCGGCTTGGATCTGGCGCATTCGATTGTCGACGGAGAAGAGGTCTTGAATTTACATCACCGAGTGAGGCTGCATATTGCCGATCCCGTTGTGGTGCGGAGGAACTCGCCTCGCAGTCAGCAGCAACATAGGGCTGCTCATGCTGAGGTGAGTGAGGTAATGCTGTAAAAAAAAGAAAACAAATTTTCCATTGCGGTGTTGGATAACAGTACAAGGTGAGAGGTTGAAAACAATGCAAACAAGTGGCCCAGTTGTGATCATGCAGTTGCCCGAGGAATTGAGCGCTAAAGAAGTGCAGAACTTTATGGGGGAGATGGGACCACTACTCGAATCCAACCGCCCGCGCATCGTGCTTGAGTGCTCACAAGTGCGTTCAATGGACAGTGCTGGGGTCGAAATGCTCCTGCGCTGCCTGGAAGAAGTTCTTAAACGCGATGGCGACCTGAAGTTGGCCGCCCTCTCTCCGGAAGCGGAAGTGATCCTCGAGTTGATGCGAGTAGCGCGGGTTTTCGAGACGTTTGCCAGTTCCGAAGAAGCAGCGCGCAGCTTCAACGCAATTCCCGCCGATGCGATCCCGCAGGACGCACCGTGGTACTCCACTTTGTTTGGCGACCTCGGAGCAGTGAAGCAAGCGAGCTAAAGAAAAAACGGAGATCGAAATGCGAACGCTGTATCCAGGTCTGCTTGGTATTGCGTGCTGTGCATTTGTTCTGAATTGCTCGGGGCAGGCTGTTTCGGGAGCCAATGCTATCGAAACCGCCCCGGAGAGCTCCCACTACTCTGTACCAACAAATAGCGAGAGCGCTTCCACCCCATTACCGGACAGCCCAAGCTACACCTTGACGGCCCGAGCGTTCTCGCCGCAGAGCCAAAGCCCGGAAACGTCGGCGCCTGCGCCGAAGACTGCGCAGCAACAAGATTCGAATCCGCAGCGCCCGGTCGGTACCGCTGCCGCGGAAGCTCCAAAAGTGAACGGAATCACCGCGGCACAACCTGCTGGTGTGGCCATTGCTCCTGCAAAGCAAAAGAGAGTGCGTACGATCGTCCTGAGAGTGGGTGCCATTGTAGGTGCGGGAGCCGCACTCGGAACGGTCATTGCCCTCACTGAGGGTACATCGAGCAAACCGCCGGGAGCTCACTAAGCACGCAAACACTGCGAACAACGAGTTTATGCCATCTGAACCCGTCAAAATTTTCAGTTTTTCCGGCATTGACGGAGCCGGCAAGAGTACGCAGATTGAAGAACTGATTCAGTATCTCGAAGGACTGGGATTACGTGTGCGTATATTCACCTTCTGGGACGACGTTGTTGTCCTATCCGGGCTTCGAGAACGTATGAGCCTTTCTGTTTTCAGGGGCGATCGCGGCGTGGGAAGTCCTGATCGACCCATCGTCCGTCGCGATAAGAACGTCACGTCCCCATTTGTGATTGCCTTTCGGCTGATGCTTTATGGGCTCGATGCCCTCAGCTTGAGCAAGACCGCATACGGCGCCGGGAACAACGATGCGGATGTAATCATCTTCGACCGGTACATATACGACGAACTCGCGAATCTGCCCCTCAAGTACCGTCTCATTCGGTTCTATGTCAGGTTCTTGCTGGCTTTGACCCCGAAGCCGGATTTTGGCTTCCTTGTCGATGCTGATCCCGAGGCCGCGTGTGCTCGCAAACCTGAATACCCACTGGAATTTGTACGTTGTAACCGCGACGCTTATCTCAGGATAGCTCGCGTTGCGGGCATGACTGTTCTTCCGCCCTCTGAGATTAGCCAGACTCAGCTGCGAATTCGCAGCCTGGTTTCAAGTCTCATCGGTGCGCAAAAAGACTCAGCGACTCTCCCCCTGGAATGTTCAGCACCTGCCGAGTCGGCGCAAAGCACTTCCAGCTAAGAATCTTGCGCCTCTTGGTTACAACATATTCTCTTCAAAGCACATCGAATCTGCTGCTTTGCGCGCGGGAGGCAAATGAAGATCTGCTTGGTAACGACGTTTCCGCCCAGCACGGGCGGGTTGAGCGAATACGGATTCCACATCGCTCGTGAGCTGCAGCGCAATCCGTTTCTTGACCTGATCGTTTTGGGGGACGAGCTCCCGCAGGACCATTCGGAGCCCGAAGGCTTCAATGTGAAGAGGTGCTGGTCTTTTGATGATCCAAGAACCATTTTCCGCTTGTCCAAAGCAATTCGAGAGATAAAGCCGGATGTCGTCTGGTTTAACCTCCTGTTCAGCACCTTTGGTCGAAACCCCGTCGTCGCATTCAGCGGCCTTATGGCGCCTCTTCTGGCACGCCTGGGCGGTCGCTATACGCATGTCACCCTTCATCATCTGATGGACACCGTTGAATTGAAGGATGTGGGCGTTCGTCACGAGACCCTGTACCGCGCTGCGGGGGCAGTCGCCACCAGAATGATTCTGCTCTCGAACTCGGTCTCTGTTCTCATGCCGGGGTACCGGAAGATTCTGAATGACAAGTACGGGCGCGACAATGTTCATCTCCGAGCGCATGGCCTGCTGGCCCGCCGGCCTGAATTTCCCGATTTCTCACGACGCGGCAATCCAGAACACCGAATCTTGGCATTCGGGAAATGGGGAACTTATAAGCGCCTGGAGTTAATGACCGAAGCGTTTGGTTTGCTGAGCGCTCGGATGCCCCACGCGAAGCTCGTCATTGCCGGCGGAGACCATCCGCAGGCCGCCGGGTATATCGACGCTATGAAACGCCAGCACGCCGGGAATCCGCGTATCGAGTTCCGCGGGTATATTCCAGAAAGCGAGTTGGCCGATTTGTTTCAGAGCTCGACCGTCGCGGTGATGCCTTATTCGTCCTCCACCGGATGCAGTGGAGTAGCCCACCTTGCCTGCGCGTTTGGAGTTCCAATCGTAAGCGCGGATCTGTCGGACTTCCGGCAAATGGGCCAGAGTGAAGAGTTAGCCATCGATTTCTATCCTCCTGGTGACGCGGAAGGTTTGTCAGATTGTCTGTTCGGCCTTCTGAGCGATCTGGACAAACAGGTTTCCATGGCCACGCAGAATTTTTCAGCCGCGTTGCGGATGACGATGCCCAACGTTGTGCAGAAGTACCTGAGGCATTTCGAACTGCAGCAGCGTGTTCAAACTCTCAGGCACATCTCACGGTTCCGCCGATTACCCAGGTGGATGCCCTCCAAGTCGCTCTTATTGCGGTTTATGACCCGCAACTCTCTGAGTTGGGCTCGGCGATCGGCTGTGTTGCACACCCCGATGAGCGACATTTCCGTTGCCGCATTACTGAACAGTCACAATGATGGCCGGGGTCAACTACGGGGTACCCGTTTGGCCGGCGACGGGGATGGTGCATTTTTCCGCGGAACCGCTTCGGGAAGCAACGGCAACGGAAACTCCGCGCTCCATATCGCTCCGAACGGCCACGGCAATGCCAGTCGCGGGAAAGGTTCTGAGGATGGTGGCTCTCCCAAATCCTCTGATCAGGAACACTCCGCAAAAATCGATACAGTGGGACCCTTGGACCAGCAAGAGCGAGTTCCACTGTTCGTTGTTGGCGGCGGTGCCGGGGATACAGGCGAAGGCCAGGATGGAACACGCGGAGCCGGTGCCCGGGGTGATGGAACTTTGGGCGAATGAACATTCCTGCCACGCACTGAATCTGATCACCGCTGTTTCGAAGAACTAGCGCGCGTTTCCATTGGCGATTACCCGACGAAGGCATCCAGCGTAATACCTGTCGCGAGTTTGATCGGAGTTGAGCTGAACTAAAAGGGGTTAATCCTACCCGCATTCCCAAGATTAGTGGGAATTGATCTTCAGATCTCTTGCGACATAGCGGGACCCGTCGAAATCTGTATCGGCGGTTACCGCGGCTCCTGCGTGCAGATTCTCGTCTGGTGTGATCGACGGCCCCAGGTAAACATCGTACGTCTTGTTATCGGTGGCCGATTTCACCACGAGTAATCCCGTCCTCAAATCGAGATGCACGACTTCGCCCGTAAACGTGAAATGTTGTCCCGGCAGCGCCAGAATCGAAATCTCGCGCGCAGCGTCATGCCCATCTCCTTCGGGAGAGAAGGTGATCGAGATGAGAGCGCCTGGGGTCAGGGTGCTGGCTGCCACGGCGTGTCCACCCTGCAAAACTTGAGTCGACGAGCTTATTCGAACGCGGATCGTATTTGGCGAGATGGAATCTCGCATCGTCAGTTCGTTCCGATCCGCACGATACTTTACGACCACGCCTTGGCTTTGCCCGCTTGCTCGCGACGCCTGAAGCCGGATGGTTCGTGCGAATACAGTGCTGCCATCGAGAATCGTATCCAGATAAATGCGGTCCCCCGGCTGCAGATCCGCGATGCTGGCCTCTTTGCCCCCTCGATACACAATCGTGCGGGGATCAAAGAACACGCTCATCTTTCCGCCTCCGAAGACGCTGACAACGACCTTGTCGCGAACCCGATCTAACTTGGCGATGGTTCCTCCCACCAATGTGGCGTTTGCTTTCGGAACCGGCGGAAGGTCGGGCAAGAGGCTGGTTGGATCAACCGCGATAGAGTCGTCTGTCGTCTCCTGGGTGATGCTGGGTTTGCGAGGCTCGATTGCGCCCTCTGCGTTATCAGCCCCGGAGTGCGACACCATCGCGGATGCCGTCGGAGGTGAAGCTTGTGCCTGCGCTTGCGAGGCGCCAGTCGTTGCAAGTGCGGCAACAGCAATCCTTATGACAGAGCGGGTCAGGGAATTGGATGTTAGCGGCTTCACGAGGCACTTAGATGCCTCGCACCTGCCAAAAGGTGGTCAAAATTCGCGATATCCGCTCGTTTTCGAATAGTTTGATGGCAAACCAAGGCATGGGAGACGCATCCAAACGTAGTCTCAGTTCACGGAATTCTCCGAATCGGTAAAGAGGAAGCAAGATGGTTCTGAACCGCGTGTGCTTTGCCTTGATCGTCGCCGGTGCGATGTCGACAAGTGGATTCGTGACCACCGCAGTGGCCGGGGATCTGACCATCAGGATCCCAAAACACAGCAAGCCGACTCCAGTGCAGCGCCTCAACAGGGAAGGTGTCGAAGCCGTACGCAAGCACAATTATTCAAAGGCGGAGCGATTTTTCTATAAGGCTTATTTGCTGGACCCGGACGATGCATTCACCTTGAACAACTTGGGATTCATCTCCGAGATGCAAGGGGAGCTTGATCGCGCTGAGCACTTTTATGAACTGGCGAGCCAACAGTCGAGCGACGCGGTCGTGGACGTGGCTAGCGTTCAGCGAATGAAGGGTCAACCGATGAAGGAAGTTGTTGCTGTCTCCACCGGACCGCTCGAAGTCAACCATGCAAACGTTGAAGCTGTCAGGCTTCTCAGCCAGGGGCGGGCGCCTGAGGCGGACGTTCTGCTGGAACAGGTCCTGAAGGCAGATCCCTCTAATATCTACACGCTGAATAATCTTGGCGTCGCCAAAGAGATGGAAGGCGAAGATCAGGATGCCTTGCAGTATTTTGATCGCGCAGCGGCAGCGGCCTCCGATGCCAGTGCCATCGTGACCACCAACAAGGTTTGGCGTGGCCGGCAGGTCACTCAGATGGCGCAACAAAACGCCAAGGCACTGCAAGATCATCTTTCGCACCAGAACGATGTGAACGAGCAGGTGGCAGAATTGAACCTGCGCGGAGTATCAGCCGTGAATCGCAATGATTTGCGAACGGCCGATGCCGATTTCCGCAAGGCTTATGCGTTGAATCCTGGTGACGCGTTTACGCTTAACAACATCGGCTACGTCGCGGAACTTGAGGGAGATCAGGAGACTGCGCAATTCTTCTACGATCGCGCTCGCCAGTCGAGCAATGCCGCGGCCACCGTAGGTGTAGCAACGCGACAAACAGCTGAGGGCCGCAAACTGTTCGCGGTAGCAGGCGAGAATGACGGACTGGTGGAATCTAAAGTCACCGCGGAACGTGATGCGCTGCGGCGGCAGGAGCAAGGCCCGGTTCTCCTGCACCGTCGTGACAACAGCGTGGTGAATGATTCCGTTCAGGTCCAGTGAGCGGCCGCAATCGCTAACGGCGCAGGTGACTACGATCCGCTTTCCATGAAGCGTCCGATGTCGGACTCTGGATTGTAGAAAACGTGCCGCAGCATATTGGTGAGATAACGGGATAGCGTGTTCACGTTGGTGCGATACCAGCAGCAACGTGTCATCGACTTGGACAAGCCACAAAAAAACTGCAGGGTATCAAGGTCAGCCGGGGGCTGGGCGAGCATCGCGGCCGCCATACGATGATTTCCGTCCAGAATGGTTAATGGACTCTGTGCGTCGATTCCGATCAACAACACGGTCGGGCTGGTAAGTCCTTCTTGCACGGACGTGGTAAGCCTTCGCAATTTGCGGAAAAATTCATCTTCCGGCGACTCCTGCCATTTCACCCTCAGGCAATCCACCATGTCGGTGAGGTAGAAGCTTCCCTCGGCCACTTTTCGCCATTGTGCGCGTGGGAAGAAACGGATTCGCTCTAAATCGGAGCGCGTCAGTTCAACCTTGAACCATTCGGTGTCGTCGGGCAGTTCGCGCCACATCGCTCCTCGCCGAAGGAAGAGCAGAGCGCGTCGGAGGGCATTCTCACGGGCACTTTCCAGGTTCGGACGAGTGACTAGATATTCGAATTCATTCCGGTATTCCTCGAACTCGGGATGATGAAATTCGCTGCGCAGGAACTCGGCAATTACCTGGTGTTCGCTCATGGGCTGCAGGATGCGCAGTCGCGAGTACGTTAAGTTGCTCTCCGCAGGCGCGATCTCGCGGCGAAGCAAGGGGAGCGCCACCACTACGAACAAAGTCACCATCAACCAGAGCTGGACATAAATTACCTGGCTCAGTGTGTGGTGAAAAACGCAGATGCCCAGTACGAGCGCGCCGCTGAAAGCCATTTGAATCCAGCTCGTGTTCGCAATCTTCCGCGACATCTCGTAGGTGATCAGCACCGAGCTCAGTGAGTAGATGCCTGTCGTAATTGCGTACAGAATCAGCAGCGCGGCTAACCCACCGTAGTTCCCGAGTTCGAAGTGAGACCCGAACAGAGTTCTCCACAGGAAGCTCGGGATCGCCCAAAGGCACAAAATCAAGCCGGAGAGGATCAGAAACACCATCAGAAGCGACATGAACAGCACGGGCCGGGCTTCCCGGTCGCTTTGTCGAGCCGCTGCCGAGACTGGAAACATAGTGTTCACAACAGACCAGGCACACATGTTTACCAGACGTCCCACGAGTGAGACCGCGGCATAGATACCGGCTTCATCCGAAGAGAAGAAATGCTTCACGAGGACAATGTCGAAGTTATTGATAACGACCTGTCCGGAGAAGAAGACGATCGCCTGCAGCCCTTCCCCAAAAGAGATGGGAAAAGCTCGTATTCGAAAGAACCGGAGTCCGGGACTTGGTTGAGCCAGAAAATAGGAGGCGACTACCGCGATCACACAGGCCAGGACCGCGCCTCGCACCCCAAGTCCAAGGCGAATGAGCAAGTAGGCTCCCCCGAGGCGCACCACGCCTTCCAACATGAAATTCAGGGCGAGGGCTCTGAACGCGTGAACTCCCTGAATGTAGCCGCGGCGGACCCCGAGAGGGATGTAAAACGCTGTTCCCAGCGCCAACAGTGAGATCAGGAATGGATTCGGAAGGTTCAGGTAATGCTGGATGACGCCGTTACAAAGAAACAGGAACAGGCCAAGTCCGATCCCTGCCATCCAGGCCCGAAAATGCAAAGACGAAAAGATTGCTTCCTTTTCTTCCGGTGTCTCGTGGCTTGCAACGTACTTTGCGCAGACGACCTGGAAGGAAAGAGTGATAGCCGACATCAACATCAACAGCGTGTAAACCGCCGTCGCGTGAGCGAATCCTGTTGGTCCCAGCAGCCGTGCCGTAATGACGTTGTAGACGAGGTTGGTAACTCCCACCAGTCCCGATCCCGCCAGCAGGGCTAAGCTGCCGCCCAAAAGCTTTTGTCGTAGAGCCCGGGCGCGCATCTGGGTAGTCCCTGACGACAAACTGGACTCATCACGGCTTCGAAGTTTCGATAGGAGGGTCATGGGTCAGCAAGGCGCTATTAGAACAGTGTGAGATGCACCACCGGCAATATCGTGCTCCTGCTCGATCCCGGGAAGTCATAGAACGTCTGCTGCTGGACGCCAATTGAGAAGCGCATTGGGAACGAAACCGCTGTTTCACCGACGCCGTCCCGAACGCTTCCGCGAAATGGCCGCACATACGACACCAGCACCTGGCTCTGAGCATTGTCATAGGCGTGAAATCCGGAACCGCGGGAAAGCACGAACGAGCCCTGCACCGTCCATTTCGGAGTCACACGGAAATCGAATCGCCCTCCGGGTAAGAACGCCTGTGCAATTGCGTACTGCGTGTTCTGCACCTGCCATGAACGCAGGTCCTCAGCCAGGATAGCGGCAGTGATCCGGCTTCCAAAGTGGCGTTGCAGGCCTACGTACGCCGAGGTATTGAAATACTCTTGCACGATAGGGTGGAAGAGCAGGTCGCGGACGGAATATCCCGTAATCAGAGAAGTGCTGGCCCACGGACGGCCAACCGTGAACTCGATGTTTGCGAACGCATCGCGAGAGTGCAAAGTCTGATCGACGAACGGACCAGCCTCGCGCTGTGCGCTCCCGGTGATCGTCACCCAATTGAAGATCGGGCTGGTGTACAGGTAAAGAAACTGTCGGAACAAATTCTGGCTCATGAACTTCGGCGAAATCGTGTCCCGGCGGACTGTGAACTGCAGGCCGCCGTCGAATGTGATTGTGTTTGTGCCGAGGTGCAGGATCGGATTCATTCCGCCGTTCAAAATCGTGTCGTAGGTGTTGCGATCCTGAACTACGTTGATGCTGGGAAACAGAAAACGTCCTACGGTTAGACTTTCACCGACAAAACCAGTAATGGCCGGTAAATGGCCCCACTGCACGCGATAATGCGTCGCGGCGAGGTCTTGGAAAGAATGTCTCGGAGGAGGCAACAGCGCCGGATTTGTTGTCACGCCCAAAATCCGGGCGTTCAGCTGATACACGTTGATATCTTCCAGGGCCGGTGAGAACGATCCCTCTGGGAGGATGCTCAGCTTCTGGTTAAGCTGCCGTCCTTCCTGGTCTGCTTCTGTATATTGCGCGGTCTCGGCGACTCCCTGATCTTCGACTCCGGCAACCGTACTTGCCTGCGCAAACGCAGCGAGGGAATGAAGCGGGTCCTGGCGCTGGCGATACAGATTCGCCGCTGCCATCATGTAATCGTAATCGCCCACAAAGTCGGAAGATGGCCCCAGGCTCTCTAACGCTGCGCCGGCCTTTTGCGTATCGCCCTCGGCAAGGTAAGTGTTCGTCAGGCCAATCTCAACGATACGATTGTTCGCTCCGGAGAGCTTCGCGCGGTTGAAATAGTTCTCGGCGAGATCGAAATCATGCATCGCCAAAAAAACAGTGGCCGCATCGGCATAGTCCTGGCCGATGACAGGAGAATCCGGGAACATGCGAGCTTCAGCGAATCCGAGCGCGATCTGCCGCCGTGCCTCATCGGGATGACCCTGACGCAGGAATATTTGCGCGATCGCGAGCCGAACCTGGATCCGATTCCCGCCAGGAACGTCAAGCGCGCGAGCAAAGCGTTGCATGGCTGCGTCGCGGTCGCCGAGCGTCAAGAAGGCCTCGCCAGTTGCCGTAAGAATCTCGACCTTGTCTCCGCCAAGCCGTTCCGCTGACTGGATATCGCGGATCGCGTCATCGCGCTTTCCTTGCTTCGCATCCACTTGCGCCATCAGCGCGTAAATCGCAGGATCAGACGGCGAAATCGCGAGTGCCGTTTTCAATGCAGCCGTCGCTTCGTCGTATTTCCTCATGCGGTAAAGCACATCCGCATAAGCCAGCTCAGTTGTAAGATCCTTCGGGTCTTCTGACAGAGCAATCCGGTATTCCGCCGCTGCATGGGGAAAGTCGGATCCTTGTCGGAACGCCTCGGCTCTCGCCAGATGCCAGGGGTGCGATTTTCCGGAGATCTTTTGCACAGCATCTAACTGGGCAAGCGCCGGCTTCGGCCGGTGCATTTGCAAGTAGGAATAAGCCAATCCGAGATGCGCTTCGCCGTCTACCGGTTGAAGTTGCAGAGCAGTCTGGAAATCGTGGATTGCTTTCGCCGGCTGCTTCACGTCATTCAAGACGAAACCGCGATCGTCGTA